>Ga0306920_100001594_pt1 | contig 28279 bp, 21 predicted proteins | sample flu12Cox44000170_FD_204666 | JGI IMG/M metagenome (GOLD analysis project Ga0306920, IMG submission 204666) | Lab enrichment of tropical soil microbial communities from Luquillo Experimental Forest, Puerto Rico - flux4day.12C.oxic.44.000.170 (v2)... | ecosystem: Environmental > Terrestrial >... | reverse complement strand
ACTCAAAGATCCTCTACGACCGGCAGCCGCTGGCCCGGGTGGCCAAGGTGGCGCCGTTCCTCACGCTGGACGCCAACCCGTACCCGGTGGTCGCCAACGGGCGGATCCTGTGGGTGGTGGACGGCTACACCACCACCGACATGTATCCGTATTCGGAGCGGATCAGCCTGCCCGGTGCCACCGCCACCAGCCAGACCCCGGCTGGCGCGGTCGCCGGGGAGGCGGTCGGCCAGATCAACTACCTCCGCAACTCGGTCAAGGCCGTAGTGGACGCGTACACCGGCGCTGTCACCCTCTACCAGTGGGGGCCATCCGACCCGCTGCTGCGCACCTGGATGAATGCTTTCCCGGGGATCATCAAGCCGCGCCCGGATATACCTGCCTACCTGCTGGCGCACCTGCGCTACCCGCCGGACCAGTTCGAGGTGCAGCGGCAGATCCTGGCCAAGTACCACGTCACCAATCCGCAGTCCTTCTACGGCGGGCAGAACTTCTGGACGGTGCCGAACGATCCGACCGGCGCCACCACGGTCAGCGGCCTGAGCCAGCCGGCCTACTACCTGACCATGATCATGCCCGGCTACCGGCAGCCAGAGTTCTCGCTGACCACCACGATGGCGCAGCGGTCACGGCCGAACCTGGCCGCCTACATCGCGGTGGACAGCAACCCGCAGGCCGGTTACGGCACCATCCGGGTGCTGCAGTTGCCGCAGGAGGCGGCCATTCTGGGGCCGCAGCAGGTGCAGAACAACTTTGAGTCCGACACCGTCGCCTCCAAGGAACTGTCGCTGTTCCGGCAGGGTGGCTCGACCGTAATCAAAGGCAACCTGGTCGCGCTGCCGCTGGCCGGCGGGCTGCTGTATGAGGAGCCGATCTATATCCAGGCGGCCGGTGGCGCCAGCGCAGGTTCCTACCCGACCCTGAAACGGGTGTTCGTGTTCTTTGACGGCCAGGTCGGTTACGGGCCCACCCTGCAGAACGCACTCGGGCAGATCTTCGCCGGCCTGCCCAGCGCCGGCCCGGCCCTGCCCGGTGGCACCGGCCAGGTGAGCTCCGCGGTCCGCAGGTACCTGGCGCAGGCCGAGCAGGCCTACGCCGCCGCGCAGGCGGCTCTGAAGAGCGGTGATTTCGCCGCCTATGGCCAGGACATCGCGAACATGAAGGCGGCGCTCGACAATGCCCAGCACGCCGCGGCGGCCACCCCGGCGACGGCGCCCAGCCCGTCCCCATCGCCGACTCCGACGCACTAGTGGGCCCGCCTGTACCGCGGGCCGGCGGTAGCGCGGTGATGCGCACAGGCAGCCGGGCCAAGGGCGTACGCTCGATGGTGGCGGCTATCCATCGCCGCGTGCTCATGAAAAAAGCTGTCTATGTGCCCGGGCCAGTTGCCCGGGAGGGGAGCGAGACTGGCCGTGGCGCCTCGAGTCCTGGTTGATGCGACCGCTGTGCCTGCGGATCGCGGGGCGCTGGGCCGGTACGTTGACGGGCTGGTCGCCGCGCTCGGGGCTGCCGGTGCCGACCTGGCGGTCGCCTGCCAGCGGGCCGACGAGGAGCGCTACGGGCGGCTGATACCGGACGCCCGGGTGGTGGCCGGCCCAACCGCGATCGCGCACCGGCCCGCCCGGCTGACCTGGGAACAGACCGGACTGCCGCAGGTGGCCCAGCAGGTCGGCGCCGATGTCCTGCACGTACCGCACTACTCGATGCCGTTGCGGTGCAGCGTGCCGGTGGTGGTCACGATCCACGACGTGACGTTCTTCACCGACCCGGACGCCCATGGCCTGACCACCGCCGCCTTCTTCAAGTCGGCCATCCGGACCTCGGTCCGGCGGGCGGCCAGGCTGCTGGTGCCGTCCAAGGCCACCAGGGACGAACTGGTGCGGGTGCTGGGGGCCGACCCGACCCGGATCGACGTCGCCTACCACGGCGTGGACCACTCGCTGTTCCACCGGCCCAGCCAGGACCAGCTGCGGCAGGTCTCGGACCGGCTCGGCCTGCACGGCAGGCCGTACGTGGCGTACCTGGGCTCGCTGGAGACGCGCAAGAACGTGCCGGCCCTGATCACCGGCTGGGCCGCTGCTGTCGCGGACCTGCCCGACCCGCCCGCGCTGGTGCTGGCCGGTGGCAGCGGCTGGAGCGAGGAGGTCGATGAGGCGATCGCCGCGGTGCCCGCGCACTTGCGCGTGGTCCGCCCCGGCTACCTGCGCTTCAGTGACCTGCCCGGCTACCTGGGCGGCGCGCTGCTGGTCGCCTTCCCCAGCCGCGGCGAGGGTTTCGGGCTGCCGGTGCTGGAAGCGATGGCCTCCGGCGCGCCGGTGCTGACCACGCACCGGACGTCGCTGCCGGAGGTGGGCGGCGACGCGGTCGCCTACACCGAGCCGGACGAGGCCAGCATCCAGTCCGGGCTGCGGGCCCTGCTGGATGACCCGGTACGCCGGGAGGCCCTGGGCGAGGCCGGGTATGCCAGGTCGCAGGAGTTCACCTGGGCCGCATCGGCCGAGGCACATCTCGCCTCGTACCTGCGTGCGGCCGGGCCCCGGGACGGGTAATCTGCGGCTCCATGTCATCACAGCCCTCCGTCCCGGCTGGCCCGGGACAGCTTGAGGCGGTCCTGCTCGTCGGCGGGCAGGGCACCCGGCTGCGGCCGCTGACCATCAGCACGCCCAAGCCGCTGCTGCCCACCGCCGGCGTCCCTTTCCTCGCCCACCAGCTGGCCAAGGCCGCGGCCGCCGGGGTCAGCCGGGTGGTGCTGGCGACCTCGTACCGGGCGGATATGTTCACGGACTCCTTCGGTGACGGCGCCGCGTTCGGACTCGAGATCGTCTACATGCAGGAGGAGACCCCGCTCGGCACCGGTGGCGCCATCCGGAACGCGGCCGCGGCCCTGCAGGGGGAGCCGGACAGCCCGGTGATCGTGCTGAACGGGGACGTGCTGTCCGGCCACGACCTCACCGCCCAGCTCGACCTGCACCGCAAGGCCGAGGCAGCGGTCACCCTGCACCTGGTCGAAGTGCCCGACCCGGCCCGCTTCGGCTGCGTGCCCACCGATGCCGATGGCCGGGTGACCGCGTTCCTGGAGAAGACGCCAGACCCGGTCACCAGCCAGATCAACGCGGGCTGCTACGTCTTCCGCCGGGACGTGATTGACGTGATCCCGCCCGGGACGGTGACCTCGGTGGAGCGGGAGACGTTCCCCGGCCTGATCGGCCAGGGCGCGGTGGTGATGGGCTATCTGGAGAGCGGGTACTGGCTGGACGTGGGGACCCCGGAGGCCTTCGTGCAGGGGTCGTGCGACCTTGTCCTTGGCCGGCTCAGCTCGCCGGCCCTGGCCGCCACCGCCGGCGTGCCCGGGGAGGCACTGCTGCTCAACGGGGCCCGGGTCAGCCCGGCGGCGCAGGTGAGCGGGGGCACCGTGGTCGGCGCCGGGTCGGTGATCGGGCCCGGCGCACGGGTCCAGCGCAGTGTGCTGTTCGACGGGGTGGAGATCGGCGCCGGGGCACAGGTCAGCGGCTCGGTGCTGGGCCGGGGCGCGCGGATCGGCGAGTCGGCCGTGCTTGATGCCGCCGTCTTGGGCGAAGATGTGTGCGTGGCAAGTGGGAATGAGTTGCGGGCCGGGCTGCGGGTATGGCCGGGGGTGGACCTCGGCCCGACTTCGGTCCGTTTCTCCACGGACGCCTGAGCAGCGGGCCCACCGATGGTGGCGCTGCCCGCCGCGAGCGCGGCTCCCGGGGGTGCGGCCGGGGCGCTGACCCGGCGCTGGCCGCTGCCCTGCCCGGTGGATCTGGCCCGGACCATCGGTGTGCACCGGCGGGGGCGCGGTGACCCGACCTTCCAGACCGATCCGGCTGGCGCGATCTGGCGGACGTCGCTGACCCCGGACGGCCCGGGCACGCTGCGGGTGGTGGCAGTCCCGTCTGCCGGGTCCGCCACCGGCGGTGGCCTGGCCGCGCAGGCATGGGCCTGGGGGCCGGGAGCGGGCTGGCTGCTGGCCGCGCTGCCCGGGCTGCTCGGGGAGGGCGACGACCGCACCGGGTTCCGGCCAGCCCACCCTCTGCTGGCCGAACTGGACCGGCGGCATTCCGGGCTCCGGATCGGCCGCTCGGGCCGGGTGCTGGAGGCACTGGTGCCCGCGGTGCTGGAGCAGAAGGTGGTCGGGGCGGAGGCGAAGCGGGCCTGGCGGCTGCTCCTGCTCAGGTTCGGTAGCCAGCCCCCCGGCCCGGTCCCGGCCGGGATGCGGGTGTTCCCGCCGCCCCGGGTGTGGGCGATGATCCCGTCCTGGGAATGGCACCGGGCCGGGGTCGAGCTGGTCCGGGCCAGGACCATCGCCGGTGCCGCCCGGGCAGCCGCCCGGCTGGAGGAGGTCATCACCATGAGCCCCGCCGCGGCGGATCTGCGGCTGCGCTCGCTGCCCGGGATTGGGCCCTGGACCTCAGCCGAGACCCGCCAGCGAGCCTGTGGCGACCCGGACGCGGTGTCGGTCGGTGACTACCACCTGCCCAGCATTGTCGGTTGGGCGCTGGCCGGGCGGATCGTGGACGACGCCGGCATGCTGGAACTGCTCGCCCCCTATCCCGGCCACCGGTACCGGGTGACCAGGCTGGTGTCGCTCGCGGGGATGGGCCCGCCGCGCCGTGGCCCGCGCAACCCGGTCCGCGACTACCGGGCCTTCTGACCGCCGGGCCAGACGCACGCCTGGCCCGGCCAGGGGAAGGCGGCCAGGTCCGGCTCGACCCACCCGCCCCGGGCCGCGGCGGAGGCAAGCGTCCGGGCGGAGTAGTGCCGGGACAGCAGCCGCTTGTCCAGCAGCCCGGGGTTCCTGGCCGCGAACGCGGCGAAGCCGTCCGTGCCGTCCGGGCCGGCCGTGCCGTCCGGGCCGGCGATGACGTGATAGGCGACGAGTCCGGTCCATGCCAGGGTCATCGTGGCGTTGTACTTCTGCGGCGCCCGCTGGTAGGCCGCGACCTGCCGGAGCCAGCCCGCCACCACGCCCGGCGCCCGCCCGGTGCCGTACCGCTGGACCGCGACCCAGGCCAGGTGGATGTGCTGGCGGTGGCGGAACGGTGTGCCACCGGGCGCGACCTCGGCCAGGACCTCGGCCAGTTCCGGTCGCAGCGGCCGGGCCTGGGCCGGCTCAGGCAGCTGGTGTCGGTGTGTCATCTGGCTTTCTCCGTCAGCGCCTGGATAACCGCCAGGAAGCCCGCCCGTTCCGCGTCGGTCACCTGGCCGAGCGCCTGCCGCTCCAGCTCCCGGATCGCGTCACTGACGTGGCCGGCCGCGACCTGGCCCGCCGGGGTCAGTGACACCAGAAATGACCGCCGGTCGGCCTGGTCCACCTCACGCGCGGTGAATCCGCGCCCGGCCAGCCGGTCCAGCACGCTGGTCAGGGTGGACGGCTTGGTCCCGGTCGCGGTGCCGAGCAGCCCGGCCGGCACCGGCGAGGCAGCCGCCAGGCACGCCAGCACGTTGATCTCTGCGGGCCCCAGTTCCAGCCAGGCCAGCATCTTCACCAGCGCGTGGATGGTCACGTGGGTGGCCCGGTGCAGGCCGAGCGTGACGCCGCCGAAGGGGTCATCCGGGCTGGCGGCGGGCTGCTCATTTATCACGAAATCAGACTATACCAAATCGAAATAAGCTCCGGGCCGGCTGCTGGCCGGCGCGGGGGATGCAGGCCCGGCCGCTGCTGCCGGGTCGCGGGAATGATCGCAAGCCCGGTGCTCTTCTATGGGCATGGACCTGTCAGCCATGCCCGTGGCCGGCCGGGATGCGGCCAGTCGCCACCGGGCTGGCGGGCCGGTGCCTGCGGGAAGGCTCTCCCGGGCCGCAACTAGAGTGCCGATATGAGCGCCGCGCCCGGGCCCCGCTCGTTGCCTCCCGCACCGCCCGCACCCGTGCCAGCGGCCAGCGCCATCCGCCGGGCGCTGGCGCGGGCCCGGGACGGCAAGCTGCTCGATGAGACCGAGGCCACCGTGCTGCTGCACGCCCGCGGCGGGCAGCTGGCCGAGCTGAGCCGGCACGCCGGCCGGATCCGGGACGCTGGGCTGGCTGCGGCCGGCCGCCCGGGCCTCATCACCTACTCCCGCAAGGTTTTCATCCCGCTCACCCGGCTGTGCCGGGACCGCTGCGGCTACTGCACCTTCGTCACCGTGCCCGGCCGGCTGGACAGCCCCTACCTGTCCCCGGACCAGGTGCTCGCGATCGCACGGCAGGGCGCGGCGCTCGGGTGCAAGGAGGCGCTGTTCACGCTGGGCGACCGGCCGGAGGACCGGTGGCGGCAGGCCAGGGAGTGGCTGGACGCCAGCGGCTATGACAGCACCCTGTCCTACCTGCGGGCGATGGCGGTGCGGGTGCTGGAGGAGACCGGGCTGCTGCCGCACCTGAATCCGGGCGTCCTGTCCTGGCAGGACTTCCAGCGGCTCAAGCCGGTCGCGCCGTCGATGGGGATGATGCTGGAGACCACCGCGGGCCGGCTGTTCACCGACAAGGGCGGACCGCACTACGGCAGCCCGGACAAGGATCCGGCGGTCCGGCTGCGGGTGCTGGAGGACGCTGGCCGCTCGTCGGTCCCGTTCACCACCGGCATTCTCATCGGCATCGGCGAGACCCTGGCCGAGCGGGCCGAATCGATCTTCGCCATCCGCCGGGTCGCCCGCGAGTACGGCGGCATCCAGGAAGTCATCGTGCAGAACTTCCGGGCCAAGCCGGACACCAAGATGCGCGCGGTCCCCGACGCAGGCCTGGACGACCTGGCGGCGACGATCGCGGTCGCCCGGCTGGTGCTCGGCCCGGCGATGCGCATCCAGGCGCCGCCGAACCTCATCGGTGACCAGTACCGGCTGGCACTCGCGGCCGGGATCGACGACTGGGGCGGGGTGTCCCCGCTCACCCCGGATCACGTCAATCCCGAGCGCCCCTGGCCGCAGATCGACGCCCTGGCCGCGCGGACCGCGGAGGCCGGCCTGACGCTGGCCGAGCGGCTCACCATCTACCCCGGCTACCAGCGCGAGCCGTGGCTCGATCCGAGGCTGGCCGGGCATGTGGCCGCGCTCGCCGAGCCGGCCACCGGGCTGGCCCGGCCCGGGGCCCGGCCGGCCGGGCTGCCCTGGCAGGAGCCGGACGGCGGCTGGGGCGAGGCCACCGGGCGGACCGACCTGCACGTCACCATCGACACCGCGGGCCGCACCGGCGACCGCCGGGACGACTTCACCGAGGTGTACGGGGACTGGGCGGAAGTGGCCACCCGGCTCGGCCCCGCCGCCCGTGCGGGTGGGGGCGCCAGCGGTGCCAGGGCGGCCGGGGGCTCCGGCACGGCAGCCGGCTCCCGGGCGGCGGGCGGCGGCCGTTTGGCGGCGAACGGGGCGAGGGTGGCCGGGCGCGCCCGCCTGCGCCGGGACGTGGCAGCGGCGCTGCGGGCGGCCGAGCGGGACCCGGCCGGGATTACCGACCGGCAGGCGCTGGCACTGCTCGGGGCGGACGGGCCGGAGCTGGCGGCGCTGGCCGCGCTGGCCGACGCCGTGCGCCGCGACACCGTGGGCGATGACGTCACCTACGTAGTCACCCGCAACATCAACTTCACCAACGTGTGTTACACCGGCTGCCGGTTCTGCGCGTTCGCGCAGCGGCGGACAGATGCGGACGCATACACGCTGTCGCTGGCGCAGATCGGCGACCGCGCCGCCGAAGCCTGGCAGGCGGGTGCGACCGAGGTGTGCATGCAGGGGGGCATCCACCCGGATCTGCCCGGCACCGCCTATTTCGAGATCGCGGCCGAGGTCCGCCGGCGCTGCCCGGACCTGCACGTGCACGCGTTCTCACCGATGGAGGTAATGAACGGATCGGCCCGCACCGGGCTGCCGGTGCGGGAGTGGCTGGTCCGGGCCCGCGAGGCGGGGGTCGGGTCGCTGCCGGGCACCGCGGCGGAGATCCTGGATGACGACGTCCGCTGGGTGCTTACCAAGGGCAAGCTGCCCGCGGCCGCGTGGGCCGAGGTCATCACGACCGCGCACAGCCTGGGTATCCCGACGACCGCGACGATGATGTACGGGCATGTCGACACGCCCGTGCACTGGGTCACGCACCTGCGGGAGATCCGGCGGATCCAGCAGCAGACCGGCGGCTTCACCGAGTTCGTGCTGCTGCCGTTCGTGCACGCCAGCGCGCCGATCTACCTGGCCGGCCTGGCCCGGCCGGGCCCGACCAGGCGGGAGAACCGGGCCGTGCACGCGGTGTCGCGGCTGATGCTGCACGGCGCGATCAGCAACATTCAGTGCTCATGGGTCAAACTGGGCGCGGACGGCTGCCGGGACGTGCTGCGCGGCGGCGTGAACGACATCGGCGGCACGCTGATGGAGGAGACCATCAGCCGGATGGCGGGCTCGGCCCACGGGTCGTTCAAGACCATCAGCGACCTGGCCGACTTGGTCGCCCCGACCGGGCGGCCGCTGCGCCAGCGCACCACCCTCTACGGTCAGCCTCCGGCCGAACGACTGGCGGCCGCAGCGGCCAGCGACGGCGTGTGCGAGTCCATCCGGGCCGGCCGGCCGGCGCTGCCGCTACTCACGCCGTAGACCACGGCTGGAGTCGTTCCACTCACCGGCGTGGCCGGTGGCCGGGTCTAGCGGGTGATCACGAACGTGTCCGGGTTGCGGCTGGGGCGGTCACTCGGGGGTGCCGCCGGGTGGCCGACGCCCACTGCCCCCATCGGGTCCCAGCCGGCCGGGAGGCCGAGCGCGGCGCGGGTGACATCACGGCAGAACATCGTGCTGGACACCCAGCACGAGCCGAGGCCCTCGGCGGCCAGCGCGACCAGCAGGTTCTGCACGGCCGCACCCATGGCGACCACGAACATCTCACGCTCGGCGGCGTTGCGGCGCGGATCGGGGTACGTGTGCGCGGCCTCGGCGTGCAGGCAGGGCACGATCAGCAGCGGCGCCCTGCGGAGCGGCTCCCCGCGCCGGACGCGGCGGGCGATCTGTTCCGGCGTGAACCCGTCCCCGCGCAGGTCGGCGATCCAGGCGGCGAGCATGTCGGCCAGCAGGGCGGCACGGGCGGCGGGCGTCTGCAGCACCGCGAACCGCCACGGGGTGGAATGGTGCGGGGCCGGTGCGGTGATGGCGGCGGCAATGGCCCGCCGGACCGCGCCGGGATCCACCGGCTCGCTGGTGAACTCGCGCACCGTGCGGCGGGCGGCCAGCACGTCGGCCGCGCCGTACCTGAACATGTCCTCCGCGGCGGGGCGGATAAGCGCTTGCGCACCCGGCCCGTCCTCCTCGGTGACCAGGCCGACCAGGCCGCGCACCACCGCCACCGGGATGCCCGCGGCCTTGCCTTTGACCAGCTCGGCCGCGGCGGCGATCTCATCGGCCACCGCGGCCAGCGTCACCTCCAGCGGGGTGCCGAACGTATCCGGCTGGCCGCGGTAATCCAGCACGGGCGTCAGGCCGGCCGCGCCGATGGCGGTGTCGGTCTGGCCGATCCGCCAGGGGCGGCCCATGGTGTCGGAGAGGACGACAGCCACCCGCGCGCCCGCCAGCGCCCGCAGCCCGGCCCGGAGCCGGCGGGCCGAGCCGTCGGGGTCGGCGGGGAGCAGCACCACCGTGCCCGGCTCGGTGTTGGAGGCGTCCACACCCGCCGCAGCGAGCACCAGCCCATGCCGGGTCTGCACGATCCGGGCCGGGCCGCGGCGGGCCACCACCCGGACCGTCTCCGCGTCGATCGCCTCCTCCCGGCTGCCCCGGGTGACCTGGCCCTCCGCCTTGCTGACGATCTTGGAAGTAACCACCACGATGTCCCCGTCGGCCAGGTCAGGTGCGGCGGCGCAGATCAGCCCGGCCAGGTCGGCGCCGGGCCCGACCTCTGGCAGCCCGGTGAGGCCGGTGATGGTGATCGCGGGCGGCTGCCCGGGGCCCGCCGCGGTGGCCGCTGTGGGGCTGGCGCCGGGGCTGGTGCCGCCGGTCATGGCCGCAGTTCCCGGGCCAGTTCGAGTGCGGCGCGGGCGATGGCCGCGGTGGCGGGCAGGCCGGTCATGTACAGCGGGACGGCCCGCACCGCGATCCCGGCCAGTTCCGGGGCGTCCACCGCCTCCTTGTCCCGCTCGTCCACGAGCCAGCCGGCCAGCAGATCTGCCCCGTAGTGCGCACCCACGGCGGCAGCGGTGGCGGGCACGCCGATGGCGGCCAGGCACTTGTCCGCCATTCCCCGCACCGGTGCCCCGCCGATGATGGGGGAGACACCGATCACGGTCTTCCCGCGCACGGCGTCCGCGATCCCGGGGACGGCCAGGATGGTGCCGATGCTCACGACCGGGTTGGACGGCGGGAACAGGACCAGGTCGGCCGCCTCGATGGCGGCCAGCACCCCCGGTGCCGGGCTGGCTTGCGCCGCCCCGGCCAGCACGAAGCCAGCGGCGGGCACCGCAGCGTGCAGGCGGACCCACCACTCCTGGAAGTGAACGGTCCGCTCGCCCTCGCCGTCCCGCAGGATCACGTGCGTCTCGACCGGGTCATCGGTCATCGGCAGCAAGGTGACCCCGGGCTGCCAGCGCTGGCACAGGATGCGGGTGACGGCCGACAGCGGCAGCCCTGCCCCGAGCATGCTGGTCCGGTGCAGGTGGGTGGCAAGATCCTGGTCACCCAGGCTGAACCAGTCTGGCCCGGCACCGTAAGCAGACAGTTCGGCCAGCACTGCGTGGGTGTCGCCGGCCCGGCCCCAGCCCTGCTCCTCGTCGATGCCGCCACCGAGCGTGTACATCACCGTGTCGAGGTCGGGGGAAACGTGCAGGCCGAACAGGGTGATGTCGTCACCGGTGTTGCCGACCACGGTGACCTGGGCGTCCGGGGCGGCCGCGGCCAGCCCGCGGAGGAAGCGGGCTGCCCCGACCCCGCCGGCGAGGACGGTAATACGCATGCCGGCAAGTCTGGCAACCACCGCACCTGACCCGCTCGCCGGGCCGGCCCAGCAGTCCCAGATGCCCGGGATCTGGCCCGATTGACGGCACCTGAGCGGGAAACGAGTTTTGGCCATTATCACGATCCCGCTTGACTCAGCGTAAGACACGCGCGTGTAATTTCATCTATGTAGTTTGTGCGCCGCCGGGTGCGGCGCGGTGACGGGGCTCGAAGGGTAGGAGGTGCGCCGTGGCTGAGGTCGTCCTGTTCGGCATGTTCGGTATCGGCGAGGACGATGCCGGGGGCCTGGCCTGGCAGGACCGCGCCCTGTGTGCACAGACCGATCCGGAAGCGTTCTTCCCGGAGAAGGGTGGCTCGACCCGCGAGGCGAAGCGGGTGTGCCGCGGCTGCGAGGTCCGGGCCGAGTGCCTGGAGTACGCACTCGAGCACGACGAGCGATTCGGCATCTGGGGCGGGCTGTCGGAGCGGGAGCGCCGGCGGCTCAAGCGCGGGGCCGGCTGACCAGCCCGGGAGCGGGGGGTCTTGCCGTCTTCCTGATAGCCAGCCACTGGGTCGCGTATTGTGCTCGGGTGCCCCCGCCTGCTCCGGACGGCCGGCCCGCCCGGCCGGCAGGCGACCTATGAGCAGCAAGCGGATACGTGTCGGCAAATAACCCGCAGCCCCAGCACGTCGTTACCGCGGTCATCGTCGCTCATGACGGTGCCGGGTGGATTCCGCGTCTCACCGAGGCGCTGCGGGCCCAGACCCGGCCGGTCCAGCGGGTGGTGGGGGTGGACACCGGCAGCCAGGACCGGAGCGGGGCGATGCTCGCCGAGGCACTGGGCCGGGCCAACGTGTTCGGGATGGACCGCAGCACCGGTTATGGCGCTGCGGTGGGCAATGCGCTCCGCCACCGGTCCGCCAGCACCAACCTGCCGGCAGCACCCGATGCGTCCGGCGGCCGGGTCGAGTGGGTGTGGCTGCTGCACGACGACTGCGAGCCCGAGCCGGACGCGCTGGAGCGGCTGCTGGCGGGCGCAGCAGAGACACCGGCGGCGGCGGTGCTCGGCCCCAAGGTGCTGGACTGGTCCGACCGGGATGTGCTGCTGGAAGCGGGCGTGGGCATCGACCGGGCCGGCCGCCGCATCACCGGCATCGAGCCGCGGGAGGTCGACCAGGGCCAGCACGACGGTGACCGGGATGTGCTCGCCGTGGGCAGCGCGGGCATGCTCGTCCGCCGGGACGTCTGGGAGCATCTGGGCGGGTTCGATCCGGGGCTGCTGCTTTACCGCGACGATGTGGACTTCTGCTGGCGGGTCCAGCAGGCAGGGTTCCGGGTGCGGGTGATCACCGATGCGGTGATCTACCACGCGGAGGCCTCGGCCCGGAACCGGCGGGAGGCCTCCGCCGCGCCCCGGCGGGGACGGCAGAACCGGCGCAACGGGCTGCTGGTGCTGCTCGCTAACCTCCCGGCCGGGCCGATGCTGGCGTCGCTGGCCGGCAATCTCGTGCTGTCCACGCTGCGCACAGTCTTCTTCCTGCTGGCCAAGCGGCCCGGGGCGGCGCGGGACGAGTTCCTGGCCGTCATCAGCGTGGCCGGCCATCCGTTCCGGCTGCGCTCCGCCCGGCGCCGGCGGTCGGCCGGGCGGCGGGCCGCCTTCAGCCGCCTGCGTGGCGAGGTGCCGCCGGGCCGGTCACTCCGCCGGATGGCCGAGTTCGCTACCAGCACGCTGTCCCGGAAAATGCCGGCCGACACGGTCGGATCCCACCACGCCACCGACGACCCCACCGATGACGACTCGCTGCTGGTGGATACCGGCCTGGTGCAGCGGCTGCTGACCAACCCGGGCGTGCTGCTGTTCCTGGTGCTGACGGTGATCGCGCTGGCCGCGGAGCGGAGGCTGCTCAGCGCCGGGCCGCTCAGCGGCGGCCAGCTGGCCCCGGCCTGGGGCGGGTCATCCGCGCTGTGGGCGGAGTACCTGCAAGGCTTCCACCCAGCCGCGATCGGCACGGCGGCCAGCACACCGCCCTACGTCGTGGTCATCGCGCTGCTGGCGACGGTGCTGGGCGGGAAGCCGTGGCTGGCGGTGGACGTCATCCTGATCGGCTGTATCCCGCTGGCCGGGGTGACGGCCTACCTCGCAGCCCGGCGAATCACCCGGGTCGTGCCGGTCCGGGTCTGGGCCGCCGCGGCCTATGCACTGCTGCCGGTCGGCATGGGCGCGGTGGCGGCGGGACGGCTCGGCACCGCGCTGGCTCTGGTGCTGCTGCCGGTCATCGGCCTGGCCGCCGCCCGGGTCTTCACCCTGGGCCGCCGCCGGGCGCGGCGGGCGGCGTGGGCGGCCAGCGTGCTGGTGGCCGTCGTGGCCGCATTCGTGCCGCTGGTGTGGCTGCTCACTGCGGCCGCCATGGCGATCGGCGCCGCCGTCTATCGGCGGGGCCGGCCGTCGGTGGTGATCGACGCCGCGATCGTCGCTCTGGTCCCGGTGCTGCTGCTGCTGCCATGGAGCGTGGTTCTGGCCGCCCACCCGGCCCAGCTCCTCATGGAGGCCGGCTTGCAGCCGCCCGGGCTCGCCGTGCCGCATCTGGCGGCCCGGTCGCTGCTGCTGCTGTCACCTGGCGGGCCTGGCCTGCCGCCCTACTGGGTGATGGCTGGCCTGCTGCTGGCCGCGGTGGTGGCACTGCTGGCCAGCGCGCGGCCGCTGGTGCTGGCGGGCTGGGCGGTAGCGCTGCTGGGCCTGCTCGCCGCGGCGGCGCTGACCCGGGTGATTGTGGTGTCGGCGGCCAGCGGCCACGCCGTGCCGGCCTGGCCCGGACCAGCGCTCGCGCTGGCGGCCGTGGGCCTGCTGGTGGCGGCCGCAGCTGCCGGTGACGCACTCCCCGGGCTGCTCGGCCGGCGCCGCTGGCGCGGCCCGGGCGGGATCGCGCTGCTGGCGCTGTGCGCGGTGGCCTGCACCGCGCCCGTGCTGGCCGCCGCCTCCTGGCTGGCGACCGGGGTCAGCGGGCCCGTCGCGCCATCGGCCGGCCCCGTGCTGCCCGAGTTCGTGGCGGTGTCCTCGAACACCGGGCTCCGGTTGCGCACGCTGGTGCTCCGGGCGGGCCCGCGGGGCCAGGTGTCCTACCAGGTGCTGCGGGAGTCTGATCCGCTGCTTGGTGCCAGTGACCTGCCGCTGCCAGCCCCTGCGCAGCGGGCGCTGAACCTGAGCGTGGCCGCCCTCACCACCCCGCACGGCAGCCAGGTGCTGGACCAGGGCCGCTCGCTGGCCCGGTTCGGCATCGGCTATGTGCTGATGCCCGCGCCGGTCAGCGCACCGCTGGCCCGGCTGCTGGACGGGGTGCCTGGCCTGCGGCCGGTGAGCTCCACCTCGCAGTTCGAGCTGTGGCAGGTGACCGGCTTCCCGGCCCGGGTCACGGTGACCGAGCCCAGCGGCACGGTGCTCGCGGTCTCCTCAGGGACGGTCAGTGTCTCGGGAGCCAGGGCGCCGGCCGCCGGCGGGACGCTGGTGCTTGCCGAGCCGGCCGGTGGCTGGAGGGCGGCGCTCAACGGCCATCCGCTGACACCGCTGGCCACCCCGGTGGATGGCTGGGCCCAGGGATTCCGGCTGCCACCCGGCGGCGGGACGCTCAGCATCAGCCACAGCCAGCTTGGCCGGTTCGCCGTGGTCGCGCTGGAATTCCTGGCCGTGGCGATCGTGGTCGCCCTGGGCCTGCCCGGGGCCCGGGTGGCGGGTGATGCCGAGGAGGGCGCGGCGGCCGCCCGGCACAGCGGCCATGGCCGGGCCCGCGCGGGGGATGGCGGGCGTGGCCGGGCCGGCTCCCGGCGGCCGCAGCGCCGCGGGAAAGACGGTAAGGACGGAAGGGATAGAACTGGCCGGCCAGCGGTCCGGCAGCCACCAGTGCCGGTGGCCGCAGGTGCCACCGCGGCGGCGCAGGCGGCGGGCGGCCGCAGCGCCGGGGCTGGCGTTGCCGCCGGGGTGGGAATGGCGGCTGGGGTAGCGGCGGCTGGGGCGGTGGCTGGCCAGGGGGCGGCTGGCCCGGGGATGGACGCCCCGGCGATGGTCACCCAGGGCCGCCGGGCTGCGCCGCCCCGCCATGGCAGGAGCTATCCGCCGCCCGCAGCCGGTGACGCCGGGGAGCTGCCGCGCCGTACCGGACGCGGCGTCCGCGCCGGCCGGCCGGGCCGTGCGCCCGCCGCGGCCCCCGCGGGGCAAGCCGGGTACCCACCGCCTGGGCGGGCTGGCTACGACACCGACAGCGGTAGCTGGCCTGGCTACGACACCGACGCCGGGCGGGGCCGGACGGGGGCTGACACCGGGCCGGGCGGGCGTGGGCCTGGGCATGTCACCGGCGATGGCCGGGCTGGCTACGACCCCGGTGGTGGCACGGCGGGCTACGGCACCGGCGGCAGCCGTGCGGTGTACGGCCCTGATGGGGGCAAGGGGCGGCCAGGCTATGACACCAGCTCGGGCTACCGGCCGCCCGGCCATGACGCCGGCGGGGGTGGCGTGCCCTATGACAGCAGCGAGGCCGGCCGGGGCCGGCCTGGCTATGCCACTGACACAGACGCGGGCCGCGGCCGCCACGGCTATGACTCCGGCCACCGGCGCCCCGGTTACGACACCAGCCGCGGGCAGCCCGGTTATGACACCGACAGTGGCCGGCCTGATTATGACACCGACGCCGGGCGGGACCGGGCGGGGGCTGACACTGGGCCGGGCTGGCGCGGGCCGGAGCATGACATCGGCGGTGGCCAGGCTGTTCACGACACCGGTGGTGACTGGGCTGTTCACGACACCGGTGGTGGACGGGCGGGCTACGACCCTGACCGGGGCCGAGGCCGGCCGGGCTATGACACCGATGGCGGACAGGAGCGGCCAGGCTATTACACCGATGGCGGCCACGCGCGGCCGGCCTATGACACCGGCCCGGGCCCGGCCGCTGGCCGCGCGGGTTATGACCCCGACACCGGCCAGCGGCCGCCGGGTTACGGTGCGGACACCGGGCGAGGCCGGCCGGAGTACGCCCCCGACCCCCAGTACGGCGGTCAGCCGGCCCCGGACCACAGCGCCGGCGACCGGCCAGCGGACGCGCCGGCTCCGCGGCGGGGCAGGCGGAGGGGCCGGCTCGGGTGGCCAGGGCGGGGCGGCCGGTCCGCCTCCGCTAGCTCAGCGTCCGCCCGGCGCGGATCGCAGCAGAGTGAGGTGACCGGCGCGGGTGTGGCCCGGGGCCAGCCGCCCGCTGAGGACGGGCTGCTCTCCCCACTGCCGCCGCTGCCACGCCGCCGCCGCCGGCCGATGGATGGCTATCCCGCTGCCGGCACCGGAGACGGCGGGCACGCTGACTGGTCGAATGCGCGGGATGTGGACCAGTGACCGGGCTCAGCGTGAACCGGGTTGCCGCACCGCTGGCCGTGCTGGTGGCGGTGGGTGCGGTGTATGGGCTGACCACCCTCAGGCACACCGTCACCCTGGGGGATGGCCGGCCTCAGCTGCCGCCGGCGGCCGTGGCGGCCACCTCGGCCGTCAGCGGCTGCCCGTCGCTTGGCGGCCAGGCCGCCGGTGATGTCGCCCTCATCGCCGCGCCGGCCACCGCTGGTCCCGGGCAGGCCCAGCTGGTGCAGCTGGCTGGCGGCAGGCAACTGCCCAGCGTGAGCCAGCCAGGGCAGCTGGCGCTTGCGCCGGTCAGGGCCAGCTCCGCCGCCCGGCACAAGCCGGCTGTCTCCGGGCCGCAGATCCAGACCGTTACCGTGCCCGGCGGGGTGGTTGTGCAGGCGTCCGGTTCGATGGCACGAGGGCTGGAAGTGGAACAGGTCAGTGCCACCGGGGTGCCCGCCGGCCGGTGCGCCAGCCCTGGCACCGACTTCTGGTTCGTCGGGCCTGGCCAGCACACCGCCGCCCGGATCGACCTGCACCTGCTCAACGCGGGCCGTCAGTCGGCCGACGTGAACGTGGAGGCCTCCACCGACGCCGGCCCCCTGCAGGGCAGCACCGACACCGGCATCACCGTGCCGCCACGCAGCATGGTCGTGCAGTCCCTGGCCACAGTCCTGCACGGCTCCCGGGTGGTGGCGCTGCATGTGCGGACCAGTGTCGGGCAGGTGGTCGCGGCCGTTGATGAGGCCACCAGCACCGGTGGCAGTGGCGGCTGGCTGCCGATCGCCCAGCGACCCGCCGACCGGGTGGTGCTGCCCGGGCTGCCCGCCACGGCCGGGACCCGGCAGGTGTTCGTGGCCGTGCCCGGCACCCGGGACGCGCACCTGGAACTGACCGCGGTCACGGCCAGGGGCTCCTACCAGCCCACCGGCGGCACCGGCCTGGACATCCCCGGCGGCGCGGCCGTTTCGATCGATCTGCCGTCGCTGTCGGGGGTGCCGGCCGCGCTCAAACTTACGTCGAACGTCCCGATCACCGCCTCGGCCATGGTGACCGGCGGCTCGTCCGGGGCCCCCGGTGCCTTCACCGCGGCCGTCCTGCCGCTCCAGCAGCAGGGCGTGGTCGCGTATAACCGCGCTGGTGGCGGCACCGACTCCCAGCTGGTGCTGTCGGCGCCCGGCGCGGCGGCCCGGGCCCGGCTGACCGAGATCGGTGGCACCGGCAAGACCCAGATCGTCCAGGTCGCCGCTGGTCACAGCCTGGTCGAGGTGCTGGGCAAGGGCGGCGGTTCCGGGCGCGCCTCGGCCTTCGCGGTAGTGATCACACCACTGGCCGGCTCCGGCCCGCTCTACGTCGGGCGGGTGGTCATCCGCAGCGGCACCGGCGGCCGCATCCAGGACATGCTGCCGGTGGCCAGCGTCCTGACCAAGGTGCCGCTGCCGCAGGTGCGGAACGTGCCTATCACCACTGTGCCGTGAGCCGCAGGCCGGGCGGGGTGCCCGGCCCGCGGCGGGTCAGTCCTCGGCCGGGTAACCCGGATCCACATCTTCCGGGTCCAGCCCGAGCAGCCGGGCGAACTCCTCCACGACCACCTCGAAGATCAGCTCTCCCAGGTCCTCGTCGCTCTCGGCGCGCGCCAGCAGTGGCCGCCGGTATACCACGATCCGCGCTGGCCGCCGGCCAGCCGCGCTGTCACCACGGCCAGCCGCCGGCGCCCCCCGGGCCGGGCTGGCCTCCAGCCGGGCCAGCGGTACTGGCCCGGGTCCCAGCACGTCCACCGGCGGGATCTCCTCCACCGCGAACTCCACGTCCGCCAGATGCGCTTCCCAGCGCGGCTCCAGCCGGGCCACGGCCTGCAGCACCAGCTCGTCGAACCGGTGTGCCCGGCTGCGGTGCAGCGGCACGCCAGGTGGGGCGAGCACGCCCCGGAGGCCCCGGCCATGCCGGTCCCGCCGCCGGATCCGCCGGGCCCGCTCCGGGCCGTTCCCGGTGCCGCTGTCCACGTCCCCGAGGGTAACCCGGCCCGGCCGGCAGCGCCCCAGCCTTTGCGCTGGCCGGCCACACCGCCGCCGCCCGCCGCCGCCGCCAAGACACGAGCCCGCAGAGAGCCCGGGGTGATGGCGTTCTGGTGCCAGGATGAGTACGGTCTGCCGGTGTGAGCCCTTCGCGCGAACCTGCCCCAGGGTGGCCGCGCGATCCGGCCGGGATGGCGCCGTCTGGCGCTGCGCCGGGCCAGGTCGGGGCGCGCCAATGACATCCCGGCGGTGCTCTAAGCCCGCCTGCCGGCAACCCGCCCTGTACACCCTGACCTACGTGTACCGCGACTCGACCGCTGTGCTCGGGCCGCTGGCGGTCTACCAGGAGCCCCATTGCTACGATCTGTGCGCCGCCCACGCTGGCAGGCTCACGGTCCCCCGTGGCTGGGATGTGGTCCGGCTGCCCGCCGGGCAGGATGACAAGGTCACCACCGATCCCGACGACCTGGAGGCGCTGGCCAACGCGGTCAGGGAGGCCGCGCTGCCGGACGGGCTGGAACCGATCGGCCAGGGCGTCGAAGTCGGCCGCCGCGGTCATCTGCGGGTGCTCCGCTCATCCCCGCAGAACCAGGCCGGGCAGCCCTAGCGGCCGGCCAGCGGCTACCAGGGGGACGGCGCGCTCTGCCCGCCCACGCCCAGGAGTCCGCGCCGGCGCCCCATCAGAACCGGCGCCTGAGGGTCAACGGCATATTCGCCAAGCCCAGGCCACTGCGGGGATCCCCGGTCACCGGCGTGTCCCGGGCCACCGTCGGCGGCGCGGGGGACCGGTAGGCTCGGTGTCCGTGCATCGCGGCCAGGCCGGGCCGCGATGCGCTGGCCGGCGGCGCCACTGACAATGACCGGGAGGCTAGGCCGACGTGGGGCAGTACGCGAAGATCTTCAAGGCTTACGACATCCGCGGTGTCGTTCCGGACGAACTCGACGAGCGGGTCGCGGAAGCGGTCGGGGCCGCCTTCGTGCGGCTGACCGGGGCCGCGGCGGTGGTGACGGCGCATGACATGCGCACGTCCTCGCCGGCGCTGGCCGACGCCTTTGCCCGGGGCGCCAGCGGCCAGGGTGCGGACGTGATCGCGGCGGGGCTCGGTTCGACGGACCTGCTGTACTACGCCAGCGGCAGCCTGGACCTGCCCGGGGCGATGGTGACCGCCAGCCACAACCCGTCGAAGTACAACGGAATCAAGCTGTGCCGCGCCGGAGCGCGGCCGGTCGGTGCGGATTCCGGCCTGGCCGAACTGCGGGAGATGACCGCTGCGGGTGTTCCCGCCGCGGCCGGCCCGCCCGGCACCATTACCGCCCGCGACCTGCTCCCCGGGTACGCCGCCTACCTGCAGTCGCTGGTCGATCTGTCGGGGATCCGCCCGCTGACGGTGGCGGTGGACGCCGGCAACGGCATGGCCGGCCATACCGTGCCGGAGGTGCTCGCAGGGCTGCCGGTGCGGGTGGTGCCGCTGTACTTCGAACTGGACGGCACCTTCCCGAATCATGAGGCCAACCCGATCGACCCCGCTAACCTGCGCGACCTGCAGCGGGCGGTGGTCGAGTCGGGTGCCGACCTGGGCCTGGCCTTCGACGGTGACGCGGACCGCTGCTTCGTGGTGGACGAGCGCGCGGCGGTGGTCTCGCCATCGGTGCTGACCGCGCTGATCGCGGTCAGGGAGCTGGCCAGGGAACCGGGTGCGGTGGTCATCCACAATCTGATCACCTCGCACGCGGTGCCCGAGATCATCACCGAGCACAGCGGCACCCCGGTGCGGACGCGGGTCGGGCATTCGTTCATCAAGGCCCGGATGGCGGAGACGGGCGCGGTGTTCGGCGGCGAGCACTCGGGTCACTTCTACTTCCGGGATTTCTGGTTCGCCGACTCGGGCATGCTGGCCGCGCTGCATGTGATCGCGGCGCTGGGATCCCAGGACCGGCCGCTGTCAGACCTGCTGGCGAGCTACGGCCGCTACCATGCCACCGGCGAGATCAACAGCGAGGTCCGCGACCAGGATCTGGCCACCCGGGCAGTCCGGCAGGCGTTCGCCAGCCGGCCCGGCATCACCATGGACGACCTGGACGGCCTGACCGTGCAGGGCAGCGGGTGGTGGTTCAATCTCCGCCCGTCCAACACTGAACCGCTGCTCCGGCTCAACGCCGAGGCGGCCGACACGGCTACCCTGGCCGCCATCCGGGACGAGGTGCTGGGCATCGTTCGTGGCGGGACCGGGTAGCTCCAGAGGACTGGGAGAGGCAGTGAAAATCGACGAATGGCTGCTTGACCTGCTGGCCTGCCCAGCCTGCCACGCTCCGCTGCGGGCCGATGAGCAGGCCAGCGAGCTGGTGTGCACCAGTGACTCGTGCGGCCTGGCCTACCCGGTGCGCGACGACATCCCGGTGCTGCTGGTAGACGAGGCACGCCGCCCCCGGGAGGCAGGGTGACTCTGGACGCCCAGGAGCGCATGGACAGCCCCGGCCGGCTGGCCGAGGCAGACCCGGCCGACATGCTCCGCCAGGTCGCCTCGTCCGCCGCGCAGGTGCGGACCGCGGTGCTGGCCACCCAGGAGGTGGACCTGGGCCAGATCGCCGACGCTGGCCGGCCCCGGGCCATCGTGGTCACCGGCATGGGCGGATCGGGCGTGGCCGGCGACATCCTGGCGGCAGTCAGCGGGCCCGGCTGCCCGGTGCAGGTCGCTGCCGTGCATGACTACCAGCTGCCAGCCTGGGTGGGCGCGGCCGACCTGGTGATCGCCGTGTCGTGCTCCGGCGCGACCGAGGAGACGCTGGCCGCGTCGGCCGAGGCGGTCCGGCGCGGCTGCGGGCTCATCGGGGTCGGTGGCCGGGACTCGGCACTGGCCGAACTGGCCAAGCAGGCTCACGCGCCGTTCATCGGCGTCCAGTCGGCCGGCATGCCGCGGTCCACGCTGTGGGCGCTGTCGGTGCCGCTGGTGGTGGTGGCCAGCCGGCTCGGGCTGATCGACGTCCCTGCCAGTGACTATGAGGCAGCGGCAGCAGAACTGGAGCGGATCTCCCACCTGTGCCGCCCCGGCAGTGAGACGTTCGTCAACCCCGCCAAGCTGCTCGCGCTGGACCTCGCGGGCACGCTGCCGATGATCTGGGGCACTTCCCCGCTGGCCGGGGTGGCCGCCTACCGGTTCGCCTGCCAGCTCAACGAGAACGCGAAATACCCGGCGGTGCACGGCATGCTGCCAGAAGCCAACCATAACCAGGTGGTCACGTTCGATGGCCGGTTCGCCGGCGGCCCGGACGGGGCGGCCACCAGCCTCCCGCCGGTCCCGCTGCGGCTGGTGCTGCTGCGGGACAGCCATGAGCATCCACAGGTCGCCCGGCGGCGGGAAGAGTCGGCGCGGCTGGCGGCAGGGCGCGGCATCGAGGTTACCGAGCTGGCCGCCGCCGGCGGCGGCCCGCTGGAGCGGCTGGCCAGCCTGGTCCAGCTGATCGACTACGCCACGGTGTACCTGGCCATCGCCCAGGGCATCGACCCGGGCCCGGTGGCCACGATCGCCGAACTGAAGGCACGGATCGCCTAGCAGATGGCCAAGGAGCCAGGGTATGACCAGCCGGCCGGGCCCGCAGCCAGCGCCAGCGGATCCTGAGTCCGCAGGTCACGGTGGCGCCGGCCTGCGGGCGGTGCTGGCCGCCCTCGGTGCCAACCTGGGCATCGCGGCCACCAAGTTCGCCGCCTACGCCATCACCGGTTCCGCCTCGCTGCTGGCCGAGGCGGTGCATTCGGTCGCCGACTGCGGCAACCAGATGCTGCTCCTGCTGGGGCGCAACCGGGCCGCCCGCGGCCAGACCGAGGAGCATCCGTTCGGGTATGGCAGGGAGCGGTACTTCTATGCCTTCCTGGTGGCGGTGGTGCTGCTGACCGGCGGGGCCGCGTTCTCCATCTACGAGGGCATCCACAAGGTCACCCATCCGGCGCCGATCAGGTCGCCCGCGGTGGCATTCGGTGTGCTGGCGGTCGCGATCGTGCTGGAGAGCCTGTCGCTGCGGACGGCCGTCCGTCAGTCCCGGCAGTTCCGGGGCAGGCACGGCTGGCTGGCGTTCATCCGCCGCGCCAAGGCGCCCGAACTGCCGACCGTCCTGCTGGAGGACTCGGCCGCGCTGGCCGGCCTGGCGTTCGCCACCGCCGGTGTGACGCTGACCGTGGTCACCGGCAACGGGCTATGGGACGGACTCGGCTCGCTGGCGATCGGCCTGCTGCTGGCCGCTGTCGCCGTCGTGCTGGCGGTCGAGACCAAGAGCCTGCTCATCGGCGAAGCCGCCAGCGCCGAGGTGGAACAGGCGATCGTCGCCGCGCTGGCGGCCGGGCCGGAGGTGCAGCGGGTGATCCACCTCCGCACCCTGCACATCGGCCCGGAAACCCTCCTGGTCGCCGCCAAGATCGCGGTCCGCGGGTCCGACCAGGCCAGCACAATCGCGGCCGGCATCGATGCGGCCGAACGCCGGATCCGCGCCGCCGTGCCCATCGCCGAGATCATCTACCTCGAGCCCGACCTGTACGAGTCGTCCCGGGCCGACACCACCGACCCGGCGATCCGGGCGGCCCGCCGCCCGGCGGACTGACCGGGGCCCGGCCGGGCGGCCGGGCCCAGGCTGAGCAGGCGCAGCGCCCGCTCCTTCTCGAACTCCAGCGCGCGGGCCGGCAGCGGGGGAATCCGGCCGACCCGGCGGCCGAGTTCGGCGACATCGGCCCGGACTGTGGGCTCGGTCAGCACCCGCAAGCCGAACGCGAGCGCGGCCGGGCTGATGTCATGCCGCCGCTCGATACCCAGCGCCAGGGCGGCCGCCGCCAGGTCGTCCTCGGTGAACCGGCGGTGCCGGGGCGCAGGCCGCCGGGCGCCGTCACCGGCTGCCGCCCGGCCGGCCGCTGGCCGTGCCGCGGGCGGCACGGCGGCGGCCATCCGCCTGCCCGGGCCTGGCTCGCGCACCGGTGGCAGCAGGCCGAGCAGGTCCCGGTAGCGCAGCATCCGGGCCGAGGTGCCCAGCCGCTGCGCGGCCTCGGTGATCCTCATACCGCAAATCTAACATTTTTGTGTCAGAAACATCGCCGCTGGCGTGCACGGCGGGCTTCTCTTCCCGTACGGTCGGAGGTGCCGCGGGCGCCGCCGCCGGGCGGGGCCGGGCCCACCAGTCTCATCAGCAGCGCCGCACCAGGAGTGGACATGCCAGCCGAATCCCTTCCGTTTAAGGTTGCCGACCTTTCCCTCGCCGATTTCGGGCGCAAGGAGATCAGGCTGGCCGAGCACGAGATGCCTGGCCTGATGGCGGTGCGCGAGGAGTACGCGCCCGGCCAGCCGCTGCGCGGGGCCAGGATCACCGGGTCGCTGCACATGACCATCCAGACGGCGGTCCTGATCGAGACGCTGGTCGCGCTGGGTGCCCAGGTGCGCTGGGCCAGCTGCAACATCTTCTCCACCCAGGACCACGCTGCCGCCGCGGTGGCGGTCGGGCCGGACGGCACCCCCGGCAGCCCGCGGGGCATACCGGTGTTCGCGTGGAAGGGCGAGACACTGGCCGAGTACTGGTGGTGCACTGACCAGGCGCTGACCTGGCCGGGTGCCGACGGGCCGAACATGATCCTGGATGATGGCGGGGACGCCACGCTACTGGTGCACAAGGGCGCCGCATATGAGCAGGCAGGCGCGGTCCCGTCGGCTGGCCCGGATGACCCGGCCGAACTCGCCGTCATCCTGGACCTGCTGCGCGCCAGCCTGGCCGCCGGCCCGGGCCGGTTCACCCGGATGGGTGCGGGCATCATCGGGGTCACCGAGGAGACCACCACCGGCGTGCACCGCCTCTATGACATGGCCAGGGAGGGCACCCTGCTCTTCCCCGCCATCAACGTGAACGACTCGGTCACCAAGTCCAAGTTCGACAACAGGTACGGCTGCCGGCATTCGCTCATCGACGGCATCAAGCGCGCCACCGACGTGCTGATCGGTGGCAAGGTCGCCGTCGTCTGCGGGTACGGCGACGTGGGCAAGGGCTGCGCCGAGTCGCTGCGCGGCCAGGGTGCCCGGGTGGTCATCACCGAGATCGACCCGATCTGCGCACTGCAGGCGGCGATGGATGGCTACCAGGTCGCCACCCTGGACGACGTGCTGGCCACCGCCGACATCTTCATCACCGCCACCGGCAACCGGGACGTCATCACCGCCGAGCACATGGAAGCGATGAAGCACCAGGCGATCGTCGGCAACATCGGCCATTTCGACAACGAGATCGACATGGCCGGGCTGGCCCGGCTGGCCGGCATCCGGCGGGAAAACATCAAGCCCCAGGTAGACGAGTGGTGGTTCGCTGACGGGCACGCCGTGATCGTGCTGTCTGAGGGACGGCTGCTCAACTTGGGCAACGCGACTGGCCACCCCAGTTTCGTGATGTCAAATTCATTCACGAACCAGGTCATGGCCCAGGTCGAACTGTTCTCCGACCCGGCTGCCTATCCGGTCGGGGTGCACACACTGTCCAAGCACCTGGACGAGAAAGTGGCCCGGCTGCACCTGGCCGCGCTCGGTGCCAGGCTGACCGAGCTGACCAAGGAGCAGGCCAGCTACCTGGGCGTGCCGGTCGAGGGCCCGTACAAGCCAGAGCACTACCGCTACTGACCCATGACCGCCAGCCCCGGCGAACCGGTCTCCGACATCGCCGATCCGGGCCTGTCCGAAGCCGGGCGGGCCCGGATCGAATGGGCGCAGCGGGGCATGCCGGTGCTGCGGCTGCTGGCCCGCCGGTTCGGGCAGGCCCAGCCGTTCACTGGCTGCACCGTGGCCGCCTGCCTGCATGTCACGGCCGAGACCGCGGGCCTGGTGACCGCGCTGCGGGCCGGCGGGGCGCGGGTCTTCCTGGCCGCCTCCAACCCGCTGTCCACCCAGGACGACGTGGCCGCGGCGCTCGCCGCCACCGGCGCGGCGACCGTGTTCGCCCGGGCCGGGGTGGACCCGGCAGGCTACGGCGAGCACATCCACCGGGCCCTGGACAGCCAGCCTGACCTGGTCGTGGATGATGGCGGCGACCTGGTCAACACGCTGCACGCGCAGCGCCCGGAACTGCTCTCCGGGGTCCGCGGCGGCTGCGAGTCCACCGCCACCGGGGTCATCCGGCTGCACCGGATGGCCGAGGAGGGCGCGCTCGCCTTCCCGATGGTGGCCACCGACACCACCGTCACCAAGCAGCTGTTCGACAACACCCGCGGCACTGGCCAGTCGGTGATCGATGGCGTGCTCCGGGCCACCAACACCCTGCTCGCCGGGCGGGCGGTGGTAGTGGCCGGGTACGGTGCCTGCGGGCGCGGGATCGCCGACGCCGCCCGCGGGCTGGGCGCCCGGGTGATCGTCACCGAGGTGGATCCGGTGCGGGCGCTGGATGCGGTGCTGGCCGGCTTCGATGTGCTGCCCATGGCGGTGGCGGCACCGGCCGGGGAGGTGCTGATCACCGCCACCGGGTCCCGCGACGTGATCGGCGCCGACCTGCTGCCGGTCCTGCGGGACGGTGCCATCCTCGCCAACGCGGGCCACTTCGACGTCGAGATCGACACCCGGGCGCTGGCTGCCGAGGCGGTCAAGATCACCCGTGAGGTGCGCCCGCATACCGACGAGTACCTGCTGGCCGACGGCCGGCGGCTGTTGCTGCTGGCCGAGGGCAGGGTGGTGAACCTGGTAGCGGCCGAGGGGAGCCCGCCACAGGTGATGGACGTGTCCTTCGCCGGCCAGGCGCTGGTGCTTGGCTGGCTCGCGGCCGGCCAGCCCGGGCTGGGCCCGGGGGTGCACGCGGTGCCGCCGGGGATCGAGGAGGAGATCGCCCGACTTACCCTGGAGTCGCTGGGCGCCGCGATCGACGAGCTGACCCCGGCCCAGCGGGAGTACCTGAACTCGTGGCGGGCGGGGCGGTAACACCAGCCCCGGGCGGCGGTAACGGGCGCGGATAGTGGCGCACCCGGTGTTCCCGGATCCGGGTCAGCACCAGCAGTGTGACCCCGCCGCCGAAGAGGATCAGCCAGAAGCTGACCAGCCGGTAGGCGAGTACCGCGGTCAGCGCCCGGGAGGCGCTCAGGCCGGTGGCCACCAGGGCGGCGGTGACCGTCACCTCCACCAGGCCGAACCCGCCGGGCATGGCCCCGGTGCTGCCGACCACCGCACCGGCGCCGTACGCCAGCAGCAGGCCGTGCCAGGGCACCGGGCTGCCGGTGGCCCGGATCGCGCAGGCGAGGCAGGCGCAGTCGGCCAGCCAGTTCACCACCGCCAGCCCGAACACTTCGGCGTAGCTGAGCCAGCCGAGCTTGATGCTGGCGAGCCGGGTGAGGAACTCCTCCAGCGCGGCCGGGTCGACGCCCGGCTTGCGCACCACCCGCCGGGCCAGGTGTACGGCACCAGCCAGGAGCTGGTTGATGACCGCCCGCGCCCGCGGGTAGCGCAGGGCCAGCAGCACGATCACCGCGGGCAGCACGAAGATGGCGGCCCCGGCGAAGCCGGCCGCGCTGGCCAGCGGCGTGCCGCCCGCGAGCGCGCCCGCGACCAGCACCAGCGCCAGCGCGGTGGAGGACGCGATGGCCGACACCCCGAGCGCCCAGCCGGTGAGCGCCGGATCCAGGCCGCGGCGCCGGAACTGCCGGTAGGAGAAGACCGCGGCCAGCTGCGCGCCCGCGAACGGCACCGACATCGACAGCGCGTTCCCGGCGTAGGTGATCGCCATCACCGAGCCGAAGTCGGCCTGGTGCCCGTCCGCGCGCAGCAGCCGCCGCCGGCTCAGCCCGAAGGCGGTCAGCGAGATGGCCTCGCAGCCCACTGCCAGCACGAACCAGCGGAAGTCGAGCTGGCCCAGCGCGGCCACCGACTCGCCCAGGGTGTGCCGGCCAGCCACCACGGCCCAGGTGATCGCGCCAGCCGCGAGCACCGCCGACGCCAGCCGCAGCCACCGGCGCCGGGCCGCCCGCGCGGCGCTGCCCAGCGGGGATACCCCGGCATCCAGCGCCGGCACGGGACCGGCCGGCAAGGGGGTCCCGGCGGGATCCAGGGCGGGCGCGGCCATGACACCAGGCGCCGCCGGCGGCGGCACCGTGCCACATGCGGCTGGCCCGGCCGGGCGGGCTGCCACCGCAGGGGAGTCGGCCGCCGTCCGGGCGGCCGGATCGGTGTCAGGCATGGGCGGCGCCGTCGGCTGGCGGAGGCGGCGGCAGGCGCCGGTTCACGGGCACAGTCAAGCTCACCGCGGCGGGATGAACCCGGTACCCGGCCCCGGCGGGCGGGCCGGCTGGGCTGGCTCGGACGTGGCTTCCTCCCCGGCCCCTGCCTGCCCGGCCGCGCCGGGCCCAGCCGGCCAGGCGGCACCGGCCGCGGCCCATGCGCCAGCCGCGCCCGGGCCCAGCCTGGCCGCCGAAGACGGGACCGCGGGCCCGGTCACCAGCCGTGCGCTCTCCCGCCGGTGACGTTCGGCCAGGACCGCGGCCAGGTAGGGCGGCACCGGGGTGCCGAGCGGTGGTGGCGGCGCGGTCTGGGCCTGTACGGCCGCCGCGATCCGGCTGCCGAGCTCGGCCTGGGCAGCAGGGGTGAGCTCGGGCAGGCGGCCGAGGTACCCGCGCGCCATCGCGGCTGTGTGGTCGGTGAGGCCAGACAGTTCCAGTCCTGCCGCCCAGCCGGCCAGTTCGGGCGGCATCACCGGTGGCCTCGCCGCCGCACCCCGCCGGGCGGGCAGCCGCTGCTGGATGACGAACGTGCCGGCGAACACATCGCCGAGCCGCTTGCCCCTGGCCGACAGCAGGGAGCAGATGAGGGCGGGCACGCCGATGAACGGCACCAGCCAGAAGTCCACGATGGTGGCCAGCCCCCGGACCAGCGCCTGCCGGAAGCGTTCCGGGCCGCCATCGTCACCGACCACCCGCAGGCCGAGCGCGAACTTGCCTGGCGACCGGCCCCGGGTGGTGGTCTCCCAGAGGATGGGGTAGCCGATCAGCGACAGCACGATCACGGTGATCACCAGGGCCGAA
>Ga0306920_100001593_pt1 | contig 28282 bp, 24 predicted proteins | sample flu12Cox44000170_FD_204666 | JGI IMG/M metagenome (GOLD analysis project Ga0306920, IMG submission 204666) | Lab enrichment of tropical soil microbial communities from Luquillo Experimental Forest, Puerto Rico - flux4day.12C.oxic.44.000.170 (v2)... | ecosystem: Environmental > Terrestrial >... | reverse complement strand
TCTCCCGGACGACTTTTTCCGTTTCCAGCCTCTGCGCTGCTCGTTTCCGTTGCGTCAACCGGGGCGCTAGGTGCAGCCTAGCGGAATGGGAAGTCCCGGCGACGGCTATCTCCTCGAGGCACTCGAGTCGGAAGGGCTCCTGCGTGCATGCCTGTTCCGCTACGTCCGTAACCCCGCCGACGTCGACGACCTTCTCCAGGAAACCTACGCCCGCCTGCTGGTCGCGAATCCTTCCGGGGGCGGAGAGGTCCGCTCAGTGCGGGCGCTGGCTCTGACCATCGCGCGGAATGTTGCGCTCGACTGGCTTCGCCACCGCAATGTCGTGCCAATAGAACTCGTGTCGGATTTGACGAACTTGGACGTCTTGGATGAGAAGGCCCAGGTCGATGAGATCGTCAACGCTCACCAGGAGCTCACGCTGCTGTCCGAAGTGGTGGCAGAGCTACCGAAGCGCTGCCGGCAGGTATTCACACTGCGTCGCGTCTATGGCCTTTCACAGCGAGAGATCGCCGAGCGCTTTGGAATTTCCGAAAAAACCGTGGAGCAGCTCCTCGTCCGTGCGGTGCGCCGATGTGCTGAGGCGCTGTTTGCACGCGAGGTGGTTGCGGACCACCCACGTTCCATGAGTGAGCGGCTGCGCCACCGGTTGAAGATGCCATGAGCTACGCCGAAGAGATCGAGAATCAGGCCGCGAGCTGGCTGGCCCGCCGGGACGCGACGGGTGAGACCGCCGAGATGCCCGAGTTTACCGCCTGGCTCGCCGCTGACCCGCGCCATCGCGCCGCATACCTGCGTCTTGCGGCTGCATGGGAGCGCACGGCGCAGCTGAAGCGGCTGCGGCTTGAGGGACAACCTGTGGACCCGGATCTCCTGATCAGAGGAAGAACTTCAAGCCGTGGCGGGCGAACGCGCCTCGCGATCGCCGCAAGTCTCGCGGGTGTGATCCTTGCCGGCACGTGGTGGTTGGGAGCGGCGAAGGGCACGGAGACCTATCGAACCGAGATTGGAGGGCTATCGCGCGTCGTCCTGCGGGACGGATCGACTGCAACGCTCAACACCGATACGGAGCTGCGCGTGCATTTCACGAAGACGCGCCGCGAGGTTGAGCTCCAGCATGGGGAAGCACAGTTCGCAGTCGCCCACGATGCCGCGCGGCCCTTCGACGTGAAAGCTGGTGGCCGCGTGGTCCGCGCGGTCGGCACTGCCTTCGATGTGAAGCTTGGTCACGGGGAGTCCATGGAGGTCGTTGTGACTGAGGGCCGTGTCGAGTTTCTCGAGGCTTCTGCCATAGGGCAGCAAACGGATACGGTGCAGCCACCACCTACTGTCTCCGCTGGCGAAGCGGCCGTCGTGGCCCATGGAAAAGTTACCGTCCGTCCTGTCTCTTCCAGCGAAGCTTCGCGCCACCTTGCCTGGCAGGTCGGCGAGCTCTCGTTCCAGGGCGAGACACTCTCCGAAGCGGTCGCAGAGTTCAATCGCTATAACCGCCGGAAGGTGATTATCACGGATCCGGCGACAGCAGGTTTGCAGATTGGTGGCAATTTCCAGGCTCTGGACCTCGACAGCTTTGTCGCGGCACTGAGCCGATCTTTTGGCATCCGCGCGATCAGGGCGGACGACGGCACTCTCATTCTCGAGCGCGCTTCGGGTGCTGCGCACGATTGAAACCAGACTCGCTCAATGATTTGCGTGTAGGAATATCGCAAGCGAGCCGTCTATGCCCTCGACGGCACCCGTGTCGTCCTCCACCCACAACACTAGACCTCGGGGCAAGAATGCGAAAACTCACGCGATGGCAAGGTCTGATGGCTGTCGTGCTGGTCGCGTGGCTTGCCGCGCCACAGACGGGAACCGCAAGGGCCTCCGGTATCCTGTTCCAGATCGAAGCGGGCTCCGCCCCCCTGGCTTTAAATCAGTTCGCCGCGCAGGCGCATGTTCAGCTGCTCTTCGATTATCGGGCGATGACGGCGCTCAAGACCCAGGCCGTCAAAGGTCAGTTTGAACCTGCCGAGGCGCTCCGGCTTCTGCTGCGTGGCACCGGGTTCACTTTCCACCAGGTCAATGATCACACGATTGCCGTAGTCGCTGTTGGGTCGGATTCCGTGCCCACGGCATCCTCGTTCAAGCAGCCTTACAGTGGATTTCTGGTAGCACTGGCTACTGAAGAACAGACACCGAGTCCTGGTTCGGTGGGGCAGCCGGTTCAAACGGCGGAGAGTAGCGGGAAACTTCAGGAGGTCGTGGTGACCGCCCAGAGGCGCGAGGAGCGCCTGCAGAGCGTGCCGATCAGCGTCACGGTCTTTGACCAAACGACGATGGACGCGCAGGGAACGCGCAGCATCGATGATCTCGCCCGATTGACCCCGGCCATCACGTTCACGCACCAGTCGACGAACAACAACGCGCAAAACTCGGACATCGCTATTCGCGGCATCAGTTCCCAGGCCGGTGCGGCGACCACTGGGATCTACATCGACGACACCCCCATTCAAACCCGGCATCTGTCGTTCGGCTCCTTTAATACGTATCCGGAACTATTTGATATCGAGCGCGTCGAGGTGCTTGAAGGGCCGCAAGGAACCCTGTTTGGGTCGGGTTCCGAGGGTGGAACGGTTCGATTCATCACCCCCGAGCCGAGCCTTACGCAAGCCTCGGTCTACGCGCGCTCGGGGATCGGAGCAACTTCCCACGGCGATCCGGTGTACGAGATTGGTGCGGCAGGTGGCGTCCCTCTGATCAACGACTCGCTCGGCTTACGGGCCAGCGCGTCATATCGTCACGACGGGGGCTATGTTGATCGCGTAGATTGGCGTACCGGTCAGATCGTCTCCGGGTCAGCCAATGCCGGCCGAACGGTAACGGCGCGCGTCGCCTTGAAATGGGCAGCGACGGAGAGCTTGACGGTTACGCCATCCGTTTACTACCAGAAGCGCGACATCGACGACACTTCAGCATGGTGGTACATCCGGCCGGATCTGGAGCCGGGAGATCCGACCAACGGGCTATTCAATTCGCCGCTTCGCTCGGGCAATGAGATTGCCAGCCCCGACTCGGACAAGTTCGTGCTGGCAGCGCTGAAATTGCAGTGGACCCTGGGACCAGTGCAACTCTTTTCGAACACCTCGTATTTCAAGCGCGACCAGGCTGCAACCACCGACTACTCGCAGTTCGACAGGGCGATCTTTCTGGGCAATCCCTATCCGCCTGCTGGCGAAGTTGGTACGGGGTACTGGGTGGATGCGCAAGAGAACTGGACGCAGGAGTTCCGGGTCCAATCGTCTGCCCCCGAGGCAAGCGTGCTGTGGACCGCGGGGCTGTTTTATCAGCATGCTCGAGAGACGACCCGGCAGAATGTTTACGATCCATCGCTGCAAGGCGATCTCGGTGTACCTCCAGATTTCAACGGCGGTTACATTTACCGCGAAGACCCGCGTGTCGGTATCGACAAGCAGATTGCGCTTTTCGGGCAGGCTGACATCAAACTGACCGAGGCTCTGAAACTCACGCTCGGGCTGCGCTACGCCTATGCGCAGTTTGAGGGTCAAGCGCATTATCCGACCACGCTGGTTGTCGGGCCGGGTTTCGACAGCTCGGGAAGTGAGACCGACCATCCGCTGACGCCGAAAGTTGGCCTGACTTATCAAATCAACAAGGACGACCTCATCTATGCCACCGCCGCTAAGGGTTTTCGCATCGGTGGTGCGAATCCCGCAGTGGGCCAGTTCTGCTATGGACCGGGAGGTGCGCTCGACATGATCGGGTTGAGCGCCGTGCCGCCGACTTACAGTTCGGATAGCTTATGGAGCTACGAGATCGGCAGCAAAAATTCGTTCGCGGAGAATCGCATTCTGCTGAACGCGAGCGCGTACTACGTCAAATGGAAAAACATCCAGCAGAACGTGCCACTGACGGCATGTGGCTTTCAGTACACCGGGAATTTGGGCGAGGCCAGGAGCACTGGCTTCGATTTGCAGACGATCGCCAATCTGACCAATGTGTTCTCAGTGGGAGCGAATTTCAGCTACATAGACGCCCAGTACACCGAGACCGTGCAACTCGCACCGACGGTGTTTTCCATTGTTCAGGACGGCGATCGCCTGCCGGGCTCTCCGTGGGCGGTGTCGGCATTCGCGCAAGCGACCGTGCCACTCGCGGCAATGAAGGCCTACGCGCGGGTCGACTATCAGTACAGCGCCAAGCAAAGCGGCACGGTTGCGGCCGCCGATCCCCTCAATGGCGGATTCCCGGCGGGCTTCGACTCCATTCCGTCCCAAAGTTTCACGTCGCTGCGCACCGGGCTCAACTGGGGAGGGTGGGACGTCTCGCTGTATGCGCAGAATCTGTTTGATACACACCCGCGGCTCGGCGGTGCGGCGGAGATTTTGGCACCCTATTCACTGTACACGGCGTACAGTTATCGGCCGCGAACGGTCGGTCTGACGGGTACATATCACTTTTAGCCAGTCGGGCACGACACCGGTCATGCAGGCTACTTATATCCGGACGCTTGCGATTGCGGCTGCGATGAGCGCCTGGTGTCCACTCTCCCGGGCGGCGCCGCAACAGCCTGACCGTCCCGCAGATATCGTTCTGAGTGGTGGGCACATCCGGACGTCGTCGGGCTGGGCGCAAGCGCTCGCAGTCCGTCGAGGGGTGATCGTCGCAGTGGGTGATGCCAAGTCGGTCGAACCGTTTCGCGGGCCACGGACCGAGACCATTGAACTGTCGGGCGCCACAGTCCTCCCCGGTCTACACGACGTGCACGTCCATCCGATGTACGCGGGAATAGTGGAACAGCAATGCAGGATTGCTCAGGGATCCAACCTGCAAGAGACGTTGAAGGGGGTGAAAGACTGCGCTGACCGGTTAGCATCGGGAGCCTGGGTCGTAGGCGGGCAGTGGGATGCTCCTGCGCTCGGGGGCGTGCCCAATCGCAGCATGCTCGACACTGTGAGCTCAGGTCGTCCCGTGTATCTCGAGGACACCAGCGGTCACAGCGTCTGGGTGAACTCCCGCGCTCTTGATCTCGCCGGGATTACCAAAGCCACCCGTGACCCGGTGGGCGGTATCATCGAGCGGGATGCGTCCGGGACCCCAACCGGAATCCTGCGCGAATCCGCCACGGAACTCGTTCACCAACAAATACCCAAGCCTAGCGTGGAAGCGCTGCGTGCGGCGCTCAAAAGATCGCTGGACACGATGCTGTCCTTCGGGATTACGTCCTATACGGAGGCGGCCGTCGGGTTCGTCGCCGGTCCCGAGCGCGAGCTCGAGGCCTACACCGAGCTTGCCGATGCGGAAGGAATCAAGCAGCGCGCGATCGTATGTATTACCTGGGAACCGGGCAACGCCGAGAGTGAACGGGCGATTGCCCAGCGCAACCTTTATGCGCGCACAAACGTGTCCCCCAGTTGCGTCAAGATCTTCCTGGACGGCGTGCCGACCGACAGCCATACGGCGGCAATGCTCGAGCCATATGCCGACACGCTGAAAAATCGCAACGACCGGGCTGCGCTCTACGGGCTGCTGCTGGTCAAGCCAGACGTGCTCAATGCCGCGGTCACACGCTTCGACCGAATGGGACTGACCGTCAAGTTCCATGCCGCCGGGGACGCGGCCGTGCGCGAAGGTCTGGACGCGATCTCCGCCGCCCGCAAGGCTAACGGCTTTAGCGGGCTAATGCATAACGTCGGGCATTGCACATTCGTCGCCAAGGACGATATCGCTCGTGCACGCGCGATTGGCGCTACCTTCGAGGTGTCGCCGTATCTATGGGGGCCCAGTCCCATCAACGACGCCATCACTGCGGCAGTTGGCGATCGGTTGATTCAACGCGTCTGGCCAGTGCGTGAGATGGTCGCGTCAGGCGCGCTGGTCGTTCCGGGCTCGGACTGGTCGGTGGTCCCGTCAGTGAACCCGTGGATTGCCGTGGAGACACTCGTCACCCGGGAGGTGCCGGGCGGCAGCCAGAAAAGTTTTGGCAAGCTCGAGGCCATATCGCTGCCGCAAGCCCTGGATTTATTCACGATCAATGCAGCTCAGCAGGAGGGTGTGTCGAATCTGATAGGTCGAATCGAGGTGGGGATGCTGGCAGACGTAATAGTGATCGATCAAAACCCCTATGACGCGTCTGTCACCCGCGTGCACGACACCAAGGTCAGGATGTCTTTCATCGGAGGCACAAAGGTGTTTGACACCGCCGGCTCCGCCGCACCCCGCTGACCTCGGTGGCCGCCGTGCCGTCGGGGAGGTCGCGGACCTTAATAAGGAGGAGAGTACGCCTTGCAGCATGCGTGATTGTCCTTCCTGTGCTGTATGGCGTTGGCACCAACACGCCTGCGACGCAGCTCCACGTCGAGGTCTACAAGGGGGAATTCGCCTCGGTAAACTCGTTCATCTTCTCCAATGGCAAATCGCTCGTCGTCATGGATGTGCAGCGCAAGAGCTCCGAGGCCAGGAAGCTCGCCGACCTCGTGAAGTCCAAGAACCTCCCGCTAACCCACATCATCATCAGCCACGGACACACGGATCATTTCACGGGAATGGCGTTGTTCCACGAGGAATTCCCACGGGCGAAGATCGTTGTGGCTAGCGAAGACATCAGACGAGACATCAAGGAGTACGCGATCTACATGGACCGCGGGGGTGCAACGGGCGCCGAACCCGTGCTCGATCCGGCGCTCAAACCCCGCTCGTTGGAGAATCCGACAGGGTTCGATTACGAGCACACGATTCAAGTGCTGCCGCGTGGCAGGTTGACCTTGCACGGCGGGGGCACTCTCGAGCTGACGAGCAAATATCCTCCAACGGAAGCCAGGCACATGACGACGGTTTACAGCAAAGAACTGAACGCGCTGTTCGTCGCGGACCTAGGGTATAACCACGTCCACGCCTGGATGGGAGACGACATCAGCACGCAGCGCATCAAGACGTGGCGCGAGCAGCTAGTGAAACTTAAGGCGAGCTATCTGCCCTCGAATCCCGAAGTTTTCCCAGGTCACGGCGATCCAAGCGACATGTCGCTGTTCGACCGGATGATCCGCTATATCGACGACTTCCTGCGCGTCACATCCCACGCTCGCTCTCGAGAGGAAGCCATGCACGAGCTGGAGTCTCTCTATCCGGACTACCGCGAGGCCGACTTCTTTCTCAAGTACAGCATCGAGAATCACGTGAAGTAAAGTTGAGGAGAAATTCTCGATGGTGAGACGCTTACTGGTGGCGCTGGTCGCCGGGACTACAATGCAGATGAGCGGAGTTCAGATCCTGGCTGCGGATTCCTCCGACGCGCGACAATGGCTGATGATGGTGAGGACCGTGAACACGGATCCCACGAAGGAGCTGGAATTTAACGCGTGGTATGACGACATCGACATCCCAGACGTATTGAAGGTCCCTGGCTATTGGCGGGCGCGCAGAGGGAGAACACTGCAGCTCACGGCCCCCGCTGTGGCGCAGAGCGCCGAACCCCAGGAACAGGGTCACTACGTTGCGCTATACAACATCGAGTCGTCGGCGATGGACAAGACGATCATCGACATGTTGATGGCGACCTGGAAAATGCTGTCGGAAGGGCGAGATACACCACTGCTGAAAGTCACGGAGCGCGTCTACTACCATCAATATGCGGCGGCCTTCACCACAGCGACCGCGGGAAGCGGCAACCGCGAACACTTCCTGATGCTCGAGCGATTCGACGTCACTCCGGATGTCGATGGCCATCGGTTTAACAGCTGGTACAACGGGATGTGTCGTAAGGCAACGAGCAGTGTGCCGGGCGTCGTGCGTGCGACGCGCTACGAGCTCTACCGGGTCCTGATGTTCGAGCCCAAGTACGCGCCGCGCTTTTTGACTCTGGTAGAGATTGAGGCTGATTCTGCAGAGCAGGCGCGCAGGGCCGCCGAGCTCTTCGGGCATTTTGACGACCAGGGGCGCGCGAGCCAGGGTTATGTTGCGCGCGAGTCGACGCTGTACACCGAGATCAAGGACGTACGACGTTGATTTTAACGTGTATGCCCCGATAATCCGCGCGGCGCTCCGATGCTGAGATGAACGATCTGGTGTTTGCGGGGGTGGAGACAGGAGGCTCCAAGATCGTGGCCCGGATCGTGGACGCACGCGGCCAGGCGTTGGCGGACGGCCGCTGGCCGACGACTACTCCGGAGGCGGCGCTCGAGGCTCTGACCACTTTCATTACAAGTGCCGCCCCCGGGCGGCCACTCGCGGGAATCGGTATCGCCGCCTTTGGACCGCTGGTGTGCGACGAGCTATCGCAGGACTATGGCCGCGTTCTCAACACTCCCAAAGCCAATTGGAGTGGCTCGAACCTTCGCGCCGGACTTGCGAGTCGTTTCGCCGTGCCCGTCGCGATCGACACCGACGTCAACGCAGCTGCGCACGCCGAGTGGCAGCGGGGCGCCGGACAGGGCGTCCGGTATCTCGCCTACGTCACTGTGGGAACCGGCATCGGCGGCGGTCTGATAGTGGATGGCCGTCCCCTCCATGGAGCGCTCCACCCGGAGATCGGCCACATGCCGCTGACTCGCCGGGACGGCGACAACCTGCACAGTGTGTGTCCCTTCCATCGGAATTGTGCTGAGGGGCTGACCGCAGGGCCGGCGATTGTGCGCCGGCTGGGAATCAATCGGGCGCTCTCGAGTGAGCCGATGATCCTCGATCTCGTGGCGGGCTACCTCGGTGAGCTCGCAGCGTCGCTGGTGCTCTGCTGGTCGCCCGAGCGCATCGTCTGGGGCGGAGGCGTCATGGCAACGCCCGGATTGCTCGAGCGTTTGCGAGGGTGTCTCGACCAGAGCCTTGCCGGGTATGGAGTCGGAGCGGCCGCGCTCGCAGCTGATTTTTGCGCTCTTCCTGCGCTCGCAGATTCGGGCCTCGAAGGGGCGCTGCTGATGGCGAGAGCGCTTTCGCAGCAGCCACCTGCGTAAGTTTTCCTGGAATCGCCGCTAAGTACACTGCAGTCACCGTCCTGTGAGTACCGCGCGTGAGCTTCAGCGGGTGAGTCTCAAGTCCCCCGCGACTGCGCAGCAGAAAATGCGCGTGTAGCCGGCCGCGTCCGTCGGCAGCGGATTGCCGGCCGCGCACGGATCGCGCTCGGCTTCCTGGCCGATGGTCTGCGGGTCGCGCAGCGTGACACCGAGCTCCGCAAGCGAGTGGGGTACACCCAGCCGGCTGCGAAAGGCGAGCATCCATTCGAACAGTGCGCCGAAGGGCTCACCGCGCAGGTCGAGCGTGCGCGCAATCACGGCCAGGCGCGCCTCGATCGCGGCGCGGTTGTGCACCAGGATGTAGGGCAGCAGCACCGCGTTGGTGAGGCCGTGATGGGTGTTGAAGTGCGCCCCGACCGGATGCGAGATGGCGTGCACCCCCCCGAGACCTTTCTGAAATGCTGTGGCTCCCATGCTCGCCGCCGCGAGCATGCGCGAGCGCGCCTCAATGTCGGTGCCGTCATCGTATGCGCGCGGCAGATACGTCTGGATGAGCCGCATGCCCTCGAGCGCTATGCCGTCAGCCAGCGGGTGGAAGCCCGGCGCACAGTAGGCTTCGAAGCAGTGCGCGAATGCGTCCATGCCGGTCGCCGCTGTGATCTTTGGCGGCAGGCTGACGGTGAGCTCCGGGTCGCTGATGACGACGCCCGGCATCATCCGCGGGTGGAAAATGATCTTCTTCTGGTGGGTCGCCTCGTTGATGACGACGCCGGCGCGCCCCACCTCGGAGCCGGTGCCCGCGGTGGTCGGAACCGCAACGATGGGCGCGATGCCGTGCTGGTCAGCTCGCCGCCACCAGTCACCGACGTCCTCGAAGTCCCACAGGGGGCGCGTCTGGCCGGACATGAAGGCGATGACTTTACCGGCATCGAGCGCCGAACCCCCGCCGAAGGCGATGACGCCGTCGTGGCCGCCGCGGCGATATACGCCGAGACCCTCTTCGATATTGGCGGCGACCGGATTGCCGCGCACGCCGGCAAACAGTTGGGCGCCGGGCATGAGCGCGAGGGCGCTTCGCACCATTGGCGCATCGCACAGCCCCTGGTCGGTCACCAGCAGCGGGCGCTCGATGCCGAGCTTGGCGCAGGCCGCGGGCAGTTCCGCGATCCGGCCCGGGCCTGCCCACACCGTCGTTGGGTAACTCCAGTTCGCCTTGAGAGGTACGTTCACGTCTTCACCCGCAAGTGAAATGATTTTGGCCGAGTCAGGTGCTCGTAGCCGACCACCGAAAGCGTACAGCCATGCCCCGAGTCCTTCACGCCCACCCAGGCGAGCGCGGGGTCCAGATAATCACAGCGATTCATGAACCAGGTCCCGGTTTCGACCCGCGCGCCGAGCGCTTCGGCGGCCTGGGGATCACGCGTCCAGACCGCCGCGGTGAGCCCGAAAGCGCTGCGGTTCATGTGCGCCACCGCTTCATCATCGGAGCGCACCTTCATGATTCCGGCGACCGGTCCGAAAATCTCCTCGCGCATTACCACCGAACCGGGCGGTGCATCCAGCAGCAGCTGTGGTGCCAGATAAGGGGTGCCGGCCCTACTCTTCGGGAATTCGCGCTCCTCGATCGCCGCGCGAGCGCCGGCTTCCACCGCGGCACGCAGCTGCGCGCGCACTGTGTCCGCCGCCGCGGTGCGCACCAGCGGGCCGAGCGTCGTGTCGGGGTCCAGTGGGTCCCCGAGCCGGTATTGCCGGATCAGTTCGATGCAGCCGCGTGTAAAGGGTTCGTGCAGGCTCTCATGCACATAGATGCGCTGCAAACCGCAGCAAGACTGACCGGAATTGAAATACGCGCCGTCCACGATGTTCTCGATCGCATGTGCAAGATCCGCATCCTCGCGGACGTAGACCGGATCGCAGCCGCCGAGTTCGAGTCCGACACCGATGAAGCGCTCGGCGGCAACGTGCTGTACGGCGCGGCCGCCGGCCACCGAGCCGGTGAACGCGACGAAGTCAACGCGCGCATCGCGGATCACTGCTTCGGTGTCTCCATGCGTCAGGTGCAACACCTGGAAGAGGCCGGTCGGAAGGCCGGCCGCCGCGAAGCATTCGGCGAAGACTTCCGCGCACAGCGGCGTCTGTGCCGAGTGCTTCAGCACCACGGCGTTGCCGGCGATCAGGGCAGGCACGACGCTGTTGACGGCGATCAGGTAGGGATAGTTCCAGGCGGCCACGCTGAACACCACACCGAGGGGCTCGCGTCGGATGAAGCGGCGGAAGCCCGGCTTGGGTCCGGCATCGAGGTCGGCGAGTGCGGTGCTGGCGATGTCGCTCATGTAGCGGGCACGCTCGAGCGTGCCGCGCACCTCGCTCGGCGCGAATCGTATCGGACGGCCCATCTGCCAGCTGAGCTGCGTGGCAATTTCACTGCCACGCCGCTCGAACTCGAGGCAGAAGCGCTCCATGATGGCCGCCCGCGCAGCAACCGGCACCGCGCGCCACGCCGGCTGCGATGCGTGGGCTCGCACGAGTGTCGCTTCGATCTCGGCCGCGGTGGCGGCCGGACGCTGCGCGTACACGCGGCCGTCGACCGGCGATATGGTGGTGATCATCATCAGATGATCTCGAAATAGCGCGCGAGCTCCCAGTCGGTCACAGCGCGGCGGAACTCACGCTCCTCCCACTCGCGGCTCGCGGCAAAGTGGCTGACGAACGGCGTGCCGAAGAGCTCCTGCGCCGCCTTGGAGTGCGCCAGTCGCTCGGCCGCCTCAGTTAGCGTGCGGGGCAGCTGGCGTTTGGCGGGGAGCTTGCGGTCGTAGGCGTTGCCGCTGATTGGCTCATCCGGCTCGACGCGATGCTCGATGCCCCACAGTCCCGAGCCGATCGCCACTGCGAGCGCAAGATAGGGATTGATATCGGCGGCGGCGATCCGGTACTCGACTCGCTGAGTCTTCGGGCCGCCGAGGATCACACGCAGCGCGCAAGTGCGATTCTCCAGCCCCCAGGTGGCGCTGGTCGGCGCCCAGTAGCCCGGCACGAGCCGTGAGTAGCTGTTGACGGTCGAGGCAACCATGGCGAGGAGCTCGGGCATCAGCGCCTGCTGGCCACCGACGAACCAACGCATCTCCTGTGACATCGTATGCGGGGCGGCTTCGTCATGGAACGCGGACGTGCCGTCCTTGCGTGCCAGCGAAACGTGCAGGTGGCCACTCTGTCCCGGCAGCTGCTGCGACCACTTGGCCATGAAGGTCGCCATCAGCCCGCGCCGCTGGGCTAACACCTTGGTGAAGGTCTTGAAGAGCGCTGCGCGATCAGCCGCTTCCAGCGCCTCGGTGTAGTGCAGCGCGGCCTCGATGACACCGGGGCCAGTCTCGGTGTGCAGCCCCTCGATCGGCATGCGCATGTCGGTCGCGAGCTTGAGCAACTCCTGGTAGAGCTCGGCGTGCACCGCGCTGCGCAGCAGAGAATAGCCGAAATAACCTGGAGTGAGATTCTCAAGGTCGCGGTAGTTCTTCTGGCGCACGCTCGCGGGCGTCTCGCGGAAGAGGAAGAACTCGTATTCGGCCGCGGCGCTCGCGCCGTAGCCCATAGCGGCCGCACGGCGCAACACACGACGCAGCGTCGCGCGTGGGCACACCTCCTCGGCGCTGCCGGCGAACTCGCCGAGAAAGAACACCATGTTGCCCTCGAGCGGCAGCGAGCGGCAGGTGTCGGGAAGCAGCCGCACCTGGGCGTCAGGGAACGCTGTGTGCCACCCGGTGAAGCTGACATTGTCGTACAGCTGGTCGTTTGAGTCCCACCCCAGCACCACGTCGCAGAATCCCAGGCCCTTCTCGAGCGCGGTGAAAAACTTCGGACGGTCGATGAACTTGCCGCGCAGAATGCCGTCGTTGTCAAACACCCCGACCTTGACGTGTGTAAGGCCCCGCTCCTCGACGATTGCCCGGGCCTGCGTAGCGGTGCGTACCTCTTCTGGCAGCATGGTCGGTGGCTATCGGGTTCTGGAAGCACTGCGCATTACTGGCGCCGCCGTGCGTGCGGGAACACCTGCTGCTGCAACCAGTTGCGCAACTCCGCCAGCTTGCTCGCTTCGTCCTGCATCGCAGCTCCCAAACCATGCTTCCATGCGAGGCGCCGGTCGCAGGGGTCCTGCATGAGCAGACGCATGTCGACGACGAACGCTTCCAGTTCCGCTTGGTCGGCGAACAGCCGATCTGTGATCAAGGCCTGGCCGTAGCGCAGTGTCGTGGCGGCAAGCTCGTTGTAGCTGTATTCGGGGTGATACTGCACGCCCCAGAAAGTGCCCCGACCGTAGCGTACCTCTAGCGCCTGCAGCCCCATGTCGTTACTCGCCAACACGACTGTGTCATCTGGCAGCTGATCGACGTCGTCACGGTGCACGGTGATCGCTTCGAACACCGTGGGTTTGCCCGCGAACATCTCATGTCTGCGACCCGCCTCGCCGAGCTCTATACGCCGGGCAAAGCCGAATTCCCGTCCACGCGGATTGCGGCGCACACGTCCGCCCGCTGCGCACACCGCCACTTGCAGGCCCCAGCAGCTGCCGAAGAAGGGCACACCCTCCGCAAAAACGGCACGCGCCAGCTCGATCTGCCGTTCGATGTGCACGCCGCCATCGTAGATGTTGAGCGCCGAACCGGTGATGGCGACGCCATCGTAGTGGCTGAGTCCAGTGCCGGGTGCGAATCGCACTTCGCCGTCTGCCGGCCGCACGATGTCGCAGCTCACTGCGCCGAGGCCCTGCAATACCTGCGCGTAGCCCTCGCCGGAGGGTTGACCGCCGGCGGCAACCTGCTGCTCGCGTGTCGCAGCGCGGTTGCCGTCTATTACGAGAATTCTTGGGCGCTCCATTTCTGGGATTTCATGGTCTGCTAGGTGAGGTCGAACCTACATCTGCCTGACGTGCCACGGTGAAATTATGCCGTACTTTTTGGCGGACAGAATCGTAAGTACTCGATTGAAGGTGGGGCGGCGCCAGGTCGGACCCGTGGCCCCCACTGTGTGCAGGAACGGAGGGAGAATTCATGCGGTAAGCGCCGGGCGGCAGGCTAACGCTCGGCTACGGGCGGGGGCCGAGGACTTGCGCGACGCCACGGCCGCGCGGGTCGGAGACGGCCACTGCCTGGCCACCGGCGAGAACGATCGCCTGCACGTCCCCGTTCCACCCACGGTTCACGAACTGGTAGCCGCGCGCGATGAGCGCGGTGCGCACCGTTGGGTCCAGCGTTGCGTAGGGCTCTTCTATGAGCGTGTCGGCCGGCAGCAACTGGTGGTGGACGCGAGCTGCTGCGACGGCTGCGGCGAGTGACATGTGGAAGTCGTGCCATGCGATGAGCACCTGGAAAACCTGCGTCGCAATGCTCGGTCCGCCCTCGGAGCCGATGATGACTGTGGCCCGGCCGTCTTGGGTGACTATCGTCGGTGTCATGGTGGAGAGCGGCCGCTTACCCGGCGCGATCGCATTCGCATCGCCGCCGACGACCCCGTATATGTTCGGCACGCCGGGCTTGACCGAGAAGTCGTCCATCTCGTTGTTTAGCAGGAACCCGGCGCCTGTTACCACCTGCCCGGAGCCGAAGTCATCGTTCAGCGTATAGGTGTTCGACACCGCGTTGCCGATGCGGTCGATGACCGAGAAGTGCGTGGTGTTGTGGTGCGGGGCGAGTCCGGGCTTCACGTCCGCGGTGGGCGTCGGGTGCGCGGTGTTAACCTCCGCCGCGCGCCGCGCGAGGTAGGCCGGCTCGAGCAGCTGCGCGACCGGAGCCTCGGTGAAATCCGGATCACCGAGATAGCTGGCGCGGTCGGCGAACACGCGCTTCTCGATCTCGGCGACCAGGTGCACGTACTGTACGGAGTTGAGGGACACCCCCGCGAACGCCGGGGCGAGGTCCGCCTTCATGGCGAGCATAGAGAGCAGCACGATGCCGCCCGAGCTCGGCAGCGGCGCTGTGATCACGTGGTAGCCTGCCCACTCGGCTTCGAGCGGCTTGCGCCACACGACGCGATATGCCTCGAGGTCGGTGGCCGCGATGTGACCGTGGCTGCGCGCCATTTCGTCGATGAGGAGCTCCGCGGTGCGCCCCGCGTAGAAGCCGCGCGGACCGTCCGCGGCAATGCGCTTGAGCGCCGCTGCGAGCTCAGGTTGACGGAAGGTTTCACCGTCCGCGAGCGTGCCGAAGTAGGTAAGGAAGTTGGTTCGACCGCGGAGCTCCGCCGCGCGCCCGTCACGTTTCTCGATCAGCATGCGACCGACCGGAAAGCCCCGCTCCGCGTAGCGGACGGCGGGGGCGAGGTCGGTCTGCCAGGTGAGCTTGCCGAATCGGCGATGCAGTTCCCACAGGCCCGCCACCGTGCCCGGCACGCCGGCGGCGCCGGCCCCGACGGTACTCGCGTCGGGGATGACTTTTCCTGCCGCATCCAGGTACATGCCCGCGTTTGCGCCCGCGGGCGCACGTTCGCGGTAGTCGAGAAAGTCCGCCTTACCGTCGAACAGGACTGTCGCCAATCCGCCGCCGCCGAGGTTTCCGGCCTCGGGGTAGGTGACGGCGAGGGTGAAGGCGATCGCGACAGCGGCGTCGGCCGCGTTGCCGCCGGCACCGAGGATCTCGGCTCCAGCGTCGGCGCTGTATCGATCAGGCGCGGCGATGGCTGACGCGGGGGTCGGTGCGGCAGTGTGCCCCGTGGTCCAGGCGATCAATGTGACGGCGCCCGCAGCTGCGAGGCATGCCGCGGGGCGGGAAATCGGCGTCATGGGCGCACCTCGCGGCCCTTTTCGACGGTACAAAATATTGGCCGGCGCCTTTTGACTGACACTTGCTCTGCACAGGTTGGCCTGTTTGAGGGGAGTCCGCAAGGTCGCTGGGGAAGTCTTCGAAGGCCCTCCGGGCAGGTCTCAGGACCGGCTGAGGGAAAGCTCGCGGGGATGAATGCGGACAAAAGGCCGATTTCTGAAACCCGCCAGGCAGCACGTGCGTATCTATTGAGGGCGGCGTCTATTCCTGATCCTGTGAACTGACGCGCGGGCAAAGGGCTTTAACGGGAACCGTCGAGTGGAGACGCAGATGGATCATTGGACCGCGCTTCTCATTTCTCGTGCCTCCTGGATGTGCCACTGCGTCCTCTGGTTTTCGCTCTCAGCGACAGTGGAAGCTTCGAGTCTCGCTCCCGGAGTGTACGTCGCCGCCGGGCATACGATTTATGTCGGTGTTCAACACGAACTCCCCGATCCAGCATCGAACGACTTCTTCGATTCGACTTCACAGCGCACAGGTGATCTGCAGGCGACGGATGATTTGCATCTGCAAAACGGCATCTTCGAAGAGCGGCGCGTCATCGAAACGCCGACGGGGCGGCTCGGGGCTTCGCTTTACTATGCAGGCGAAAGGCCCCGTGCGACTGTATTCCTCATCCACGGCAATGATCCGGAAACGCGAGAAATGGGATTCATCATCCCATTCTTCGTCTGCAACGGAGTAAATGTCATTAGCTACGACCAGCGCGGCGTGGGCGAATCAGCGGGTGATTGGCTTCTCAATGGACCTGGCCAGAGAGCCGATGACGTGGAGGCCATCTATGACGTCATGCGGCATGACCCGCACGTTGATGCGCTCCGCATCGGCATCTGGGCTTTCAGCAACGGGGGTTGGACGGCGCCGCTGGTATCGATCCATCGTGCAGTGGCTTTCATGATCCTGAAGAGTGCGCCCACGGAATCCTTGGCGCAAAACATCGACTACGAAGTCGAACAGGTGATGCGCCGGCACAACGCGCAAGATGCATTGCCACAGGCGCTAGCGCTGTGGCATGCGTTCGAAGAATCGCTGGATGGCACGGTGGCGTGGAGTCATACAAAGCGCCTGTATGATATCGACTCGAAACAACCCTGGTTCCAATACTCGCTGATGCCGGACCTGGGTATCTCCATTCCGCCAGCGCCCTCCAAGATCGCCGGCCTGCGCCGCTTGGTCACATTCGACCCAACGGAAACGTTGCTCACCGTCTCATCCACGCCCACATTGGCGCTTTATGGCGCGCTCGATCGGAATGTTGATGCAGCTCACTCCGCGCAGCAGTTACGCGACTACCTGAGGCGCGCCGGGGATCGTGATGTCACCATCGAAATTTATCCGAATGCCGGGCACCAGCTCATTGTGTCGAAGAGCGGCTACAACGGGGATGCAACACCTCCAAAACGGTTCGTGGCAGATTACCCGCAGATAATGCTCACGTGGCTGGCGCAGCGCGGATTCACCACAGAGCGCATGCCCTGAATTCCCCTTTCAAAATGGATAGTTCAGGCCGGTGAACACTGCGACGCCCTCGTTGCCGTAGCCGATGTCGACGTAACCGACCACGAAGGGCCGGGCGACGCCGCGAAAGCCGATGCCCCCCACTTTGTGCAGCTGCGTCAGCGGCCAGGTGCCCGTCCCTTCGAAGACGCGACCGACATCGAAGAACGGAGTGAGCTCGAGATCGGCGTGCGTGGCAAAGATGTGTAGCGACCAGATGCGCTGGCGCAGCTCGACGCTTGCCGAGAACGAATTGCGATCGCAGTAACGTCCAGCGCCATAGCCACGCAGCGGCTGGGTGCCGCCAATTTCGGTTTGCTGCCCACCAATACAACTCAATGCCCAAAATGGCAGTTCGTCAGTCCTGGGCAGATAGCGCAGGGCGGTATGCACTGCCAGGCTGGTGCTCCTTCCGAGAGCCCAGAAGATGCGATCGTCTATACCGGCCTCGCTGTAGAGCGAATCACCCAGCAGCCCTCCCTGATTGGCGACTCCGGCATACAACACCCACTCGGCGCCGCTTCGGGGTGCGGTGAGGTCATCACGAGTGTCGTAGACGATCGCCAGCCGGTTGAGTAGCGCCTTGGTGGTACCGAGTCCGGGTAGCTCGGGAAAGAGTGTCTCGATCGAGGGAATGCCCGGCAGGGTCCCGGGAAGTATGTCCACGATGCGCATGCGCACCGTGTACTGCAGCTGCCAGGCGCGGTTGAAGTTCAGGCCGACCTGCGCCTGCAACGACCCCTGTTCGTTCGTGTAGTTGGTCTCGGAGCTGGCGGGTGAGTCGTTGCCGACGCCGAAAAAGCGCGGTGTGCCGTCCCGGTCGTACACGAGGCTCGTGGCGATCGACCAGCGCGTCTCGCGCAGCCGTCCCTGCTGCAGCTGCGCGATGAAAGATCGTTCCACGCGCTCCTTGATGCCCGCGGTGATCGACCACTGTTCGTCCGCCGAGGGGTAAGCATAGATGCGTCCATGCACGCCGTAGCCGAAGTACGTGTTATGCATCACATCGGGTGCGATGATGCGATGGATGTCCTCGTGCTCGTCCGTCTGCAGCCAGGTGGGGATGAGGCCAACGGTCGTGCCGCTATTTGGATCGGTGGCGATCTCAGGTATCGGTATGAACGGTGCAGTCGCCGGATTGAACCAGCGCCGCCAACCGCTGCTCGCTGGTGCGGGCGGTGCGGGGGCGGGCAGTTGCGTCTGCAGCGGCTCGGGGCCCTGTGGCGGTGCCTGTGCGTGGACCTGCTTGAGTTGAGCCGCCGCGAGCAATGCCGCAAGAACGCAGCGCAACCGCGCGGGGGTCACTCCCCGCGTGCCCTTTGCGCGCGTCGCCCGAGGACGCGCGTGGTTAAGCCGCGTGGAATGGACATCTGCAGTCGTGGCAGCACCTCGTGCTCCGCGCGCAGCACATCCGCGGCGAAATCGATCTCGATCCACGGCACGCCGGTGACATCAACCACCTCGAAGCAATGACTGCCTTCCTGCAACAGGTCGCGGACAGCTTCCTCGTGGGGCAGGTCGGCGCCCGGGCCGTCAACATAGCCCGCGACCAGCTTCATCAGCCGGCACGCGGCCGGCTCATCCAGGCGAAAGAACCCGACCGACTCGCCGATGGTGTCGTGTTGCAATCCGGGATCTAGCCGCTTGCGCAGCTCGAACGGTTTACCATCACGTACACACACCTTCACGGGCTCGTCTCCCTCCCCGAAATTACGGTCGATGAGCAACCGGTTGACGGGCCGGTCGCCCTCGACGAGCGCCGCCATGATGCCCTCGTGATACAGCACATCAGCGTCCATGAGCAAAACCTCGCCTCCCTGTGTCATGGCATCGGCGACGGTATGCAGCGTAAGCATGCTGCCGCGGTCGTAGCGCTCGTTCATGACGAGCTGTGGCCGCCACTCCAGGCGTTCGAGCTCGGCGTCGATCAGATCGGGGCGAAACCCCACAGCCAGAACGATCTCCTCGACGCCGGCATTCGTCAGCAACTGTCGATGTCTTTCGAGCAGGCTCATTCCGCCGATGCGCAACAGACACTTCGGCAGTTGACGGTCCGGGGGGTATTGCAGACGCAGGCCTTGACCGGCGGCGAGCAGGATGGCGCGCAATTAACTCTCCTTTCTAAGTAAGCAGCAGAGATGTCACGACCTGCAGGGTGGGGAGCCCTCTTGCCTCGAGCGCGGACGATCCACTCAGTCGGCCGCGGAAGCTGGCAGACGACGGCGCCAAAGGCTCTCGGAGGCGTGAAGGTGCAGCAAACCGGGCACACCGAGCAGGATTTCGCGTGCCCGCTTGCCGAGCGATAGTGCCAGTGCCGTTTCGGGATGAAGCCCTGCGAGCGGCGCCAGCAGCAGATATCCCCCTTCCTGCACTCCCAGCGCGCCGGGGATGGCGAAGGCCGCACCGCGAACTGCCTGGCCTACACTCTCGAGCATCAGGGCAACGCCCCAGGTGACCGGTGTGCCAAACAACCGCAGAAGCAGATACACCTCTCCGGTGCCCGCGATCCAGCCGGCAAGATTCAGGAGAAAGCTGACCGGCGCCCGGCGGCCATGCTCATAGGTCGTCATTACGGCCTGATCAATCGCTTGCGCTCGGCCGTGGAGTGATGACCAATCGCCCTTACCGCCGAGGCGGGCGATGGCGCGCATCGACCATGCGAATAAGCCCCGCCGTTGCAGGACGTAGAAGGCTATCGCCGGTACGGCGAGCACGATACCAGCCACGAGCAGGGCAGGGCGTACAGCGCTTTGGGCATGAGGGCTCACTTGGCCGGCGATCATTGCGAGCCCGAGCAGGGCGAAGGCTATCTGCGCGAGCACCTGCAGTGTTGTGCTCACGGTGACGGCGGCGACAGCGTTTTGCACCAAAACGCCCCGACGCCAAAGTTGCTGGATCATGACGACCGGCCCCGCGAGCTGGCCGAAAGGCAGCAGGCTGCTTGCCGACTCCCCAGCCCAGCGCGCCAACACCGTGTCGCGCCAGGAACTGCGTGCCGGAAGGAGGACACGGATCGCTGCCGCATCGACCACGAGCGGCACCAGGTGAAACAAGGTGACGAATAGCAATCCCCAACCGGCAATCGCCAGAGTGGCGTAGACCGCGGGAAGGCTGTGCGAGACGATCTCGCCAGCAAACAGCAGCACACCTGCCGCAAGGAGCCAACCCGTCGAGCGTTTCATGATGAACCGGCGTCCGCGCGGGGCTCCGGCACCGTCCGCACTCGACGGCTGAACACCTGCCGAAATCCGAAGTACGCGACCGCATCCTTCATGTTCGAGACGAAGCGTCGCCAACCGCGCATGTTCGGGTCGGTCAGGTACTCAAAGGTCAGTGAGATCCGCTTTTCGCCTCCGCCCAGCGGGGTGATTCGATGACGCAGAGTATCGCCATTGAAAAAGACCAGGCCACCCGGTGGAATCCGCACGGATCCCGATACGACATCCACCGACTTCCCGCGCGTATGCAGCTGGTACTCGAGCCGACACGAGGACTCATCGATGACTCCAAGCAGCAGCGTGTAGCGCCGGCCCGCGTAGTAGGAGGTGTCATAATGCCAGCCGATGTAGTCCCCCTGCTGCGTGTAGAAGTAGAGAGCGTACGCGTGCGGGTCATCGGCGGGTGACGCCTGCAACCGCTCCCCAGCCACGCGTTCCAGCCAACCGATGAGCGCCGGCGAGTGATACAGCTCCGCCACGAAGGGCGCCAAGCGGTCCAACACATGCCGGCTGACACTGCCACCCTGCTTGTGCCAAGGCAGATAATTGCGGTTGACCGCCGTCGTGACAGCCGCGGCGGCGGCCACCAGCTGTGCAGTGATGGCTGCGGGCAAGTACTCAGGCAGGTAAAGGAAAGCCCCCTGCTGCGCAAACTTGCGCTGCAGCGGCGCTACCTCGAGCTCCCCCAGGCGCGCTGCGATGGTTCGATCGATGTCCGACCTGCCATCCATCTTCGCAGTGCTGGCACTCAAGCCCGCCGGCGCGTGCCCTGAATCGCGGGCGGCGCTCGTCAAGCCAGCTCCGCCTCGGAAGTCGACTCAGTCACCGGTTTCGGACTGCGTAGCAGGCGGTAGTACTCGAGCACGACGCGCGAGGCGAACAGCGGGGCCCCGACAGAGGCGGCCAGTAGCAGCGGAATGACTCCGTCGAAAACGGTTACCAAAGGTAGCAGGTACAGTACATCTTCGGTCTCAAAGCCACGGAACGCACCTTGCCGACTCGCCTCTTTGCCGGCCATTTCCTCGATGCGCATGCGCAGAACGAAGATCAACGCGATGGCGGTACCGGCGATTGCGCCCAGCACGACCGGCGGAATGTCGAGCGGAATGCCGCTCCTGGCGCGCACACCTATCCCCATTGCTACAAACAGTAGAACCGTGACTGCTGTGTCGCACGCCAGATCGTAGAAATGGCCGAAACGACTGGTCTTGCCACTGATGCGGGCCAGTTCGCCGTCGGCGTGATCGAGGAAATTCGACACCACCAGCAACAATGCCGCGATGTTGGACCAGGCATAGGTGCCGGGGATGAATGCGGCCGCTGCAGCCAGCCCCGTCGCCAGGCGTACGGTGGTCAGGTCGTTGGGAGTGACTCGCCCGTTGCTGAGCGGCAGTACCAGCTGGCGCGCGAGTTTCGCGTCCCACCGTGCTGGCGCAGCGAGGCGCGCCGGAATATTTGGCAACTCAGACATAACGCTCCGTGCTGAAAGGAGGTTCGGCATGATGACCGCGCGGTTATGGTACGCGTTTATCTCGAGGAGTCGGGCAGCGCGCGAGCTCAGCGCTGCGATGCTAACAGCGTGAATGCACTCACGCGTAAGCGTATTCCCGTAGATGATTTTGGATGAAGCGCTCAGCCCTGCCGTTGGTGCGGGGCGTATAGGGACGTGTGCGGCGACGGCAGATGCTCAGCACGCTCAACTGCTGGCGAAGACTCGGGCGAGATAGCACACCCGTTGTCCCTGAGCACCTCGCGCACCTGTGCACCCATGCCGGCGCAGTAGGCGAGAGCGGCGCGAGAAAGCAGATTCCCGGACTGGCTCGCCCGTGCCGACGACGTGAGCGTCTAGTCCTCCCCATGAGCGGGCTTTAGACTGTACTTCTGACGGGAAATCCCAGAGCCCGACGGTGCTTCGATGTGGCGGCTCAACCAGAAATCTGCCGAGGCGATTGCCGCGTGGGTGGTGCTGCTGAGTTGCGCTCTTCCAGCTACTGTGCTTCTGCCGCGCCCTGTAAGAGCCGACGCGCTGCCTGCCAGCGTGGCTGCGTGCGCCGCGGAACACGATCCCAGCAAGCGCCTCGCTTGCTATGACCGGGAGGTGGCGCGTTTTGCGCCTGCGCCGCCGGCGGCTGTGGCGCCAGCGGCTGTAGCGCCAGCGGCTGTGGCGCCAGCGGCTGTGGCGCCAGCGGCTGTAGCGCCAGCGGCCGTGGCGCCGGCGGCTGCCGCGCCGGCGGCTGGGGTTACAGCTGCGGCCGCAGTCGGAGCTGGCGAGTCCACGCCTGCCTCAGGCGCACAAGGTGCAACCGAACCTCGGCACATCGCCGCGCGCATCGTCAGCATTGAAAACTATGCTGATGAGCTCGTCTTGCACCTTGACAATGGCCAGATCTGGCAGCAGGTGCAGGCAGCGGACGCGGATGCCAATCTCCACCCCGGGGATGCTGTCACCATCGACCGCTCCCTGGGCTCGTACTGGCTGTCGGGACGCAGCGGCGCTGCCCTAAAGGTTAAACGCAGGCAATAGGCACTGCAGACGCGGTGTGGGAGGCCAACATCCGCCGCCAAACGTGTGCTGGTGCGGGTGCAGGAGCGAAGGTGAGTGAGGTTTTGATCGAGGGCCTGTGGCGCCCCGCACTGAGCGGTGCGGAGCTGGTGGTGCACAACCCGGCGACTCTCAAGCCGGTGGCTGCGGCACCCTTCTGTGATGCTCAGGACGTCGTCTTGTCAATGGCCGCTGCGCGCCGCGCGCTGGAGAGCTGGCGCGCCACTCCCAGCGAGGCGCGCACGGCGCTGTTAATCGAGATCGGTCGTGAGCTTTCTGCCTGCGCACCGGCTGTCGCTGAGCTGCAGGCACTGGAAAGCGGTCAGGCCTACCGTGAGTGCCTCGCTGGCGTGCTTGCTGCCGCGGAGTGCTTCACGCAGCTATCCGATCAGGACCGGAACGCTGCACGAGACGCTCGCCTATCTCGGGACCGGGCCGCAGGCGCACGCCCGCTCGTGCTCCGCCAGGACTATCCGCTGTTGCACTGGGCCCTTCGCGCGGCGTCTCTGCTGTCTGAAGGGTCGACACTCGTCTGCGTGGCTCCCCGTTCGGCGCCGCTTGCAGTGCTGCGCGCTGCGCGGAGCGCAAGCAGCTTACCTCCGGGTGTTCTCAACATGCTCGTCGCAAGCCGGGACGCCGTGACCGCGGCACTCGGCGACGGTTTGCGGTGCGAGCCGGAAACATCGGCCGCAACCGAGGGAGCGCACAAGGGTAACGATGTCGTGTTCGTGGGTAACACAGTCGAGTTGGAGCTGGCATTGGCGGGCACCGCGTCGCTAAGGCTCTTTGACAGCGGCCAGCGTGCGGGACAGAGCACCCGGATCTACGTCGAGCAGCAGATGTCGCATGAGTTGGCGGATGAGCTGCACGAGTACCTGGCCTTTCTGGAATGCGGAGACCCTGGCAAGCCTGCGACGGATCTCGGGCCGCTGCGTTCTTCTGCCGCTTTGCAGGGGGTCGAGGATCAGGTCATCCGCGCGCTGAAGCGCGGCGCGCTGCTCAAAGTGGGCGGCATGCGCTACCAACCCTGGGGGCTGCGCGGTTATTTCTTTCAGCCGACACTGATGATCGAGGGGCGAGGTGAGGAACGGGCGCCAGACGAAGAGATCCAGGGGCCGGTCGTGATCATCTCCCCGGTGCGGAATCTCGCCGAGGCGTTGCGTCAGCAGCAGGCAAGCCGCGTCGCGTTCTTTGGGCACGATCTCGATGCACAGTTGCGCTCGCTGACTGCCGCCGGCATCGATTTCGAAGTCGCGAAGCTCACCGCGCCGCTCGAGGGAATCATACAGAGCTTCGGGGGCGCGCCTCGAGGCCCGGTCCGCATCGAGCCAGTGACCGCGGAGCAACGTTCCTGGTTTCCGTATCGTGCCCGTGCAGCCCCGATCTAACATGGTGGACGAAGCGGCGGGAATTTATAACAGGCTGTCCGCAGCGGCGGCCGCGCTCGGAATCGGGTGCCGGGGCGGCTTCGTCCGCCAGCCCGGCGAGGAATTGCCCGAGGTCGATGCAGGCCGCCCGAGCAGGACTCTCGTGTTACTGGGCTTCACTGGCGCGAAGCAGTGGCCCGTCTTCGCTGCCTCAGCGGAATTTGCCGATGGCCAACCGCACCCGCTCGATCGTTGGTCAGCGCGTGTGATCGGGCAGCTCGGGACGCTCTTCGGAGCCCGGCCGCTTTATCCGTTTGACGGACCACCATGGTGGCCCTTTCAGCAGTGGGCTCGGCGCGCCGAGGCGCTGCACTCGAGTCCGCTCGGTATTCTCATGCATCCGCGCTTCGGGCTCTGGCACGCCTATCGCGGGGCCTTGCTGTTTGGCGACGTGCTCACGCTGCCCCTGCGAACGTTGTGGTCTTCGCCGTGCGAGAGCTGCGCGACCAAGCCCTGCGTTGCGAGCTGCCCCGCGCGCGCGGTCACGCCCAGCGGCTTCGACCGTGCCGCTTGCGCGGCGCATGTGGCATCACCGCAGGGAGTCGCGTGCCGTAGCGGCTGCCTGTCGCGCGGCAGTTGCCCGGTCGCCGTGCCACATCGGTACGGTACGGAGCAGGCAACCTTCCACATGCGGGCGATGTTCTAGTGATCGCGGCCGGAGGCCCCCTCTGAGAACTCTCCTTTTATCGTTTGTGGTTAGCTCGTAAAACGTACCCCGTGCCTGTAACCGGGCGGCAACTGAAGGTCACTTCGCCACCAGCTGCGCAGGCTCGATTCCGTGGGACGCGGCCTCCTGAAGCGTATGACTGGCCAGATAGATTTGCGTAACCAGCGGCTTGTTGCTGGCGTGGACCGCCTCGCCGAGCGCGTTCTGATAGCACCTGAATTTATCGTCGGGAGGCAGCAGGCCGACCCGGGTGCCACGCGTGCAAACCGTCCACGCCGCATTTTCCAGGCGGGTATAGAAGGTCTGCGCATCCGCGGGTTGAGTCAGATCGAGTCCCTGCGGGCTGATGCGGATAGAATCAGTGACCATTTTGTCCTTGGCGGCGACGCTGCCGGCGAACAGCGCGCAGACAACGGTGGTGGCCCCAAGCACTGTGCGGACGGTTCTGACGGCTGACTTGGCATACACGGCGGATTCTCCTCATTGATACGTGTTGACTTGCAATGCCCCGTGCGATCGATGGCGCGCGAGAGACTTCTGGGTTCCTTACGCGTTACGATGCAACTGTTGGGTAAGACGCGGTGCCGGGAGATTCGGGTACTGCCTTTGGCGGTTTTGGCAGAGGGGGCGGTGCGTCGAGCGCCGGATGCTATTTTCAGGTACCCGAATTCCGGGAAGATGCGTCCCCTGTATTGATAGAGATTCGCAATCCGGAGCTCTCAGGTCGCAATGGCTGAGACCAAGAAGGCACTGGTGGCGCGGCTATTCGCCGAACACGGGGGTGCCCTGCAGGCATTCCTATATCGGCGCGTGCGCCGGCGACCAGAGGCGGCAGAACTCGCTCAGGAGGTCTACGTGCGCTTACTACGCGTACCCGACTTAGCGACGATCCGTGATCCCGGAGCCTATCTCTATACGGTGGCGAGTAACCTCGCCAGGGACCACGCCCGTCGCGAGCGCCATGGCGGAGTGGCGCTCGACGTGGATGAGCCCCTCGTGCAGGAGCAGCTCGCCGAGGTGCCAGGCTTCGCCGGGCAACTGGACTCCGAGCAGCGCGTCAAGAGGTTACGCGAGGTACTGGCTCAGCTCCCCCCGAAGTGCCACGCGGCGCTGGTGATGCAGTACTGGCAGGGGCTCAGTTACGAGGAAATCGCACTCCGCCTGGGGGTGTCGACGCACATGATCAAGAAGCACCTGAGCAACGCGATGGTGCACTGTCGACGTCGCATGGGGCGGCTGGGATGAGCTCATGAGTGCAAGAGAAGAGCAGGTGCGCAGCCTAATTGCCCAGGATGCGGCAGACTGGTTCGTGGCGAGCCGCGCGGGCCTCACGCCTAGTCAGCGCGACGACTTTGCCGCCTGGCTGAAGGCTTCCCCGGTGCATGTCGAAGAGTACCTCGCGCTCGAGGTTATCGGGCGAGATCTGCGCGCGGCCTGTGAAGCCTCGCAGCACTCTATCGATGAGCTTCTGGAGCGGGCACGGCTTACAGAAGATGCACCCGTACGACCGTTCGGGCCGCGCTCCGTGGAGAGTCCGCGGACCTCTTGGCCGCGCTGGCAAGCCGCGGCTTTCGCAATGGCGGCATTGGCTGTGGTGAGTCTTGGCTTGCTTTGGTTTGGGAAGTTGAGGCCCCTCGCACCTGTCTCGATCCCCGCGCCGGCTGTGACCGCGCTGCACTTTGAGACCCGGCATGGCGAACAGCAGACTCATCGCCTGGCGGACAATTCCGTGCTGCACCTGAACACCGACAGTGCCGTAACGGTCCAATATAGCCAGCGGGAGCGGCGGGTCACGCTTACCGCCGGCGAGGCCGACTTCGAGGTGACGCATGAGTCCGCCCGCCCATTCCGGGTGTTCGCCGGCCGCGCGGAGGTCGTGGATTTGGGCACCCGGTTCGATGTGCGCCTCCGGAATGAGTCGACCGTCGTTACCGTAGTCGAGGGACGTGTCGCCGTCGGCCTGTCTGCGCCATCGGAAAGCAGCAGGCCGGGCCCGGATCAGCCCGCGTCTTTCGTGCAACTCAGTGCGGACCAGCAGGTCACCGTTGCTGAAGACGCGTGGCCCGCCACGCCGGTCACCGTCGATGCGCAGCGCACGACGTCATGGCTACATCGACAAATCATGTTCGAGAACGAACCCCTGGATCGGGTCGTCAGCGAGTTCAATCGCTACGCGCGCAAGCCGATTGAGATAACCACCCCGGCATTAGGAAACCTGCAGGTCAGTGGGGTGTTCGCCACCGACAATAGCGACGCTCTGATTGCTTTTCTGCGCAGCCTCGAGGGCGTGAAGGTTGAAGTGAGCGCGACGCGCATACTAGTGTCGCAGAAATAGGCATCTCAACGGTTAGGGCGCGGATGGGGGCTAACTCGCGTCACCCTTCGACGGAGATCGCGGCTGCGGTATCCGCGGTGCTCCGTGCACTGTCGATTTGTACCCCCATGGCACTCAGTGAGCCTTGCGCCGCGCAAGCACAGGCCGCTGCAGCATCAGCACTGACCGCGGACATTCCCGCCCAACCACTCGCGCAGGCGCTCGCGGCGTTTTCGAACCAGACTGGGCTGCAGCTCCTTTATGTTTCCGGCGTCGTTCGTAACCAGCGATCTCACGGGGTCGCGGCGGGACTCGGCGCCAATGCCGCACTCACTCAGATGCTCCATGGCACGGGACTCAAGTTCGAATACCTCACCGCGGACAGCGTGCGCATTCTCGCCGCCGGACCATCACCGGACACCAGCAAGACTCCGGCGGGACAGGAGCCTTTTGAGGTCATCATCAGCGCCAACCGCCGCGAGGAATACTTCCAGGACGTTCCCATCACAATTCAGGCGTTCACCGGCGAGCAGCTGAAACAACGCGGCGTAACCACGCTCAACGATCTGCTGCAGTACACGCCAAACGTGACCTACAGCGGCAACGGCCCCGGTACCGGCGATATCTTCATCCGCGGTCTGGGCTATGTGGGTACCGGCAACCAGTCGCAGGCCACGACTGCCCCATTCCCCGGCGTTGCACTGTACCTGGACAACCAGTCGATGCAGTTTCCGGCACGCAACAACGATGTCTACCTGGTGGACCTGGAGCGAGTCGAGGTGCTGGAGGGCCCACAAGGAACGTTGTTCGGCGGAGGAGCCGAGGCCGGTGTCATCCGCTATATCACCAACAAGCACACACTCGAT
>Ga0306920_100001592_pt1 | contig 28287 bp, 20 predicted proteins | sample flu12Cox44000170_FD_204666 | JGI IMG/M metagenome (GOLD analysis project Ga0306920, IMG submission 204666) | Lab enrichment of tropical soil microbial communities from Luquillo Experimental Forest, Puerto Rico - flux4day.12C.oxic.44.000.170 (v2)... | ecosystem: Environmental > Terrestrial >... | reverse complement strand
TAAAAGGAGCGGCAATCGGCCGGTCGCGCGCGGGCGCGGACCTCTATTCGGCATTGCACGCATGGTTGCACCGCATCCCGGGCGGACTCGGGGTTGCCAACGTTTTTGCCTGCGCGCTGTTTGCGGCCATGGCAGGCTCTTCGCCGGCCACCTGCTCGGCGATTGGCTCGGCCGGCATTCCCGAGATGCGCAAGCGCGGCTATTCCGGCGGCTTCGCGGCCGGCATCATCGCCGCAGGCGGCACCCTGGGCATCCTGCTGCCGCCATCGATCACCATGATCCTGTTTGCCGTCGCCGCGGAAAAATCCCTGGGCCGGCTGTTCCTCGCCGGCATTGGGCCGGGCCTGCTGCTGGTTACGTTGTTCGGCGCCTATGCGGTGATCCGATTTCGCCGGGAATATGCGGAAGCGCGCCTGGCCTATGAGAAGGGTGGCGTCGCCTCGGCCATTCTTCGGCGCGACGAGTTCAGCCTGGCGCAACGCTTCAGCATGCTGCCGCGCGTTATTCCGTTCGTGCTGCTTTTGACCGGCGTGATGATTGCACTTTACGGTGGCTATGCAACTCCCTCCGAGACGGCCGGTCTCGGAGGACTCTTGGCGCTTGCGTTGATCGCGCTGATCTATGGCGTGTGGCGGCCGACGGAGCTGGCGCCGATCCTCACCGCGACAATCCGCGAATCGACGATGCTGATGATGATCATCGGCATGTCGCTGCTCTATTCCTATGTGATGAGCTATCTGCACATCTCGCAATCGGCGGCGGAAGCGATTGTCGCCATGCAACTGCCGCGCTGGGCGCTGTTGGCCGCAATTCTCTCGATGGTTGTCGTGCTCGGATTCTTTCTGCCACCCGTGTCGATCATTTTGATGACGGCGCCGATTATCCTGCCGCCGTTGCGGGCAGCAAACTTCGACATCATCTGGTTTGGCGTAGTCATGACCATCGTGATGGAGATGGGGCTGATTCATCCGCCGGTCGGTCTCAACATCTTTGTGATCCGTAACGTCGCGCCCGATATCCCGTTAAGCGAGGTGATCTGGGGCACGTTGCCTTTCGTGCTCCTGATGACGACCGCCGTGCTCGTACTTTGCGTCGTGCCCGAAATATCTACCTGGCTGCCCAATCTCGTGATGGGACCGGACACGAGCCGGTAATAATAAGCGGCCGACGGGGACCTTCTATCGGCTGCCGCTTGCTTGCCTGGTCTTCGCATTCAGCGCTGTCGCCACGCGGCTGGCCGGCGGTCGACCGATCAGACGGGTGATTTCGTTGGTGGCGACAAGCAGCCTTTGCATGTCAATGCCGGTTGCGATTCCCATGCCCTCGAGCATGTAGATAACATCTTCGGTTGCGACATTGCCCGTGGCGCCCGGCGCAAACGGACAACCGCCGAGACCGCCTGCGGCAGAATCGATCACGCGAACGCCTTCCTCCATTCCCGCATAGAGGTTTGCGAGCGCCTGGCCGTAAGTATCATGAAAATGCATGGCCAAATTCGCGACCGGCACATGAGCACCGACCGCACGCAGCATCGCCTTGGCTTTTAGCGGCGTGCCCACGCCTATGGTGTCTCCAAGCGATATTTCGTAGCAGCCGAGCTGCCACAGTTTCCTGGCCACATCGGCCACGGCCTTCGGCTTGACCTCTCCCTCGAAGGGACAGCCAAGCACGCAAGAGACGTAGCCTCGCACTTTGACGCCGTCGGCCTTGGCGCGCACCAGCACAGGCTCGAAGCGCGCAATCGATTCCGCAATCGAGCAATTGATGTTGGTGCGCGAAAAGCCCTCGGAGGCCGCTGCGAACACCGAAACCACCTTGGCGCCTGCGTCGCGCGCGGCCTCATAGCCCTTCTCATTCGGGACCAGGACGTGAAACTCACCGGGCAGATGATTGAGGCCGCGCAACACTTCGTCTGAGGCCACCATCTGGGGGATGGCCTTCGGCGACACGAAGGCGCCGACCTCGATCGTGCGCAGGCCAGCGCCGAGCAGTCGTTCGATAAAGCTGATGCGGTCGCCGACGCTGACCGGCGTCTTCTCGTTTTGCAGGCCGTCACGCGGGCCCATCTCGACGATGCTTACGGCATCGCTCATGATTCATCCATGCTGGTGGATCGGTTTGACTTCGGCGAGTTCCACGCCTTCCTGGACGATATCGCCTACCTTGCATTTGATGACCTTCAATACGCCCGCAAAGGGTGCACGCAAGGTCTGTTCCATCTTCATCACCTCCAGCGTCAGAATCGGCGCGCCCTTCTCCAATGCAGCGCCCTCCCGGGCAAGCAAGGCAACGACCGTACCAGGCAAGGGTGCGACGATCTTGTCCTCCCCAACCTGCTCTTCCGTTTCGCCGCCGAAGGGATCGATCCAATGCATTTCAAAGCGGCCGTTGGGCGTCCGCAAATAGAGTTCGTGGCCCTCAACGAGGACAAAGACACGGGACTTGATGCCGTCGAGCGTTAAATCGTGGCAGCCGTCTTCCGAGGCCACTGAAGCGAAGTTGATTTCGCGCGTCCCGACCGTCACCGTCGTGGGGCCATTGCCATAGCGCAGCGTTACTTTCTGTTCGGCTCCCTGCCCGCTCCGGAAGCCGAACACCCGCTGCCGGCGGCCCACCGGCATCCAGCCGAAGGTCTTCCAGGGCGAAGGGGCCTCTCTGCCGGCGGCTTGCGCCTCCTCGCCGAGGATCGCCGCGACTGCGGCGCCAAGTTCGAGATCGCCTGGCACCGAAGGGGCCGGCGCCAGCTCCTTCAATTCGCGTTCTATGAAGCCGGTATCGATGACGTTCGCGCGAACTTTTCGATGCGCAACCAGCGCCGACAGGAAAGAAACGTTGCTGACAATCCCGCGGATGTCGGTGTCTTCCAGTCCCCGGTTAAGCCGATCGATCGCAGCTTGGCGGGTCGGTGCCCAGGCAATCATCTTGGCAAGCATCGCGTCGTAATATGGTGAAACCGCATCGCCTTGGCGGTAACCGGCATCGATGCGAAGGCCATCGGACGCCGACGGGAGGTGCCAGGTTCGGATCTTGCCGACCGAGGGCATGAAATTCCTGGCCGGATTTTCGGCATAGAGGCGCGCCTCGATGGCGTGGCCATTGATCACGATCTGGTCTTGCTTCAGCGGCAGCGCTTCGCCGAAAGCAACACGCAACTGCCACTCGACGAGATCGATACCCGTGATCAGTTCGGTCACCGGATGCTCGACCTGCAAGCGGGTGTTCATTTCGATGAAGAAGACGTCCTTGCCATCTGACACGAATTCGATGGTGCCAGCCCCGACATAGTCGACCGACGCCGCCGCTCTTCGCGCGGCCGCGCAGACGCGCTCACGCTGCGCCCCATTAAGCGTCGGCGATGGCGCCTCCTCGATAACCTTCTGGTGCCTTCGCTGCAGCGTGCATTCGCGTTCGAACAGCGACAGCAGGTTGCCGTGGCTGTCACCGATAATCTGGACCTCGATGTGCCTGGGATTATCGACGTATTTTTCGATCAGCAGGTGATCGTTGCCGAAGGCGGCCTTGGCTTCACGCTTGGCGCTGGTGATCGCGTCCGCAAGTTCGGAAGCCGACTTCACGACGCGCATGCCGCGGCCACCCCCGCCTGCGGAAGCCTTCACCAGCACGGGGAAGCCGATTTTCGCGGCCGCCTTGACAAGGATGGCTTCCTCCTGCGCCTCGCCATGGTAACCGGGCACGAGCGGCACCCCGGCATCTTCCATCAGCATCTTGGAGCCGGACTTCGAGCCCATGGCGCGGATCATCGCAGGCGTCGGTCCTACGAAGACGAGCCCCGCATCGAAGCAGGCCTGCGCAAATTCGGCGCTTTCGGAAAGAAAGCCGTAACCGGGATGGATCGCTTCGGCGCCGGTTTGGCGGGCCGCTTCGATCACGCGTTCCACGTTGAGATAGCTGTCGCGCGCCCGTGCCGGACCCAACAAGACCGCCTCATCGGCCATGGCAACATGCATGGCACCCTGATCGGCCTCCGAATAGACGGCAACCGAGCGAAGACCCATCGCGCGCGCGGTGCGGATCACGCGGGCGGCGATCTCGCCACGATTGGCGACGAGCAGCTTGCCGAACCGCCGGTACATTTTCGCGCGGTCCATCGTCACATCCTGAACAGGCCGAACCTCGTCGGCTCGATCGGTGCATTCGACGCCGCCGAAAGCCCGAGCCCCAGCACGAGGCGGGTATCAGCGGGATCGATCACGCCGTCGTCCCATAGCCGCGCGGTGGCGTAGTACGGATTGCCCTGGCTCTCATATTGAGCGCGGATGGGAGCACGGAACTTCTCTTCCTCCTCCGCCGACCAGCGCTCACCCTTGGCCTCGATGTTGTCACGGCGAACCTGGCTCAGCACCATGGAGGCCTGCTCGCCGCCCATAACCGAAATACGGGCGTTCGGCCACATCCAGAGAAATCGCGGCGCGTAGGCGCGTCCGCACATGCCGTAGTTGCCGGCTCCATATGAGCCGCCGATTACCACGGTGAACTTGGGCACGCCCGCGGTTGCAACCGCAGTCACCAGTTTGGCGCCGTCGCGCGCAATGCCGCCGGCCTCATATTTCTTGCCGACCATAAAGCCGGTGATGTTTTGCAGGAAAACCAGTGGAATTTGCCGCTGGCAGCACAGCTCGATGAAATGTGCGCCCTTAAGTGCGCTCTCGCTGAACAGTATACCGTTGTTGGCGATGATGCCGACCGGATAGCCCCAGATGTGAGCAAAGCCGCAGACCAGCGTCTGGCCGTAGAGTTTCTTGAATTCGTCGAATTCCGAACCATCGACCAGGCGTGCGATGATGTCCCGCACGTCGAACGGCTTTCGACCATCGACCGGTACGACGCCGTAGATCTCCTCAATAGGAAAAAGCGGTTCGCGCACCTCGCGCATGTTCAGCATGGCCCGTGTCGGCGGCTTTAACGTTGCGACGATGCGCCGCGCGATCCCGATCGCGTGCGCGTCGTTCTGTGCGTAATGGTCGGTAACGCCGGATTGGCGCGAATGGACGTCGGCACCGCCAAGCTCTTCGGCGCTCACCACCTCGCCGGTAGCAGCCTTCACGAGCGGGGGACCACCGAGAAATATCGTGCCCTGATTGCGCACGATAATGCTTTCGTCCGACATCGCCGGCACATAGGCGCCGCCCGCCGTGCAGGAGCCCATCACAATTGCGATCTGCGGGATTCCGAGCGCTGACATTTGCGCCTGGTTGAAGAAGATGCGGCCAAAATGCCGCTCATCGGGGAAGATCTCGTCCTGCATCGGCAGGAACGCGCCGCCGGAATCCACCAGATAGACGCACGGCAGATTGTTCTGACGGGCGATATCCTGTGCACGCAGGTGTTTCTTCACCGTCATCGGATAGTAAGTACCGCCCTTGATGGTGGCGTCGTTGGCGACGACCACACACTCGCGCCCCGAAATCCGTCCCACTCCGGTGACGATGCTGGCCGAATGCACGTCGCCGCCGTAGAGGCCATGGGCCGCGAGAGGCGACAGTTCGAGGAACGCCATACCGGGATCGATCAACAGATCGACGCGTTCACGCGCCAGCATTTTTCCACGCGAGGTATGCCGCGCCCGTGACGCCTTGCCCCCGCCGCCAGCAACCAGTTCGAGCTTTTCGCGAAGCTCGCCGACCAGCGAGCGCATTGCGTCCGCGTTGCGGGCAAATTCGCCTGAAGTGGCATCGATGGCGGAATGCAGCGGCATGGCTCTCAACGGTTTATGGTGCGCCGCAATCTGGATTGCATGCGCCACATGGTGTCATTGGCCTGCCGCCCTCGGCAACCCCGTCTTTTGCTTTCCAACCGGCCTAATACCTTCAGTGCGTCCAGGGTTCGGCACGGCGGAATGCGAAATTGTCGGCATAGGCGACCTGCCGGCGCGCCACCTGCTTCGGCTCGATCACCTGGTAAGGAATATTCTTGCGCTCGCAATAGGCCACCGCCTCTTCCTTGCTGTCGAACAGAAGCGAGAGCTGCTGCTTCATGTCGCCTGAGGAGGTCCACCCCATCAAAGGCTCGATCGCGCGCGGCTGCTCCGGCTCGTATTCGAGCCGCCACTCCTTGGTCTGGGCCTTGCCCGACTGCATGGCGTTTTTTGCTGGCCTGAAGATGCGAGCGGTCATGGTGGTCGGCCTCGTCAACGAACGCGGTATGAAATCGCCTGGTCGAAACGTCCGGGGCGGGATAGGCCAAACGAGGGAACTTGAGTTGGCGATTCCCGACCTGGATGTTAGCTTCTCGCCCCGTATAGTCGTTATGCTGCGTGGTGACAACGTCGCGGCACCGCGATCCGTCCCGGCCAGATCTGCCGATCCCCTGGTTTTCCCGAAAGTAGCACCATCGAAGCGGCCTCCATGAAAATCTACGCAACCCTCCCCGAAAAAGGACGCGATCTCCGGCTCGACCTGTTTCGCGGAATCGCAAACTGGGCGATTTTCCTGGATCACATTCCCGACAACATCGTGAATTGGATCACGACCCGGAACTACGGATTTTCCGACGCCGCCGATCTGTTTGTTTTCATTTCTGGCTATACGGCTTCCTTTGTCTACGCGCGGATGATGATCGAGCGCGGATTCATCGTTGGCGCCACACGCCTGACAAAGCGTGTCTGGCAGCTTTACGTCGCCCACGTCATCCTTTTCGTCATCTACATCGTCGCCATCAGCTTCCTCGCGCGCCGCTTTGCCGATTCCGAACTGATCAACGAGTTCAATGTCGCCGGCCTCGTCGACCATGCAACGGACACGCTCGGCCAAGGGCTGCTGCTGAAATTCAAGCCGGTCAACCTTGATGTTCTGCCGCTATATATCGTGCTGATGGGCTTCTTTCCGCCGGTCTTGTGGATCATGTTGCGCCAGCCCGATCTGACGATGCTGGCCTCGATCGTACTCTGGTTGCTGGCCCGGCATTTCGGCTGGAACTTCGCGGCATATCCTACCGGCACCTGGTACTTCGATCCCTTCTGCTGGCAGGTGATCTTTGTGTTCGGCTCATGGTGTGCGCTGGGCGGTGCGAAAAGGGCAAGTTCGATCATCAATTCGAACGTCACGCTTTACCTGGGGATCGCTTATCTGATCTTCGCCCTGATCATGACCTTCGCCGGCCGTTTCCCCAGTTTCGGTGCGATGTTTCCGCATTGGCTGTATTCAACCTTCAATCCGAACGACAAGATGTTCATGGCGCCCTACCGCTTCCTGCATTTCATAGTGATCGCAATGCTGGTGGTGCGTTTCATTCCGAAGAATTGGCCAGCCCTGGAGTGGAAAGGATTCGACCCTGCCATCGTGTGCGGCCAGCAATCCCTTGCGGTGTTCTGCGTCGGAGTCTTCCTGTCCTTTGTCGCGCACTTTGTGCTGAGTTTAAGCTCGGGTTCGGTGCTCGCACAGGTGCTGGTGAGCCTTGCAGGTATCGCGATTATGACGACGGTTGCCTACTACATCTCCTGGTCCAAGAGGCAGGACAAGCCACAGTCGAAGGTGCCCAAACCAACGGCCGCGTCCTCACCCGTCGCGGCTTCCTGAGCAGGCGTCCCTTTGCGCGTCAATTGCCGGACTTGGATGGGGGCGCGGTTTTGGCCACCAGCCGGCCGCGGGATGCAAAACCGCCCCACTCGGCCGACCAGCCAAGTTCGGCCGCGTTAAGCCGTTCGACGCCACCCTTGTTGGCAACAGCCTGCAACGCAAACATGGCGCCCTGCGGATCGACGCACCAGGCAACCCAACCGACGTTGGGCAACTCGATCGGTCCCTGAATGACGCGGCCGCCGCAAGCCTTCACGAGTTCCGTAGCCGTTGAGATGTCGGGAACATTGAAATAGTAGAGCCAAAAGGGAATTGGCACGATCGGTAGTTTGTCAAATATGCCGCCGATAACGCGGCCGCCGGCTGAAAGAGGCTGATAGGATTCGATCACCCCAGCCTGTGATTCCGCGCCCTGCCAGCCGAACAGATCGCGGTAAAAAGTGAACGCGGTCTTCGAGTTGGCCGCCAGCAATTCGTGCCAACCGACGCGTCCGGGCTCGTTGGGCTCCGGCGGCTGGGGGCGATACCTCAGACCTTGTGCCAGGGCCAGCGTCGCCCTCTGGGAATCTGCGACAATTGCGATGCGGCCAATGTTGGTGTCGGTCGGCGGCACATAGACCGCCCCTCCAAGCTCCCTCAGGCGGTGCATAGCACCACCGAGATCATCGACAGCGACATACCCGACCCATCTTGGCGCCGCACCGAGTTTCCTTCCCTCGACCGGCAGGTCCATCAGCCCGCACACCGGCTCTTTGCCTACGGCAAAAACTCTGTAGTTGAACCGTGACGTGCCCGTGTCCCGCGCGTTCCATCCCAGGAGGTTTCCGTAGAAAGCCTGGGCGGCCGCCATATCGGTGGTCAACAGCTCATACCAGCCGAAACCAGCGTGACGATCATCCATCGGAGCCTCTCTTTGCCCTCATTGCGGCACCGCGTCACGCATTTATGCGCTCTGCCATTCGCACCGATGTCATTCATCAAGATGAACGGAAACTAAATGTGCAGCAACGGCTTAGTGATACTGAATACCTTGCGTGCCGCAAGCTCCAAGCGTAAATTCGCTACGGCTGGCGTAGTTCCGGAAGATGGAGGCGACGATGCCGCGTGTGAGACAATCTTCGAAACGGAAGCGTGTGACGAAAGTCGCGGTCCCGGCGCTGAGCGCCGCCGGTTTGACTTTCGGCCTGGCAGGGGGCGCCTCCGCATCAGCTGTTCCGACCACTGATGCACCACAAAAACTTGGCTTTGTGCCGAGCCAGTCGGTCACGCTCGGCGAGGAAGAAATCGCCGATGTGAGTCTGGCGACATTCAATCTTTTCGACAGAGAGACCAAAGCCGGCCCACGCGTGCAAATGGCTGGCTGCCGTTGCGGTGGCTGCGGATGCCGCGGCTGTCGCTGCGGCGGCGGCTGTCGCATCGGCATCGGTTGCGGCTGCGGCTGCGTCTCCTGCGCCGCCTGCGGAGCCTGCTGCCTCTCATGGGGCGTTTGCCGCCTCTGCTGATGCGGCGCTTTCCGATTGCCCATTAAGGGACGAAGCTTCAGTTGGCCGGGTCGCGATCAGCGGCCCGGCCACTCTTTTTTGCCACAATGATTTTTGCCAATAGCTCGCGAACGGACTTGCCAGCGAGAAAGTAGCTCTGTTGCGGGGAATAGGTATAAGCGAGCGGATTCGCGTCCAAGTGATGAAGATGCATGCGCCGCAATTCTAAAAACAACAGGTGAAACGTGCGTGCCCACACGATGAAGATTCATCGCAAGACCAGCCCGAAGCGGCGAACCGCCCGCGACATCCTGCAATTCGCGCCGAATTTCACCGTCTACGTACTTTCACCCGAAATTGTCTGTCTTTATTCCGAGGATCGGAAGTTTTTTCTGCACGGAGAGCTTTACGGCGCGATCGCAACGGCAATCGGCAAGAGCGGAAAGAGCGTGCAGGCGCTGCTCCGCGAGCTTTCACGACAATTCCCCGCCGACAAGATCGACGAAGCGATCAACCGCCTGATCGAGCGTTGCTACGTCGTGCAATCATCCGGGGCTTCCACAGGCGCCGTTGCCGCCTATTGGGCCAGTCTCGGGCTCCCGCCGAGCGAGGCGGAAAAAAATCTCGGGGCTTGTCGCGTGCGCATCGAATCGTTCGACGTCGAGGGCGCCAGACAGCTTGCCTCGGCGTTGCGCGGCCTGGGCGTTGCGGTTGTCGACCGCTCGCCCAACCTGACGATTACCCTGGTCAATGACTACCTCGAACGGCGCCTGGCCGAACTCAACAGGCAGCGGATGGCAGATGGGACGCGGTGGCTGCTGGTGCAGCCATCCGGCGTTTTTCCGCTGGTAGGCCCGTTGTTCAGGCCGGGCGAAAGCGCCTGCTGGACCTGCCTGTTCGATCGCATGGTCAGGAATCGCGAAATCAGGGGGTTCCTTGAACGTGGACCGATGCGACCTATCGCGGTCTCTCCCCTCGTCCGCAAATCGCTCGGACAGGGCGCGATCCACTTCGCTGCCATCGAAATCGCGAAAGCCATAGCCTCAGCCTTTCGCACGGACCTGGGCGATCACATAGCAAGCTTCGACCTGACGGGCGCGACGATCGTCAAGCACTATGTGGCGCGCCGCCCGCAATGTCCGACCTGCGGCAACAAGAAGCTGCAGGACCCACGCCGCGCGCCGGAACCAATCGAGGTTCATGCCGGCACCAAGCTGATCATGACCAGCGGCGGATACCGCTCGGTATCGTCGCGCACGACAGTTTCGCGTAACCGGAAACACGTCAGCCCTCTTACTGGCGTTGTAACGCGGCTCGAGCGGATCGAGGCGGATCTGCCGCTAAACACCAACTTCTATGCGCAGCATAACTTCTCGGCCCCTGCCATGAGCGTCGATCAACTCAGATCGGGGCTGAGCGGAGGAAGCTTTGGCAAGGGCTCGACGGCGGAGCAGGCCGAAGCAAGCGCGCTGATGGAATCGATCGAGCGCTATTCGGGTATTTTTCAAGGTGACGAGATCAGGCAGACCCGGCGCTTCGTCGATTTCGCGCCGGGAGACGCCATCCTGCCCAACGACGTCCAGCTCTTCAGCGAGACACAGTTTCAGACACGGCATCATCACGCGCAGGACGGCTCCCAACCAGCTCCCGATCCGCTCGACCCCCGCGAGAAGATCGAATGGTCTCCCGTCTGGTCGCTGCGCGACCGTCGTTTCAAATATCTGCCAACCGGCCTGCTTTACTTTTTCTATTATGACTTCCACACCGATTCCAACGGATGCGCGGCCGGAAACACCCGCGAGGAGGCCATCGTTCAGGGTTTCCTCGAACTGGTCGAACGCGATGCCTACGCGATCTGGTGGTACAACCGGCTGCAGCGCAACGAGGTTGATCTCAGTCAGTTCGACGATTCCTATATCCGCGATATCAGGTCTCAGTTCGCTAACGCCGGGCGACAGCTGTGGGTGCTCGACGTAACCAACGATCTTGGCGTTCCCTCCTATGTCGCGATCATCCACTGGATGAAGGACGGTCGGGAGAACATCGAGTTCGGTTCGGGCGCCCACTTCGATCCCCGCATCGCTCTCCTGCGCGCGTTGACCGAGTTGAGCCAGTTTCTCTCGATCGGCTTCATGAGGGGCGGTAGTGGCGAAAAACCGACGCTTGACGGTGTCACTCCGTTGCGTCTCGAGGACCATCCATTCCTGACCCCGGCAAGCCAACCGGTCTACCGTCCGGAACTTGGCATTGACGTTCCGCTGGACAGCGTGCGCGAGCAGGTGGAGGCCTGCGTCGAGGTGGCAAGACGCACGGGCCATGACTTTCTCGTGCTCGATCAGACCAGACCGGACGTCGGCGTCCCTGTCGTCCGGGTGATCGTTCCTGGGCTGCGGCATTTCTATCGTCGCTACGGCCCCGGTCGGCTTTACGACGTCCCGGTCAAGCTCGGATGGCTGGAACGGCCGCTGGCGGAAAGCGAGCTTACGCCATTTCAGCCTCACACCTGATGAGGTTGGGCCTCACGTGCGCGGTCAGGGAAACAGACGACAGCGAAAGAGCGCAGCGGCAGGCCTCTATGCGCGCCTCAACGAGCACGTGACCATAGAGGCTGATGCAGATGGCAACGTCGTGGCCGGCCTTGATGGCCAAGTACTCGAAAGGACGAAACTGGGCGCAGGTGCCGCAAAACGCACGCTCGCCCTGCGGACAGGACTTCCAGTCCGCTCTCTCGCCTCGCCGCGTGGCGCCATCGACAACGAGGTCGCGCTTCTGGTGCGACGCCTGGCACGGCGCGGTCTTCTCGAATACGGATTGTCACGCACGAACGGCCGCGGCGATCTGGTCGCTATCGAACCGCAGATCGAGGACTATTGGCCGCAAACCGCCAAGCTTGGCGCAAACGATACCGTGGCACTGTCACGCTTTGCGTATCTGCGGCGTCGCGGTACCGACCTGGTGCTGGAGGCGCCGCGTGCGCCGGCGCTGTTCCGGATCGATGATCCGAAGACCGTGGCCGCGATCACAGGCTTGTCGAGGCCACAAAGAATAGCGGACCTCCGCCGCCGGCGCGGCTTTGTCGGCCTCGAACTGCTCGGCCTGCTGCTCGATTGCAACATTATTTTCAAAGTGGCGGCCGGGAGTGAAGGACTGCGTTCGTCCGAAGGCGATGCCAACCTGGTGGTTTGGGACTTTCATGACCTGCTTTTTCACGCCCGCAGCACCGAAGGCAGGCACGCCAATCCGATGGGCGGTCGCTATGCCTTTGTCGGCGTGATCCCTCCGCCGCCTGCCGTAGGGTCGCGCTTGGCCGGCCCCGAGATTGACCTCCAGCAATTCACGGCGAGTTCCGTGGAGCCGATTTCGCCGTTTATAAACCTCCTGCGAGAGCGACATTCAACGCGCGACTTCGACTCGGCTCGCCCGATCACAATTGCCGAGCTTGCGAAATTCCTCCACCACGCGGCGCGGGTGCAGTGGAAATGGACAACCCCACTCGATTTCGGTGACGGCAGCTTTGGTCCCGAGGTCGACTACACCAGACGCCCCTACCCATCCGCCGGCGCCTCCTACGAGCTCGAGCTTTATCTGGCGGTCGCCAATTGTGAGGGGCTTGAAAAGGGATTTTATCACTACGACGCCGACCGTCACGCGTTGGTATCGATCCAGGTGCGCGCACAGGAGTTGGCGAGGCTGCTGGCTTCGGCGCAATTCGCCATGGGCGCGGCTGCCCCGCCCCAGATCCTCATTACCATTGCCGCGCGCTTTAACCGCGTCTCATGGAAGTACAGCGCGATTGCCTATTCCCTGATCCTGAAGGATGTCGGCGTGTTGCTGCAAACCCTGTACTTGACAGCAACGGACCTTGATCTCGGCGGTTGCGCAATCGGAACATGCAACATCGACCTGTTGTCGAAGATGACGGGCCAGGAATTTCATGTCGAAGGTCCTGTCGGTCAGTTCGCGCTCGGGCGGGCCGCCGGGGTTGGGGACGCAGCATGATCAAGGCTCTGCCCTGCGCCTTCGTCGTTTGGTGATCCCTGCGGTTTCGATCAGGCGTCAGCTCCGCTGCGGAGTCGCTGCTCCCACGACACATTCGCGCCAGAGTGAGGTCGTGCAAGTCGTCGGCCATCCGCCGCCCAGCGCAACAAAAAGCGCTGCCGTATCGGAGAGGCGGTTGGCTTCAGTCTGCACCCGAACCACGACGGCTGTCAGGTAGGTTTGCTGTGCAATGAGAACGGCAAGTTGATTCACCTGACCGGCCTTTAGTTGCTGCTCGACGATATCGAGGCTTGCCTTGGCGGCCTCCTCCGCATGCACCGCCGCTTTCATCGCACGCGCATCAGCCTGCAGGGCGCGCAAGGCATCCGCCACGTTCTGGAACGCGGTGATGACGGCGAGACGGTAAACGGCTTCGGCCTGTTCGAGCGCGGCTTCGGCCGCCTTCTGCTTGTTATAGAGCGTAAAGCCATCGAAGATCGGCGCGGTAACGCCCGCCGCCACCGTGTAGAAGCCGGTGCCGGGGGCAAAGCTCTGAGCAAAATTGAAACTGCTTGAACCGCCGTTGGCGGAAATCGTGAAATTGGGCAAGCGCGCCGCGATCGCTACCCCAATCTGGGCACTCGCCGCGTGCATCGCCGCTTCAGCCGCCCGCACGTCAGGCCGCTGGTCGACCAACCTGCTCGGCAGGCTGACCGGCAGGTTGGCCGGCAATTTGAGTCGCTTGAGGTCGAATTTTTGCATGATCTCGTCGGACGAAAGCTGGCCGGCCAGCGCGGTCAGGAGATCCCGCTGCTGGGCCAGCTGCTTTTCGAGCGGTGGCAGCAATTGCTCGGCCGCGGCGAGAGCGGCCTCCTGCAACAGCACATCCGCCTTCGCCGCCTGACCGAGACCAAATTGACGCTTCAAAATGTCAAGCAAGCGTCGCTCGATCGTGATGACGCTTTGGGTCGCTGTGATCTGGCCGCGCAGCGAGGCCTCCTGGATGGCCGCTGTGACCACATTGCCCGTCAGTGCGAGATAGGCGGCCTCCAGTTGGAACAATTGCTGCTCGGTGATGGCATCGAGGTTTTCGACCGCGCGGAAGTTGCCGCCCCAGATATCCGGCACGAACGATATCGTGAGTTGGTTGGTCACGAGCGAGAATTGGGTTTGCGGGCTCTCCGTCGGAATCGACGGCACCTGGCCGGGATTGGCAACCAGTGTTTGCTGGCTTGTCGAATTGCCTGTGATCTGCGGGAGCCAGATCCCGCGCTGGGCCAAGGCGTTGTAATTGGCGATCTTGATGGCGGCTTCAGCCGCCTGCAGCGTCGGACTTTGCTCGACGGATTGCCGGATCAGGTCGTTGAGGGGTTCGGAATGGAACGCGGCCCACCAGCGAGCCGAGACATCGGCGCCGGTGATAAAATGCTGGCCCGCCACGCGAGGACCGCCGGGTCCAGGGGACGGAGAGGCAAGCTTGCCGGGAAGGTAGCCTTCCGCGTCCGGAGCCGGCGGCGGTACAAAGTTTGGCCCGACGCAGCCGGATACCACCAGGGCCAGAAGTGACGCTATCGTGGTGCAGGCAGCCGCGAGCGGTTTTCGGCCAGACGCTGCTCGGAACAGCGCCGCCAACGGCATCTGCCGATTCTCTTGCCCCGCCCGCTTCATACGCACGAACCCGTCAGGCCCTTTGTCAAGTCGCGCCCTCGCCGGTCGCCGTTCCCTCGGCCTCCTCTTCCCCGCCGGGGCCGATAGAAGGTGTTGTATCCCTTGCGAGGAAAATCCGCCGTAGCGCCGGAGCAACCATCAACAACAGAAGTGGCCCAATGAACATGCCGCCGACCACCACGGTCGCCAGCGGCCGCTGCACCTGGCTGCCGATGCCCTGCGAGATTGCCGCCGGAAGCAGCCCGACCCCCGCCGACAACGCGGTCATCAGCATGGGCCGCATCCGCTGCTCGGCACCGCGGAAGACGGCTTCGGCGATGTCCATACCGCGGGTCCGCAGTTCGCGGAAATAGGTAAGGTTGAGAATGCCGTCCATAACCGCCACGCCCAACAACGAAATAAAACCTATCGCCGCGGAGACGCTGAAATCGAGGCCAGAAAGGTACAGCGCGATGATCCCGCCCCCGACCGAGAAGGGAATACCGGCAAGTGCCAGCAAGCTGTCGCGCAGCGAATTGAACAAGCCATAGAGCAGAACCAGGATCAGGAGCAGCGTGATCGGAATCACGATCGCCAGCCGTGCCTTGGCGTTTTGCAGATCGTCGAACTCGCCGGACCAGAGGATCTGGTATCCGTTTGGCAATTTGACCGCGTTTGCCACCCTCTCCTGCGCCTCGGCGACGGTGCCGCCGAGATCGCGCCCACGCACGCTGAACTTGATCGGAATGTAACGCTGGCTGCGCTCGCGATAGATGAAAGAAGCGCCGGTATCGAGGCTGATGTCCGCGATCTCGCTGAGCGGAACGTAGCCGTTCGTCCCCGAGGGCGTAGGATAGGCGACCTTGACGGTGCGAATCGCGTCGATGCTGGCGCGGTACTTCGGCTCAAGCCTCACCGCAAGGCCAAATGAACGATCGCCCTCCAGCACGTTTGTCGCCACGGTGCCGCCGAGTGCCGCCTGCACCACGGTGTTCACGTCACCCGTGTTGAGTCCGTAGCGGGCGGCTTTGGCTCGATCAATCTTGATATTCAGATTGGGCTGACCGAGCAGATGGAAAATGCCGAGGTCGGCGACCCCTGGCACCTTTGCCATCTCGGTCATCACCTGCGACCCGAGCTCTTCCAAAATCTCAAGGTTAGTGCCGACAATCTTCACCGAATTGGCGCCCTTCACCCCCGACAAGGCTTCCTCGACATTGTCCTGGATATATTGGGAGAAATTGAATCCGATCCCGGGTAGTTCCTCGCTGAACTCCTTCTGCAGTTCATCGGTGAGCTGCTCTTTTGTCAGGTTGGCTGGCCATTCGTCGAACGGCTTGAGTGGTGCGAACAATTCGACGTTGGAAAACGGCGAAGCGTCGCTTCCATTGTCCGGGCGGCCGTGCTGCGACACCACGGTGATGACCTCCGGATGCCGCAACAGGATTTCGCGCATCTTGCGCGTCGACTCGGTGCCGGCCTCAAGCGACATTGTGGGCGGCATCGCCGCCCTGATCCAGAAATTTCCTTCTTCCAGAGCCGGCAAGAATTCGCTGCCTAGGCGCGTGGCGGCAAGAAAACTCACCGCCAGAAAAACGACCCCAATAGTCACCGCAACCGTGAGATTGCCAAGCGCCCAACGCAACACCGGGGTATAGCTCGCACGAAGGCTCCGCACGAAAATGGTTTCGACTTCCTCGATTTGCTTCGGAAGGACAAGCGCCGCCAGCACCGGTGTGACCGTAAACGTAGCAAGCAGGGCGCCGGCGAGCGCATAGCCATAGGTGCGCGCCATCGGCCCGAAAATCTGACCTTCCACGCCCTGCATGGTGAACAGCGGTACGAAGGCCGTTACCGTGATCGCAGCCGTGAAGAACACGGCCTTGTCGACCTGCAAGGCGCTGACAAAGATGATGCGCAACCGCTCGGTCCAACGCGGTTCTTCACCGGCAGGCGCGGTCGACGAGGTAGGGTCTGGTCCCCAATACCCTTCCGCCAGTTGCCGGAGCAGCGTATGCCGCTCTTGCGGGCTGGATTGGAAATTCCGATAGATATTCTCCATCATGATCACGGCGGAGTCGACGATGATGCCGAAATCAACCGCGCCGAGCGACAGCAGGTTGGCATCTTCCCCGCGCAACACCAGAATGATGATCGAGAAAAACAGCGCGAAGGGAATGTTGATGCCGACGATGATCGCGCTCCTGAGATCGCCGAGGAAGACCCACTGGATGAAGAAGACCAGCAGGCAGCCAAAGATCAGGTTGTGCAGGACGGTGCGCGTCGTGACGCCCACAAGCGAGCTTCGGTCGTAGTAGGAGACGATCTTGACACCGGGCGGCAGACTGCCGTCCGAGTTGAGCTTCGCCACCATCTCCTGGACCCTGGGAATGATGTTGTTGGTGTGCTCGTCACGTCTCATCACCACGATTGCGGCGGCTACGTCGTCGTCCTCGTCCTTGCCGGCAATACCAAGCCTCGGCACATATCCGACAGATACTTGTGCAACATCCCTCACCTGTATCGGCAATCCGTTCGTCTGGGCCAGGACCACGTTTTCGATGTCCTGAACGCGGTAACCCTTGGTGACGTCATCCGCGCCGCCGCTGTCGACCAATCCCACGCCGCGGATATTGATCGACTGCTGTCCGATCGCAATCTCACGGCCGCCGACGTTGATATTGGCGTTGCCGAGCGCGCTGATCAGTTGCGGCACCGTAATGTTGTAGGCCTCCAGCTTCTGCAGGTCAGCGTCGACGTTGAATTGCTTGGTCGTGCCGCCCCAGGAATTGATCTGTACGACTCCTGGAATCGTCAGCAGCCGCCGGGTCAGCACAAAATCCTGCAGCGTGCGCAGATTGGTCAGTCCGAAATGCGGCGGACCCACGAGTCGATAGCGATAGATTTCGCCGACCAAACTCGATTGCTGGATCGTCGGCACCAGATTGCCCGGCAAGGTGATGTTTTGCTGCAGGCTGATCGAGGCCTGCGTCAGCGCAAAATAAAAATCAACGCCGTAGGCAAAGGTGACCCGGACAAAGGAAAGGCCATAGAACGAGGTCGAGCGAACATTGACCACGCCAGGTGTCGGATAGAGTCCGACCTCCATCGGGATCGTGTAATATTTTTCCATCTCCTCGGCGGAAAGGCCCGCGGCCTGCGCGGTGACCTCGAGGATCACCGGAGCGGGATTTGGATAGGCTTCGATGTTGAGCTTGGTGAATGCAACCAAGCCCGCAGCACAAAACACCAGGACGCCCAGAACAATGATGGCGCTGCGCGTCAGACCAAAAACAAGGAGAGACTTGATCAAGAGAGCCTGCCACGCCTGTTCCGATTTCGATTCCCTGCCGAAGGCGCCGGACGCATCAACCTGCCTCGCCCAGCAAGAGCTTGTTGCTCAGAAATACTGCGCCATCAGTGACGACGGTTTCGCCCGCCTGAAGGCCGCCGAGAATCTGAACCCAGCCGTCCTGCCGCAGGCCGATGGTCACGGTGCGCTTGATGAAGTGACGGCGGTCGGTCGTGACCCACACCGTCATCGTGCCGTCGCCCTCCCGAACAACGCCGTTTTCCGGCACCGCAAACGAAGTCACGGGACTTCCGACGCGGATCACGAAACTCGCATACATTCCGGCTCGCAACAGGTGCTCGGGGTCGTCGATTTCGGAGCGAACCAGCTGTCGATGCGAATTCGGGTCGAGCATCGAGCCCAGATTGGTGACATGGCCCTTGAACACCTTGTCGGGATAGGCCGGCACCGTGACTTCAACCTCCTGACCGAGCTTGTAGGCGGGAGCATCGGTCTCAATGACATTTGCGATCATCCACATCGTCGAAACATCAGCGACCTGGTATGGCGGCGGGGGGTTGCCCGGCTGCGTCAGGAATCCGGGCGCGGCGTTGCGGGTTACTATTCGCCCGCTGATCGGGCTGGATACCCTGAGCGTCGATTCGACCTTTCGATTGGAGAGGATTTGCTCGATCTCCTCGTCTGTCTTGCCGAAAATGCGCACCGCATTTTTGCCCGCCTTGAAATTGCCTTCCGCGGTCTGTTGGTCCGACGTCGACTGATCGACGTCCTTTTGCGCGGCGCCACCGGACTTCACGAGCGCAGTGACCCGCGCCAGCGTTTTCCTCTGCAATTCCAGGACGCCTTCGGCCGCGAGCAGCGTCGATTCGGCCTGCAGGAGATCGGGGCTGTCGATCGTGAAAAGAATGTCACCCCGCTTGACGTCGTCGCCAATGTTATAAAATGCCTTCAGGATTTTTCCTGGATACTGCGAGAAAACCTGAACGAGCACGTTTTGGTTGAAGTCGATCGTTCCGACAGCAGTCTTCAGGATCGCGAATTCATGTGTGCCGAGCGTGCCGGTCCTGAGGGCGCCAGTCTGCTTTTCGGTCAAATCGAGTGAGGCAACGTCTTCCTTGTCGGATACGGATCGTTGAGCCGCGGTCTCCGCCAATCCCCTTTTGCTCGCCTCGCCGTCGGCTCGCCCAACGAGCCCCTTGCCCCATAGCAAAGCCGCTCCGCCCGTCACGACGAAGGCGGCAACCGCCAGTCGAGAAGGTCTCGACAGCTTTCCCAACACGCTCACCTCGACTGCCTCCAGCGATCGTTGTCATTCGATCGACAAAGTTACTTTGATGCCTCGGCCTTTGCAGCTGATGCATTGCAACAAGGCTAATTCATCGCGCTTACGCAGACCTTACAAATCGCGTCCTGGCGGGGCTGAGGCGCGACTTTTGTTGCAAATTTCACGTCGTTTGCGGCGAATCAGGTACGGATAATATTGCAATGTCGATTCGGAGTCGCTGACCGCTGGTGGCGGTGGGCGGTTACGTTTTGCGGCCTTGGCCCAGGCTGTGTCCGAAGTCGATGCGAACATCATCGCGCTGCCCACGGCGCGACCGACGACAGGCGCAGATTTCAAGACTATGCGGGGTTTTCTTCTTTATGTCGCTTTTATAACAAAGGGCATCTCTCCGACTCGATTTCGTATGGCCTTGCCGGCACATTGCCCCATGAACGAACGCCGAGGCGGCCATGAGTTCTGTTGGTTGCGGTAACACAAGTGCCTGGCATCGGGCTCGCCGCTGCATGGCCATGACATCACCTCGGCGCGAAACTGCCGCTACACGCGCCTACTCGCCATTGTTTTGTATCGGACTGCTGCTGGCCGTCGCCTTATTGGCCAACCTCGGCCAATAGTCTGCCGCACGCGACCGTCCCTTGGGACTTGGCCTGATCACCACCATTGCCTAGACCGCTCCGCCCGCGCAAACTCCCGGCGAATAGCCGAGACTCCCGAAATCGACGCGGGCATACAGGAGCGGGCCATGACCGCCATCGAACGAGAGCTTTCGCCACATGCCGCAGCCGAAAGGGCGGTGGCCGAAACCCCTCCCGTGCATGGGTCGTTGGGCGCTATGGCGATCGGCGCGCTTGGCGTCGTCTATGGCGATATCGGGACAAGCCCGCTCTACACCTTCAAGACGGCCATCGCGTGGGCGGGCGGCGAGGCGACACCAACGGTTGCGCTGGGCATCCTCTCACTGGTGGTATGGACGCTCCTGATCACCACCTCGCTCAAATACGTCGCGATCGTCATGCACGCGGACAATGACGGTGAAGGCGGCATTCTCGCCCTGATGTCTCTGATCGGCATCAAGCACGGCGAGCGGCCTTTTCTGATCGCACTCGGCATTATCGGCGCCGCCATGCTTTACGGAGACGGTGCAATCACGCCAGCAATCTCGGTGCTAAGCGCGTTGGAGGGCTTGAAAGATCCCCTTCCTTCTTTTGCGCCATATGTACTGCCGCTTTCAGTCGTGGTGCTGGTCGCGCTTTTTGCCCTGCAGCCGCTGGGCACGGCGCGGATCGGCGCGCTGTTCGGACCGGTCATGACGGTTTGGTTCGTGACCATCGGCTTGCTCGGTATATCCGGCATCCTCCAGCATCCGCTCGTGCTGGCCGCTCTCGACCCCGGCGTCGGTCTCTCCTATCTCTTCGGACATGGCTTTACCGGGTTTCTTGTTCTCGGCGGCGTTTTCCTTTGCGCGACCGGCGCCGAAGCGCTCTATGCTGACATGGGACATTTCGGACGGCGGCCGATCCGCATGAGTTGGTACGGCCTCGTGCTTCCGACCCTGGTGCTGAACTATGCCGGACAGACTGCCACCATAGTGGATGGCAAGGCGGCCGCCGGAGCGAATCCATTTTTCGCGCTGTGTCCGGAAAGCCTGCAACTGCCCTTGGTCGCGCTCGCGACAGCGGCCACCATCATTGCCAGCCAGGCGATCATCTCCGGTACCTTTTCAATGACGCGGCAGGCTATCCAGCTTGGACTCTGTCCCCGCCTCTACATCACGCAAACGTCTTCGCAAGGCTACGGCCAGATCTACGTCGGTTTCGTCAATTGGACCCTGATGGCGCTGACGGTCGCGCTAACCGTCAGTTTTCGTTCGTCGGACAACCTCGCCTCCGCTTTCGGCATTGCGGTTGCGTTGACGATGTTCCTCACATCGGTGTTGATGTTTCATGCAATGCGGGAAGTGTGGGGCTGGAGCCTGTGGCTCAGCGTTGCCGTCGCCGGTCTGTTCTGCATGGTTGACCTCTCATTCGTCGCCGCAAACATGATGAAGGTCATGGAGGGCGGCTGGGTGCCGCTCGTGGTCGGCGCGACGATCTATACCCTGATGTCGACCTGGCATCGCGGCCGTGTCGCACTTAACGCGCGGCTCGAGCGCGACACGCTCCCGCTTGTCGATTTCATCGTCCAGATGCGCAACAAGCCGCGCGTGTCCGGTACCGCCGTCTACATGACCAGCCGGCTCGACATAGTGCCGGTGCCTCTGCTGCACAACCTCAAGCACAACAAGGTGCTCCACCAGCGCATCGTGCTGTTGCACGTCGTAACCGCAAACATCCCGCGCGTCCCGCCCGAACGGCGCCTGACGGTGAAGGATCTCGGCGATAATTTCTACACGATCGTCGCCGCGTATGGCTTCATGCAGCACCCAAACATTCCGCGCGTACTGTTCCGCTGCGCAACGGACGGCCTCCACTTCAACATCATGGACACGTCGTTCTTCGTCGGACGGGTCAAGATTGTACCGGCGAAAACTTCAAAGATGGGCCGCTTCGCCTGCAAGCTGTTCGAAGTCATGCACCGCAACGCGCTGGCCGCCACCGATTTCTTCCGCATTCCGCCGGATCGTGTGATCGAACTCGGCAGCCAAACGGAGCTTTGAGGCCTAGCGCCGTTGCGGCTGCGCTGCTCCGGCAAAGTACGGGTTGACAAAGCATTGCCCCGCGCGACCTGAGGCCGCCCAGTTGCACTGGGTTATCGAGGTGAAGCGGCAGTCATTGTAGTCGCCATCACGCCCATAGAGTTTCAGGCACACCGGATATCTTGGATTGTAGGCTTGCGCCATTGCCGGCATTGGGCCGAGGACGGCGCCTAAGCCTATAATGGTCCAAATCAGTACGCGCATGAGTACCTCTCAACGAATCCGGGGATCGTGAAAAAATCTACTGACGCGGGCAGAGACGAGCAAGACGGTGCATGATCGGGCATCGGCCGCGCGGCGAGTAGCAGAGCTGATTATTTCGAGCAATTTGCCGCCGAGCAGAGCTTTACGTCCTTCGCTACTGGCCCGCCGTTCTTGGCACAGGTTCCGGCCGGACATTGTCCGGAGTTCTTGCTCGAACAGTTTGCCGCCGAGCAAAGCTTTACGTCCTTCGCTACTGGCCCGCCGTTCCTGGCACAGGTTCCGATCGGACATCGTCCGAAATTCGGGTCCATCTCCTTGAGTGGTCCTTGCGCACCCGCATCTTGAATCCTGAGCAAAAGTAACAGCGCAATAATGCTCGCAACTGCAATGGTTCTCGTCATGCAAAAGTCTCGTGCAAAGGAGCGCAAGTTATCAACTCGCCGCGCCGGGCAATGGATGCCCATTCGCGCCGACGTGCCCAGCCAAACGCGCTGAAAATGAGAGGAACCAAATTATCGATCTAGGATAGCGGAACGAATTGAGCCGATAGCGGTTATCAGTGCGTATGTGAGACCCCACATACGAACCCCGTCCCACGGCCCTGGCTCTCCCCCCGAGCCGGGGCCGTACATTTCTCAAGTTCCAGGAATTGTCCCACCAATGATCGCAAATAGCGCCGCCAGGCCTGCCGCTGTTGCAGCCTAGGCGTTCCAGCGGCGTTGCTTTTTGATCATCAGCAAGAGCGCCTGCGGATCGTCAGCCAGGTTCGCGCCGAACCGATAACGAACGGCAAGAGGCCGCCTGCGGACCGCGTCACTTCCGATGGTGTTCCCGCTAGATTTTCCGGGAAGATCTGGCTCTCAAAATTCCTGTTAAGCCATTGATTTGATTGGTCGGGGCACGCGGATTCGAACCGCGGACCTGCAGTACCCAAACCTGTTTAGGGTCATTTCCTACCGTTTCCTGTTATCACCCAATGTCGCAAATTCTCCTTTTAGGGCAATCCCTTTTCAGTGTATGTTAACGCACCATGTTTCCTATCATAGTACCTTATTGTATCCCGACCGTGCCGACATGGTGCCGACACGGATCGTTCCTCGCGGAGAGCCATCTGACTAGCAGGCCGGGAGTCTTCTTCGCAACGAAGGCCGCCAGTTCATGCACAACAAGCTTAGCCACGCCGCGGCCGAGGCCCTCATGCCCGGCGCCCGCACCTATATTTGCTACGACCAATCGCCGCCCGGATTCGGTTGCCGGGTGACGCCCGCTGGCTCCAAAAGTTGGGTGTTCGATTATCGGCCCGGTGGCGGCCGCCGCGCGGCAACCCGCCGGATGACGCTCGGCCGCATCGATGCCCTTCCCTACACCAAGGCGCGCAAGACCGCCGAACAGCTCTATCACCGCACCCGCCTCGGCGAAGACCCGGCCGGTGTCCGCGACAGAGAGCGGGAGGCCCCTACCCTCGACGCCGTGATCGACCGCTACATGAAGGAAGAGATTCGACCGGCGCGAAAGCCTAGGACCACCGCGCTCTATAGCCAGTATTTTCGCAATCACGTTTCGCCTGTGCTTGGGCGCAAGCCGACCGCGGCAATCTCCTACAGCGACATTGCCAAGCTGCACCGTTCGATTGGCGCCACGGGCGCCGAGGTGACCGCCAACCGCGTCGTTTCCCTAATAGGTTCGCTGTACAACTGGGCGGGGAAAGCCGGTGAAGTTCCACGCGGCACCAATCCGGCCCGCGATGTCAGCCGATTCCGCGAACAGGCGCGCACGCGGTATCTGTCGGAGGAGGAAATCACACGTCTCGGCGAAGCCCTCGAGCGCGGCGAGACCGAAGGGTTTCCGATTGAGATCGACAAAAGCAAGCCAACCAGCAAGCATGCCTCGAAAGATGGTCGGGCGCGGATCTCGCCCTACGCCGCCGCCGCGATTCGCCTGCTGCTATTGACCGGCTGTAGGCTCCGCGAAGTTTTGACCCTTCGTTGGGACGACGTCGACTTTGAACGCGCTTTGCTCATGTTGCCGGATAGCAAGACCGGTGCGCGGCCGGTCTGGCTCAACGCCGCGGCGCTCGCCGTACTCGAGGATCTCTCTAAGATCCGCCTCGGCGACTTTGTGATCGCCGGCGATAAGCCCGATGCACCCCGCAGTGATCTCAACCGGCCGTGGCGCCAGCTCGTCAAGCATGCGGGCCTCGAGGGCGGCGTCACATTGCATACGTTGCGGCATACGTGTGCGTCGGTCGGAGTCGGCGCAGGCCTCGGGTTGCCCCTCATCGGCGCATTGCTTGGGCACAAGCAAGCTTCCACGACTGAACGTTACAGCCACATCGATTCGTCGCCCGCCCGTCGGGCCGCGGAAACAGTCGGCGCGACAATCGCCGCCGCCCTCAAGGGCCAGCCGGCCGGTAATGTAGTTGGAATCCAGACCAAGCGTCTGCGATGACCGCACGTCCGCCACGAAGGACCGCACGGCAGACCCGCACCGAGACGTATGAGGAAGAGTGGCGCACACACCGCCAGCGTTCTCGGCTTCCCGCTGCAGCACGTCGGAAATCTCGATTGCTACGTGGCCAGGACTTCATTCGCATGCTGGAACGCGCGGCAGCCGCCACCGGTGACCCCCGATTTACCGACGCCCTCGAGGCCGCCAAGAGTTATGGTTTCGACAAAGAATTCCAGCGGACCGCCTCGCGCGTGCAACGGAAAATGTTCGGGACTGACGACGATGGCTATCTGGTCCAAGTCGATTTCCTGCACACGCGCGGCAAGCTCGAGGGCGAACGCCGCCGCCGGCTATCGGTACGCGAGGCCTGCGAAGTCGTGGCTGCGGAATCCGGGTATCCAGCGCCGTCGTTCAAGACCGCAGTAGATAGATTGCGGAAGCAATATATGGCTCGCCCGCGCCAACGCCGGACCGGTCTATGAACCTGCCCAGCAAAAAGACCATTCTTAGCGAATAGCTTGGTGTACCTCGGCATCTCCCTTCGTTTCACGGGAGATGACCAATGACGAATTACCGGACCCGCGGAGCCGCGGGCTACCTGGGTGCTTCGAAATCCTGGCTGGATAAGCAGGCCGTAAAAAAAATGGGCCCCGCCTACCGCAAAGTCGGGCGCAATCGGGTCTACGAAGAAGAGGACTTGGAGGCATACAAGCGCGCCACCCGGATCGAGCCAGAAAACCGGCAAGCCGAATCAACCACCCGTTCTACCTGACGAAAAGAGCGCCGGCTTCCACCGGCGCTCTTCCTGTCTGTGCCGCCGTCCCGTGTCACCGGGTCCAGCGAATTTGTTGCAACCCCCTTTCGTCAAGTTTTCCAGGAGGACTGAGTATGGCTACCAAGCCGACAGTAGACCTTCACCCCGTCGAAGATACGCCTGGGGATCCACCGATTGCGAAGCCTGAGAAGTTCTCTCTCAGCAAGTTCAAGTCAAGTCGCGCCGCCACCATTGCCAACGTCACCGTTCTGCAGAGCGCTTTGCCGGTTCACTCACTGGCCGCAGCCAAGGATTTCGTGAGGCTGCATCGTGAGCAATGGACCGATGAACTGTGTTTTGTGAATGTACCCATCAAGGGCGCACCGCGAGACACCACACACCTGATCCTGGAGGATCTTGCGGTTCGGTTCTTGCCTAGTGCGCGAATTATCCGGCATCGGCTGGCACTAGCAACCAAGCCACTGGACAAGTTCTTCCTCTGTATCGTGCCGAGCCAGAACCTCGACAATTCGTGGGTCACCTCCAATCTGCAGGCTTGTGACCAGGCAAAGGAGCTGTGGACGCAGGCAACCAGTCGCAAGGAGGAAGGCGTCGAAAGCTATCAGGTCAAGGTAGCCGACGAGGACGATGCATTTGACGAACCAAACTGGCCGCAGCAATCAATCGATGAACTGATCGAAATCACCTTTCACGGCCGAATGATCGAGACTGCCGACCACCCAGGCCTGTTGCGGCTCATGGGGCGCAAGGTGAGGTGATGTTCTTTCGCCGCACGTTAGTTCTCGATACCGAATACGAAATAACGCGCGGAGGCTTGCCGCGCGTTCTTTGTATGGTGGTCTATGAACTGGATGCACAGCTGCGCCATGTTCGGACCTATAGGATCTGGCGTGGGCAATTCGGACCGCAACCACCATTCCCCATTGACGATGACACCCTTGTGGTTGGATTTGCTTTGTGGGCCGAACTGATGGTTTTCCTGGAGCTCGGTTGGCGTTTACCGAAGTACGTCTACTGCCTGCACACGGCCTTTCTCGCATCAACGAATTTCCTGCTGCCGAAGCTTGAGCCCGGAAAGAAGCGGTTAAAGCCGCGCAAGGGCCTGTCGGATGCTGCCAGAATGTATGGAATCGCCGGTTGGGAGGATATCGACAAACCCGCGATGGCGGCCGATATCGGGAACGGGCTTTGGGAGAAGTATGGTCAGCCAGCCACGTTCCGCTATTGCGAGGAGGACGTAAAAAATTCCCTTGAACTGCTGCGCCGTCAATTGCTCGGCAGCACCATTGCAGGGTTGCCACCGGTCAATGTGCCACTGGTGCTGCACTGGAGTGACTACAGCGCCAAGGCCGTTGCCAGGATCCAGGCCCGCGGTATGCCGATCGATATGGCGACATGGCACCTGGTGCAGGAGAACAAAGCAGCTATCGTGCGAGAGCTCGTACGCCGTTTCGATCCGAGCCAAGGATCAGCGTGTCCGATTTACACGGAAGAAGGCAAGTTCTCCTACGAGCGCTTTGCCCAATGGCTAATCGAGAACAGAATTCCGTGGCCGCGGCTGGCTTCCGGAGCGTTGGACATGAGCCGGGACGCTTTCCGCCTCATGTCCCATGTTCGAGGGATCGAGGGGATCCATGCGCTGCGTACGTCTCTGCGCCTCATCACCACCGCCAATCTTCCAATCAGTGCTGAAGATAATCGCAATCGGCCGAGCCTGTTTCCGTTCGGGACCGCAACCGGGCGAAATGCCCATCGGCGCAGCCTATTCAACGTCCACGCCGCGATGCGTTCCTTCATGAAGTTTTCAACGGACACCATCGGGCTGTATCTGGACTATCGAAACCAGGAGGTTGTGGTTGCGGCCGTCAAGAGTGGCGACGAGGCGCTTAAGCATGCCTATTCGGCCGGCGATATCTACCACTCCTTTGCATTTGAAAGCGGTTTGACGGACGAGGCAGATCGCCTGCGTTGGAAGAAGCAGGATCCCCTGATGAGGGAACGCATGAAGAGCCTGTACCTGGGCATTTCCTACGGCATGGCTGTCCCGTCGATCTCTCGTAGGATCGAGCGACACCCCCTGATTGCCAGTGGTTTACTTGAGCTGCACCGCCGCACCTATCCGAGATTTTGGAAATGGCGTGACCAAGAGGTTGATCGGGCAATGCTGACGCGGCGCATGGAAGCCGATGATGGCTGGCCGATGTTCATCACCGAGAGCCCCAACCGAAACACGCTTTTCAACTTTCCAATGCAGTCCGGTGGTGCCGTGATGACCAGGCTTGCCGCGGTACGCCTCTGTGAAGCCGGCCTTGTACCGTCGATGCTAATCCATGATGGCATTTTGCTTGAGCTCTCCAATGAGGAACAGGTTGAAGAGGCAAAAGCCATCATGGCGGCCGCGGGAGCCGAGGTCTGCGACGGCTTTGAGATAGGTGTCGGAGAAGAACAACGTCTCACTGGTGGAGCTCGTTTCTGTGACAAGCGTCCTGTTGCCCAAGCCCTTTGGGGCACGATGATGAGCGTCCTGGAGGACGTTGGAGCGATCAAGAAAGGGGCTATGGCGTGAAGCGGTACAAGATGACGAGACACGGTCGGACGTTCACCGTGTACGAGCTGGAGCCGGTCCAGAGGCCACTCAAGAAGGCCCCGCGTGCCAAGTTCGTGCAGGTGCCGGAATCCTGGATTGCGAAGTTGGTTGGGCAGAGCGGAAATGTCCACGACCTGGCGCTGAGGATCCTGCTGGAGGATTTTAAGCAGTATGGGCACCCCGTGAAACTATCGGGTAAGCACCTGAAGATGTATCGAGGAACAAGAGCCCGTTGTCTGCAACGGTTGGCCGAATTGGGGCTTATTTCGGTGGAGCTAAAGCAGGGCTCGGCGCCGCTGGTGACCGTCATCCGATGATGCACCGGTGCATCAGGTACCT
>Ga0306920_100001591_pt1 | contig 28291 bp, 22 predicted proteins | sample flu12Cox44000170_FD_204666 | JGI IMG/M metagenome (GOLD analysis project Ga0306920, IMG submission 204666) | Lab enrichment of tropical soil microbial communities from Luquillo Experimental Forest, Puerto Rico - flux4day.12C.oxic.44.000.170 (v2)... | ecosystem: Environmental > Terrestrial >... | reverse complement strand
GCGGCCTGGCGATTTGATACATGGCGATTGCCATGGTGTTCAGACGATTCCCTTAGAGATTGCCGACAGGGTGCCCACCGTCGCTCGCGAAATTAGGCAGCGGCGGCATCAACTGATCAGCCTGCGTCGCTCCGCGGATTTCTCACTCGAAAAACTTCGTCAAGCGATTCGAGATACGGCGCTATCTCTCCAAGAGTCGTCGAAATGACATCTCGGCTAGACCTATCCCATCGCCAAAATAAGGAAACCTGCGGTCCCCTATCACCCGGTCAGCGTGTCCTAGTCGTTTTGGCCTTTCTGGTCAGTGCGACACTACTCGCCGGCTGCGGCGCCAGCAAGTCCGCTGCGGATAGCCTCGCCAACGCTCCGATCGTGCCGGTTGTCAAAGTACAGCGTCGCAGCCTGACCAATGAACTCAGCATCGCTTCGGAGTTTCAGCCGTTTCAGGAAGTTGACGTCTACGCGAAAGTCTCCGGCTACATCCAGAAACTTTATGTGGACTGGGGAAGCCATGTGAAAGGCGGCGCGCTCTTGGCCGTACTTGAGATTCCCGAGCTCGAGCAGCAGATCCAACAAGATCAGGCCAGCGTCAAAAAAAGCGAGCAGGATTTGGCTCGCGCGAAGGAGGAATTGACCCGCTCGGAATCCGCCTACAACGTCGCGCACTTGACCTACACGCGCCTGCAGGGAGTGCAGAAGTCGAGGCCGGAACTCGTCGCGCAGGAGGAGATCGATGTAGCCGAAGGAAAGGATCTCGAAGCGAGCGCGAGCGTCTCAGCAGCAAGAGATTCGCTGGCTGCGAGCGAGCAAGAGCTCGCAGCAGTTAAAGCCACACTTGATAAGGATCGAGCTCTCTACGCGTATTCGCACATCACGGCACCGTTCGATGGCGTAATCACCGAGATGGATGCATACACTGGCGCTCTTTTGCCCGCCGGCACCTCGTCCAATAAGGGCGACCTAGCGCTGTGTCACATTTCGCAGAATGATCTTCTGCGCCTCGTGATTCCGGTTCCGGAACGGGTGGTGGCAGACATTCACGACGGCGAAATGGTGAACGTGCGCGTCAGCGGACTTAGCAAAGCGTTTTCCGGCAAGATCGTCCGTTTCTCCGACAGCATTGATATCGAAACGCGAACCATGCACACCGAAGTGGATGTTCCGAATCCCAAATATGAAATTGTCCCGGGAATGTACGCCACGGTTGAGATTCCGCTCCACACTGCTCAGGATGTTCTGACCGTTCCCGTCCAAGCTGTGCAGGTGTCCGGCGACAACCGCGGCCAAGTGATGGTGGTCACCAAGGATAACAGGCTCGAAAGACGGGAGGTAAAGCTAGGTACGGAAAGCGCGACCGATGTGGAGGTTATTTCAGGTCTGTCCGAAAATGAAATTGTCATCTTCGGCGAACAGTTGCAATACAAGCCCGGCGAACTGGTAAAGCCACAGATCATCACGCCGACGGGAATGGAGTAGAAGCCTTATGTCTTCGTTTTCCCTGAAACATCCCTACTTCATTATCGTGGTTTGTCTTTTCGTTTGCGTGCTCGGTCTCACCAGCTTGTTTCAGATGCCCGTGGACATGTTTCCCCCGATCAATCTACCCGTTGTCGAGGTCGCCACGTTTTATAGCGGCATGCCTCCAGAGCAGATCGAAGCGGACATCACCGACACTTTCGAGCGGTTTTTTACGCTGGGCAGCGGCATCGACCACATGGAATCGCGTTCGATGTCCGGAGTGAGCCTGATCAAGGTGTACTTCCAGCCGGGCACGGACGCAAATGCAGACGTCACGCAAATGTCGAACCTCGCGATGGCCGACCTCAGGCGGTTGCCACAGGGCACGCTTCCTCCCGTGGTGATGGGCATGGACGCATCGGGCTTACCCGTTTGCTTGCTCACGGTCGACGGGGAGGGGCTCAGCGAAACTCGACTCCACGATTACCTCCAATATCAGATTCGAAACCAGATTGCGGGTGTTCCTGGCGCCACGGTTCCGCCACCCTATGGCGGCCGGACGCGGCAAATCATGGTCTACGTGGATCCGCTGAAGCTCCAGGCGAATGAATTGAGTCCGATGGATGTCGTACGGGCCACCAACACCTCTAACCTAATTCTTCCTGCCGGCGACGTCCGCATCGGGCCGATGGACTACAACCTGTACACGAACGCGCAGGTGAGCAATGCCAAAGCGCTAAATGACCTTCCCTTGAAAACGGAAGGTGACCGCTCGGTGTTCGTCTCTGATGTAGGGCACGCCGTGGATGGTTCCGCGCTGCAGTACAACATCGTGCGCGTGAACGGCGAACGGTCGGTCTACGTACCGGTCCTGAAGCAGGGAGGCAACACCAACACGATTGCAGTGGTAGGTGGAATTCGGAAGGCAATCCAGACGCTGCGCGACATCCCGGCACAGTTGAAAACCCACGTCGTTTTCGATCAGTCGGTGTTCGTGAAGCAAGCGATTTCAACGGTTTTGCGGGAAGGCGGCATCGGCTTGGTGCTCACCGCAATCATGGTCCTGGTTTTCCTGGGCAGTGTTCGCGCCACAGCCGCCGTATTTCTCTCAATCCCACTTTCTGTGATGGCCACCCTTTTCTTCCTGCAGATCGGGAATCAGACAATCAACAGCATGATCCTCAGTGGTCTCGCGCTGGCCTTTTCGCGGCTGATCGACAACTCTGTGGTGGTTCTCGAAAACGTTTTCCGCCATATGGAAGTGGGCGAGGCCCCGGCTATCGCTTCCCAAAAAGGAGCAAACGAGGTCGGCCTGGCCGTGCTGGCGATCACGATTGTTACGGTCGTGGTGTTTTTTCCGGTCACTCTGCTTTACGGTGTAAGTAAGTTCTTGTTTACGGCCCTCGCGCTGAGCGTGGTGATTTCTCTGTTTGCTTCGTATTTCGTCGCGATCTCCGTCGTGCCTCTGTATTGCGCGAATCTTCTCAAAGGCCTAGTTCACCAGGAAGGGGGAGCCAAGCGAGACGAAAACGCGGCAACTCTGCACCGACCGTCCTGGGGCGCGCGATTCCACGCACGATTCAACGCGGGACTTGAGCGGATGCTCGCAACGTACGATCAGTGGGTGCAAAAGGCGTTGGATCGTCCCAAAGAGGTTGTTTGGGGATTTGTCGGCGCATTCCTGCTCAGCTTCGCTTTGTATCCGTTGGTCGGTCTTTCCTTTTTCCCGCGCACTGACGCCGGCCAATTCATAATTAATATCAAGGCCCCGAGCGGCACCCGGCTTGAATTAACCGAAGCCTACGCCAAGAAAGTGGAAGACATCGTTCGGCAGGTCGTGCACCCGAGCGATTTGAGTGCGGTTGTCTCGAACCTCGGTGTAACGCCGGATCTTTCCTCCCTCACCACTCCCAATTCTGCCATGCACACCGGTTTCGTCGAAGTCGGCCTCGCAGAAGATCATAAGGTGAGCAGCTTCGTTTATATGGACCGAGTGCGGAAGCGTATCGCTTCGGAACTCCCGGAGCTTCGCACGTACTTTCAATCGGGAGGTTTGGTTGATTCCGTCCTGAACCGGGGCATGCCGGCTCCGATTGACGTGCAAGTCAGCGGAATGGACTTGAATGCGGCCGACCGGATCGCGCTCGATTTGCAGGAGAAATTCAGAGCGCTCCCCGGCGTCTCCGACGTCTACATCCCGCAGGACATGGACTATCCCGCGCTACAGGTGAACGTGAATCGCGTTCGCACTGCCGAGCTGGGCCTGAATCCACAAGAGGTGATCGACAACCTGATTACGTCTCTTACTTCGAATGCGATGATCGCGCCCAGTTATTGGGTCGATCCCCGGAGCGGCAACAACTATATGGTGACGGTGCAATATCCCGAGAACCAGGTCAGCTCGCTGCAGGATCTGAAAACCATGCCCTTGCGTGCTCCTAACCTGAAGCTCCCGACCTATCTCGACCAGGTTGCGGATGTAACGGAGATTCCCACTCCCACGGAAGTGGATCACTATCAACTGCAGCGGACGATCGATGTGTACGTCGCCCCTGCTGGGGAAGACTTGAAAAAACCCGCGAGTGCCGTACAGAAAATCGTCGCCGAAACCCATCTACTTCCGAATCTTCGAATTGACATTCGAGGCTTGGTCAATACGATGAACTCCTCGTTCCGCAGCTTCGGCATGGGCCTGCTGCTCTCGATTTTGCTCGTTTATCTGGTACTTGTTGCGCAGTTTTCCTCTTTGGTTGATCCGTTTCTCATTGTTCTCGCAATTCCAACCGGCCTGGTGGGTGTGATGTTGACGCTCGCGTTCACGGACACCACGCTAAACATTCAGTCGCTTATGGGAATCATCATGCTGACCGGTATGGTCGTATCCAACAGCATCCTCATTGTGGATTTTGCCAACCGGCTTCGCCAGGAATCCTATAGCGTGCGCGACGCAGTTGCACATTCGTGCCGCATTCGCCTGAGACCCATTCTAATGACCTCCCTTGCGACCATCGTGGGCTTGTTGCCGATGGCGCTGAAGTTGGAAACCGGCAGCGAGGCGTACGCTCCTCTCGCGCGCGTCATCATTGGAGGCCTAATCGTCTCTGTTATCCTAACCATCTTTGTTGTTCCGGCCGCTTATCTGCTGGTCTATCAGCGACGCGCCGCATCCCAAGCGAACCCGCCAGCGGAGATTGCGTGATGAAGGTGCAGGCCCTTGGGTTGCTTGGCGTTGCGATGGCGTTCGGTTGCCTATCTGTCGACGCCCAAACCGTCCAGAAACTCAGCCTCCACGACGCCGAGCAGATCGCCATCCAGAATCATCCCCAGATTCAAGCGGCAACAAATTTGGCGGTTGCCGCTAAAGCACAAGTCACCCAGGCTCAATCGGCGTATTATCCGGTGGCCTTTGGCAGCATCACCGCAGTGGATGCGGAGAATAACAGCCGTATTACCGCTGGGGCGCTCAACAATCCGATTATTTATGAGCGTTATGCCAACGGCCTCATGGTTCAGCAGCTAATCACCGATTTTGGGCGCACGCATGAATTGGTGAAAAGCTCAAACCTGCACGCACAGGCGGCGCAGGAAAGCGTGGTGAACACGCGCGCTGATGTCCTGCTCACCGTGGACCGCGCCTACTTTGGTGTGTTGAAAGCGCAGACTGTGCTGAACGTCGCGCAGGAAACTGTCAAGGACCGCCAGCTGGTTTCTGATCAGATTACTGAGCTTGAGAAAAACAAGATCAAGTCAGGACTGGATGTAAGTTTTGCGAATGTCGATCTCGCGCAAGCTCAGCTTCTGTTGATCCAAGCGCAAAACGATCTCGACACGTCCTACGCTCAACTGGCTGCCGCACTGGGATACGGGGACACTCGCATATTTCAGCTATTCGAAGAGCCCTTGCCGGCCGCTCCGCCGCCCGATTTTTCGGTTCTTCTCAGGGAAGCGATTCAGAACCGGCCCGACCTCGCCAGCCTTCGGTTGGATGCTGCGTCGGCGCATAGCTACGCAACTGCCCAGCGGGATTTATGGTTCCCCACGGTATCGGCCGAGGGAGCGGCTGGACTTACACCGGTCGGTGCGGATCAGCTGGCTCCTCGCTACGCAGCTGCTGGAGTCAACGTGAACATCCCCATCTTCAATGGGCACCTTTTCGGCGCGTTGCGAACCGAAGCCGTTTCGCGCGCGCGCGCCGACGATCAGTATGTGCGGGACTTGCAGGATCAAATTGTTCGTGATGTGCGCACAGCGTGGCTGGGTGCAAATTCTGCCTACCAGCGCCTTTCCGTGGCCGCTCAGCTTCTGAAGAACGCCACTGACGCTCTCGATCTCGCGCAAGCACGCTACAAGCTTGGCCTCAGCTCGATCATCGAACTCAGTCAAGCGCAATTAAACCTAACGCAGGCACAACTCGCCTCTGCTACGGCCAAGTATAGTTACCAAATGCAGTTCTCGACGTTGCTCTACCAGATCGGTTCGCTGCACCAGCCCTGATGCTGCCATTCGCAAACCAGTGGCCTCCGTTTACTGGTTACTGAGGGAATGGTTCTGAGGGTCCGCAGGGCCTAGGAGTAATTGCGGAGGGCCGCCCTAGCTTGAAGTGCTCGCGCTACTAGGTGAGAGCAACTCATCGATGGGCAGGTGGGCACATTCAATACACAGGGACACACCCCGAGCAAGTGCCTCAAGGTTGACGGCTAGGAGGACGTACTCTTGGCTGCCCATATCGAAAACCTCTTGACGGGCGCACAGAGTGGTAAGCTCGCCAGTTGGTTCAGAGAAGAACTCGCAAGGGCCTGGATGGAAAAGAGCGCGATGCTCCGCCCTGCTCTGCACAGCTCTTCGGGTACTATCCAGTAGACGGAAAAGCACAGTGCTCGGAATACTTCGAACCAACGGATTGACTAACCAGGCGATCTCCCAGGGAATTGTTCGGCTCAGAGCGATAGACTCCACTTGGATGTAGACCCCGCCATCCTTCTCTTCGATTCGCCAATAGCTGTACAGGCGCCACAGGTAACCATGATCGTTTCCGACCGGAAGTTCGCGCTCGTCGGGTTTGCCCGCATTCTCTACCTCGGCGATTCGTGTCGAGTAGGATTTGCTGCTTACGCGCGACGTCCCCAGTAGCGTGTAGTGAATATCGAAGTTTCCGTTCACCACAACGGTTACAAGTGATTTCCCGCAAAACTGGAGATAAACCTTGAACTCGTTTCCTTCTTGCCCGAGAAGCTTCGATTCGCGCACGTCAGGTTTATAAATTGTCTTGTGGTCGTCATAGTCCTGGAGAACAGCAAGTGTTTGGGAAATGGCAGCGCCCGGAATGAACGCTATGCCTACCCAATGATGGACGATGCCGGCAGGGACAAAAATGAGCTTGCCGTCCTCTTTTGTGCGAAGCGGCTCAATATGGAACTGGCCTTGCCTCAGCTGGGAGTACGCTTGCTGCCGAGCGCTCTCCGGCAACTCATCGGGGACAAGGAAACGGCCATGTCGCAAATCCTCCGCCATCCGCTCTTCGGTCGCCTGGATGTACCGATCAAAGCCAGCAACTGTTTCTGGTCTGAGCTCGGTCCCATTTGCGGCCGTACCGAGAAGACTCGCGACTAGGCAAGAAAGAGCGACCCACCGTTGATAGTCACTCACTGGCGGATTCCTTCAGGGAGGCGAGTCGGCGTGCAGCCTACCGGGCGCACTTGCGAGGTTCAGCACATCGGATGCTCGATAGCAAGATTGCCGAGCACCTTGCGAATCGAGATGATGCGGGAATGATGCGACAGCTTCGCCTGCTTCCGCTGCCTCCGTCGCTGCCCAGCCGGTAGGGCGACAGCCAAGGTTCCTAAGCATTGCCTTCCGTGCTCCAGGGTCACAGATAAGCTATCGAGAGGCGGCCTGGACTTTGCTTCCGTAGGCGAGGCTGGCGTACCAACTGCCGCGGCCTTGTGGGGTGAGATCCAGGAAGTGCCAGACGGGATTAAGCAGGTCGATGCCGCGCTCGCGGATGTCCGACGCCATCCATGGATGCGCACTGTAGAAGTGGCGTAGCGTGCCGCCAGCATCGCGCGTGAACACGGAAATGCTGGAATCCTGGTTGCCTTCACGGTCTTCGCTGCCGAAGTCGTACTTGAAGGTACTATCGCCGGCACTGAGCAGCCGCAGCTTGTCCCAGCCGCGCGCGCGAGCGTGAGCGCGCAGGGTCGGGAGATCGGCGGCGGCGACGATGGCCAACTCGACGTTCTGAGCGAGGTGATGCGCGACGCCGTTAAAGCCGTCGATCCAGAGAGTGCACATGGGGCAGGCCTTGATCTGCCTCTTTCCGAACATGAAGTGATAGATGATGAGCGAGCGATTGGGCTTGGTGAAGAGTTCGCTGAGGCGGACGATGCGCACAGGCGCGTCGCCAGCGTTGAGGTCGCCCGGTCCCTCTTCAAACTGGTATTCCTCAATAGCAGCGCCCTGCGGCAGATCGCGCCGCAGTGAGGCGACACGTTCGCGCTGCCGCATGAGTTCTATTTCGGCGAGGCGAAGCTCCTCACGCTTCGCTAGATACTCGGAGGATTCATTGGTCAAATTGGTTTGCCGAAACGTTCCGTCAACTATCGTGTGTACCATCGGTCGTTATCTCCACATCTCATTTTCTCGCCAGCATCGAGGAGATGCAATCGTCGGGAGAACAGCGTTGGCACTCTGGCTGTTGAAGGGTGGCACTGCTTTGCGAAGGTACATGAACCACACCGGCGACGAAATTCTGAGGTGGTACCGTATAAAAACATCCAGTTTCTCCCTTCTCAATTTAGGCTTGTCCCCGATACCCCGGACACTCACAGCGTCCTAGACTTGGCGGCGACCTCGCACGGGAGAAGTCGCTCAGCAGTACGCTCAGGGTCGTCGCGCGTTTTCTCCGAAAGGCGAGGAACCTTTGCTTAAGAGGGAGCGATCATGCTCTTACTGCTCATAATCGTCTTGGTTCTGTTATTCGCAGGCGGTGGCGGTTACTACGGCTATTCGAGGTGGGGTGCGGGCGGTGGACTCGGAGTCGTGGGCACCGTCGTTTTGATCGTGCTCGTTTTGTATTTCCTCGGTATGTTCCGTTAGCTCTGCCCAGCGGCCCTGCTTCAACATCGCGGCAAATATAGGAGACGCCCATGAAGCGAAGCGCCAGAGATAAAGGCAAAGGCAAGTTTCACGAAGTAAAGGGTAAGGTTAAAGAGAAGGTTGGACGCGCAACCAACAATCCTGCGCTAGAAAATGAAGGTAGGGACGAAAAAGTAAGTGGAAAGGTTCGAAAGAAGATTGGTGATGTAGAAAAAGTTTTTGAGGAATAGCAAGTCAGGTCATCGGTACCCGAGAAGACGACCATGTGTGGATCCAGGATCTAACGCCGCTCCGCATGACGGCCATAAATCGCATATAACGCGATGACCACCAACAGGCGGATACGCATACGAGGCGCTGATCTGCTACTGCCCAATTTGTCACGAGAACTGGGTGGCAGAAACCATCAGGAGTTGACCTCCACTCCTGACCTGGGCGATCCTTCCTCTATCTGTCGGAGTGTGGATTCATGAGGGAGGCTCCGGGCGCCATGCGGATGGCTGTCGCACGCAGGCGGCTGTTAAAGCTATTGGCCGCGGCGGGCGGCGGTGGAGTCATTTCCTCGCTACTGCAAGGCTGCGGCGCAGGGATGTCCTCCGGTGCCACAGGCACCCCTGCTTGCAGCAAACTGACTGACATCGAGCACGTGGTCATCTTCATCCAGGAAAATCGCTCTTTCGACCACTACTTCGGAAGCTATCGCGGCGTCCGGGGCTTTTCGGACAAGTCTGCCGCCTTCGAACAGCCCGACACGGCTAACGTGGCCGATCCACCCGTCGGACAGCTGTTGCCGTTTCACCTCGACACGGCAAACACAAACGCAGCTTGCACGCACGACATTACGCATGACTGGGTGCCTCAACACCAAAGCTGGGATGACGGCGAAATGGACGGCTTCGTGAATTCGAAGCTTTCCATTAATACGAACGATGCCGTCTTGACGATGGGTTATTACAACCGCGGCGACCTGCCTTACTATTACGCCCTCGCTGACGCATTTACGATCTGCGATAACTACTTTTCATCGGTGATCGGACCGACCGATCCCAATCGTCTGTACACAATGGCCGCTTCGATCGATCCGGATGGAAAAAACGGCGGCCCGATTCTGCAGACAGTCGTAACGAACCGATCCGCGTTATATGGCAGGCTGACTTACCCCACGATGCCGGAGCAATTGCAGGCCCGAGGAATATCTTGGAAAGTCTACTCATCACCCGATCAGAATGTCGCGAACGGGATTCTGTCCGATAATGTGCTTCCCTTCTTCAAAAATTTTCAAGATCCCAATTCCGTTTTGCACCGGAATGCGTTCGGACCTCAGTTTCCCGTGGACTTCCTGGCTGACGTGGCGACCAATAATCTTCCGCAAGTATCCTGGATTATCGGATCGGTTGTAACCTCGGACCATCCGCCTTCGCCTTCGCTTTTCGGCGAAGCTGTCGTTTCCCTCATCGTAAGTGCCCTAACCGCGAATCCGGCGATATGGTCGAAAACAGCATTCTTCCTAACCTTTGACGAGAATGGTGGATTTTTCGATCATGTCGGGCCAACCACCGCGCCGCCAGGCACTCCTGGTGAGTATGTAGTCGCTCCGGCTGTACCCGATCCGCAGGTAATCGGAAATCCCCCAATAATGGGACCAATTGGTTTGGGATTTCGCGTACCGATGCTGATCATCTCTCCATTCAGTCGTGGCGGATTCGTTTCCTCGGACTTGTTCGATCATACCTCCCTGCTGCGATTTCTGGAAACCCGGTTCGGCGTCGAAGTTCCCAATCTGAGTGCTTGGCGGCGATCAGTGGTGGGGGATCTAACGACCGCTTTCAACTTTGCGGCCCCGGATACGTCTATTCCGAATCTGCCTTCCACAGTCGCGGCGTTGCCGCAGATCATTCAAGAGTGCGCCGCGAGCCTTGTGGGTACGACGGCGTACATGGTGCCAAACCCGCAGATATTACCGACTCAAGAGAGCGGCGCAGCACCCAAGCCAAGCGGGGCGTGTTAGACGAAAATCCTAATTCGAGAAAGGAAGGGTCCGGTACGAACGAAAACACCAATCTGACGGGTTACGGCGCTCGCGGAAGGCTTTGAACAACTTGGGGCTCAGCGAAACATCACGCTCCCGGGGCTCGCTTGCCTTGGCGAATGTGAGGCTCAATGCACCGGCAGTTTATCGAGTCTTTTGGCGTAAACCAGATCATCGAAGTCAGATCGCGGCGCTTCAAGATACTTTTTGCAGAGAAAGCGCACAGCTGACCAGCGCATCTCACCCTGGGGCGTGACTCTTTTCGTTGAGCGGGTGTAGTTGGTATCGGCGTATCTCCTCCGCCCCCAGTGTTTCGCGAGACTTGCCGAAGATTCTAATCTGCTTGACGGCACCAATGTGCGCGAGTGGACAGACTCGCCGTTTTAAGCAACATCCCTTATCGATGAAATGACACAATCATGCTGCTAGCGGTGCACCTCCCCCTGCCCAGGAGATTGAGGCGTGGGTGTAGAGGTAGCGAAGCGCGCAATTCACACGTTCCCCGTTGTCGGTGAGTGGAAGGTGTACGAAACGCCGCGCAACAACCAGAAGGCGATGACTGTAGCGGCACAGAGAAGCCTGGCAGAGCCAGAGGGTCTGTACCGAACAGCAGCGCTCGACCGCCGAGTCGAGTTGACCGCGACCAGTCCTGGCCCAAACCTCCCTTGAAGCGAGAGAACCCGACTGGCACCGAGCGAAAATCGCTCACCCAAGAGCGCCGATCGAAGGGTGGCGAAAGAGGCGGCTTGGCTGAACCGGAAAGAATGGAAGAAACGGAAAGAGCGAAGAAACTCTTGAAACGGATCGGCCTTCCCATGAGATGAGTTACATGTACCAGCCGCTTTTCCCTGCGCCTGTCACATTTGACAGATTCGGGTCACCAGCGTCGCGCACCAGAGTGGAATGGGCAATCGGCCGTTTCTGCTGAGCCGTTCTACAGGGCAGGGAGGGCAAGGGCAAGAATTCATGGGTGTATTTGTTCGTCGCACCGCAGCAGTCGCGTTTGGCCTCACCCTCGCTTGTTTTCAATCACTTTTGTTCGCCGCGAAAGGTGATTCCGAGATTTCTAAGGAAGCTGCAAAGCTCAATCAGCGGGGAATCGATCTTCTGCACAAAAAGGAATACGAACAAGCAATCGCCAGTTTCCGAGAAGCTCTGCGAATTCAACCGGAGTATTGGGATGCCCTCGACAATCTGGGCAAAGCACTCGAGGCCGTCGGCAAAGATGCGGAGGCGATTGTGGAGCTGGACAAAGCCATCGCCATTGCGCCTGAAACGGCCGCTGCATACGCAGACAAGGGAATGGCGCTCTTCCAGGAAGGGAAATACGAAGAGGCGGCTGCATCTTATCGCCAGGCCATCGAGCGCCACAAGGACTTTGCAGAGGCCCAAAATGGGTTGGGTGCTTCGCTTCTTCACCTTGGTAAGAATGATGAAGCAATTGCAGCCTTCCGCTCATCGATTGCCAGCAATCCCAGAAATGCAGATGCCCTAGGAAATCTCGGTGCGGCACTCCTAAAGGACGATCGGGCGGCGGAGGCGTTGCCGTTTCTACGTAGGGCTCACTCACTGCGCCCAGAACGGTCGGATGTGCTCGAGAGTTACGCCGCGGCATTGGAGCGAGACGGACAAGCTCACGAAGCAATCGCTGCCTACCACAAACTCGCCAGCTCGCATCCGGACCAGCCGGCGCCCTGGGCACAACTCGGCTATCTCTACTACAAGTCGAAACGCTACGACCCGGCGGTCTCCGCTTTTGAACGAAGCCTGGCGCTCCAGCAGGACCCAGACGTTCTGTTCGCGCTCGCGGTAGCTCAAGCTGACCAGGGCAAACTCGGCGATGCGATCCGTTCTTACGAGAATTGCATTGCTCTCAAAGCAGATGATGCGAACGTCCGATTTAACTACGGAAACGCATTGTTCAACGCCGGAAAGTATCAGGATTCAGCCACACAGTACCGCGAAGCTGTGCGACTGAACCCATCGCTGGCGCACGCTCATTACAATTTGGGGATAACCTTGCTCCGCCTAAGCGACGCCAAGTCTGCTCAGTCGGAGTTCGCCGAAGCTCATCGCCTTGACCCCAACCTCAATCCCCCGACAAAATAGTCTCTACAAGCTTCCCACGGAGAAAGCGATCCATCAACCTCCAGGTGGAGATGCTGGGTGAGAGCTGCTACGTCTCGGGCCATCGCTAGGTTTTCCTGCTCGGCCTTCTCGCGCGGTTTGTCGGATGCTGATGCCATTCTGGCCCTTTATGCCTCGATCATGAATCCGTCGAAGAACGCCGTGAGTTCAGGGTAGGCGTCGAGCGGTAGAATATGCGCGACATATTGGTCAGGCCGCACGACCACCATGCACCCTTGCTTTCGATCGATGCCGCGCATGTCGAAAATGTCATGACCGCCCTTCAAGTCGGGGCAAAACATTTTTTCATAGTCGCGAAGTCCGTAGCGACCTTTTCGGGGTAAAAGGAAGGAGGGCATGGCCTCGACTGCAAGCTCGCGATGGCCCTGCTGGAACACGGCGCGAACGTCGATGACGGAGTCGATGTCCGCTCCCGCTGGCGTGAACCTTCTTACGGGAGAGTCTGGAGACTCGGAAAGGAACGTGCAGAGCGACCTCAGGCGGGAGGCGGTGTCCAAGGGGTCCTCGGCGCCGGCGAAGGCGAACAGGCGCCAGCGTCCGTCCGCCTTGACAGTATGGCCGAGGTGAACGAGTTTCGCATCCGCCAACCGCTTGACGGGCGCTGAATGAAAGCGTCTGCCCATCGGCAAGCCTTGCGCCAAATGCTGATAGGTCGGCGGACCGCAAAGTATCGAGGGATAGTACTGGGTTTCTGTGCCCGCCGTGAAGCGCAACTGACGAACGAAGTATTTCTGAAACTCCGCCGGATCGACGCCTTCGCTGTCCGGACGAGAGGGGTCTTTAGGCGCTGCACTGAACATCTTGGCGAACTCGCGGTCGAAATCGATCAGCTCCTTGGCAACCGACCGCCTTTCGGCTGAATAGGTCTGCAGGATTTCGGGCGCGCACCGGCCACGGATCACCGACGCCAGTTTCCAACCCAGATTGAACGCGTCCTGCATGGAAACGTTCATGCCTTGCCCCGCTTTGGGGCTGTGTGTGTGGCAGGCGTCGCCCGCTATGAACACGCGCGGAATCAGGTCTGGGGTTCGCTGTTGCGGAAGATCGTCAAAGGAGTCGCAGAGACGCTGGCCGATCTCGTAAACCGACCACCAGGCGATCTCCTTAACCTCCAATGTGTAGGGTTGGAGGATCCGTCGTGCCGCCGCGATCAGGTGCTCGGGGGTGACGTTCAGGTTCAAGACTCGCTCATTCGCATTGAGTTTGTCGAGCTCGATATAGACGCGAAAGAGATAGCTGCCTTCACGGGGAATGATAAGCGCGCTGCCTTCAGCGGCTGACTGGATCGCTGACTTCAGGCGCACGTCGGGGAAGTCGGTGATGCCGAGCACGTCCATTACGCCCCAGGCTTGGTTGGCCGAGTCTCCCCGCAGCTCTCGCCCGAGCGACTTTCGCACTGCGCTGCGCGCGCCGTCGCAACCGACCACAAACCGGCACCTGATCGTTTCCGTCTGACCTTCGTGGGAGGGATCGAGCCGTTCGAACCTGACCGTCACCGGATAGGCCGCCGCGCCCTGCGGGACGCCTTCGCTGGGAGGGGCGACCGTGAGATCGATAAGCCGGCGCGAATAGTCTGGAACCAGCCGCGTAGGCGAATGGCGCATAACGTCTAAATAGAAATCATGCACGCGCGCCTGGTTGAGGATGACATGCGGGAATTCAGACAAGCCGTCTTCAGTGTCCTGGATCCTTCCACTGCGAACGATGTGGTCGCGCGCATGGTCGTTGGGCCTCCAGAACGTCGTCTCGTTAACCCAATAGGCTTCTTTAAGGACTCGCTCGCTAAAACCGAAGGCTTCGAACATTTCCATCGTGCGGCACGCAACGCCGTCGGCTTGGCCGAGAAGCAACGGCCCCGACTTCTGCTCGACAATGCGAGTCTTGATGTCGGGAAAAGCCGCGAGTTGGGCCGCGAGGGTCAGGCCCGTCGGTCCGGAGCCGACGACCAGGACATCCACTTCCCCTTGCAGGGATGACGCACGCGACGGAAGGGGCTCGGCGGCCTCGGAGACATGAGGATCGCCTGGTCTAAATCCGTTTAGGTGGAATTGCATGCCGTCTCGCTATCTGCCTGAATCGGTGCGCGCCATAGATCAGCGCCTCCTCTGCCCGGCCTCGCTGGCGATATGGGCTCAGTGGGCGTCCGTAGAGACGTGTTTCGGACCTCTGGTTTCCTCTCAATTGTTGGAGTGCAGTCCCATGCTCGCCGGTTAGTGCCCCAGAGGTCTGATCGAAAATGAAGAATGCCGCTATTGCGTTGTCAATAGCCAGGGGACGTGTCCTGTTTTTGGTATTGACTCGACCTGCTCGCACCAAACCAAAGTTGCTCAGCGAGGCAAGACGAAACACCCACGTCTTCGCCATCACGGCATTTCAGGCCGCACGAACAATCGTTTCAGAGGACGACCCACCAACATCGGTCGAGTCATTACGGCATGGCCCGCCGTGAAGATGCTCTGCAAAAATCGGTTGTTCTTCCAATAGACCACTGCGGCCTTGAGCCGCATGTTGGCCATCGCTCCCCTATCAACGTATTTCCAGTCAGAGGAAGACCGCAGCATTTCCACAGCCAGATTCAGAGCAACGGACCATTCGCCTAACGCGCACATGCAGTGGACCTGAGCACAATAGGAGTAGAGGAGAGCAGTCTGCTGCTCCGTATAGCTGACACCCAATGCGACGAGAACCGCGGGTGTGATCTCTTTGGCGGAGTCCAACGGATCCGGTTGCCCAGCTTTCCGGCGCACCGCCGAAGCCCTGGCCGCAAGATAGCAGAGAGTCTGCTGCGTCCGCTTGCGCACGGACAGCTGGTAGGGGTGATACCTGAGCTTGAATACCGGCTGCTTGAGATTGGCCATCTCGAAGCGCTCCGCAATCCTCAGCCATAGGTCGTAGTCCTCCGCTTGGAGGAAGAGTGTCCGGTATCCTCCCACCAGGGTGAACGCCTCTTTTCGCATCAGAACGGAGTTTTGCCAGATGGCACAGTAGCTCAGCAAGGCGGTTTGAATCTCGCGACTTTCGACTGGCCGTGGAACGGCCTGATACGGAAGCGCGAAGTTTGGCAAGGATGCTCCCCTTGCATCAATCGCCTCCATTCCGCCGCCAACGACGCCGACCCCCGGATGTTTCTCCATGAATTCCACGCCCCATTGCAAACGCTCCGGGAGAGAGACGTTGTCCGCGTCGAGCAGAGCGATGTATTGACCCTGAGCGAGAAAGCATCCCGCATTGCGAGCTTCAGGCAGGATGCAATGTGGTATCTCATGCAATTTGATTCGCTTGTCCTTGGCCGCCAAGCTGGAAATTATGGACCTGGACCGGTCGCTCGAGCCGTAATCGATGATGATAAATTCAAAATCGCGAAAGGTCTGCGCGAGGATGCTCTCTATCGCCTCGGCGAGGAACCGCTCCACGTTGCACACAACCATGACGACGGAAACTATGGGCTTGTTCATTTCCAGTGGGACATCTCACGAGGTTGAAATGCTCTCAAGTTTTCGCTTCAACTCTCAGTACTCACCCAGGTGCATTCTGGATATTGACGGCCGCAAGTCGTCAGGCGTCCTGGAAATAACAGAACGGCGTATCCTCACCGTCGAGGAAAAACGGCGTGTACGACGGGTTCCAAAGCACATCGCGGGCCAGCTCCACACCCCATTTCCCGGCGCGGTCAATCACGCCTACTCCGTGCCAAGGCAGCAGACTGCGTCCGCGGCTCACCATCCAGATGGCCAAGCGACAGGGGCGGCATTGCGTTGTGACATGAATGGCATCGGGAAAGCACGCTGGCCGAGGGTCGAGCATGTGCAGCAATGAATCGCGCAAGCAATAGCGCAACATGGCGATGCGGACTTGGCGCTCGAGGTCACAATACTCCGAAGGGAGTCGTCCGCTCGCAGCATGAAGCAGCAGGCAGCTCACCTCACGGGCGGGCAAGTCGCGGAGATTGATCATGCCCAGCGTTTTGGAAAAGCGTTCCCTCCATTCTTTGGTTTCCTGGGCATTGCCCAGCCAACAGCGTATGGAATTGCGCAAACGCGCTGCTTGCTGCCCAAGATTGGTGAAGCCGGCAGGCTGGGACAGAGCTTCAAGATCGTGAACGTGGATGAAATCCTTCTCGCCGAGCGCGCCCACTAGCCGGGAGAAGTATCTCTCATAGGCGCGGACTTCTTCAAGGCTGACGCCGAACACGTTGGCGATGTACGACCCATCGTGGATGATATGAATCTCCAGGCCCGGCGGGTATATAGACTTTGCTTTCAGGTGAAGCTTGTACATTTGCAAGAGAGCCGCGAGTTCTGCGAGATCGGGCATGTGGCGGGGACCGACCTTGGCCGGATTAGGCACTTTGAAAGGGAAGGCCATCAAGGTTAGCTGCACGGGCTTGCCGGCTCGCACGCGCCGTTCGATGGCGCGCAGCATGTCCATCCGGCAACGCGGAAATTGCATGTTCTCGAGGCTGCACTTTCGCACGGTACTTGAGGTCAGCAGGCCAAGCAACTTCTCGGCCGTCCCACTACAGGAGGCGAGTTGTGGGAGCCAGCTCGACGGCGCAGAGAGCTTTGGGAGTGACAGGGTAGTCCTGTCCAAAGAAAGAACAGGTAAGCCGCGTGGGGCGACCGGCTGCATGACAGAGTTCCGTCCCCGATCGGTCGTTCGTCTGTTTAGCGCATCAAATATGCCGATGTGGTCACGAGGGGTATCCGGGTGTGACCAGGAGCACGGCGGAGTCCACTTCCGACCCCCCCTTTTATTCTGATAAGCTCTTAGTAACAGAGCACTTGACATTCCTCGAGTTGGCCGCCTTACTTGTCAGCACCTAGGCACAAGCTTGCACTTAAAAGGAACATGAGTTCTACAAGTGTCTAACGTTAGATCAGGGCAGCGGGGTAGGTAGCCCTAGGGCCTCACACGCCTCACGGGTTGCGATTAACGGTAGATCTCTATCGGAAGTGATCCGGCAGATAGGAGGGTTGATTGCGGCGGGCTGATTCCGGAGCACTTTCGAAAGACTCGTTTGGAGTGAGCCGCCGGCGCGGTGAGTAGCTGGCAGAGACGAGCCAAGTCGAGCCTGCCAGCCTCTAATCTATTCGCATGCCGGTACGGGTCACGTGCTTTTCCGCCAGCACGGCGTTAAGACCAGAAGGTTGAGGTCGAATTGAGAGAGCTTCATTGGGACACCGCTATCCATCACATAGATACAGCGTATGCCGACAAACGATTTGGCAAATACCGAGTAATGCGTCTATCGTGGCGGCACAGGCAAGTCGTACCTCATTGAAGCGAGGCTCGTATGGCTAGACGAATCCTGTCTCATCTTGCGCACGTAGAATTACTGACACCGCAGCTTGAAGAATCGGCCGCTTTTTTCACCAATACCCTCGGGCTTGTGGAAACCGCCCGTGCCCCTAGATCCGTGTATTTGCGCTGTTGGGGAGAATACTACCATCATAGTCTGGTGCTTACTGCAGCGGCCCAGCCTGGTCTCGGTCACGCCGCTTGGCGGACCGATGGCCCGGACGAGCTAAACGAGGCAGCTGCGAGGATTGAAGCCAGCGGCATCCGTGGCGAGTGGCGCGACAAATCGGTTGGGCACGGCCGCGCGTACCGATTTCGCGGTCCAGGCGGACACACGCACGAAGTCTTCTGGGAAGTCGATCGCTTCGACGCACCCGCCGACCTGAAATCGACGTATCCGGACCGTCCGCAACGATACGTCGGCCGGGGCATTGCTCCGCGGCAGATCGATCACATTACCCTGAACACGCAGGAGGTCATGAAAACCTGTGAGTGGTATCGCGATATTCTGGGGTTTCGCTTCATGGGTTACACGGTTCTCGACCACGATCCGAAGACTGCTGTATTCGGCGTTCTGACCATGAACGAAAAGTCCCACGACTTGGGATTTGGCGGCGACTTCTCGAAGATCCCCGGACGATTCCATCACCTCGCTTTCTGGGTCCCATCGTATGAGGACCTCTTGCGTGCAGCGGACATGCTCTTAGAATCAGGTACTCCGATTGAGTTCGGCCCCGGCAAACACGGAATCGGCGAACAGGGCTACCTGTATTTTCGAGACCCGGTCGGTCTGCGCGTGGAGATGAACACCGGCGGATACCGCAACTACATACCCGATTGGCAGCCAAGAGTGTGGAGACCATCGCAGGGATCAAACGTCATGTTCCGCAACCTGGACTACGGGCCCAAATCATTCCTGGAGGCAATGCCTCCGGCGCCCGAGCCTGCGATTCCTGAGCCCGATATGACACCCATGGCTGCTGCAGCAAATCGAAGCACACGGCGGGAATAAGCCAATACCTTGTTGAGGCAACCCAAGATGACATTGCCCAAGTCAGGCTTTGCGCTGGGCACATTCTCGTCGGGTGATCAACCGCAGTTTTCTGCGGTAGTCATCGGCGATAGAGTTGCGCCGGTCCACGCTTTGAAACCGGTGTTTGAACGCCTCGGATGTGCATCGCTTGGCTCGCCCTCAGTCCTTCAACTCCTTGAGAATTGGGACCTGCGCTTCGACGCTCTGCGACGAGCGGCAGACTTTCTGCGGGACGACGAAGCCAGAGGCGAAAAGTGGCGGAATATCCTTATGCCAAGCGACCAGCTGAGATTTCATCCGCCGGTCGATTTGCCTCGTCAGGTCTTCTGCGCCGGAGCGAACTATCGCAAGCACGTGATCGATTTGATTGTCCATCAGACCTCTGGCACATCCCGCGATCAAACTCCCGAGGAGCGACGAGCTCAGGCCGCCAACTTGATGGATGATCGGGCCGCGCATGGCGCGCCGTTCGTGTTCTCCAAGCCGATTTCCGCAATTGTGGGTCCGTTCGATCCGGTGATCCTCCCTGGCCATGCCGCTCAGCCGGATTGGGAACTCGAGCTCGCTGCGATCATTGGCAGGCCGGCGCGGCACGTGCGACGAGGCAACGCGCTCGACTACGTAGCGGGATACACGATCGTGAACGACATTACGAACCGGGACCTTGTCTTTCGACGGGACGTAGGAGCGATGGGAGCAGACTGGATCGCGGCCAAAGGCTCGCCCGGTTACCTGCCAACCGGCCCCTATCTCGTGCCGGCTGCATTTGTTTCTGATCCGCAGAACCTACAAATCACTCTGAAGCTCAACGGCCAGGTGATGCAAAATGAAGGCACGGCCGACATGATCTTTGGCGTGGCTCGTCTCCTTGAATTCTTGTCGACTTACGTTCAGCTTTGGCCTGGCGATCTGATCGCGACTGGCTCACCTGCCGGGAACGGAACCTTCTATAACCGGTACCTCAAGCCAGGCGATGTCATGGAGGGATCGATCACAGGGCTTGGCGTCCAGCGCAATCAATGCGTTTCGGAGGAGGCGGCCACGCATGACGCCAAATGAGGTGCGAACCAAGCGCCCTCAAAGCGCGGGCGGCCGCAAGACTCTTACGGTCGACGTCCACTGCCACCTGCTGACGCTTGCACTGGAGCGACTCGTCTCTGGTTGTCCGGAAAAGCAGGCAGAGCCCGCCGTCCAGTTGCGCATGTATGGCGCTGAGTCGGTCGAACACAATCGTAAGCTCTTTGCCAGCCTGATTCCTCAGCTCACCGACATCGCCGAGCGGCTGAGGAGGATGGACGAGATGGGCGTCGATATGCAAGTCATCAGTCCTTCGCCAAATCAGTATTACTACTGGGCCGACGTCGACCTCGCGAGACAAATAGTGGCGACACAGAATGAGCACATCGCCTCGGTGTGCGCGGACCACCCCGACCGGCTCCGCGGCCTCGGCAACGTGGCGTTGCAGCATCGAAAGCTGTCAGTCGAACAACTTACGGACTGCGTTCGGAAATTCGGCTTACGCGGAGTTGAGATTTCCTCCGCGGTTAACGGGCTCGAGCTTTCGGATCCGCACTTTGAGCTCTTCTGGTCGAAAGCGGAGGAACTCGGCTGTCTCGTCTTTATTCATCCGCTCGGCACATCTTTGGGTGAACGCCTGAATCGCCACTACTTGGGAAACATCATCGGTCAGCCAATCGAGACGACGATTGCGCTGTCCCATCTCATCTTCGGCGGAGTGCTGGATCGTTACCCGGGGCTGAAGATCTGCGCTGCCCATGGCGGCGGCTACCTGCCTTCGTACATTGGGCGCTCGGATCACAGTTTCAACGTGCGTCCGGAGGCAGCCAGGATCAAGCACAAACCCAGCGAGTATTTGAGACGAATCTACTTCGATAGCCTGGTCTACACAGCGGAGGGTCTGCGGCACTTGATTGAAGAGGTCGGAGTGACGCAGATCATGCTTGGCACGGACTATCCGTTCGACATGGGTGCATACGACCCACACAGCTTCATCGCTGCCGTGCGAGGCCTAACTGAACAGGAGCGCGAGCTGGTCCTTGGTCAGAACGCGGCGCGCCTACTGGGTCTTGATACAGGCGCAACCGTGACGGCTTGAGATTTGAAACAGACTATGCCCAGGGCCAACAAAGTTCTCATCGTCGGAGGCGGAATCGGCGGTTTGGCCTTGTCCGTTGGCCTGTGTAAAGCTGGAATCGGCGTTGAAATCGTCGAAATCAAGGAGCAGTGGACCGTCTACCACGTTGGCATCATTGCTCAGAGCAACCTTGTCCGGGCCATGGTGGCGCTCGGTATTGCTGACGATTGCGTTGCGGCCGGATTTCCCTATCAGGGCGTGCGATTTTGTGATGCTAACGGCAATGTGATGAGTGATTCGCCAGGCGTGAAACTCGCGGGGCCCGAATATCCGGCTTATCTTGGCCTCACTCGGCCTGCATTGCACAACGTCCTTTCCGCGGCATCGCAGAAAGCAGGCGTCACGCTTCGATTGGGCGCTACGGTTGCGGAGCTTTCGCAATCCGAAAAGAAGGTTGTCGTGAAATTCATGGACGGTGTCGCCCACGAATACGACCTTGTGGTCGGTGCCGACGGCGTCCATTCGCAGATTCGCTCGATGATATTCGGCAGCCAGTTCAGGCCGAAGTTCACTGGAGAAGGCGTCTGGCGGTACAACGTCCCCTGCCCTCCGGATATGGACTATGGCTCGATCTACGCCTCGCGCGAGGGACCCAAGGCGGGGCTCATCCCTCTCACTCGCGAAACGGCCTACATCTTCCGAATTGGCTCGGAGCCGGGCAATCCTCGGTTTCCCAAGAACGAGCTTGCCGATCTCATGCGGGAGCGACTGAAACCGTTTGGCGGCACGATCGGTGAGCTGGCTCGCGGAATTACCGACCCCGACTTGGTCGTCTACCGACCGCTGGAATCGGTACTGGTTCCTGCGCCCTGGTATCGCGGGCGGGTGGCCTTGATCGGCGACGCTGCTCACTCAATCACGCCTCACCTCGGCCAAGGTGCGGCCCAAGCTGTCGAAGATGCGGTCGTGCTGGCCGATGAGCTGCGAAAGGATGCGCCCCTTGAGAAGTCACTCGATCGCTATGTGAAGCGTCGCTACGCGCGTTGCGAGTTCATTCTCGAAGCATCGCTTCAAATCGGCGAGTGGGAGATGTATCCCGATCCGAAAGCCGATGTGGCGAGCTTGATGGCTAAGGTCGGTCGAACGGTCGTCCAACCGATCTGAAAACCAATCGTCCTTTTGTTTAGTGAAGGCTGGTCTAATGGAAAGGTAGACGGACACGAAGGACTCCGAGATCTCAGCCACGGTTGCTATGCCTATCTCCAGCCGGACGGCACATGGGGCGACAGCAATTCTGCCCTGATCGTGGATGGCCGCGAAACGCTTCTTCTCGATACGCGGATGGACCTCAAGCTTACACGGAGATGCTCGATCGAATGCGCGCTGCTGTGAGGCCGCCGCGCAGATCGGGACGCTTGTGAAAACGCAGGCGAATCCCGACCACACAAACGGAAACCAGCTCGTCGCCGGCGCACCTATCATTTCTTCCCCAACGTGCTTGGAGGCGCCGCGATATCCCAGTTCTCGGGAGTCAGCGCTTCATAGCGCTAAACGAGCTCCTGGTCGATCAGCCGTTCAGTTGCCCTGAACATCACAAGCTGGTGACACTAGACAGCAGCACAGCGTAGGCGACTTCGGGTTGATCCATCTGTCTGTGCGGTTCAATTTGTCGAATGCAACCACATTCAGTGGATTCAGAAAGTTTGAAAACGCTTCGGTGTCCTGGAACGGGTACTATGAGCAACTTTTCCTGTTGGCCGTCCACCTGGTCCCTTGCCAGTTACAACGCTCTTGGAGCAAGATGGCTGCACAGCGCTCCCGACGTGAGCGATCGGAGCAATCATGAGCGGCGCAACGGCGGCCTCTCCCATCCAGCGCGAACCAGGACTTCTCGGGCAAACCGTCGTCGTGATTGGGGGTAGCGCCGGCATCGGGCTTGAAACCGCCCGACGAGCACGATCTGAGGGAGCCAAGCTGATCCTCACCGGCCGCAATGCCGAGCCCCTCCAGCGCGCCGCGAGCGAGCTCGGCGCGCTGAACACTGCGGCGTTCGACGCCACCGACTTCGAGCGTCTCGCGCGCTTCTTCGACGATCTGCCCACACCGATCGACCACGTGATGGTCACGGGCCCCGGTCCCTACTACGCGCCCCTTGCGGACTTCGACATCGAAAAGGCACGCCGCGACGTCGAAGCCCATCTGTTTCTGCCGCTACTGGTCGCGCGTGACGCCGCAAAGAAGGTTCGCCCGGGTGGAACCCTGCTTTTCATGGGCGGCACTGGTGGCCGCCGCACGGCTCCGGGACTGGCCCTCATCGCGGCTCTCACGGCCGCGATGCCCGCCCTGACGAAGAACCTTGCGCTCGAGCTCGCGCCTGTCCGCGTGAACTTGATCGCGGCCGGTTTCGTGGACACGCCGCTATCCGCGGCGATCCTCGGCGACCAGCTGGACGCGCGCCGCGAGCAGCTCCGCACGACGCTGCCGATCCGGCGCGTGGTCGGCCCGGCTGACATCGCTTCACTCGCCGTCCACCTCATGACCAACACGGCGCTCACGGGCGCAACATACGACATCGACGGCGGCCAGCAGCTCGTTGCCGACTAGCCAACCACATAGATGAGATAAGAGCGGTCGCCCGGCAGTGGAGCTACGTGAATTGGCTGCGCACGTCATCGGAGCCTTGCGGGCGTCTTATGCTCGTTCGATGAGCTTGACACCTATTACCGGACTCTGGCTCACATATCGTAAGACGGTTAATCGGATGGCGTGAACACAGCGGGGACAAATTTGCAGTGCTCCGTCATCCAAGCGTAATCGGATGAAGTCACGACATCGACAAGCAGACGGGAGCTATGGCAATAGCATCTCTGCTGCCGTAAGCGCATAGACCAACGCGCACTGGACAATGTTGCGGATCGGAACGAACTCGTCGGGTCCATGGGACACAGTCAGCAGTCCCGGGCCGTAGGCGAATGCCGGGATGCCGCGAGCCGCATACCATCGTGTTTCGAGCAGTCCGGGGCACATCTCGAAAGCGGCTCTTTGCCGCGTAACGCTCAAGATATGACGCGATATAATTCTGCCGAGCGGATCTTCTGCCAAAGTCACCGCTGCGGGCTCGTGTTGAAGCGTCTCGATCTCAAACCCTTCGAGCGTATCGTGCAACCGCCGCGTTTCTTCCTCTAGGTCCTCCTCCGGGTTGATCCGGCGGTCGATGGTGAAGGAGAAGCGTTCGGGCGTCACATTGAAATTCGTGCCTCCCTCGCTCCGGCCGCCCAGCAGCAGAATGGACTTGCGCGCCGCTGCGGGAGCGACGTTGTATTGCGTTTCGCGGAGCTCTACTTCTTTCTTGATTTCGGCAAGCTGGGCGATCGCCGGCAATGCACGCTCAAAGGCGTTCACACCTTCGAACTGCCTGCCGACGTGTGCCTGCTTCCCGAACATAGTGGCGCGCAACGTAATGGCGCCACGGTTGGCGTTCCAAACGATGCCGCCCGTAGGCTCGGGCGTAAGCATACCAATACCGTCTTTGCCCAGGATCCCGCGAGCCGCCAAATCGCGAGATCCGCGCGGACCAGCGGTCTCTTCGTCCGGTACCAGCACAATTCCGATACGCCCGGATTTAAGAAGCCCTTCATCGCGCGCGGCGGCCGCAGCATAGATCATCGCCGCCAGACCGCTCTTCATGTCTGATGACCCCCGACCGAACAGGTTGTGATTTTCAACTCGCGGCTCAAACTGATCGCGGCTCTGCGCAGGAACAACGTCGTAGTGACCACTGAAATAGAGAGTCCGGGGCCCGGTTCCGACCGATGCAAGTACGCACGCGCCTTCACGCCGCACGCGATCGAATGCGAGTTGCAGCAGTTCGTCACGCAAAAGGCCGGCACATTCCTCGTAGTGATTCCCCGGCGGATTTTCCGATGGAATCGCGATCAGGCGCTTCGTAAGATCAAGCATCGCAGATTCCGAGAGTCGTTCTCGCAGCCGGCACGAAACCTGCTGGGCAGTGTCTTGGCTTTCCACGTGCTAGCTATTCCTTCTCTGGCGAATCATTCTCAATGATGCCATGGTACTGGCCTGAACTGCGCATACCGTCGAGCTAGATACTAGCCGCAACATTTCCGATTTCGCCGTAGGCACATGGTTCACTTGTCCTTAATATCACCTTGCGCCCAAGTGGGTAGTAGACGGAATGTTTCCGATTTGGCGACTACCTTGGAGTTATCGGTGCACCTACCCGAAACTCGAAACCTCCATCGCCTGGAATCAATCTTTACTTGTAAAGGATTTCGAAACCTTCTAGCACCGACAACAGCTCATGACGTTGGTAGTAAGCGTAACAAGTGTTTGAGGCGATCCCCCACCCGCCGACGCCGAGGGATGATCAGCGAATCGGCCGCTCGATTCAAGGTATAAAAAAACCTGATCGTCATCATATAGCAAACGATCGTTTCGATATTTCAATCCATCCCAGAACTTTTATGCATTGGACTGCGATTGTTGTAGCCGCTAGAGTTCGCGTCAGCTTCCATGGCTCGCGTCCTTATCGTGCGAATGGGTGAGGATGCCTCAACCTAAAAAAGAACACTAAAAACAAAGAAAGGACTCACATGAAGAGTGCTTTTCGGCGAGCAATTTTAACTGTCGTTCCCTTGATATGGGGAGTAGCAGCACCGCTTGTATGTGGAGCCCAAACCGATGACCGTCAGGCGCAGCAAACGAACGCATCATTGGCAGCGAACGTAGAACCTGACGGGGTTTCCTTATCGGCAGATTCAAGTCTGCAGGGAGGGGCGGCAACGCAGGATCAAGGTGCCGCCACGCCGGCCAATCCCCCACAGGCATCGACGCCCGCAAGTGCGTCGCAGGCGCCAGCGGCTCCACAACCGCTGCCCACTCCTTCCATGTCGGGGCCGCTCAGTACCGCAGTGCCCCATGAGTTTGACGGCGGTCCGTTTGGAAAACTAGACGTTACAGGAATTCTGAGTGGCATCGGCGCGACGCAAGGCAATCATGTTGTCGCAGCTCCTCCCTTTATGAGCGACGCGACCTACTGGGATGTTAGCAACGGTCAGGTTTTTGTCCAAAAGACGACCGGTTGGTGGCAATTCTACCTCCAGGCAGGAGCCTACAACATCCCTGCGCTGGGCACGCCGTTCCTTTCGACGGGCAATTCGGTGAACAAGTTTTGGGGACCACTCCCGGTAGGTTATCTCAAGCTCGTTAAGGGTAATTTCAATATAGAGGTCGGCGCGCTGCCAACTCTCGTTGGTGCTGAGTATACGTTTACGTTCCAAAACATGAACATCGAGCGCGGTCTGCTGTGGAATCAGGAGTCCGCAGTCAGCCGGGGCATCCAACTCAACGACACCTACAAGAAGCTTACTCTATCTTTCAGCTGGAACGATGGCTTCTACTCCAACCGTTACACGTGGCTTTCTGGTTCGCTAACGTACGCCTTCAATGCTGCCAATTCGCTGGCGTTTGTCGCCGCCGGGAACGCCGGGCAGTATGATAAAAATACTGTTGCGACGCCTTTGTTTCTAAACAACTCACAGATCTACAATCTGATCTACACCTACACCCATGGGAATTGGGTGGTTCAACCATATTTTCAGTATACCAACGTAATAACAGACCTGAGGGTCGGCATACCGCGGGGCGCCTCCACGCAGGGAGAAGCGCTGTTGCTCAGCTACAATCTCAAGCACGGATTCTTCCTGGCGGTTCGGCCTGAATACATTTCGACAACTGGAAGCGTAGCGAAGGGCAATATCAACTTGCTCTATGGCCCAGGCAGCAACGCCTTTGCCTTCACCGTTACCCCCACATACCAGAAGGGAGCATTCTTCGGCCGCGCTGAGTTCTCGATCGTTCACGCAGGCAGCTCCACAGCAGGCGACGCCTTCGGCCCCGCAGGCCTGGATCATGACCAGCCCCGCGGCGCGATAGAAGTCGGGTTCTTGTTTTGAGAGAGGATTGGGATTTTGTCTCAAGCCTGGGATGCAAGCAGGGTTTGAGTAGTGCTTAGAGTAGATGCTGCGTGCTGCCAACTCACATGGCCGGCACGCAGCATAAACTCAGAAGTATGGCAGGTTGGCCTAAAAGCCCAGCGGCAGTTCCAACCGAAGTAGTCGCGTTCACGCGGGACCTGATCCAGCCTTCGATTCTCTGAGTGGGTGCTTTTTCGCCCCTAACCAAACGAACTCACCAAAATGAGTTTAGCTGTCCACAGATTGCCGCCAGAATATCTACGGACAATGTTCGATCTCTGTGGCACCCGCGCCTGTGCCTGGCGAGCGGCCTAAGGCTGCGCCGGTACGATGAAGGTCCTACTCGTAACATATGGCGTTTCGACGAGTCGAGTTTTTGTCCCACCCTAGGGCTGCAGTGGCAGGTTGGTGCGATAGCGCCACCAGACATAAAGCCACAGCAGCGCAATCGCTGGATACATCAAGAAGCTGGCCTCCGTACCGAGCACGCCGCCTGTCAGCCAAGCAGGCCCATCGAAGCGCACATCGAGCAGTCGCCCAACGGGGAATCGGGCGCCGTTCGGTGTTCCGATGACGAAGAGCTGCATGTAATCAAAGGCGATGTGAAAGCCGACGGCGAACCAAAGCGTGCCTGTCCGCAGCATGCTGTAACTCAGGAGTAGGCTTAGCGAGATGAGCGTGATCACATCCCAGACGTTTTCGCCCGTCTTGAAGAAATAGTGCTCTGCAGCAAAGATGAGCGCTATGACAGCGGAGGCCGGCCAAAAGCCAATGCTCTTCCAGAGTGTCTGCTGAAAATAGGACCGGAACCAGAACTCTTCGGCGATGCCAACACAGATGTTGGCGCCCAGCCATGCGAAAGCAGAGACGATCAGTGCACGACCGCTCCCTGCCAACCCTTTGATCTGCATGCCGCCCAGCGTGATCATTCCAAGGGCGACAGCGGCCGCCATGATTACACCGGCAGCTGCCCCTTCGAATGTCTGCCAGCCGAACGCACGATTGACAGGTAGGCCATAACTGTCTACCCGGCGCCGCTCATAGAGCGCGAAAGCGCCGGTGCAAAGCAAGGCGGTAAGGAAGTTTGTCAGTTCTCCGATCCCCACCCTTCCCGCCGTGAGCTCCGGGGCCAGATCTAG
>Ga0306920_100001590_pt1 | contig 28303 bp, 27 predicted proteins | sample flu12Cox44000170_FD_204666 | JGI IMG/M metagenome (GOLD analysis project Ga0306920, IMG submission 204666) | Lab enrichment of tropical soil microbial communities from Luquillo Experimental Forest, Puerto Rico - flux4day.12C.oxic.44.000.170 (v2)... | ecosystem: Environmental > Terrestrial >... | reverse complement strand
AAGAGCATGACAATCGGATATGCGAAAATCTGCGATCCGATGACGACGAGCGGGTTCGAGGCCAGGTCCGTCCACGAAACGTGCTGTTTGCTGGTCAGAACATGTGCCACCCCGAGCGCGACCATGCTGAACAGGAACACCGCCGCCAGGGTGAAGCAGAGCACTGCCGCCACGTCCCAGCCCGACCACGGCGGAAAAATATTCCCAGCCGCCTGGGAAGGTGCTTCCGTAACAAGTAGGGGCCGAACCTCGACTGGCTCGCGAACTGGCGGCAGAATCTCCGCTGACAGCGGCACAGTTGATTCAAGCGGCTCTCGTTCTGGATCGGCCATCATCGAAAACTTGTCAACCTCAGCGAACTGGTTTTAGGGTGGGCCACGTATTCCTTGTTTTGGGATGTGTGGGGGTCTTTGTTACCCACTCGTCCCATTCGATGCTTGGTGCAGCACCTACGGCGCTCATTTCCGGAATGCACCCACTGTGCTGAGGCGTCTGAACGGTTTTTCTGACCACTAACCACTATTCAGTAACCTGGATGCGCCCAGCAGCAGTTTGGCGAGTGCCTGCCCCGTATAAGATCTCTTCGTCCGTGCTACCTGCTCCGGGGTGCCTTGCGCCACGATTCGTCCGCCGTCCTCGCCGCCCTCGGGCCCCAGGTCGATAATCCAATCCGCATTCCGGATCACGTCCATGTTGTGCTCAATAATGACGATGCTGTTGCCAAGGTCCGTGAGCCGGTGCAGCACTTCCAGCAGCTTGCTCACATCATCGAAGTGCAGTCCGGTTGTCGGTTCGTCCAGCAGATAGAGTGTCTTACCTGTCTGTCGCTTGCTCAGCTCGCGCGCCAGTTTGATGCGCTGCGCCTCGCCACCCGACAGCGTCACCGCCGACTGCCCCAGGTGAATGTATCCGAGACCGACATCTACCAGCGTTTGCAGCTTCTGTTTGATCTGCGGAATGTTTTCCAACAGCGGCAGGGCATCCGTCACCGGCATCTCGAGCAGGTCAGCGATCGAGTAACCCTTGTACTTCACCGCCAGTGTCTCGTGGTTGTAACGCTTGCCGCCACACACTTCGCATTGGACGTATACATCGGGCAGAAAGTTCATCTCGATCCGGCGCTGTCCGTCGCCTTGGCACGCTTCGCAGCGCCCGCCCGCAACGTTGAACGAGAACCGTCCGGCCTTGTACCCGCGCTCGCGTGACTCCGGGAGCATCGCATACAGGTCACGAATCAGCGTGAACACCCCGGTATACGTTGCCGGATTCGACCTCGGCGTGCGCCCAATCGGCGACTGATCGATACGAATGACTTTGTCGATGAACTCCGTTCCCGCGATGCTCTTGTGCGCGCCTGCCTCTTCACGCGATCCGTAAAGCGCCTTCGCCAGCGCGCGGTACAGAATGTCATTGACCAGCGTCGACTTGCCCGAACCCGACACACCGGTAACCACCGTCATCACGCCAAGCGGGAAGGCCACGTCTACTTGCTTCAGGTTGTTCTCGCGCGCTCCCAGAATCGTGATGGCCTTTCCGTTCGTCTGGCGCCGGGCATAGCGGTACATCACCTGTTTCTCACCAGAGATGTACTGCCCGGTTAGCGACCGAGGGAAGCTCTCAATCTGTTGCGGCGTTCCGCTGGCCACCACCTCGCCGCCGTGCCGCCCTGCACCCGGACCCAGGTCGATCACATAATCCGAGCGCCGAATCGTGTCTTCGTCGTGCTCAACCACCAGCACGGTGTTACCCAGATCGCGAAGCGCCTCCAGCGCATTCAGCAGCCGGTCATTGTCCCGATGATGCAGACCAATCGACGGCTCATCCAGCACGTATAAAACGCCTCGCAGCTTCGACCCGATCTGTGTGGCTAGCCTTATGCGCTGTCCTTCGCCGCCGCTCAGCGTCATCGCCGAGCGGTCGAGCGAAATGTACCCGAGGCCAACCGCGTTCAGGAATCCCAGACGTTCTGAAACTTCACGCAGGATGCGCCCTGCTATCTTTTCCTCGCGCTCATTGAGCTTGATCTTGCCTGCCGCCTCCACCGCCCGCGACACCGGTAGGGCAGTGAAGTCGGCAATCGACAAGCCGCTCACTTTCACGGCCAGGCTCTCCGGACGCAACCGCTTGCCCTCACACGCCGGACACTGCGTGGCCGACATATGATCGAGCAACCAGTCGCGATACGTCTCCGAGGCGCTATCATCCATCGCCTGCCGCAGATACGCGAATACGCCAAGAAATCCGCCGCGCCTCTTCTCTCCCTGCTCCGGCCCGTAAAGGATCAGGTTCTGTGTCTTCCGCGGAAGCTGCTCAAACGGCTTTGACAGATCGAAACCATACGCCGCCGCCGCCAATTGGAGCGAGTGAATCAGGTTTTGCGAGGCCGAACCCGGTCCCAATCCGCCCTCGAGCAGGGGCTTCGACCAGTCGCTGATGACTTTCGCCGGATCGAAGTCATACTTGCTGCCCAATCCGTTGCATTCCGGACACGCACCGTACACGCTATTGAACGAAAACGACCGTGGCTCCAGTACAGGAACGTTGATGCCGCACTCCGGACACGCCAATTTGGACGAGTACAGCCTTTCCTCTCCGTCTACCACCGCTACCTGCACCAGGCCGTCAGCCAGCTTCATGGCAGCCAGCACATCTGCCGTCAGCAGCTTCTCGACGCCTGCTCTCACCAGCCGGCGGTTGATCATCACTTCGATGGTATGGTTTTTGCGCTTGTCGAGCTTGATGTCTTCGACATCCAAGTTGCGAAGCTCCCTGTCGATGCGGGCTTTTACGTAACCCTGCTGGACCAGCTTGTCGAGCTCTTTCTTGAACTCACCTTTGCGCCCTCGGACGATCGGTGCCAGGATCATCACCCTTTCTTCCGGCTCCAGCTCCATCACGCGCTGTACGATCTGCTCTGCCGACTGCCGAGTAATCTCGCGCCCACAATTTGGGCAATGCGGCACCCCAATTGAGCTGTAGAGCAGGCGCAGGTAGTCGTAAATTTCAGTGATGGTTCCGACCGTCGACCGCGGGCTGCGGCTGGTCGTTTTCTGCTCGATGGCGATCGATGGACTCAGCCCATCGATGCTGTCCACATCCGGCCGCTCCATCTGATCAAGAAACTGCCGCGCGTAGGCCGACAGCGTCTCTACATACCGCCGTTGTCCTTCGGCATAAATCGTGTCAAACGCCAGCGACGATTTGCCCGACCCGCTCAGCCCCGTAATCACGGTCAGCGTGTTGCGTGGGATCTCGACGTCGATGTTCTTCAGGTTGTGCTGTCGCGCTCCCCTGACACTGATGTTCGTAATTGCCATTTAGTTAGGCGTCAATCCTGACGGAGGGCCGCGCAATAATCCGGGGACCCCCGCGAAGCGTCGTTTTTATGGTTTGTGGGGTGGTCGATCGCAGTCCGAGTCGAAGGACCTGCTGTTTCCCTGATTGCACTAGTGAGTTCAAAAGTGGGTAGGCAATGTTCTACTCCGTATCTTATTTGCCAACACCGAAGAGAGTCAACGCACGGTAAAGTAACGTGGGACGGGCACTTGCCTAATTGCGGAGCAAGTGTTCTACTTGCCGCGACTGATCGGGCAAGCGCCGCTCACAGCCTGTAAAATGAGAGATATATGACACCGGTTCTGTTGTCATTCCTGCTGTTATTTACCATCGTAGTTTCATTTGTTTTCGGGATCTCCCTCGGCTATTGGGTGGTCTGCGCCATACTGAACTTCTTCAATCCCGCCCGTTTGCAGAGGCGCCCAACCCACCGTCCGACGCTAGCCCACTCAGCCAGCGGCGACTGACCTGCTAACCACTTGAAAATTCTGCCTAATTGCGGCTGAAATTCGCCCCGTTCGGGTCCTGATCTTGGATGGCGCTCGAGCATTTCGCTCCAGAACTTGCCTGCCAAATTTGCATATCGATGAAAATCGCTCTAGCTGTTTCCCCCCGAGTTGCGAAATACATCACGTTTCGGGGTGACGACCATCACAGATACCTTCCGGCCTTTGCCTCACACTGAAGTGGCAATCACAGGAAACCGGGCCTGAACGGCGTCCATATAGATGTTCAGACCGCCCGAAAAGCGGCGGCGGCACGGGCGCTTAACGCACGAGACGCAATTTGAAGGTTAGAAGATGAAGAAAGTCATTCTTGCGGTTTTACTTACGGCTCTGGCGCTGTTCCTCGTCCTGCCCAATCTGGCTTGGGGGGCCTAACAGTTTCGCGCCGGCTACGGTAGCCAAGCCGATGCCGCGGGCTCCGCGGCTAGTTTAAGGTTCTGCGCCAGTAAGGTTGGAAAGGAGCGTCATCACCCCGGTCCCTTGTTTCGAGGGATACCTCTGATGGCCTGGTCGCGGGTGCATCACGGCAGTAAGTTATGGGTCACGCAGTTCGCGGCGCAGTTGCGGTCTGCGCCATGTCTCAGGGAAAGCCGTACTTACCGACCCAAGCCGGACCTCATTTCATCTATCCTTTTCCCGGCTGTCGTCTTCATTTCTCGTCCTTCATCCTCCGCAGAGCCTCTTACGGAAGTCAGTGCCATTTTGTCGGCTCGAGACCACTGCCGCTTCCTTCGCCGCCCGGCGCCGCCGTTCTCTCCAGCCGTACTCCGTCCGGGCGTATCTGGAGTCCACCATGAGCTTGGGAATTCTTTACGATGCCACTTTATGCATCGGCTGCAAGCAATGCGAGCAGGCCGCGCCGCTGAAAACGGCCTGCCGTACGACGACAAAATCGCCGAACAGAACGTAACTTCGGCCCACAAATACACCACCGTCCTGACCACCGACGACAAATTCATGCGCAAACTTTGCATGAACTGTGACGCTCCCGCCTGTGCCTCAGTTTGTCCTGTGCGGCAGATATTTGTCGGGGTTCTCCTGGATGCGCTTGCGGGCTTCTTTCAGCAGTTCGTCGCGTTGCCCAGATGGGCGGCTCGAGCGCCATCGTCTCCTGTCACCGGCTGACCGAGGAGTTCTACGGCTTGCCGCGCGATCTCGACCTGCTCGCCAATCGCCTGCTGATCGAATCCGTGCATGAGCTAGGCCACACACTTCACCTCAACCATTGCGACGACTTCCGCTGCGTCATGGCCTCTTCCCACGCGGTCGAATGGATCGACATCAAAGACAGTGGATTTTGCGAAGATTGCCTGGCGAAAGCGACCGAGGTCGTGTGAGATTTCGGGCCCGGCGCTGCCAAGGATGAGGATTCCACCAAGAACGGAAATTCGCATGCGCCTGGCACTACGAGCTTGAGCCAAGTGGGTGCACACTACGACATTTAGCACTGGCCGTGTCGTTAGACGCGAGCTACTTCGTCTTTGTGCCGTTGGGCTCGTCCGCCCAGCACCCGCTGAACAGGTGTCCCTTATGCTCGGCGGCCATGGCGCTGAGTCCCATCACGCCCATCACCAGGAAGATCAGGAAGAATACGACGGCAATTACGAGGACTGGCATACCTCACCTCTGTTCTAAGTGTGGGACACGATCGCCGACTAGGCTGTGATGACTGTCACCTGGGCATGTGAGGCCCGACAGGGGCTACCATATCTCGCAAGGCGCAGTGCAGTCCGGCGTGGCTATTGCGCAGGAGTAGAAGTCTATGAACTACGATCCCGACAAGGTGGATGAAATAGTGCTAGCCCCGCTTTGGCTGACCGCCAGGCCAGAAGGTCGCGCGTGGAAGGGGCACGACTGAGACGCACTCGACCGTCTTCATGCCAAAGGCTACATCTCCGACCCCAAGAGCAAGGCCGCCAAATCGGTGGTTCTTAGCCAGCAAGATGCAGAGCGGGCTCGCGACTTGTTTTAGCGCCACTTTGGCCGCGCTGGAAAATGAGGGGCTGCTCTTAGTAACGTCAGTCTATGCCGCAAGCTTCGCGATCTGTGCGTCGAGTTCTGCCAGTGTCCGGCGAAGCAGCTCCGAATATCGATCGTTGCTGCTTTCGTCCAGCTGCTGGAGAATCCGGCTTCGTGACAGCAAGAGGTCGGCCTTCCTTCTTTCTCGCTCCAACTCCTCCTCGGTCAGCTTCGCTCGCCTTTTGCCCGTTTCGGCGGCGTGCGATTCCATCTGCGCCTCAACCGACTTACTTTCCCATCCTCTCGCCATAAGGCGATTATAGGCGGGCGCCGCTGATCTCTGCGAACCAAACGGACAGTCTCAACGAGTACCAGTCGCTTCAGTCGAACTGGGGTGTGGCACGCGGCGATGTCAACTGGCCTAGGGGGAGGGCCAATTGGCTGTGCACTGTGAGCGGCTTCTGAATGTGCTTGTGCGGACCGTCCAGCGCCGTTGGGCGGAGAACTCCGGCGTCTGCCAACCGGTCACGAATGGCGCCACCAACTCCGGGCGCAACCCACGTAGCAGCCGCGCCAGTTCCGGAGGGTTCATCCTGGGCATGACCACCTCGGTCAGCAGCAAATCGACCGCCTGCGATTCATCGCGCGCGATGTCTACCCATTTCCAGCGCCTCACGCGTTGCATTGCGAACCGCCGCCTCGTCCTCAACTGACAGGATGGTCGCCGGCAGGGAATGCGAGCCTCGATGGCAAAGCATCTCATTGCTTGGAGTCTCGGTCATTGCGCCTCGCTGCTAGTTCGCTTTTTGTTTGCCGCTTCACTTATAAGGTGCATATATCTGGCTACTTTTGCTGGAAAGAGCACATCGCCTGCAACTTGCGAATTTGCAATGGATTGCGAAAAGAAAACGAGATTACGGCTTCCCGCTTCGCATCCCGCTTGGGGATCAAATTCCGATTTGATACAGCCAATTTGGGAAGAGACGACCATGGCGTCGCCACTCCTTCCCCTAAAGGCGTACGCAGCGATCTAGCGTGTATGACTGTTGGCGACTGACTATCGGCAAGCGGCAACTGGTAACGAGTTCCTCTGATATGCTTTTTATTCACTATCGGCCGCAACACGTCGTGCCTTACTAAGGACTCTCATCGATCATGACTCTTCGATTTCGCAGGCCTTTTATCCTGCGCTTCGCCGCTTCATTGCTTGCACTTGCTATTGCTGCTCCGATTGATCTGCTAGCCGCACCCGCGCCGCTCCCCAACACCGAAACGGTTAACTGGGAAGTGATGTCCCAGATCCGGCAGGAAGGCTTTCACAACTCAAGGGTGATGGAGATCGAAAGCCAACTCACCGATGTCATTGGCGCACGCCTCACCGGCTCGCCCAACATGAAGCGCGCCAATGAGTGGACGCGCGATCAATTCACCGAGTGGGGACTGGTGAACCCGCACCTCGAAAGCTTCCGCTTCGGTCGCGGCTGGTCGAATGAGTACACCGAAGTCCGCATGGTCGCGCCACAGGCGTCGCCGCTACTCGCCTATCCGAAGGCATGGACGGTGAGCACCAACGGCCTGCTGCGCTCCCCGGTCGTAAAAGCCAAACTCGCGACGAAGGAGGACCTCGACAAGTACAAGGGCCAACTCTCCGGTAAGATCGTGCTCAACGGAGAGACGCGCGAAGTGAAGCCGCAAGACAAGCCCGCGCTCGAACGCTATGACGAGAAGAGGCTCACGGAAATCGCGCAGTATGAAATCCCCAGCGAAAAGCCGCGCTTCAACCGCGACGAGATCGCCCAGCGCATCGCCTTCCAGAAGACGCTGAACCAGTACCTGATGGACGAGCACGTCGCTGCGATCATTGATCCCAGCCGCGCCGGCGAGGCTGGCCTCGTCTTCGTGCAGAGCGGAGCGAGTTACGAGCCGAACACCCCTGCTGGCGTTCCCTCGCTTGTCATGGCGATCGAGAACTACGGACGCCTCACTCGCCTGCTCGACCGCAACATTCCCGTCGAGCTGGAGATCGACGTTCGCAACACTTTTTATGATTCGGATCCCAACGCTTACAACACAGTCGCCGAGATTCCTGGCACCGACAAGAAAGACGAGCTGGTCATGCTGGGCGCGCATCTCGACTCCTGGCACGCCGGAACCGGCGCCACCGACAACGCAGCCGGCAGCGCCATCACCATGGAGGCGATTCGCATCCTGAAGGCCATCGGCTTCAAGCCGCGCCGCACCATTCGCGTGGCGCTGTGGAGCGGCGAAGAGCAGGGGCTGCTCGGCTCACACGCTTACGTGAAAGACCACTTTGGATCGCACGTTACACCGACGGATCCCAAAGAGCTCGCCATGCCCGAGTGGCTGCGCAAAGAGGACACGCCGCTCACCCTCAAGCCTGAGCAGGCCAAGGTCTCAGCGTATTTCAACGTGGACAACGGCACTGGCAAGATTCGCGGCGTCTACCTGCAGGAAAATGAAGGAGTCGAGCCCATCTTCAGCGCCTGGATGCAGCCCTTCAACGACCTCGGCATGAGCACGTTGACCATGCGAAACACCGGCGGCACCGACCACGAATCGTTCGACGCGGTCGGCATTCCCGGCTTCCAGTTTATTCAGGATCCGGTCGAGTACATGACCCGCACTCACCACTCCAACGCCGACGTCTACGAACGTATCCAGCGCGAGGACATGATGCAAGCCGCTGTCATCCTCGCCGCGTACGTCTACGATGCCGCCATGCGCGACAACATGCTGCCGCGCAAACCGCTGCCCAAGCCTGCACCAGCCGCACCCCCAGCTACTGCGAACGAATAGCCGAGTTGGGATAATTGGGAAAGCCAAGGACCGGGGCGGCCCTTGCGCCTACTGTTTCCCCGCCAGCGGTACCCTCGCCGTAATCCGCGTGCCCTCAGCCAATTTCGACGCGATCGCAAACTCTCCCCCGGCGAGATGAATACGCTCGCGCATGCTGATCAGTCCCAACCCAGCCGCGAGGGGCGCTTCCGCGACGTCGAAGCCCACACCGTCGTCAGCGACGAGCAATAACAATTCCTCCGCTAACCCGCGCAGGTTAACCGTGATCAGCTTTGCGCCGCTGTACTTGCCGGCATTGTGCAATGCCTCCTGAATTACCCTTAGCAGGCTGAGAGCCAGCAGGCTGTCGAGGCTCTCCGGAATACCTTCGCACACGCACTCAACCTTGATCTTGAACTTCTCGGAAAACTCACGGCAGTGACTCTCGACCGCCACCGCCAAGCCGAGGTATTCCAGCTCTGACGAATGCAGCTGGTGCGAGAGCCGGCTTACCGTTTGCGCAATGTCCTTCAACCTACCCGACAATTCAGGCATGCCGGGATGCACCTTCCCTGGCATTCCGGAAACCGGCTGTCCTGCGCGCATCATTTGAATTCGCAGGATCGCCAGCGACTGGCCAATATCGTCATGCAGCTCGCGCGCGATACGGGCCCGCTCGTTCTCCTGTGCCGCCGTGAAGCGCTGCGCCATCTCGTGCCGCGCCGCTTCCGCCGACTGCCGTGCCGTCTCGGCCGAGCGCAAATCCGTCAGGTCCTCTATGACTGCCAGGATTGTTCGCCGATTGGCGTCCGGTGAACTCTGTTCAAGGGAGAAAATCAGTGCTACCGGGAAGGAACTGCCGTCCTTGCGAACCGCGGTCCGGTAGGTCTTGTAGCCCGAGATCTCACCCCTCGTGAGGCGCTGCCACTCGGAGTCTTCCGCATGTTCGGACTGATTTATGAATACCGCGTCAAAGCTTTTCGCGGTCAGCGCGCTCTGTGTGTAACCCAGCAGCTGGCAAAGCGCGCGATTTGCCCCCGTCCAGTTTCCCTCGGGTGCGAACCGGGCTACTCCAACTGCCAAGTCATCGAACAAGTTATGATGGTCCCAATCCATCATTCCAGGAGCAACCTGCCACTAATTTTCTTTATTTCGAGAGTATAAGCGATGATGTTTGCGCTGAACCTAAGACCTCAGTGTGACGCTTGCGATTGCCTCCTCGCTCGCAGCGCACCGTTAACCAGCAGACACAATGCAGCAGCCACGTTGAGCCACGCAAACCAGTCACCAAACCGCGCATAAATGGTGTCGCTGTGGTGTACGGGAGCAGCGGCAATTAGGGAGGTGAATGGCTCTGCGCCAGTGGTGCGCCGGGCCAGCACCCGTCCGGTGTCGTCTGAAACGGTTAGGACGCCCTGTTTAGGAGAGCGCACAATCGTGAATCCGCTCTCTACGCCACGCAGGATCGCCATCCGTCCGTGCAGCCAGCCATCCAGGACGAAATCCCACGCCGGAACGATCAGCAGCGCCGTACCGTCCTTACCGTATTCACGGCTCAGTTGCGGAAAGTCCATATCCTTGCAAATTTCCATGCCCCAGCGTCCGGAGCTTTCGTTCCATTCTGTACGGCCGGTTCCCGGAGTGAGGTCCGATTCGAACCGAGGCAGCATATGGTGTTTCTCATACGTCCTGATCTCTCCGCTCGGAGTGTAAAGACGCGCCTCGTTCCATTTCGCACCGTTGGTGGGATCAATGACGCCAACTACAATCTCTGCGCCCGACTTTTGCGCCGCCTCACGGAACATCGAGTCCACCTCCGGCAGCTCCGAATCGAACAGCACCGCAACCTTTTCCGGAATCACGACAAGCTTCGCACCATGCGCCGCGAGCGCCTGCGCCTGGTCAGCGTAGCGGTCGATCAACCGGATCGTGTCTTCCGGCTTCACCGTAATAAGGTTCTGCGGCAGATCGGAGGCGACCAACCCGACGAGGACCGTGTTCTCGGTCGGATCATACGATAGCAATCGCCACCCTCCTAAACCGATCACCAGCGCGAGCCATACGAATGTAGCTAGCGCGAGCCAGCCTCGGTTCCCTCTCACCCGATCGCCGCTCAACAGGACGCTCACCGTCGCCGCAAACAAAAACAGGCAGAAACTGATTCCCCAAATCCCTGTGACCGAGGCGATCTGTAGCACGGGAAGCAAATCCATTTGGCTGTAGCTGATGTTGCCGAAGGTGCTGTGCGGCGACAGTCGCTCAGAAACGAATTCGTACGTTACCCAGAGAGTCGGAAAAATCAGCGCTGCCTGCCACGCTGAGACTCTCAGGAAACGCCGATAAACCAGGACTACGCACGCGAACACCAACGCCGGTCCCGAAAGGAATACGACCACCGGAATCAGCGGAATCTCGAGTGCCACGCGGAAGTAGTGCCACATGTTCAAACCGCCCACCAGCCAAGCCACAAAAGCCGAAGCCAATGTCCATCCGCGGGTCAGATACGCTGCTGCGACCAACAGCGGAATCGGCGCAATCCACGTCAGCCCCCAGAACGGATGCAACCCCGTCGCGAAAAACAGCGCAAGTCCCGAGGCAATGACTGCGGCGACGGCGATCGCGGCCTGACGCTTCTGAGAATCCATGCCAGCTCCTTGTTGTCAGGATTGTACGCACCTGACGCCTCGGCCGGTTTCACAGGGGGCTGAAAAACTCGCTTTCAGACGGGTTTGTATCAGAACGCGGGTTTAGCGTGCCCCTAAGGCCTTTATTTTTGTTATCACAAAGGGGCTTTAGCTCCATGGGGTCGGCTTTTTCTCACTGTTTTGATGACTTCTTCACCCCGCTTAATTTTTTAGCGATTTTACCTTTGACAAATTAATTTTATCAATATATAAATTTACTTTCATGAGTTAACAGCGAATGCAACCTAAAGATTCCAAACCGAACGCCGACTGGCAAGAGCTCACTCGGCTTACCCAAGGCCAGGACATCGTCGTCGAGCGGGTTCGCCTTGCCGGCAAGGAGATCGCCATTGAAGGCCGCTTTGAGCTCCCGCAACTGGCACGGCTGAGCCCCGAAGACCAGGTCTTTGTCGTCGCCTTCGTCCGCTCGCACGGCTCCATCAAAGAGATGGAGCAGGTTTTCGGAGTCAGCTACCCCACCATCAAGTCGCGGCTCACTCGCATTGCCGAGAGCCTCGACTTCGTCGACACCAATCCGTCGCCCTCGCGCACCGAGATCTTCGACCGCCTTCGCCGCGGCGAGATCACCGCGCAGGACGCCATTCGCGAACTGGAGTCGCTGTCATGATCCCCTTGGTCGGCGTGATCAACGTCAAGCACTGGCCGCGCAGCCGGAGCTTCCGCCTCTGGATTCCCTTGTTTCTGTTTTGGCTGCTGCTGTTGCCGTTTGCCATTTTGCTTCTTCCCATTTTCTTCGTGGTGTGTCTCGTCTGCAGCGTGAATCCGTTCCAGGCCATCGCCACCTTCTGGAGCATTCTCGCCGGGCTCCGCGACACCCACATCGAGATCGACAACCGCGACGCGCTTGTCCTCATTCGCATTCTTTAGGAGCAGTCATGAACGAACATCGGCGCCAAATTCTGGAGATGCTCTCGCAGGGCAAGATCACTGCCGACGAAGCCGAGCGCCTGATCGCCGCCCTCGACAAGAGCGCGGCTTCGGAGTCAGCCACTGCCGGAAGGGCGACGCCTACCACCCGGTACAAGTACCTGCGGGTTCTGGTCGATTCCGACAGCGGCGGCAATCCTCATCAAGGGCCCGTCAAGGTAAACATCCGTGTGCCCATGAACCTGCTGCGTGCCGGGGTCCGCCTCGCTGGACTCATTCCTCCCCAGGCCCGCGAGCACGTGAACCAGGCGCTGCGCCAGAAGGGCATCCCCTTCGACATCAACCAGATCAAGCCCGATAACCTGGAAGACCTGGTCGACCAGCTCAACGAACTCACGATCGACGTCGACGCGAACAACAAGGTTGGATACGGAGAAGAGAAGGTTAAGGTACGAGTCTTCTGCGAATAAGGGCACCCTTCCCCTTTCTGCAAAATCCGTGTCACGGGGATAGCGAGTTCGCCATGCAAATTTCTCGAGGGCGTGGGAGTTATACGTAAAGTATTCAGCCGTAAGGAGTTGCATGGCTACCCCCCCAGCCAAAACAGGCCTGCGGAGGGATATTGATGTTGCTGCAAGGTGTGAATGCGGTTGTCGGGCATGGCGGTGAGGACTTCGTAAAGCTTGACCTCGAGGTCGGGGATGTTCTGCCCGATATGCAGACTACCATCAGTCAGGGACAGCACGTCCGCGGGGACCTGGGTGTAGGTGTGCTGGTCAGCAACACCGGCGGGCGCTCGCTCGCGATCGTGCCTCGCAGCTCACTGCCTATGCAATGATTGCGACAAGCTAATCAGGTTTTGCGGGGCCACGCGAATTACCCCTGTCCGCGGGCTATCAATTTCGGCTATCAGAAAAAAAGCCACGGAAACAAGAAAAGGCAAAACAGTGAAGAGGAAGCCCTCCTGTCGACGAGATCCGTAACCAACCAGCAGGCTACAACAGATCGCAAGAAACACCATCAGACTCCATGCTGCAACTGGAATGCGGTTCCACCAGGCAGCTTGTGTGTATCCCTGGCGGTTCAGAACGTCATTCATACCCCACACGGCGAGAGTAACCGGTGGAGTGGGATGTACTTCGGCAGAGGTCTTGACGGAGGTCCACAGTTGCGACTGCAGTTTTGCTGTCTCGGTTTCAATTTGCGCGAGCTGCCGGAGGTCCCGGGTGGTGTAGAACAACGTGCGCTGTTCGAGATAGCGCTCCAGTAGATTCCGAAGGTTTGCTGCATCTGAAGCAGGCAGAAAGTCGACACGCACATACTCCGTTCCGATGGCATTTGCCTCTTCCTCTTCATAGTCCTTGCGCTGATTGTATCGGCTCACAGCCATCGAAAAGCTAAAGCCGATGATCAGAGCAAGCAGAGTCAGGCCGGCGTTGATCACCAGCGTGAAATCGTCTCTTTCGTCCTGTGGCATCGAGCGCTTGCGGCGGATGAACCCGCCCAGTTGGACAGAGAGCCACAGGACGAATAGAGAAATCGCAAACAGTGCCAGCGGGTAATCCAATATTGCCTTCACGATTGTTCCTCCTGAATTTACTGTGCGATGCAGCTCAGACAGCCGGCCGCTAGTATGCTGCAGCTACGCTATCCCAGAAGAGGTTACACGGATGGTACGGCGTCGACTTAGACCACGATAAGCGGCTGTTTAGCCAGCGCACACGTGGCTTGCGCAATTCTCTCTTGTCGCCGGTGATAGCCCAAGCGCGCGGCCCGGTGCTAGAAGAAAGGCTGTTTGTAACAGTCAAGCGGCGCACGCTGCGGCCAGTTCTTATTTGAGCGTCTTAACGTATGCCGCAACCTGCTTCGCCGTCGACTCGTCAACGCCTTTGTACGCCTTCGTGTGTGGTGCTTTGGGCTGCCCGCCCTTCGTGAGCACATTCACGATGTCGTCCTCACTCAAAGAAGTGCCTGCCAGTTTTGGCCCGTGCTTGCCTTGGCCCTGAGCCCCATGACAGTGTGCACATTTAGACTTAAAGACAGCAGCACCGTCTTGCGCCCAGGCTGTGCCTAGCGCCAGCAGTAGAAGCGTAGTCAAAGTAAGTTTACGCATTTCGACCTCCTCACATTAAGAACAATCGAGTCTCTTACAGGCGCAGATTGTCCCACGGGGTGGGAAGACTGGACAACTGAGAAGGGTGCCGTAACTCGGGTGTCCTACCGAGGGCCCGAGTGTCTCGGTTATCTGTAAAGGCGGAATTCCCTAATCTTCCCCCTTTTTGTTGGGGGATGTAGGTAATTGTGGGCCAGCCCGACGGCTGACAGCTGGCTACTGGCTCTTCCATCGCCCTATATGGCTTCCACCAGCTGTCGCGCCTTGGAAGACTTCCTGCCAGCCGCTTCCGATCCTGTTGCTGTCCGTCTGCCCCCGAACTTACGATGTCGAGCTTTTGCAGCGCGATTTGAACACGCTGCAGGAAGTCGCAATTGTGACTGGCTTTGTAAGTTCGCGCTGTCGTGGGCGGTTGCGCTCCTGGCCGGATGGGGACTAGATCCTTCGAGTGCCGCGGTTTCGATTGGAAACCCGAAGCTTAAGACTCGAATCTGCAGGGTTGTGTTCTACTGTCTCGGAACCTTCGCGCTGCGTTAAGCAACGACTCTCCATCCTTGACTGTTTGGACCAACCGACGCTGGCGTATCGCGGTGCTGCTCGGCATCGGCGTCATCGTCAACTTCTTCGATCGCGTTAACCTGTCTGTTGCCATTACACCGCTGAAAAACGAGTTCGGGCTGACCACCGTTGCCATCGGATATCTACTCAGCACCTATAGCTGGACTTACGTGTTGCTGCAGCTTCCTTCCGGGCCCGTGCTCGACCGCTTCGGCGTGAAGCCAGTTATCCGCATCAGTGCGTTTCTATGGAGCGTCGCTTCGTTCGCGACAGGCCTGGCGCGCGGGTTCGCAGGCATCGTCACCGCTCGTTTGCTACTCGGCATCGCCGAAGCGCCGACCTTCCCCGGCAATGCCAAAGCAATCGGAGTATGGTTCCCCCGCAGCGAACGCGGGCTTGCGACCGCAATCTTCGACTCCAGCGCCAAGTTCGCCTCAGCCATTGGCATTCCGCTAGTTGCACTGATCATCCATTACTGGGGGTGGCGCATGAGCTTCATCGCGACCGGCGTCCTCAGCCTCGTCTACTTCGCTCTTTTCTGGGGAATTTATCGCGATCCCGACGGTGACACGGCGCTGTCGCTCGCCGAGCGCGAACACATTGCTGTTGGCGGAGCCCGGAACGATCCTCGCCACGAAGCATCGCTGTGGTTCTTGCTTCGGCGAAAGAAAGTCTGGGGGCTGTCGCTCGGCATGGCCGCTTACAACTACAACTTCTACCTGTTCCTTACGTGGCTGCCGGGATACCTCAACACGGCGCTGCATCTCGACATTTTGCGCTCCGGATTCTTTACCGCCATCCCCTGGCTGGCTGCGACGGTCAGCGACCTTATCGTCGGTGGGTGGCTCGTGGATTACCTTATCCGCTCAGGCCACGATTCGACCCGCGTCCGCCGGACCATTCTCCTCGGAGGATTGGTACTGGCACTAGCGGTCGCCGGTGCCACGCGCACCAACGATCCGCATATCGCGATCTTCTGGATCTCCGTTGCACTCTGCGGACTCGCGGCGTCGGCGCCCGTGGGATGGTCGATTCCCGCTCTCATCGCGCCGCCGGGAAGCACGGCGCGTGTGGCGGGAATTATGAACTTCGTCGCGAATTTGCCTGCAATACTCGCGCCAGTGATCACTGGATACCTGGTGGGCAACTCGCAATCATTCCGGCGGCCGTTTCTGGTCGCCGCCGCAGTGTTGGTGGCCGGAATTCTGTCGTACATCTTTCTACTCGGTAAAATCGAAACTATTCCGGCACCAGTAGCAACTTCTTCGCGCTGAGGCGCCACACGCGCCGTCCGCTCTGCGAAAATAGCTTTGGACCTTTCCTTCATGCACGACGATCTCAATCAACACGAGGCGCATATCGCAAACGAAAACACCGCTGTGCCCGAAGAGCAGAAAGCCGGGCTCGCTTATTGGGCAGCTCGCGTCCTGGACGAAGCCGATAAAGCCAGCCACGATTTTGTGCCCGATCCTGTGCACGACCTGCGTGTGGCGATTCGCCGTTGCCGTTCGATGGCTGATGGCTTCCTTTCGATCGATCCCGATCCGGCATGGAAGCAGATGAAGAAGCTGGGGAAAGGCCTTTTCTCCAGCCTGGGCGATTTGCGCGACACCCAAGTGATGATCGAGTGGGTCGAGAAGCTGTCCGCCGAGGACGATCCTCTGCGAGAGATCCTGCTCGATTCGCTGCATAAGAAAGAGGAAGAGCTGAAGCTGACTGCTAAACAAGCAGTCGACAACTTCGATCGCAAGCGCTGGATGGCCCTCAACCAGAAATTGGCCGGGCACGCCACTCGTGTGCCGCTCGAAGGACTGGTATTTCGGTATTTGGCGCTGGAACGCTGGCACGATGCCTATGAGCTCCATCGCACCGCCTTGCGCAATCGCAGTTCCGTCGCCTACCACCAGCTGCGCATTGGCATCAAACGATTCCGCTACACGGGGGAGAACTTTCTGCCTGAACGGCACAAGCGCTGGTCACGGGACCTGCGAGATCTGCAGGACGCGTTGGGCGAAGTCCATGATTTTGACGTACTGTGGGCGCTGGTAAAGTCGCATCCGGAAGTTGGTTTGGCAGAGCGTCGGCTCTGGCAGCAGACGATTTCCTCCGAGCGGCAGAAACGGCTCGCCTTTTACAGAGAGAAGATGCTTGGCAAGCACTCGCTCTGGCACAAGTGGCGTGCCGAGTTGCCCCAGGGCGACGAACTGGCCGAGGCCGCGCTGGAGAAGATGCGCACCTGGGCGGCGTTTCTCGATCCTGACAACATGCACACGAAACACATCACTGCGCTAGCGCTGGAAATCTACGATGGCCTGGTCCGCGACCACGCGCTGTCCGGGTCGGAGCTTTCCCGCCATATTCTTGAAGCTGCCGCAGCCATGCACGACGTTGGACGCAGGAAGGACGGCGGGCACCGCAAGCGTGGCTACCGCATGATTCGCAAACTTAAGCCGCCCGTCGGTTGGAATGAGGAGCACCTGCATGACGTGGCCATCGTGGCCCACTACCATCGGGGAGGTCTGCCGCCGGCCAATCACCCGATCTTCGCGGGAATTTCGGCCGAGCGACGCGCCGAACTCATGCCGCTTGCCGGCGTGTTGCGACTGGCTAACGCGCTCGATGAAAACCACGATCAGCGGATTTCGTCCGTCGAAATGCAACGTCAGAAAGGCGCGTTGACCGTCTACGCGAAAGGGCTGACCAGTTCCATCAGCCGGTTCGGCGAGCAGTTGGCACAAGCGCGCTATCTTCTGGAAAGCTGCGTCAAAATGCCCGTCATGATTAAGCCACTGCGAGCGCCGAGGAGACCCACGTAGCAACCCTCAGCCTAGTAGCTAATCTGGCGAAGTCTTACTGCGAAGTTCCGGGCGGGGTCGCAGGCTTCTGGCTCGTATCGTCAGTCGCGGGTTGTTGCGCTGTCGGACGCTGCGGCGGCAGCGGATAATACCCGTGCCTGGCTGAGACCACCAATCCAGGCCGTTTCACGCGCACCTCGATGTCGCGGTAGGCACTCGATGCTCGCTGCGGCGTCACATATCCGAGTGTGTACTGGTTTCGTGCCTGAGCGGTAATCGTCTGGTAAGCACTTTCAATCGCTTCACGCGAGTACGAGTCGATCACGTCGCCGCCTGTGGCGTTGGCGTACTTGGGAAGGATGTCCGTGTAGCCCTGCCCTGGGATGTGTAGCTTGTCTATCTTGTTCATCCCAGGGATGGCGGGCCCCTCGACGCCCACGGCGTAGATCGCAATGCCATTGGTCAGCAGGACCTTCAACACTTGCGCGTAGCTGGCACGGCTGCCGTACTCATAGCCGTTGCTGATAACGAAGATAATCTTGCGGTTCTCCCGCGGAAGATGCGACAACTCGGTCGCAGCCATCAGGATAGCGTCGTTCAACACGTGCGATTCGCGCGCCGGTGTCTGTGATGGCAACGGCAGAACTCCCGGATCAACCGGTTTTCCGTTCACGTTCGGCGGGGAGCCCAGAGGCCCACCCACAACCGGCGATCCCGGGTTTTGGCCCTGCAGGTCGCGGATACGCTGCAAGGCCAGCTGCAGCCGTTGCTGATTGGCAAAGTCCGATTGTTTCTGCACCGAGTTGCCGTAGGTGAACACGGCAACCTTGTCGAATGGGCCAAACGACCCGTCGAGGGCCGAATATGTAGCCACCACCTTCTTCAGGGTGTTGTCGGAGATTCCGAGATCGATTACCACCGCTGCCGAGAGCGGAAACGGGTCGCTGGTGAAGAATGTTATCGTCTGCTTGACGTTGTCCTCGTAGACGCTAAAGTCTTGTGCCAGCAGGCCGTCGACCATCTTACCTTCCGGATCTTTCACCGTAACCGGCACGCTTATAAAGTTCACGTCCTTTTCGAGGGTAAAGAGCTGGTCAAAGTCGTTTCCCGGCGCATTGCTGTTCTTGCCGGGGGGCACGGTTTTAATGCCCTGAGAGCCCGGCGGAGGCGCCTCCGGGTTGGTTGACGGAAGAGGCTGCGTCGGATCATCGGACGGGCGAGTATTTCCCGCGTCTTGTGGGTTTGTTTTCGAGGAGGCTGCTCCGGTGTCATCGCTCCCAGGAACCGGCGCCGTAACGTCAGGTGGCGGCGGTGGAGGAGCGTTGTTCTGCGGTCGAGGAGCGTCGGGTAGAGGTTGCTGTGCCACCGCAGGTGTTACAGCAAGAGTAACTACTGCCAACAGCAAGGCGATGTGGATCCGCGTACTCGGTCGACGCTTCAACATGTTAAGTGGCTGCACTCCAAAGGGGGACGGAACTCCTCAGTATACCCGCAACTCGGTCCCTGCGGCACGCCGGTCGTGCCACGGGCCCGAAGATTGCACTACAATATCTGCACCCGCTGAGAAAGAGGTACTTGGTTGATCCGCGTTCGTCCGTTTCTAGTAATCGCCTCGCTCTTGCTTTCGTCCGCCCTTTGGCTGGCAGCGCAGTCCACTGTGCACGATCAGGAACCGCCTCGTTCGTCGGTGCCGCCGCAGGCGCAACCTTCTGACCAACCGTCGCAGGAACAGCAGGGCGAATCAGTTGAGACCTTTAAGGCTCAGGTCAATGTCGTCAACATCTTCTTTAATGTGAAAGACAAGCATGGCCTGCTCATGCCCGGCCTGACCAAGGGCGACTTCGAAGTCATCGAGGATGGCAAACCCCAGACCATCAAGTACTTTGCGTCAGACGCCGATCAACCCCTGACGCTAGGCCTGCTCATCGATACCAGTCCCAGCCAGGAGCGCGTCCTCACGATCGAGCAGGAGTCGTGCGTCGAGTTCCTGCAGAGTGTGCTTCGCCCCAAAGACCTCGCCTTCCTCATTAATTTCGATTCCGACATTGATCTCGATCAGGACTATACCAACAATGTTGGCTCCATCCGGCGCGCTCTGAACAAGCTCCAGATCGGGGGTGGTGCGGTCGGCGGCGGCCCGGTAGGTCTGGGCGGAGGCCCCGTCCCCAACGCTCACCCCCGCAGCACAGCGCTTAACGATGCCGTCTACGTTGCAGCCGACGAAAAGCTCAAGACCGAGGTCGGACGCAAGGCGATGATCATCTTCACCGACGGTGAAGACGAGGGCAGCCACTTGAAAATCCGTGATGCCATCGAGGCCGCGCAAAAGGCCGACACGATGTGCTACGTGATCCTGATCGCCGATCGCGGCGGATGGTACCAGGGTTTCGGCGAAGGTGACATGAGAAAGCTGGCCGAAGAGACCGGCGGACGCGTCATCGAAGTAGGCAACAACCAGCAGAAACTACGTCAGGCGTTTGATCAGATCCAGCACGAGCTGCGCAGCCAATACAACATCGGCTACACGCCCACCAATTCGAAGCTCGACGGGTCCTATCGCAAGATCCAGATCCGCGCCAAGGGTGGCGACTACAAGGTGCAGGCCCGCCAGGGCTATTACGCGTTGGCGAAAGACTAACACCTAAGCCAGGCTTTCCTACCAGGTGGTGAACGGCTTGGCGACCAGGTTCGCGTTGAAATAGCGTGGATCGCCGGTCACTTCCTGCCCGATCCAGTCAGGCAGCGTAACTGACTGATTTTCTTCCTTGAGCTCGACCTCGGCAGTGATCAAGCCGCGATTGTCGCCCTCGAACTCGTCGACCTCCCACACTACCGGTCCCTGTGGAATGCGATAGCGTGTCTTCTCCACCAACGGACGCGCGCACAGCTGGTCGAGCATCTCGTTCGCGTCGGACAGCGGAATCTCGTACTCATACTCGGGGCGTTTGTCGCCCACAGTGATGCCCTTTACGGTGAAATAGCCTTTGTCGCCCGCGGTGCGCACACGGACGGTGCGTTCCTTAACTGTGCTGAGATATCCCTGGCGGTAGCGTTTGCCGGCGCCGAGGCCGCGCCAGCCGTCGTTCTTCAACAAGAACTTGCGTTCAATCTCTGTTCCCATCGCATCCCCTCCGACCTTTTAGGCCTTTTGTGAGTGATTGGCGTCACGCCGCGTCCCATCCCAGGGTGCGCCTGATCTCGCGAATGTAACTGACATTTCGTTCATTAATTCCCAATTCGCGCACCAGTTCGAGCACCGCATCAGGATTTGTCGATTCCACGGCCACTGTATCGCGCCTCACCTTGTTGATGGTGATGTTCGAGTACTCGGTGGCGCACCTTCCAATATTGAATTGGTATCGCGTTTTGGCAACATCCACGACGGCGATTTTCGGTTCCTTCTGCACAACCTCCTGGAAAAACTCGTCCATCGTGTATTCGACCCGCGTTAGTGCTGGAGGCGTTAACTGAAGGCTGGGGAATATCTGTTCCGCAACCGCCGAATTGCTTAAGGGGAATCCTGCTTTCAGGATTGGCCGCCACTGCTCCAGTCCGCGATCTTCGTCAATCAGGACCTTGATGTCCATCAGCTCAGCGCGGATCTTGGTATTGCATTTCTCAGTAACCGCAGAGATGAGGTAGGTCTCTTGGCTCTTGGTCTCTCTTGCTTCCGCCTTCGCTTCGAGCTTTCGACGAAGCGTTGTCAGCGACTCTGACCAGATACGGAATTCGTAGCGCGGCTTGATCTCTGTCATTTCGCCCCCTGAAGCAACCGATCAGTATATGTAAGTTGAAGAATCGCGCCGAGCGTAACTCGCCTCCGCGACATACCCGGCACTAAAGGGTTATTCTAGGCAGTTCCAGTTGCACATTTTCCTGCTGGGGTACGCTTCGGCGTGCCGGAGGGCTTTGCTTGAAGTCGAACCGTATTGCGTCCATTGTCACGTGGTTCGCCACTCTCGCATTTTTTGGCGCAACCTTTCTCTTTTACGGAAACGTAAGGGCCCAGCAACCGCAGCCCAGCACGGCGAAGACGCAGCTTCCCAATGCTCCCAGCGCACAGAAAGCGAAGACACAGAGCATTGGTTCAACTGACGGCGGCTGGCCCCGGACCTTCACCAGCGGACCTGATACCTTCACTCTCTATCAGCCGCAGGTCGATAAGTGGGAGGGCAACCTCATCGACCTGTACTCCGCCGTCGAACTGAAGACTGGCAAAGACAGCGCTGCAAAATACGGAGTCGTCTGGTTTCAGGCTCGCCTTGAAGTTGATAAGGTCAACCGTCTCGTGACCCTCGACCAGGCCAAAGTTACCAGGGTGAAGTTCCCGGTCGCCTCTGAGAGAGAGACCGAGCTCGAATCTCTTCTGGAAGCGAAACTTCCGGGCGCCACCAAGACTATCTCGCTCGACCGGCTCGAGGCGATGGTCGAGGCGAACGACGAAATCATCAAGAGCATCGACGTAAAGAATGACCCGCCCAAAGTCATCATCTCGACGAAGCCCGCGGTACTCGTGCTGATCGACGGTCTGCCCCAGCTTCGCGATGTTCCGGGCGTGAAGCTGCAGCGCGTGATCAACACCCGCTCCGTCATCCTCTTCGAGACGGACAAGAAGCTGTATTACCTTCGGGTGCAGGACTGGTGGCTCGAATCCAAGGAGCTCGAAGGTCCCTGGCAGTACGCGAAGAAACTCCCTGACGACATGAAGAAAGCCGAGGAACACCTCGTCAGCCAGAACCAGGTGCAAAATCCCACAGGAGAAGAGACGCCGCAGCGACCACAGCAACCGTCGTTGAAGGAAGCCGGCAAGAAGGCGCAAATTCCGATGGTCTACGTCGTCTTCGGCCCGGCTGAACTCATCGAGGTCGATGGCGAGCCTAAATACAATCCCATTCCAACCACCGGCCTCGAGTATGTGGTCAACACCAACGGCAACATCTTCCGTCTGGACGGACAGTATTACATCCTGATTTCCGGCCGCTGGTTCAAAGGCCCGTCGGTCGATGGCCCGTGGACCTTCGAGGATGGCAAGGCTATACCGCCCGACTTCGCCAAGATTCCTACCGATAACCCCAAGGCAACAGTACTAGCTTCGGTTCCGGGAACGCCCGAGTCGAAAGAAGCGCTAATCGCCAACTCGATTCCTCAAACCGCGACCATCACGCGCTCCGAGGCTAAACTCACCGTGCAGTACGACGGCGAGGCGGCTTTCATCCCGATTCAAGGCACCTCAATGCAGTACGCCAAGAACACCAGCGCCCCGGTCATCAAGGTGTCCGACAACAACTACTACTGCGTGGAAGCCGGAGTCTGGTTCAAAGCTCCCACTCCGCAAGGCCCGTGGACCGTGGCCGATACAGTTCCGCCTGAGATCTACGGCATTCCTCCCAGCTCACCGCTTTACTATGTGACGTACGTAAAGGTCTACAAGTCGACACCCGATGTCGTGTACGTCGGCTACACGCCGGGTTACTACGGCACCGTAGTCTCGGCCAGCACGAATACCGTAGTCTACGGCACTGGGTGGTACTATCCTCCCTATATTGGTCCCACAGTGTGGTACGGCTGGCCGTACACCTACGGAGTGGGAGCCGGCTTCACCTACACTACCGCAACCGGCTGGAGCTTCGGCTTCGGATATGGTTATGGCTACTATCCGTGGTACTACCCGTGGTGGGGACCGATGGGATACTATGGGTGCTGCTGGTACCCGTACTACGGATGGGGCGCATGGGGTGGAGCCGCTGTCGCCAACGTTTACGGCGTCTGGGGCAACACGGCCTACTCCCGCACCGGAGCAGCCTGGGCTAATCCTTACACCGGCAATTATGGCGCGGCCAGCCGCGGTGCCTACTACAACACACAGACCGGACGCACTACCGTAGCCGGACGCGGCACTAACACCAACATCTACACGGGTAACACTGCCGGTTATCGCGGAGGCGCGACCTACAACCCCAACACGGGCATCGTCGCTGGCGGCGGAGCAGGTTATGCCGGCAACATCTACACCGGACAAGGCACTGCGAATCGCGGAGGGTTTGTGTACAACACCAACACCAACGCCGGCATCGCGGCCGGGAAGAATAACGTTTACGCGGGCCAAGATGGCACCGTGTATCGCTACAACCGCGATTCTGGCAACTGGTCGAGCAACAGCGGCAGCGGATGGCAGGCTGTGGACAGGCCGCAACCCACATTGCAGAATCAGCAGCAGATGCGTGATCAGGGCGCGCACCGTACCCAGAACTTCAACCGCAGCTACGGCGGGGCAAGAATGGGTGGTGGCGGCATGCGCATGGGCGGTGGCAGACGACGTTAGAGCGACGCTAGACGCAACAGATCCTGGACCTGACGGTTGTCGCGCCCGTGCATTCTCGGCCCAGGAAATGCCCCCAAGGCCGCGGTTTGCCCACCTTCGCGCCTCTTGCCACCTTTCCATCCGTGTAGCAACATTGCGCCACTCTTCACCCGGAGTTCCGTCGAGCAATTCCCCCGGATCACCTGGGTCTTGCTTCCTAATGCGCGACCGTGACTGATCGCACCGGTTTCATGCGGAAAGCGGAGGCGTGTTGCTCACGCTATAGGCGGAATTGCCGCCTGGGCCACGCCTAGGCCCAGCTTCGTGTGCGCTCCAGGAATTCTGTGTTCCAGGCGTCGCGAATGGCTGTCAGCGTCTGCTCGTCGAAGTAGTTGGGGTCACCGTTGAACTCACTGAGCGCAACGACGTAGCGGTGAACATCGGCTAATTCGACGGTGTGTGGCTCAATTTCAGGATGCGTGTTGGCTAAAAGAATCCCGAGCTTACTTGTGTCTTGCCAAGTCAGTCCGTCTGGCATTCGGGCCTCCGGGAAATGCCGAGGATTATATCCCAGGCTTTTCGTGACACAAGCGTGAATCACATCCACCGAGCGCATCGAGATGGTGTTGATTGGTAGGATGGTCAGCATGCCCGCATTACTCAAAGACGCCCTTCGGCAAAACAAAACGCTAATCGGAACACTGGTCACGACATCATCTCCTGAGGTCGCAGAAGTGCTGGCGCTCGCCGGCTTCGATTGGCTGTTCATCGACCTTGAGCACGGCAGCCTGTCTATTCAGGACGCGCAAAGCGTCATCCAGGTCGTCGCAGGACGATGCTTCACCGTGGTGCGCGTTCCCGATGCAAGCGCCGAGAACGTCAAGCGCGTCCTCGACACAGGTTGCGATGGCATCATCGCTCCCCACGTCAACTCGGCAGACGAAGCCCGCACAATCGTGGCTCTTGCAAAGTATCCGCCCGACGGCGAGCGCAGCGTCGGACTCGGCCGCGCTCAGGGCTATGGTCTGAACTTCGCCGATTACATTGCCTCCGCCAACGCGCAGACCGTTGTGCTCGTTCAGATCGAACACAAAAATGCCGTCGCCAACGTCGACCAGATTCTGCAAGTGCAGGGAATCGACGCGTTATTCATCGGCCCGTACGACCTGTCGGGCAGCATGGGCATTCTCGGCCAGGTGTCGGATGCCAGAGTCGTGGCAGCAATCGACAAAGTTCGCTCCGCGTGTGCAAGGACGAACCGGTCATTCGGAATCTTCTGTGCTACCGCCGAACAAGCTTCAGCCGCAATTACGGCGGGCGCCCGAATCGTTGCCGTCGGAACCGACCTGATGCACATGGCCAACTCCGCCCGGGTGGCCTTAGAAGCGATCCGCGCACGCTGATCGAGCCCGACTGATCGAGTCAGACCGGCGCTAGCGACTGATTAGCAGTAAAATGCCGCTGTATTCGTGCGTCCCAGGAAGGAGGCAGTATGGCTCTGAAGCCGGGAGATCTTGCGCAGGGAGATGTTCGATTGCTCGAGCACCCAGTGGCGAAGGAACTTCTGGCCTCGAACATCCCAGCGCGCCTAGCGTACGTGGCTACCGACGGTACTCCCCGGGTCTTGCCCATCTGGTTTCATTGGGACGGACGGCAGTTGGTGATGGGCACCCCGCCGAACGCGGCTAAGCTGACGGCACTGACACAGAATCCTAAGGTTGCGGTCACAATTGATGACAATACTTTCCCGCATAAGGTGCTGCTGATTCGCGGCACCGCTCACGTTGCCACGGTGGAAGGCGTAGTGCCGGAGTGGGCACAGGCTGCGGAACGATATTTCGCCGGAAAAAGGGAAAGCATGGGTCGAGCACATCCGCGCGAAGACGGGAAGGCAGGCGCGCATAGCGGTCACACCGGAATGGGTCGGAGTGCTGGATTTCGAGACGCGATTTCCACAAACTCTTTCGGAATGACCTCCAAAGGCCTTCTTGGGGCCATTACACCTAAGCACTTTGACGTTCGCGAAAACCTCCACCCCACCAAAGAATTACGTAGGGATTACACTATCCGCTTTGCGAGACGGCGCTATCTGATCGGATAGTCGCGAAAGAGCAACAGCCGCGAACACATCAACTATCGCCTGCCTCCGGTCTTCCGGCTAAGTCGTTCTGGGTAAACCACTTCGGCGACATTCCACAGAACGCGAGAGGCTTCAGCCGCGCCCGAAAACGCCTGGCATCCTGCGTGCTTTAGTGAAGGCATCCACCCCGAAGGAGCGCAAAATGAATTTCCTCAGAGGCACCTGCTTACTTTTGACGATCACCCTGGTTTCACTCGCCGCACCCGCGTTCGCGCAGCAAGATGTCGACCCCGACCATTTCGATCACGTAGCCAGCACGAAGCCCGTCGCGAAGGCGCCAATCAGCAAGTCGACGGCGCAGAAACGACTCCAGGGCAAAGCCAGCGCTGCGAATCACCGCGCAAAGTCGCAGTCTTCGAAGCGCTCGGTAGCGAAGCTCGAGGAATTGGGGCCAGGCGCGAAGGCATTTCCAACAGCGGCGACGAAGCAATCGTGCCCCATGCCCGGAAGTTGCTCGGACGGCCAGGTGATGCCGGGAGTAGAAACCTCGACAACGCTACCCATCGCCACGTCGGGGAAGTAAGTATAGCCCACCAGTGTCCACAGGTTAGGACTCACCAAGGTCGCCGGTGGAGACCAATACCGCGAAGCGAAGAGGTTCGAAGCATCGGCTGCACCGCGATTCCACACCCGGACAGAAACGTAGTTGTCCTGGCAGTGATGACGTCGATATCGCTTTCGGTGGCGCTGGCGATCGATGAAGGCGTGGAGTAGATCGCCACGCATCTGAGACGCCCGAGGATGGTGGCAGTTTCGGCAAGGGTGTTGGTGGTGGCAGCTCGAGCGGCGATGATCGCCGGCCTCTAGGAGGACGTGACCGGTCAGTTGGAGACCGCTGCCACGTGCACAATTCCACATCGTTGGAAACCGGCCCGAACTGAGATCCCGATCAACGGCTGCCCGAGTTTTGGCATGATGCGCCAGGCCGTTAAAATCATTTCTGCGGCTGTGGCTGGAATGGTTGCTCGCTGGTCCTAGCTGAGTGGAGAAGAGCCGGGCTGGCCGCCAACCGACTTTTGTCTTGCCATCCGAATCTTCTCCAGAGCCGATCTCATCTCCCGAAGCTCGACGCGCGAGCCCGGTCTGCGGCAAGCGCAGCCATATCCAAGCCCGCCTTCACCTCCTCGGCTCCAAAATAGATACTCCAATCCACAAAGCTGGCATGCCAACGATCGTCGTAGTTAGAAAATATGTTCCAAGCGGCACCGATCTCGTACGACGGCTCACCTTCATCCCGCATGCCGGGTGTGGGCAGCACGGTTATCAAGGCATTGATGCCCCAATCATCGGCGCGAACATTGCTAACGCGGACATAGGCAATAAAGTCCGGCTCCACATAGATGGTGTTAGCTCCTTCGCGCAGAGGTAGCTCCTCCTGGAATTTCTGAGGGTCTTTCATCGCTGCTTTCCAGCTGATTTCGAATTCATTCAATCTCCGATGGCTGGCATGAATAGCAAAATTCGGACCTGCCACAGGCGGTGCTGACCAGCTACTCCACCTGCGGGAAACCGGGCCAAGCTACAGCCGGTAACTGATACCTGATTCGAGCAGCCGCCGTCCAAAACAGGGCAACACTTTGCCTGCGTCGCGCCGTTTAGAGAGGACAAACCCGTATGAAGGCTCTCAAGTATAGTGTGCTGCTCGTGGTTTTGACATTGTTTTCTGCCCCGCTTTGGGCGCAAGCCACTTCGCAAACCACCTCCGATCCGGCCCTCCTGCCGCAACGCGATGGCTCTCACGACTTCGACTTCCTCATCGGCGACTGGAAGGCCCACGTCCGTCGCCTTCCCGATCGCCTGAACAACTCCAATGTCTGGGTTGAGTACGACGGCATCTCGAACCACCATAAAATCCTCGACAGCAATTCGAATTTTGAAGAGTTCGATGTCACCAGCACCGACAAGAAGCTTCGTATCAAGGCCCAGACGCTCCGCCTCTACAATCCCACAACGCGCCAGTGGAGTATCTATCTCCTGGATGTGAATGAGGGGACTCTTGACGTGCCCCATGTGACGGGTGGCTTTACCGGAAAGCGCGGTGAGTTTTACGGTCAGGACCAATACCAGGGCCGCGCGATTCTGGTGCGCTACGTCTGGCTCGACATCTCTCCCAAATCCGCACGTATGGAGCAATCGTTCTCTCCGGACGGCGGCAAGACCTGGGAAGTCAACTGGATTTGCGAGCTGTCGCGGTAGAAGGTGCCGGTTAGATAATTCCGCCGGACGA
>Ga0306920_100001589_pt1 | contig 28303 bp, 23 predicted proteins | sample flu12Cox44000170_FD_204666 | JGI IMG/M metagenome (GOLD analysis project Ga0306920, IMG submission 204666) | Lab enrichment of tropical soil microbial communities from Luquillo Experimental Forest, Puerto Rico - flux4day.12C.oxic.44.000.170 (v2)... | ecosystem: Environmental > Terrestrial >... | reverse complement strand
GCCCGTTTCATGGAATCGGTCGTCTAGTAATCCCCAGTGCGTCAGATTCAGGCATAACGTGGCCAATCCGACCCATCCATGGATTACTGGATCGTCCGCTTGCGCGGACGATGACGACTGAGAGTATGCTTCTTCAGCTTTAGCTAGCGCCTATGGGTCATGGCCTCGGCCATGACGGACTTGCAACCAGGTCGCCCGAGCTCGCCGAGCACATGCCGATTCATCTCATTCTGGTCTTCATTCTTCTGACTGTCGCGGCGGTTGCCCTCCTTGCCAACCGCACCAGGATCCCGGCGGCCATTCTTCTTGTTCTGGTGGGTCTTGTGCTCTCCGTGCTACCCGGCTTGCCGCGCGTGGAGCTTACGCCCGAGCTCGTTCTGCTGCTGGTCGTGCCGCCGCTCATCTACTCGGCCGGCGTGGCCATGAGCTGGCGCGAGTTCCGCTACAACATCCGTTCCATCACGCTGCTCGCGTTCGGCGGGGTGGTGTTCACGACCGTCGCGGTTGCAGCGGTCGTGCACTATCTGCTCGGCTGGGACTGGTCGGTCGGCTTCGTGCTTGGCGCGATCATCTCGCCGCCGGACGAGGTCGCCCCCCTGGCGATCGCGCGCCGGCTCGGGCTGCCGCGGCGAACCATGGTGGTCTTGGAGGGCGAGGGTCTCGCCAATGATGCGACCGCCCTCATTCTCTATCGCTTTGCGGTAGCGGCGGTTGCGACCGGCACGTTCTCCTTCGGCTCAGCATTTCTCATCTTCATCGGCATAATGGTCGGCGAGATCGCCTTTGGGCTGGCGATCGGCTATGCGAGCCTGCGCGTACGCCGATGGGCATCGGATCCGCGTGTCGAGATCATTCTGTCCCTGCTCACGCCGTTTGCCGCCTATTGGCCCCCGTACGCGTTCGGCGGCTCCGGCGTGCTGGCGACCGTGGTCTGCGGCCTCTACATCAGCTGGAACGGTCCGCTGCTGATACCGAGCCATACCCGTCTGCAGGGAATTTTCTTCTGGGATCTTTTCATTTTTATCCTCGAGGGCGCGCTGTTTCTGTTGACCGGTTTGCAGGCGCGTCCCTTGCTTGATCACGTCAGCCAGGTGACGGGGTCGGAGCTCATCGTGGCGGCGCTGGTGACCATCGTGGCGGTGATCGCGGCGCGTTTCCTGTGGGTATTTCCGGCGCTCTACCTGCCGCGCCTGCTGATCCCGGCCGTTCGCAGGAGCGATCCCTATCCGATCTGGCAACGACCCTTTCTCGTGTCGTTTTTCGGCGTCCGCGGCATCGTCTCGCTTGCCGCCGCGCTCGCGTTGCCGTTGACCGTCGCAAGTGGCGCGCCGTTTCCCCACCGCGATCTGATCCTGCTGCTGACTTTCTGGGTCATCCTGGTCACCCTGGTCGGGCAGGGGCTGCTGGTTCCCCCTCTCATGCGCTGGCTCGGGCTGGGCAGGGTCGCCAAGGCCGAGCAGGAGGAGGAGCGCCTCGCCGAGATAGCCGCGCGGCGCAACGCCATCGATGCCATGATAGGACACCTCGAACAGCTCGCCGGCGAGCGCGACCTGCCGGAGGCCGTGGTTGAGAACGTGCGCTCGCATCTGCTGGCGCGGCTGCGGCGCGTGACGGCAGTCGAGGCCGAGGATGAGGATCATGCGCACGCGCGGCTGCGGGACGAGATCGAAGGCCATCTCATCGATGCCGAGCGACGGCACATCTTTGGCCAGCTCGAGCGCGGGGAGCTGATCGACGAGGCGCGGCGCCATATCGAGCGCGAGCTCGATCTGCGCGAGGCCGAGCTCTTTCGCAACATCCCGGGCGCTGTCAACTTCGAGGAATGATCAGCGATGCACAATCTCCCACTCACCATAGCGTGCGGACGATATGATCGCACCCAGCCGCTGATTGACGGGCGCGTTGCGCCCGAGGGTGTCGACCTGACGTTCATCCCGCTGCGGCCTGGCGAGACGTTCTGGCGCATGCTCAATCACAGCGAGTTCGACGCCTCGGAGATGTCGCTCTCCTCCTACAGCATCCTTCGCTCGGAGGGCGACACGCGCTTCATTGCCATTCCGGTGTTTCCCTCGCGCGTGTTCCGCCATTCCGCCATCTATCTGCCGGTGCGATCCCGGATCGAGAAACCCCAGGACCTCAAAGGCGCCCGCGTGGGCGTCGGCGATTACCAGATGACGGCGGCCGTCTGGGTGCGGCAGCTGCTTGCCCACGAGTACGGCGTGATGCCGCACGACATCGAGTGGGTGACCGGCAGGCCGGTCCGCGCCGTGCGCAAGCCCGAGGGCGTGCGCATCATTCCGATGCCGAGCGATATGACGCTCGAGGGCATGCTCGAGCGCGGCGAGATCGATGCGCTTGCTTCGGTGATGATTCCGGAGGGGCTCGGCACCAGCGTGCGGCGGCTGTTCGCCGACTTTCGCGCAGTGGAGACTGCCTATTTCAAGAAGACCGGCATCTTCCCCATCATGCACACGTTCGTGCTGAAAACGGCGCTGTACGAGAAGAACCCATGGCTCGCCATCAGCTTCTATCGGGCGTTCTGCCGGGCGCGCGACCTCGCCTATCGCACCATCTACGACACCGATGCATTGGCGGTCGGACTGCCATGGGTCATCGACGAGATGGAGGTGGCACACAAAATCTTCGGCCCGCAGATCTGGGACTATTCCATCGAAGGCAGCCGGCCGACCTTGGAGGCGCTGGTCGCCGCGGTGCACGAGCAGGGCCTCGCGAGCCGCCGCATGAGCGTGGAGGAGCTTTTTGTTCCGAATATCGGGCCCGGCCTTGCCGAGTACCTGCGCTCAACCGGCGAGGATTGATCCCGACCGGTTTTTGTTGCTAACCCGTTTGTAATAGTGGCCACAGCGGCGCCAGCGATCGCTGCTGGTCGAGCCGATTGAGGAACGCAAAGAGCGTTGTCGCTGTCTCCTTATCCAATGCGCGCTGCGCGCAGGAAAAGAATTTCTCCTCGATCTGCTCCGTGCTGAGCGGGGCCTGGGGCGTGCCGCTGGCGTAGTAACGCGCGCGCTCGATGGTGTGGCCGTCGGTGAGCGTCACGGTCACGCGCGCCGGGCTCTCGTCGAGCACGTCGGCAAATTCCGGATCGATGGCTACCGAGATCTTGCCGGCCAGCGCCTTGAGCTTCTGATCGGCGATCGCCTCCTCGGTGAAGGCAGGCAGCAGCGGCGGGCCATAGAGCGCGGCGTAGCCTGCCACATACGGCAGGCTGAACTTGGCGCTCTCGACCGAGGTTGGATATTTATCGCCAATGCGGGAGGCTGCGTACCTCGTGATGCCCGCCTTGATGGCGGCAACCTCGGCAATGTTGATCGCGTTGCGCAGCTCGAGGGTGGCGTCAATGGCCGCATGTCCGAGCCCGCCGCAGGGATAGCGCTTGGGCTTGAAGCCGCGCTCGACAATGTCGTAGCGCCCGCCGAGCTCGTCGAACGGCTCGAGCGAGACCTTCGTGCCGCGGTCGAAGGCACGGAAATAGCCGGATACCGGATTTTCGAGCGCAGCCGCACTCGCGGTGAAGCTCGCCCGCCCGAGCGTCGCAGCGAGCACCGCATTGCGGGCGCTGCTGCCGGCATGCAGCGGCTTGGTCATGGTGCCGAAATTGGCGGAGAGACCGCCCGACAGGGAGGCGGCGATGCCGAGAACATCAGGGATGCGCTCGCGCGGTACGCGCAGAAGGCGCGCGCAGGCCATTGCCGCCCCCATCGTTCCGATGCTGCTGACGGCGTGCCAGCCGGCCGCCGAGGAATGCTCCGGCGCGCAGCGCGCGAGCTTGAGGCACAGCTCGAACCCGACGATGAAAGCGGCGATGACTTCATCAGGCGTTGCGCCCATGCTCTCGGCAAGCGCCAGCAGCGCCGGGATGATGGGCGCGGTCGGCTGACCGAGCAGGGAGGACATGTCATAGTCCAGCATGTGAGCGGCCACGCCGTTGGCCATGGCCGCAAGCTGCGGCGAGGTGCGGAGCGACCTGCCAATCACTGAAGCCGTCGCGGCGGCGCCTTCCTGCCGGACCACCTCGTGCACGATCTCGCAACCATGCTCGCGGCTTCCTGCGAGCATCACCGCGATCGTGTCGATGAAGGCGAGCCGCGCCCGCTCCATGGCAAGGGGTGGCAGCGAGCTCGCATCGAAGCCGGCCACGAAGTCTGCGATGCGGGTGCTGAGAAGCGTCACCCCTGCAGCCGGGCTCGGCTGGGCCTTCGCCTCGCTTCTGGCATCCTGTGCAAATGCCGGCGTTCCCATCACGGCCAGCGTCCCCGCTGAGCCGAGGAACAGCCGGCGATGGATCAAGCCTGAGTCGTGTGGGCTCATGGGCATCGCGTGTCCCTCAACCTCGTGCCCGCCGGACAATAGGTAGCATGCCGGCAGGGCTGGATTCCGCAAAATTCCCTGTTAACGTCCCCGCGAGCGCAGGGAAATCGGATGCAGAAACGGTTGAAGGCAGAGCGCGATTCCATTTGGCTCGGACGCGCGATGGTGCTCGTCGATGAGAGGGCAGGGCAGGGAAGCGCGTATGCCCTATGATAGCCTGCGCCCCTACCTCGCCTCCCTCGAGCAGCAGGGGCTGATGCGATGGATCGACAAGGAGGTTGACAAGGACTGGGAGATTTCCGCCCTCGGCCGCATGATCTTTCGCGGCATGGCGGAAGAACGTCGCTACGGCATTGGATTCCGCAATATCAAGGGCTATCCCGGCGGCCGCGTCGTGTCCGGGGTGATCGCGTCATCGACCAGGATGATGTCGGTTGCGCTCGAATGCGATCCCACCCCGGCCGCCATTCATGAGCGCACGATCCAGGGGCTTGCCAAGCCGATTGCGCCCGTCATCGTGAATTCCGGCCCGTGCAAGGAGATCGTGCACAAAGGCGCAGCTGTCGACCTTAACACCCTGCCCATCCCGACCTGGACACCGCAAAAGGATGCGGGTCCCTATCTGACGCCCCTCTGGGTGACCAAGGACCCCGACAATGGCGTGCGCAATGTCGGCATCCGCCGCGGGCAGGTCAAAAGCGGCAACCGGACCGGCATCCTGTTTGGCGCGCCCGATCGCGGCGGCGCCATTCATCACGCCAAGTGGAAAGCGCAGGGGAAGGCGATGCCGGCGGCGTGCTATCTGGGGGCTGATCCGGTCCACTATCTGGTTGCGCCGGGGCGCTATGGTGAGGATGAGCTCGCCATCGTCGGGGGCATCCGTGGCGAGCCGGTCGAGATGGTGAAATGCGAGACCGTCGATCTCGAAGTGCCGGCAACCGCCGAGATCGTGATCGAGGGCGAGGTGCCCACGGACTATATGGAGAAAGAGGGTCCGTTCGGAGAGTTCACCGGATTCATGGCAGGCGGCCGCAACTGTCCGGTCTTCGACGTCAAGTGCATCACGCATCGCCGCGACCCGATCCTGCTCGGCATCATCAGCCAGTTTCCGCCGAGCGAGAGCAGCATGATCAAGCGCAACCTGCTCGAGGCCAACCTGCTCAAGCACCTCACGGCGACCTTGCGCATTCCCGGAGTGGTCGATCTCCACGCGCTGGAGGCGGGCGGATGCACGGCGACGCTATGGGTGAGCCTGAAAAAGATGTACAGCGGGCACGTCGACCAGGTGGCGATGGCCGTGCTCGGCTATTTCGGAATGAGCTATTACAAATGGATCATCATCGCGGATGAGGACGACGACATACGCGATCCATTCATGCGCGAATGGATTCTCTCCTGGCGGGTCAATCCCGCGCGCGACATGCGCGTCCTTCCCAATACCGCGGCCATCGAGCTCGATCCTTCCGGCCATCCGCCGGAGGAGATGCCGGCGGAGGAGCTCGGCTCCAAGGTCATCATCGACGCTACTCGTCGCTGGCGCTATCCGCCGATGTCGCTGCCATCGCGCGCGCACATGGAGGAGGTCGCCGCCCGCTGGCCGGAATATGGCTTGCCGCCGCTCGATCACATTCATCTGCCGAAGGGTCTTTGAAGCGTCGACCAGGACAGAGCCGCGATGACCGACATGACAGCTTCCGTGCCCTGGTATCGCACGCTCAATCGGACCCAGTGGAACACGCTTCTGGCATCGAACCTGGGATGGGTGTTCGACGGGTTCGAGGCCTATGCGCTCATCCTCACTGTCGGGGTTGCGCTGCGGCAGCTGCTCGATCCTTCGCAGCACGCGCAAATTCCCGCTTATGCGGGGGCGATCATTGCAACAACCCTGGTCGGGTGGGGAATCGGCGGGATGCTGGCGGGCGTGCTGGCGGATTACATCGGCCGCAAGCGCACCATGATTCTTGCGATCCTGACCTATTCCATCATGACGGGACTGAGCGCGTTTGCCTGGGACTGGATTTCGTTCGCGGTCCTGCGGTTTCTGGTGGGGCTTGCCGTCGGATCCGAATGGGTGACCGGCACGTCGATCACCGCCGAGCTGTGGCCTGACAAGGCCAGAGGAAAAGGAGTAGGCCTGTTCCAGTGCGGCTTCGGGATTGGCTTCTTCATTGCCTCGCTGGTCTGGCTGTTCGTCGGCGCAACCGGGCCCGGCGCCTGGCGCACCATGTATCTGATCGGAGCGCTGCCGGCTCTGCTGACGTTTTGGATCCGCCGCTCCATTCCGGAATCGCCGCTTTGGGAGGAGTCGAACGAGCGCCGGCGCGCCGCGCAGGAGCGCAAGCGCGGCGGCGAGGAGAGTATGCATGACCGCTCGTTGACCCGCCTGACCTTCATCGAGCTGTTCGCCGACCCCGAGATTCGACGCCGCGCCATCATCGCATTTCTGATGGCGACATCGTCGGCGGTCGGATTCTGGGGCATATCGAGCTGGATCCCGCCTTACATCGGATCGATTGCCGCAAAGTCGGGACTTGCAGCGCCGCAGTGGGCGAGCTTCACCGGCATGACCTACAATGCCGGCTCGATCATCGGCTATGTCGGTTTCGGCTTCCTGGCTGACGCCTTCGGCCGCAAGCCGACTACTCTCCTGTTCTTTGCACTCTCGCTGATCCTTACCCCGGCATTGTTCCTTCTGACCAGCGATCTCTATCTGCTTCTGCTCATTGCGGCGGTGCTCGGCATCTTTGCCTCGGGCCAGTTCACCTGGATGTCGGCATGGCTGCCGGAGCTGTTTCCGACCAAGCTCCGCGCCACGGCCGTCGGGTTTGTGTTCAACGGTCCGCGGTTCCTCGCTGCGATCGGCACGCTGGTGAGCGGATGGATGATCGTCGAGTTCGGCGGATACGCCAACGCCTGCATGATCGTTGCCACCATCTATATACTCGCCCTTGTAGTTGCCCCCTTCCTGCCGGAGACGCGAGGGAAGCCGCTGCCGGAATGAGGTGCGCTGTTTCAATCCGCCAGTACGCAAGTGCGTGACAGATATGGGAAGCAAGAGGCGAGAGCATGCGCACGTCACGACGCGAGTTCGTCAAGTCCGTCACCGCAAGCGGCATTGCGCTCACCTTGTCGCGCCTGGCGATCGCCGCCGAGCCTGCTTTCAACGCGCGCGAGACGCTGCCGGGACGACAGCGCTGGAACCCGGCCGCCACCGGCGTTGGCCGCATTGACGGCGTTGCCAAGGTCACGGGCGCGAAGCTTTACACAGCCGACTTTCGCGCCGCCGATCTGCCGGGCTGGCCGAGCGACACTGCGCACGCGCTGCTGGTGCGGGCGCCCGACGCCACGCACATCTATGCCGGTATCGATCTCTCGCGCCTGAGCGGGGAGCTCAAGCCCTCGATGGTGGTGACCGCGGCCGAGCTTGCCGCGATCGGGGCCCGCGTTCCCGCATTTTATGAGGGCGACCTCCTCTGCCCGGTGGGCAAGACGCCGCACTATCTCGGCCAGCCGGTTGCCCTTCTGCTGTTCGAGCGGTTCGACGCCTTCGATCAGGCGCGTCTTGCGCTGCGTGACGGCACCTTCATGAAATTCGGTGAGGAGACCGGGCCCGTCGTGCTGCCCGACTATGGCGCCTTTCGCTTCACACGCATTGCCGGACCAACGCCCGATGCACCGGATATCTGCTCGCCGGTCCAGGACGGCTGGGTCAGCCCGCAACAAATCCCTGACACGGACCGGCGCGACTGGGCACCGCTGCCGGCGGGCAGCGGCTACGCGAAGGCCGCGACCTATGGCGAGCAGATTCGTGCCGAGCTTGCCGCAGGCGATCGGGCGCTTGCCGTGCTCGATCGCGAGTTCGAAACCCAGTCGGTCGACCCGATGTTTCTCGAGCCGGAAAGCGGCCTTGCCTGGTACGACCCGGCGCGCAAGAGCCTTGAACTCGTGCTCGGGGTCCAGTCTCCCTACGAGGCCGCCGTCGAGTCGGTCGCCTGGCTCTTGGGTGAAGCAAGCGCCTCGTTCAAGCCCGCACACATAAACGCGCAGTTTGCCTATATGGGCGGCGCGTTCGGCGGCCGCGATCACACGCCGTTTCCGCTCTACGTCGCCCTGGCGGCGATGTTTCTTCCGGGCCGCGCCGTGCGACTTGCGCACGATCGCTATCAGCAGTTTCAGGGCGGCATCAAGCGGCATCCGTTCAAGATGCGCACGCGCATGGGCATCGACCGCGCGACCGGCAGGATCAGAGCTTTCGCTGCCGATCACGTGCTCGATGGCGGCGGGCTCGCCAATTTCTCGGGCAGCGTGGCGACCGTGGGCGCTACTGCGGCGATCGGCATCTATGACATTCCCAAGGTCGACATCACCACGGTCGCGCTCCATTCGCGCGGGGTGACCGCAGGCTCCATGCGCGGTTACGGAACGCTGCAGACCATGACCGCCCTGGAAGTGCTGATTGACGAGGCGGCTGCCGAGCTGTCGCTCGGTCCAATCGAGTTCCGGCGCCGCAACGCGCTTGCGCCCGGCGGCCGCACCATGACCGGAAATCCGTACCGCGTCTCCGTGCGCACGCCGGAGATTCTCGACAAGCTCGAGGGGCATCCGATCTGGCAACAGCGGGCCGAGCACAAGGCGCGCGCGCAGGAGGCGGGGATGGTCGTCGGCACCGGCGTGGCCTGCGCCACCAAGGACTACGGCACCGGAGCGGACTCCTCGCTGGGGCGAATCGAGCTCGATCCGCAGGGCCGCATCGCCATCTGGTGCGATCATGTCGAGATGGGCACCGCCGTTGGCACCGCGCTGGCCAATGCCGTAGCGGGACACCTGGGCGGCGTCGCCGATGAAGTGTCGCTGGCGCGCATCGACAGCTTCGACGCGCTTGCGCTCATCACCTCCGGCGATTCCTACACCATGAGCCAGGCGGAGCAGGACGCCGCGCAAGCCAACCCGCGCTGGGTGCCGAGGATCAGCTCGGTGACCACGGCCTCGATCGGGGCCCATGTCGGAACGCACGCGGCGACCGAGGCGGCGCGCGTGATCTTTCGCTTCGGCTTGTGGCCGGCCGCGCTCTCTCTCTGGCGCATTGCGCCCACGGATCGAAGGGCGAAGGCATGGCAGACGGCAGTCTGGAAGGCCGGGCAGCTCGTCATGCCGGGATTGCCGCCGCTCGCCTTGCCCGCGCTGGCGGCGCGGGCGCATGCGCGCAATCTCGTGACCGGAGCTATGGCACACAGCTTCTCGCGCTGGGCATGGTCGGAGGCGAGCTTTATGCTCAATAGCACGCCATGGACGGCCGAGATCGACGCGCTGGCTGTGCGGCGAGGCGCCGGCCGCTTCACGCGATTCGATCGCGCGCGCGTCAAGTTTCCGCCGACGGAATTCAACCGCTTCGGAACCACCTACACGTCGCTCTGCGGCACGCTCGTGCGCATCGAGGTTGAGCCCGGCAGTGGCGCGCTGCGCATTGCGCAATCCTACAGCGTCCTCGAATGCGGCAAGACGCTGGTTCCGGAAGTCGTGCGCGGACAGGCGCAGGGAGGCTTTGCCATGGGGGTCGGCTACGCCTTGCTGGAAACGCTGCCGCCCTACGAGGGCGGACCCGGCAACGGGCAATGGAATCTCGGCCAATACCTCATCGCCCGCGGCTCCGACCTTCCGTTGCATGCGCTCGAGATCGAGATGCTGCCGCCGCTCCCCAACGAGGCCCCAAAGGGCATCGCGGAAGTGGTGATGATCCCGGTCGTGCCCGCACTGCTGAATGCGATTTTCGATGCCACCGGGCAACGCTTCCGGTCGCTGCCGGTGACGCGGTCCATGCTGAAGGGAGCGCTCTCGTGACCACGCTTCGCCTTACGATCAACGGTCGCGCCTACGGCCCAATCGACGTGCGCGACGATCTGAGCATGAACGATTTCCTGCGCGAGGGGCTCGGGATGACCGGCACCAAGTTCGGCTGCGGCGCCGCGCAATGCCTGTGCTGCGCGGTGATCGTGGATCATCCCGACGGCACCAGCGCTACCACCCCGACCTGCGTGGTGCCGGCGGCGAGCTTCGACGGCAAGGTTGTTCGTACCGTCGAAGGCCATGCCCGGAACGGCGAGCTTTCCGCGCTGCAGAAGGCCTTCATCGAGCACTTCGCGTTCCAGTGCGGCTATTGCACGCCGGGTTTCCTCAACGAGGGCCAAGTCCTGCTCGAGCGGCTGGCGCGCAAGCCGGTGCCGCGCGATGAGCTCGACAGGATCATCGCCGAGGCGCTGGACGGGCACCTCTGCCGCTGCACCGGCTATGTCAAATATTACGAGGCGGTGCGTACCGTGATTCTGGCCGATCCCGGACGCTATCTGGTCGCCCAGGTCGATCACTAGGACAAAAATGGTCGACCCATGAAGCGCGATCTGCAGGTTGGCGCAGCGGTCCTGGTTTTGCTGACAGGCTTGGCCGTCATGCGCGCCGTCTCCGCCGAGCTTGCTGCACCGGAAAGCTTCAATGCCATTGCCGACACCGGTGCGCGATCGCTGGCACTCTTTGCCGAGCTCAACAAGGTGCTGAGCCATCCGCGCTGCGCGAACTGCCATCCCGCCGGCGACCGCCCGCGCCAGGGTGATGCGGGCCGGCCGCACCAGCCGCCTGTGGAGCGCGGCGCGGATGGCGGCGGGCTTGCCGCCATGCGCTGCGCAAGCTGCCACCAGCGGGCCAATTTCGATCCCGCCCGCATGCCCGGTCACCCGGCATGGCATCTCGCCCCGCGCGAGATGGCATGGGAAGGCAAGACCCCGGGCGAAATCTGCGCGCAGATCAAAGATCCCGTCCGCAACGGCGGCCGGTCGCTGGAGGAGCTCATAGCCCACATCGGCACCGATACCCTGGTCGGCTGGGCGTGGGCGCCGGGATTTGGCCGTGCGCCTGCGCCAGGCACGCAGCAGCGGGCGGGCGCACTGGCCGAAGCCTGGGCGAAGACCGGAGCCGTCTGTCCGGACTGATTATTTCAGGTCGCTGATGGATGCGGGGCCGGGGCCGGGCGTGATCAAGGCCGGCCATTGCTTCGAGCCGAACGGCACCGCAGGCGGCAGGAACGGTTTCATTCCACGTCTGTCGGTCTCGGCGATGATGGCCGCGCGGGCATCGCCGCCCATCAGCTCGTAATCCATCAGATGATAATTGCCGAAGAACAGCGCTCCCACCGAGCGGTCGGCGATGATACGGGTGAGCGCCTCCAGCATGTCATCGGGCGTGGTCGTAAACGAGATGGTCTCGATCAGGAGCAGGCGGTCGTTGATGGCATCGGGCCCGAAGAACTGCGCCAGCACGCTGAACAGGATGTTGTTCTGGCGGGCAACATAGATGGTATTGCTGGCCGCATAGGTCTTGTCCCAGTCGGCCCCCAGCATGCTTTTCCAGCCTGCTATCACGTTCATCCAATGGTTGACCTGGGTCTGCGCTGCCCAGGCGATGTTGCGCGTGAGATAGGGCGCCTGCTGCTTGCCGAACTTCTCGAGCGCAGCGACCCCGATCACGCCCTTCGCCAGGCAGTCGTCCATGAATGCGACGTTGTTGGCCAGGATGGTGCGTGTGTTGTCGCGCCAGTCCGGCGGCATGGGCGCCGCATTGAGCGTATCGAGGGCCGACTGCATGCGGGTGCGATAGGCGAGCATGGGGCCGCGCCAGGACTGGTCGGCGGGATTGTCGACGTATGGCCCGACCACCTCGCTCACCGCCATGGTGCTGTGGCCCGCGGATTTGAGCAGCTGATAGACGATCGGCACCTGCGGCGCCTCGAGCGGCGCCATGCCGGGCCGGTAAAGGATGAAGCGCCCGCCAGCCCCGGAGAACAGGCCGAGGATAACCGGATGCTGGCGCAGGATATTTTTCTGAAACTTGCCCGCGGCATCGCCATAGAGCTCGAACATCATGGTGTTGAGCGCGAGCACATTGGCGGTCGCAACCTGCTCCGCGCTGGCGGAGGTCGGCCCCGCAATCGGCTTCATGTAGGACGGCAGGTCGTCCGCTCTTGCACCGGTTCCCAACCCGGCGAGCATTACGAAGCCGATTACAGCAGCAGGGGCGCAGCGTTGTGGGAGCAGATGAGCTGACATGGTCCTCCTCGTGTATTGGCAAGCCGTTCATTTGAGATGACGCAAAACATAGGACGAAGCGATTCGCATGGGCAATGCGCCAAGTGCTCACGCGGCCATCCCCGGCCGCAGATGGCACGCTGCGTAATGCCCCGGCTGCACCTCGCGCAGGAGCGGCGTCTCGCTGCGGCAGCGTGCCTCGGCATAGGGGCAGCGGGTATGGAAGCGGCAGCCCGCGGGCGGCTTCATCGGGGAGGGCACCTCGCCCTTGAGCATGAGGCGCTGCGGCTTGGCGGCAGGGTCCGGCACCGGCACGGCGGACAGCAGCGCCTCGGTGTAGGGATGCTGCGGGTGCGCAAACAGTGCCTGCCGTTCGGCGATCTCCACAATGCGGCCGAGATACATGACGGCGACGCGATGCGAGATATGCTCCACCACCGCGAGATCGTGGGCAATGAACACGTAGGCAATGCCGAAATTTCGCTGCAGGTCGGCCAGGAGGTTAATCACCTGCGCCTGCACCGAGACATCGAGCGCCGAGACCGGCTCGTCGCAGACGATCACCTTGGGCTGAAGCGCGAGCGCCCGCGCTATCACGAGGCGCTGGCGTTGGCCGCCCGAGAACTCGTGCGGGAAGCGAACCATCTGGTCGCGCCGCAGGCCCACCTGCTGCAACAGCTCGTCCACGCGCTCCTCGATCTTCCCATGCCGCAGGCGGGCAAAATTGCGCAACGGCTCGGCGACGATGTCCACGGCGCGCATGCGCGGGTTGAGCGACGCATAGGGATCCTGGAACACCACCTGCAGTGCGCGCCGTCGCCGACGCATGCTAGCGCGCGAGAGCGCGTCGATGCGCTCGCCCTCCAGGTAGATCTCCCCTGCCGTCGGCTCGATCAGTTTGAGTATCATCTTGCCGGCGGTCGACTTGCCGCAGCCCGATTCGCCCACCAGCCCGAGCGTCTCACCCGCCCGGAGCGAAAACGAGATGTCGTCCACGGCGTGGACGGTACCGATCGGACGGCCGAGCAGCCCGCGCCGTACCGCGAAATGCTTGGTGAGATTTCTCACCTCGAGCACGGCCGGCGCGGCGGAATTCATGCGGGTCGCTCCGGCAGCCGATCGGCCTCCCAGCATGCCACCCAGTGAGCGGCCGATTTCTCCTCAAGCGGCGGATAGCTTTGCCGGCAGCGCTCCTTTGCGTGCCCACAGCGGGGCGCGAAGATGCAGCCCGGAATCGCCTCCTTCAGCGAAGGCACCACACCTTCGATCTCCGCGAGCCGGTCGCGGCCGTTGCCGGCAAGCGAGGATCGCAGCCGCGGTACGGAGTTGAGCAGCGCGCGCGTGTACGGATGGCGCGGGCGCGCGAACAGCGCCTCGACCGGCGCCTCCTCGACCTTGCGGCCGCCATACATGACGACGACGCGCTGCGCCATCTCGGCCACCACGCCGAGGCTGTGGGTGATCAGGATGATGGCGGTACCGGTCCTCGCCTTGAGCTCCCGCATCAGGTCGAGGATCTGCGCCTGCACGGTCACGTCGAGCGCGGTGGTCGGCTCGTCTGCGATCAGCAGCTTGGGGTCGCAGGCAAGCGCCATGGCGATCATCACCCGCTGCCGCATGCCGCCTGAGAACTCGTGCGGATACTGCTCGAGGCGCGAGGCGGGCTCGGGGATGCCCACCAGGCGCAGCATCTCGATCGCGCGTGTCCTGGCGGCTTCCTTGCCCATGTTCCGATGAAGGATGAGCGTCTCGGTGATCTGGCGGCCGATGGTGAGCACCGGGTTGAGCGAGCTCATCGGCTCCTGGAAGATCATCGAGATCTCGTTGCCGCGGATGTCGCGCATTCCCCGCTCGGACAGGGCGAGCAGGTCGTGGCCGCCAAAACGAATGCTGCCCTCCACGATGCGCCCCGGCGGGGAGGCGATCAGCCGCAGGATGGAGAGCGAGGTGACGGTCTTGCCGCAGCCGGACTCGCCTACCACGGCGAGCGTCTCGCCGGGGTCGACGGAGAAGGAGACGCCGTCTACCGCACGCACCACGCCGTCGCGGGTGAAGAAGTGGGTTTTCAGGCCCTCGATCTCGAGCAGGGGCGCAGCGCTCGGCATCGGCGTAACGCTCGGCATGTTGGTAGGCAGCCTGGACTCACATGTTGCGGGCAAGGCGCGGGTCGAGCGCGTCGCGCAAGCCGTCGCCGACAAGATTGACCGACAGTACCGTCAGCGAGAGGAATAGGCCGGGGAAGAAGATCAGATAGTTGGCAATCTGAAACAACGAGCGCGCCTCGGCCATGATGTTGCCCCAGCTCGGTATGTTGGGCGGCGTGCCGGCGCCGAGGAAGGAGAGAATGGCCTCGGTGAGCATGGCCGACGCGCAGATATACGTGCCCTGGACCAGAAGCGGAGCCACCGTGTTGGGCAGGATGTGGCGGGTGAGGATGCGGGCAGTGCGCGTGCCCGCGGCAATTGCCGCATCGACGTAGGGCTGCTCGCGCAGGCTGAGCACCAGACTGCGGATCAGGCGCACCACGCGCGGCACCTCGGTCACGGTGATGGCGATGATGACGTTTTCCAGGCTCGCCCGGGTCAGCGCGATCAGCGCGATCGCAAGCAGCACGCCGGGAATGGACATGAGCCCGTCCATCACCCGCATGACAATGCCGTCGAGCCAGCGCACGAAACCGGTGACGAGACCGATCGCAAGTCCGATGCCGGTGGCAAGCGCCGCGACTGCGAGCCCGACCGCAAGCGACACGCGCGAGCCGTAGATCACGCGGCTATAGACGTCGCGGCCGAGCATGTCGGTGCCGAACCAGTACATCTCCGAGGGCTGGCGCAGGCGTCGGACCGGCGAGATGGCCTGCGGGTCGACGGTGCCGAGGAACGGTGCCAGCACGGCCATGAGGACGAGCAGCAGCAGCATGAAGGCGCCGATCAGCGCCGTCGGATGCCGGCGCAGCGCCCCTCTGATGCGCAGCCAGGTAGGCGACCGGCTCGCGCGCGAGGGGGCGGGCAAGGCGTCGGCGATTGCGGCCATCAGTACTGGATCCGCGGATCGAACAGGCGATAGGAGAGGTCGACCGCCAGGTTCACAAGCACGTAGACGGCGGAAAAGATCAGGATCACCCCCTGGATGATCGGATAGTCGCGCCGGATGATGGCATCCACCGTAAGGCGCCCGATGCCGGGGATGGCGAACACGCTCTCGGTGACGACGACGCCGGAGATCAGGAGCGCAACGCCGATGCCGATGATGGTGACGATGGGCACCGCCGCGTTCTTGAGCGCGTGCCGCATCAGCACGGCGACGGGCGCAAGCCCCTTGGCATGCGCGGTGCGCACGTAGTCCTGCGCCAGCACGTCCAGCATGGTGGCTCGCGTGATGCGCGCAATCAGCGCGATGTAGATGGTGCCGAGTGCGATCGACGGCAGGATGAGATGGCTCAGCCACGGCCACAGCCCTTCGCGCACCGGCGTGTAGCCCTGCACCGGCAGCCAGTCGAGGTCGATGGCGAACAGATAGATCAGAAGATAGGCGAGCACGAACACCGGGATCGAGAACCCGGCAACTGAGAACACCATCACCAGGCGGTCGACGAGCCTGCCCGCTTTCCACGCGGCGATGACGCCCATTGGAACGGCAACGAGCACCGCCACCACCAGCGTGCACAAGGCGAGCGAGAGTGTTGGCCCCACGCGCTGGCCAATGAGCTGCGTCACCGGCAGGTTGGTGAAGATGGAGATGCCGAGATCGCCATGCAGCACGGCGGATGCCCAGCTCCAGAAGCGGGGCAGCAGCGGCTGGTCGAGCCCGAGCTGATGGCGGATGCGCTCGATGTCGTCGACGGTCGCGATATCGCCAGCGATGACGGCGGCCGGATCGCCGGGGGTGAGATAAAGGAGCGAGAACACGAAGAAGGCGACCGTCCCGATCACCGGGATGGTCGCCAGCACGCGCCGAACGAAATATCCGAGCATGTGGCTTTACAGCGTATTGCGGCGAGCTTGACGCATAATGGCGTCGCAGACTCGGTCGGACTCCCTCTTCCCGCCTTTTGGCGGGGAGAGGGAGGGGGTGAGGGGCACGCTCATTGCCGCCCCTCACCCCAAACCTCTCCCCGTAAGAACGGGGAAAGGGAGCTGACCGAGTATGTCGCGCCGCTGATCATGTCTCACCGGAACGCGCTCTGGTTGCCGAACCTACTTCTTCTCGACGTTCCACAGGAAGGCAACGGGCGAGATCAGGATTCCGGAGATATTGGAGCGGTAGGCTGTGGGGATGACGAACTGCGCCGTCGGGATGAACGGGACCGACTCCCAGCCATGCTTCTGCATCTCGTCGCTGAGCTTCTTCTGCGTTGCGGCGTCCGGGGCGTCAAACCAGGCATCGCGCAGCTTCTCCATCTCGGGGTCGGTCGGCCAGCCAAACCATGATTTGTCGCCCGCGCCGCGCAGAGGATAGTTGATGGCGGCATTGGTCATGTCGGGTCCCACCAGCCAGGTGTGGAAGATGTTCCAGCCGCCCTTGTCGATGGGCTCCTTGACGGCGCGGCGGTTGATCAGGGTGCCCCAGTCGTTGGCGGCAAGCTCGGCATTCACGCCGGCGGAGCGCAAGAGCTCGGTCGTCACCAGCCCCTGGCTGTGCACGATCGGCTGGTCGGTGGCGGAAAGCACCACCACCTTCTCGCCATTGTAGCCAGCCTCCTTGATCAGCTGCTTGGCTTTGGCCATGTCGCGCTTGCCGGTGAGCACTTCAGATCCGACCGTGCTCTCGGCCGGCGAGCCGCAGGTGAAGAACGACGGACACGGCTTGCCCTGCTTGTCGCTGCCGGCAATCGCCAGCGCATAGTCGCGCTGGTTGACGATATGGAGCAGCGCCTGGCGCATCTTCGGGTTGTTGAAGGGCGGAAGCAGATGATTGAAGCGGATCATGCCCATGGAGCCCAGCGGGTCGGTGTTCTCGACCTTGATGTCCTTGTTTCTGGTAAGGAGCGGCACGAGATCGGGCGGCACCATCTGCCACCAGTCGACCTCGCCGGCATTGAGCGCGGCGGCTGCGGTCGCGGAGTCCGGAATATAGACCCACTCGACCCGATCGACCTTGACCACCTTGCCGCCTGAAGCCCATGAGGGCGGCTCATGTCGCGGGACGTAGTCCGTGTTCTTGACGAAGACCACCTTGTTGCCGGGCACCCATTCCTCTTTCACCAGCTTGAATGGACCCGAGCCGACCGACTCCGTGATTTGCGTGAACGCGTCGGTCTTGGCAACGCGCTCCGGCATGATGAAGGGCACGTTCGAGGAGGGCTTTGCCAGCGCGTCGAGCGTGAGCGCAAAAGGCTTCTTGAGCTTGAGCGTGAAGGTCTTGTCGTCAACCGCGGCCCATGCATCGGTCAGCTCGGCGAGCTTCTGGCCCAGCGCATCGCGCTTTGCCCAGCGCTCGATGGAGGCAATGCAGTCGGCCGATCGCACCGGCTGCCCCTCGTGCCACTTGAGCCCGTCGCGCAGCGTGAAGGTGTAGGTGAGCTTGTCGCCGCTCAGGGCCCACTTGTCGACCATCTGCGGCTTGGGCTCGAACTTGTCGTTCACCGCAAACAGCGTGTCGTAGACCATGTAGCCGTAGTTGCGGGTGATGTAGGCCGTGGTCCAGATCGGATCGAGGCTGCGCAGGTCCGCCTCGGGCACAAATTTCAGCGTCTTCTGCTGAGCCGTCGCGGGTTGGGCGAAAAATACGCCGGCTGCTGCCAATCCTGACAGCATCGCGACCATGCCACGCATCCTTGCTGTAACCATTCAAGTTCTCCTTGTAACGCGGCGCACGGAAACGCGACGCTTTCCCAATGCCGCTATCCTACCTTAACGCAAAGCGCACGGCGCAAAGGCACCAAAACCTGGCACGCGTGCCCAAGTTGTCAGCATGGCACCGCGCGCCGGCGGTGTCGATTTGCGAAGCCGTCGCAGGCGCGCTTACGCTCACATCGACGCGAGCGGTGCGTTCCTGTCGAGAATGCGCAGGACCTCGTCGCGGCTGGAATCGGGCACCTCCAGGAGCACACGCGCAATTCCGGCATCGCGATAGGGCGCGAGCGCATCGCGATCGGCCGGCGCGCCAAAGACCGTGATCGATAAGGTCTGCGGATCGCGCCCGGCGGCCATGGCGGCCTGGCGCAACCGGGCGGCCGCGGACGCCGGTTCAAATCCACCGCGTGCGCGCGGAAACCAGCCGTCGCAGAACTCCACCACGCGCGCAAGCGTATGATCGGTCTCGCCGCCGAGCAGGACGGGTGGGTGCGGCGTCTGCCGCGGCTTGGGATAGAGCCAGACCGGGTCGAAATTGACAAACTGCCCGTGAAACTCGGCCTGCTCCTTAGTCCACAGCTCCTTCATCGCCAGCACGCGCTCGCGCAGCAGCTTGAAGCGGGTCTCATAACGGGCGCCGTGGTTCTGCATCTCCTCGACGTTCCAGCCGCCGCCGATGGCGAAAATGAAGCGGCCGCCGGACAACCGGTCGAGGCTCGCCACGGACTTTGCGGTGACGATGGGGTCGCGTTGCGGGATCAGCGCGATGCCGGTGCCGAGCTTGAGCGTGCGCGTCGCGCCCGCCGCAAACGCCAGCGCGACGAACGGATCGTGGGTATGCGAATAGCGTTTGGGCAGCTCGCCGCCGCTGGGGTAGGGCGAGCGGCGGCTGACCGGGATGTGGGTGTGCTCGCACACGAACAGCGAGTCGAATCCACGCTCCTCGAGCGCCTGCGCCAGCTCGCGAACGTCGATCCCGTAGTCTGTGGGAAAATGGAAGGCGCCAACCAGCATGAAAGGAACCTAGTAGTTCGTCACGGTGATTTTGATTGTTACGACTTCGGTGCAACAAGCTCCTATACCTCCCCCGGAAGGGGAGCATAGGCGGCCGGCGGCCGCCGTTCTAGCGCCAAAGAACGCCGACGCGTAGCGTCGGCTATGCGCCGAACGAAGTGAGGCGGTCGGGTGGGGTGTGGCTGGAGATACGCGTGCAACATCGTTACCCCCACCCGCCTCGCTTCGCGAGGCCGCCCCCCGCAAGCGGGGAGGGATTGGAGCTTGCTGATCTGCCCGAGTTCCGACTGACGCCAAACACGCTACTCAAACGGTCAAAATCTCTGTGCAGCACAATTAGACCGACAGGTTGCCCCAGCTTGTCACGCGCTCGATGCGGAGTGCAATCACCGGGAGGTGGGCGATCTGCATGGTTGCGAGTTGCCCATAACGCAAGCGCAGCAGCGATTGCCCCTGCCGATGTTCGGCGCCTTCGCTGAGAATCTCAGCGCGTCCGCGCAGCATCACCCAGCCGAGTCGCGTCCAGTCCTCGTCATAACGGTCCACCACCACCGCGGCCACGGGATTCTCGGCAAGGTTTCTGATCCGCTTGAGTCCTTTTTCCGCAGCCCGCTTCGGCTTCTGGTCGATGGTGATGTAGAGCGCGGCCTCAAGGATAGCGAAGCATACCGGAACAACATGCGGGACGCCGTGCGCATCTGCCGTAGCGAGATGGCCCACGCGCTGCTGCTCCAGAAAACGGAGCTCAAGCTCCGAAAGCATGACAAGCCGTCCTTCGACGGGGGCGCGCGTTCGCCTTCAGGAAGCGACCGCGCGGCTGCGCGCGCGTGGCGCGGAGAAGGTCTGGGCAGGGAGCGCTCGCCGGATCTCGTCGGCGAGATCGCGGATATGGCGCCGTGCCTCCTGCTCCGCCATTTCCGGATCATGCGCCCGAAATGCATCCAAGAGCTTCTCGTGATCGTCGCAGGACTGCGGCAGGTGCATGGGCGTATAATTGCGCTGCACCCGCATCGCCTTGATCTGAGCAAAGATCGAGCCCAGCAGCCGGCCGATGGTCTTGCTTCCGGCAATGCCGACGATCTCCTCGTGGAAGTCGAGCGCGGCGGCGTAGTACTTGTCGATCTCGTCTTTTGTCAGATGCGCGCGCTGCGCCTCGATGTTGGCCGCCAACGCGGCAATCTGCCGCTCGGTGATGCGCTCGGCCGCAAGGCGGGCCGCGACCCCCTCCAGTGCCTCGCGTGCAACGTAGATCTCGATCACCTTCTTCGGATCGTAGTCGACCAGGTAGACCCCGAGCCGAGGGACGATCTCGACAATGCCCTCGGCCTCCAGCCGATAGATGGCGCCCCACAGCGGCGTGCGGCTCACGCCCAGCTCCCGGCTGAGCTCCTCAACGCTGATCTTGTCGCCGGGGCTGTAACGCTCCCCGCTCAGGAAAAGGGCGCGGACGAAGGTATAGGCGTCATCGCTGAGGCTCGATCGTCGCAATTTCTTCATTGTTTGATTGCCTCGGTCAGATGGACCAAGCTTTGTCGAGAATCGTTCGTTCATTCATACCCGGGCTGATCCAAGGCGGCGATCATGTCAGTGACTCGGGTGAGCTTCTCGCGCGGCTTGCCCCTCGGCTCGCCCCGCCTGCGCTCGCAGCTGTCGATCGCCTCCCAGTCCTTGTAGCTGATAACTCTCGTTCCGTCAGCAGCGAGCGTCGCTCGCAAAGCCGATGCTCCCGGGCGTGGTTCCTGATCGAGGCGAGCCATATCCTCGATGATCGATGCCACGGTCTCGACGCTGTCGGCGCGGTTGGTGCCGATCAGCCCGGTCGGGCCGCGCTTGATCCAGCCGGTCACGTAGAGGCCGCGCACCGGCGTGTCCCGCTCCATGCAGCGTCCCTTGATATTGGGAATGGTGCCGCTCTTTTCGTCCAAGGCGACCTCCGGCAGGCCAACACCCTTCGAGCCGACGCTGCGGAAGACGAGCCCGCAGGGAAGCTCCACTGACAGCGGGCCTGGCACCGCTGCCTGCTTGAACTTGTCCCCGACCAGCGCGTTTTTCGCCAACATGACCGAGACGACGCGCGAGAGGCCGTTGATTCTTGTCGGCGTCTCCAGAAACCGGAAATGCAGGCGCCGGCCCGCCGACATCGGTAGGTTCGCGCTCGCGACGAAGGCGCGGAACGTCTCGAGGTTCTTCCTGCTTTCGTCCGCGTGGATGTCGGCGAGCTCCTCGGCGCTGGTCGGATTCAAATGCAGATCGGTCGCGTCGCAGAGCGCAACGCAGTCACGAAGCTTGCCGAGCTCCCTGAGCTCGACGGAGGTGAATTTGGCCTGCGCAGGGCCGCGCCGGCCGATAATGTGGATGTCGCGAATGCGGCTTCTCGCCAAGGCCTCGATCGCCGCCTCGCAGATATCGGTGGTGCGCAGGCAGTCGACCGGGGTTGCGAGGATGCGGGCCACGTCAGCGGCGACGTTGCCCTGGCCGATGACGACCGCCGTATCGTGCGAGAAATCGAACAAACGATCCTGATAGTCGGGATGCCCGTTATACCAGCCGACAAACTCGGTTGCCGTATGGCTGCCGGGCAGTTCCTCTCCCGCAATGCCCAGCTGCCGGTCGCCGCTCGCGCCGCAGGCGATGACCACGGCGTGATAGGCGGCGCGCAGCTGCGCCATCGATACATGCTTGCCGACGGTCACATTGCCGAGGAAGGTGAATCCGCTCGTGCGCGCGATCCGGTCATAGACGAGACAGACCTGCTTGATCTTCGGATGGTCGGGCGCCACGCCACCACGCACCAGGCCAAACGGCGTGGGCAGCCGATCGAGCATGTCGACGTGTACATGCGGCCTGCGCAAAAGCGCTTCCGCCGCGTAGAAGCCGCTCGGCCCGCTGCCGATAATCGCGACCCGGAACGGGTTCGATTCGGTGGCAAGCGCGGTCATTGCGCTAATAGCCAAGCTCCGCGCGGCGGGCCTCGGCGGTCGGCAACGGCGTCTGCTTCTCGCTGATGACGGGAAGCTGGCGCGACTTTTCGGCGTTCTCCGCCACCCAGTGCTGCTGTTCCTCGGTCAGATCCTCGGCGGCGACAATGGCCTTGACCGGGCAGACAGGGATGCACGCCATGCAATCGATGCAGACATCGTTGTCGATATAGACCATGCTGTCGTCTCCGTGAAAACACGCAACGGGGCAGACCGAAATGCACTCGGTGAAACGGCAAAGCCGGCAATTGTCGGTCACCACAATGGTCATGATCGCTCCCTCTCCCTTCTGGAACTATCGCATGTGACTCGTTGGGTGCAGCAAACTCCGTATACCTCCCCCCAAAAGGGGGAGGTCGATCGACGGGAGCGGAGCGAGCGGCGATCGGGTGGGGGTCCCAGCATGCGATCGTCCCGCTTTGCCCCCCCACCCGGCTCGCTTCGCTCGCCGACCTCCCCCTTTTGGGGGGAGCCGCGTTTGTGGCTCGGATTTGCGAGAAGGTAGTTGGGCCCCGCCAAATTATCTCGAAATGGCGCAGAAATCAAACATGAAACATTAATCTTCGCCTCCCCTCAAAAGCAGGCGGAGGGCCTCGACTACGCGTAGAAAATAGGCAACGCCGAATATTGACAGCTTCGGGTGCAGCGGGGAATGTCCGTGACGTAAAACGTGAAGGTTTTGTGGACCTCGCGCATTGGCGCGCCAAACTCCCTTCAGCCGCCACGACAATCAGGAGCGACCAGAAAACATGTGCATGCATTGTGCAATGGCGAGCTTGCAGCCGGCCTCCTTCAATTGCGATCCCGTCGCGGCGCCTGAACGCTCCGGCGCGCGGTTGACACGGCGCGCCTTCGGCGCCGGCATGCTTGCGGCGGGACTGACGGGGGGCCACCGGGCGCTCGCGGCAGATTCGGCAACCATCAAGATCGGAACTTTCGGGCCCTTCACGGGACCGGCGGCCGGGCTCGGCCTCGAGGCCAAGAAGGGCATCGAGTTTGCCGTGGCGCAATCCAATGCGGCAGGCGGCATCAACGGCAAGAAGGTCGAGCTCGTCGCCTATGACGACCGCGGCAATCGCGCCGAAGCCGTTTCCGTCGTGCGCAAGATGATCGAGAACGACGGCGTTGTGGCGATCGTCGGCGGGTCGCTCAGCCTCACCAGCATTGCGGCTGCGCCGGTGATCAACGAGGCGAAAATCCCGATGGTCGCGGCCTACTCGAACGCGGTCGGGGTGGTGAAGGGCGAAGACCATATCTTCCGCTGGGCGAGCGTGGCCGACGTCCAGGGCTGGGTGCTGGCGCACCACGCAATGCGGGAGCGCAACTTCAAGACGTTCGCGATCCTGATGCAGGACGAGGAATACGGGCGCGGCATCGTCAACGGCGCCGAGCGCGCTCTTGACGAGCTCAAAGGCAAGGTCGCCTACAAGAAGGCATTCGCGCCCGCCGAGCGCGAATTTCGCGCCATCATGACCGAGATCAAAGGGCTCGGCGTCGATGCCGTGATCATGAGCGGGTTCTCGCCGAGCCTCACCTCCGCCGCCCGCACCGGCTACGAGCTCGAACTCTTCCCGAAGGCCCAATTCTACATCGGCTGCTCGGCGACCGAGATCAACTGGTACAATGGCATCGGCAGCTATGGCCAAGGGACGATCGCGGCGCTCGAGTTTCTGGCGCCGACCGACCACCCCTTCACCAGGCAGTTCGTCGCCGATTATCTGAAGGCGACCGGCGAGAAGGTGGTCTCGCACCAGGCCGGCCTCGCCTATGACTCCACCCGTCTCGTGCTCGATGCTGCCAAGCGTGGAGGCGCCTCGGCGGACGCCATCTGGCACGCACTGGGCGAGACCAGGTCGTTCATGAACCTGTCGGGAGTCGAGGTGAAATACACCGAGCTGCGCGAGCCGCTCCTGCCGATTGCGCTCGCCTCCTGGGACGCCGCCGGCCAGCAATACAAGCTGGTGAAATTCGAGCAGGACGCCGCCCTCATCGACCCGCGCCCCTGGTACAAATACTACAACTGAGCGGCGGGGCCTGCTGCACACGATGACGCTCAATCTGCTGCTGCAGCAGCTCATTAATGCGATGGAGCTCGGCTCCATCTATGCCATGATCGCCGTGGGGCTGGCACTGGTCTATGGCGTGCTGCGCATCCTGCATGTGGCGCAGGCGGGGGTTTATGCCGCCGGAGCCTTCATCGGGTTGTTCCTCTATCAGGAGATCGGCAGCTTCCCGGTCTCGCTGGTCGGCGCCATGCTGCTTGCCGGCGCGCTCGGGATGCTCATCGAGCGCTTCGTCTACCGCCCCATGCTTCCACGCCCGCGCATTGTCGCGCTGATTGCGAGCGTCGGGCTCCTGATCTGCTTCTCCGACATCTTTCGCATCATCGCCGGGCCGAACCAGCTCGCTTTCGAGCTGCCCTCGCTGCGCGGCAGCTATGAGTTCGCAGGCCTCGTGATCTCCAGGATCGATGCGGTGATCCTGATCGGCACCGCCGGCATTTTTGTGTTGCTGTGGGTGCTGCTGCAAAAGACCAGGCTCGGCTTTGAGATCCGCGCCGCGGCGCAGGATCTCGAGGCCGCCGCGGTGATGGGTATCGATGTACGGCGCTGCGTGCGCTGGATCTTCTTCATCAGCTCGGCGATTGCAGCCTTCGGCGGCGTCATGGTCGGCGTGCTGTACAATGCCGTGTATCCCGACATGGGCGACATGATCGCCTACAAGGGGCTGGCGCTGATCGTGATTGGCGGCTTCGGCAGCCTCCTGGGAACGGTGCTCGCTTCGTTTCTGCTTGCGGCGGCCGAGACCGTCCTGACGACCTACACGGCAGTGCCGCTGTCGAGAGAAGGCGTCGCCATGCTGTTTCTGGTGCTGCTGGTCCTGATCCGCCCGCAGGGGCTGCTCGGCAGGGCCTGATCCGTGCTGGGCAGCTACGCTCTAACCGTGCTCACCTTGATGGGCATCTGGAGCATTGTCGCGCTCGGGCTCAACATCATCACCGGCTACGCCGGCCAGTTCAATCTCGGCATCGGCGTCTACATGGGAACCGGCGCCTATGCGGCGGCGCTGCTCACCACCGGCGCCGGTCTCGGTTTCTGGCTCGCATTGCCGTGCGCGCTCGCGGCAGCCGGAGCGATGGGCTTTGTCACCGGCCTGCCGGCACTGCGCGTGCGCGAGGATGCGCTCGCAGTTCTCACCATCGGCCTCGTCTTTGTTTTCGAATCGCTGCTCATCTATCTGCCCTGGTTCGGCGGGCCGGTGGGGATCGGGCGCATTCCAGCCGCCGCGCTGAGCGGCTCGGCGCTTGGCAAGAATGGCTATCTTGCCCTGGTGCTCACTGCGCTCCTCTTCGTCATTGCGCTCACGCTTTATCTCAAGCGCGCCTGGATCGGGCTCGCCTGGGCCGGCATTCGCGAGAACGAGCTGGCCGCCGATGTTATCGGCGTTCACCCCGCCCGCTTCAAGCTTTATGCGTTCACCATCGGGGCCTCTTTTGCAGGACTCGGCGGCGTCCTTTACGCGCATTTCATCCGCTACATCACGCCCTACGACTTCGGGTTTCTCACCTCGATCTACGTTCTCACCATGATCGTGTTTGGCGGGATCGGCACCATTCGCGGCGCCGTGCTCGGCGCGTGCGTGCTGACATTTCTGCCGGAGCTGTTTCGATTCGTGCAGGATTATCGCAACCTCATCTACGGCGGCACATTGATCGGCTTGATGCTGTACGAGCCTCGCGGCCTGCTTGGCGACGGAAGCTTCGTGTGGCGGCGTCTGACGACGCGCTGGCATCGCCTGCGCACCGCCATCGCCGGCCACAAGGCCGCGCCGTCGGGCAAACCTGCCCTCGCCGCTGCCGCTCCCGGCGTGCAGAAAGGAAATGTGGGGGCACCGCCGACAGGCGCGCAGGAGAGCCTGCTGCAGACCCGCGATCTGAGCCGAGGCTTCGGCGGGCTGCTCGCGCTCAACGCGGTGAGCATCGAGGTCTTTCCGCGCGAGATCTTCGGCGTCATCGGCCCCAACGGAGCCGGCAAGACCACGCTCTTCAATCTGCTCAGCGGCACGCTGCCCTGCTCCGGGGGGGGAATCAGGTTCAAGGGGTCCCGCATCAACGGCCTGCCGCCGCATCGCATCGCGGGCCTGGGCATCGGACGCACGTTTCAGATCGTGCGGCCGTTCGGCGAGCTCAGCGTCATGGACAACGTGCTCGCCGGTATAGGCTCGCGCCATTGCGGGCGGCTCGTCGACGCGCTGGCGCCGCGTGGCCGCAGCGCTTATCGCGCCGAGGCGCGCGCCATCCTGGCGCGGACCGACCTTGGTGCCTACGAGCGCGAGACCGCCGCCAATCTGCCGCTCGGCCTCCTGCGGCGGCTCGAGATTGCGCGCGCGCTCGGGCTCTCTCCCGACCTGATCCTGCTCGATGAGTCGTTCTCCGGGCTCAGCCACGCCGAGGCGCGGTCGCTGCTCGATCTCATTCGCAGCCTGCGCGCGGAAGGGATGACCATCATTCTCATTGAGCACAACATGCGCATCACCATGGAGCTCTGCGACCGCATCGCGGTGCTCGATCGCGGAGCGAAGATCGCGGAGGGCACTCCGCGCGAGATCCAGAACGATGCTGCCGTCATCGCGGCCTATCTCGGCGCCGAAGCCCATGCTTGAGCTCGACAGCGTCAGCGTTCGCTACGGCCACGTCGAGGCGCTCAACGCGGTGTCCATCCGCCTTGCCGAGGGAGCGATTCTCGCCATTCTCGGCGCCAACGGCGCGGGAAAGACGAGCCTGCTGCGCGCCATTCTCGGCCTCAATGAAGCAACCGGCAGTATCCGCTTCGGCGACAAAGATATCGGGGAGCTGGCGACATTCGAGCGCGTGCGGCTCGGCATTGCGCTTGTTCCGGAGGGCCGCCGGCTGTTCCCGGCCTTCACGGTCGAGGAGAACCTGCGCATCGCAACTGTCAGCCGCAAGGACAGCAGCGCCATCGCCAGCGACATCGAGGAGGTCTGTGCTATGTTCCCGGTCCTGCGCCGGCGCTACCGGCAGGCGGCGCAGACGCTGTCGGGCGGCGAAGGCCAGATGCTGGCGATCGCGCGCGCTCTGCTCTCGCGGCCGCGGTTGCTGCTGCTCGACGAGCCGTCGGTGGGGCTGATGCCCACGGCCGTGGCCGAGACGTTCAGGGCGATTGCGCAGATCTCACGGCGGAAGTGTCTCACGGTGCTGGTCGTGGAGCAGAATGCGAGGAAGGCGCTCGCCATTGCCGACCATGCCGCGGTGCTGGAGCTTGGCCGCCTGGTGCTTGAGGGGGATGCTGCCGCGGTTGCGGCCGACGGCCGCGTCAAGGAAGCCTATCTCGGCGGATGAGCGACCGTCCCCGGCTCGTTTGGTAAGCGTGTTACGCTGGAGTAGATGCAGCGCACTGCCACCTCTCCCCGCAGGGACAGGAAAGGTCAATTGATCCTCTATGAGAAAGAGTCCGTCAGGGCGGCCTTTCGCGATTAAATCACTTGCTGCTCAAGTCCAAAACGCTTTGACCCTTTCAGCCTCGCTCACCGCACGATCGCGACCTGCTTTCAGCGCCGGTTCGATCTCGGCAGGGGACAACAGATGCACCTTACTAGGGTCCGCGGCGATCAGGAGTGTCTCAGTTCCCGCGGCTTGGACGTAGCTAAGTTCCTGGTTAATATCGTTCGGAATGTTGGAGAAGCGTAGAGCTTTGTCGGTGAGCGCAACCACCAAGGCGCGCCTGGCACCGGCAACGAGGTCGCAATGGGTGCTGGTTGAGCACATGGCACCGTCCATGCATAGCCGATCTCCAATCCAGGTCGGCCCGAACACGCCGGGCAACGAGACGCTCGCGCAAGCTGCATGCGAGATAGGAATATTGCTCCATTGCGACAGGACAAGTCGTTCGCCGGTGTAGCAATCTGTCGTGGTCGTGTGAAACCGAGGGCTCGGCCAAGAGCGTCCGAGGCTGAGGACGTCGATCATAAGCTGGATATTGCGAACCGACGGATTGCGCGCCGCCATGGCGCCGCGGCCGATCGACTGGATCGTTGCTATGCTGGCGTCGTGGGCACCTTCGGCGAGGTTGCGCGCGCGCAACCAGACTGGAGTTGG
>Ga0306920_100001588_pt1 | contig 28311 bp, 27 predicted proteins | sample flu12Cox44000170_FD_204666 | JGI IMG/M metagenome (GOLD analysis project Ga0306920, IMG submission 204666) | Lab enrichment of tropical soil microbial communities from Luquillo Experimental Forest, Puerto Rico - flux4day.12C.oxic.44.000.170 (v2)... | ecosystem: Environmental > Terrestrial >... | reverse complement strand
AGGAAACAGCGATTCACATTGAGTCAGTACCTCAGGTATCCACATGTCGTAGTGGATGTCCTTTCCGGACAGCAGACTCCGGTGGATCGTCCTCTCGCCACGCTCGGGCTGAAGCGGCATGTGGGATTAGTGCTGCCGTACTTCCTACCGGCCGCTCTCGCTGTCGCGCAGAGCGACATGATCCTCACGACACCCAGCCGCCTCGGTCGCGAGCTCGAGCAGAGTGCTGGCCTACGACTGGTCAAAGCGCCACGCGAATTGCCCGGCTTCAAGTACGAAATGAGCTGGCACGCGCGGCTCACCGCCGATCCGGCCCACGAGTGGTTCCGTGATCAGGTTCGAGCTGCCGCACGGGCAATCGCAGCTTGATCCCGTGAGCAAGGGTACTTCTTAAGCACGGATCCTCTAAACGCGATCCTTGAGGCCAATCATTTGCAGTCTGCCAACGTGTCCAAATGCCCGTCATGTAGCCATCAGGTTGGCAGCGGAGCCGCCCTGCTTTGGCTTAGGCTGACGGATTACTCGAGTCGCCATTTGCGAGCAATGAGCGGTCCCGACCTCTCCCAAGGGGAGATAGACTCCGCCCGAGTCTTTGGACACGCCGATCGTTCCAGACAGCAGATTTCTGGGCAGCTGCCCCGACGGTTGCCATGTCGAATGCGCGAATGATGACTGACATGAGAACAGCACAGCAGACTGAAGAGAGGCTGCCAATCTCAGATCGCAGCTCTCAGCGTGTGCCACAGCTTCGCGGAGCAGTATTCCTGAGCCTTGCCTTACAGGATGCCGAGGCTGCCACCCGGATCTGTCATGCGCTGAGAGCAGCAGGCATTGAGGTGTGGCTCTACACGAGCGGGCTACGCGGCGGCGATGCCTGGGATCAGGAGATCCGCAGACAGATCCGTGACTGCGCGCTTTTCATACCCGTGATATCGCAGCACACGCAGGAGCGGTTGGAAGGCTATTTCCGGCTGGAGTGGAAGCTCGCCGTTGAGCGCTCGCGTCAAATGGCGACCGAGCGGCCGTTCCTGGTGCCAGTCGTGATCGACGCCACGCACAGTAAGGATGCCATCGTCCCTGACGAATTTCGCGCCGTACAATGGACACGCCTCCCCGCGGGGAATACGCCACCTTCTTTCGTTGAGCGCGTGCAGCGCTTGTTGTCGCCTGTGACCTCGACAACGACCCGGATGCCAGCCAATGCAGTGTCCGGTGTCTTACCGGCAACCGGCGAACCGATCCGTGTATCCCGTTGGTCGAAGCCCGCGCTATTCGCGATCGGGGCTGTATTGGCAGTGGCGCTGTCATACGTCATTGCCGAGAAGTTTTGGAGCTCGACGCACATCCGGGAAACTACGCCAGTGCTGTCCGCCGCTTCAACGACCGCAGCTTCCGTCGCTACGGCCCCTTTTTCTCCGCCTCCGCATTCCATCGCGGTGCTGCCGTTCGTCAATTTGAGCGGGGACCCGAGTCAGCAATATTTCTCCGACGGGCTCACGGAGGAGCTGCTGAACTCGCTGACTCGCATCGACGAGTTGCAGGTCGCAGGGCGCACTTCGTCGTTCTCCTTCGAGGGCGAGCATCCGGACATTGCTGCGGTGGCGCGCAAGCTGAATGTGGCCTCGGTACTGGAGGGCAGTGTACGGCGCTCGGGAAATACCATCCGCGTCACTGCGCAGCTCGACGACGCGGTGACGGGCTTTCACCTCTGGTCACAGACCTACGATCGGGATACGGGCGATATCCTGAAGCTGCAGAGCGATATTGCGAACGCCGTGGCGGGAGCTCTCAAAGTCAAGCTGCTCGGCGACGTTTCCGCGAAGATCGAGATCGGCGGGACGCACGATCCCGCCGCGTTCGATGCGTATCTGCGTGGCTCCAAAGCGTTTAGCTCCGGAACTCACGATGCAAAAGCCTTACAGACCGCGATCGCCGCGTACGCGGAAGCGATCCGTTTGGATCCGAACTATGCGCTCGCGTTCGCGGGCCGATCGCGCGCTTATTCGGGCTACGCCCTAGAGTTCGCGACCGGCTCGGCGATCCGTGACGGGTTTCAGGAGGGGCAGGTGGATGCGCGCCACGCGATCACGCTGGCCCCCGAGCTAGCCGAGGGCCACTTGGCGTTAGCATTCTTCCAAGCCGGATCCTTCGACTTCAGACAGGCGAGTGATGAGTTCGAGCGTGCCCTGGCGCTGGCACCGGGAAATGCCGAGATATTAGGCGAGAGCGGACGGTTTGCCGTTTACATGGGGCACTTTGACGGCGGCGTTACCGCGCTGCGCCGCGCAGTCTCGCTCGATCCCCTCAATCCACGCAGCTATGACTTGCTCACCCAGGGACTCATCCTTTCCCGCCGGTATCAGGAGGTCGTTGCCGCTGCCACCGACGTCATCACCCTCGATGCGGACTACCGCTCAGCCTACGGACTTCGCGGGCTCGCCGACTACGAACTCGGTGAGTTCGAGCGTGCGCGCGCGTCGTGCGACGCTAAACCAGACTACTGGATCAGCCAGCAGTGCCTCGCAGTCACCTACGAGAAGCTCGGCCGGCACGCGGATGCCGAAGCACAGCTGGCGAAAATCAAGGCGGCGCTTGGCGATAGCGCGTCCTACCAGTACGCCACGATCTATGCGCAGTGGGGCAATGTACCCAAGGCGCTGGAGTGGCTCGATACCGCCGTGCGGGTGCGTGACCCCGGCCTGGTCTTTCTGAAAACCGACCCGCTCCTCGATCCGCTGCGCCCGGAGCGCCGCTTCCATTCCATCGAGCGGGAATTGAAGTTTCCCGACTGAGTGAGTCAGGCCTCAGCGGTCCATCGGATCCAACGTCCGCTGAGCGGAAATCAACTTGGTCAAGCGGTGTGACCGCTTCTGGGCCGAAAGCCGCCGAATTACTCGCAATAGTTCCCGTGTCAATGAAGGCTTCCTTTGCCCGTTGTTGGACGAGCTGTAGACGGTCATCGATCTGGCCAGCTCGCTGTCGACCGGCGGCCTCATTCCAATAAGGAAGCTGCTCAACCCATGAATCGCACCGTGCGCGACTTCGAGCATTCGCTCGACCCTGCCGCGTCGTCGGCGCGCATCGAAGATTCCAGCGTCCCGATGGACGATCGGTCCGCGAAGCCTTGAAGCGTTGTAGCTAGCCTGCCGAAGGATTACTAGTCCGTAGAAGGATTGTCTGGGTACTTGATCGGACATGCGTACCTATGTGCAACGCCCTGCTCCGTGCGACGTCGTTCAGGGGCCTATACGCATCTAGAACTCGGGAATGCGGACTATTGATCTCCGACCTGGGGCGGTAAGGCCCCTAGCGCGATGAGTTCAGGCCTGAGCTGAGTGGCATCGCGGAAGTGAATGGCGCGAAACCCTAACCGAGCCGCCGCGTGGACATTCGCGAGCGAGTCGTCGATGAAAACGCTCCGGGCAGCTTCGATGCCGAAGCGGGACAAGAGCACCCCGAAAATGGCCGGATCTGGTTTAATCAAGCCTTCTTGCCCTGAGACGACGATGCCCTCGAACCAGTGGAGGAACGGGAAGAGCTCGAGCGCGCGAGGGAACGTGTACTGCGACCAGTTGGTAAGCGCATACAATCTTGGTCCAGTGTCTTTCAACTCCTCCAACAGCCTGACGGTATTGGCGATGGGTCCGCTCAGCATATCCTCCCAGCGCTCACGGTAAGCCCGGATCAGAGCCGCGTGCTGCGGATGCTCGGCGATGGCCTCGTCGATCGCTTCTTCCCATGGGCGACCGGCATCCTGCCGCTCATTCCATGTCGATGTACACACTTCGGACAGGAACCGCTCCATGCCTTCGACATCACCGGGGAACAGTTGGCGATATAGATAGCGCGGGTTCCAATCAATCAAAACACCGCCAAGATCGAACACCACGGCATCAATATTGGCGATCGGCGAGTCCATGTCTGTGCGAACCTTCCCCACGGATCATTCCTTAGGTTCAAGGGTCTTCGGACCCAGATCTTCCTTATCAGAGAGCGCGATTCTACGCACTCTTCTAAATCATCGCGCATGTCTGGGCGTCATCGCGCCGACCCATTGACCCCGCTCGGGGATGATCCCACTCTGACCGGACTCTCTCTTGCAGACTCGTGGTTGAGAGGCCGTCGGCGTGGCGGCGCGCCCGAGTGAATCCCTCACTGTTACCACGGCGTTCGCTCTTCACGCGAATCTACTCCAGTTGTACGTCGCTGCTGAGCGCGGCCGTTACCTCCTTCAAGTCTCCGCTGGTCGCATCAATAAAGACGCGCCGCGCGCTTCGGTCCTCGTGGCGTCTCCTTGTCATGTGGAGAACTGGATGGAAGCGTTCCAGCAGAGTGAAGCAAGTCGAGGCACGGGACCATCGCCGAACGGGGGCTTGGCACCGTCCTTGTGCGCAATTGCGCCGGCTCAATCTAGAAAGACTTGGATACCCGCAACAGCAAGCCGAAGTTCTGCTTGAATTGCCCTGTTGCCGTGATGTCGTGGCTGACAGAGAGCACGCCCTGCCAGGTCGGCGTAATGGATTGCGAATAGCTGACCCGGATCTGTTGCTCCTCGGTCTTGACTCCGGTTGGCACTCCGTCAAGCTTCTGAGCGCCTCCGAAAGTGCCGGCGTAGCCGATTGAGAGCGAAGCATTACTCGCCGTCGGCATCGCACGTCGCAACGTTGAAGTCACGTCGTAGCTGAGCCACGCATAAGCTCCGTACGTCGCACTTTGAGTGAGAGTCTGGGAACCTGTACCTGCTTCGTTGTTGTTGCCGTAAGAAGTCCAGTCAGCCGAAAGATCGATCGTGAATTTGTCGAGAAATCCCTGAGTGAAGTCTACCTGAAGGTTTGTTTGCCAGCGGTTGCCACCTAGGTTCAGCGGTCGGTTCTTGTCGTAGGTTCCGATTGGCAGCGAAACAAAAATGGCGGCCGAAAGATAGCGCCGCTGCTTAGGTTCATTAATGAACCAGAGCCCGAACGAAGCAAGTGGATCAGCTATGCCAGATGCGGATGCCAACTGTTCGCCGCCAATCTTGGCATTGGAAAGAGTGCCGAAAGGTACAATGAGATCCAGAACATAGGTATGACCAAAGATCGTGTTGTAATGCAGGTATCGAACAACGCCTATGTTGCTGTTCAGATTGGTCTCATACGTCAATGGTCCGGTCAGAGAACTATTGAACTCGTTGTGTTTTCCGTACTGGTAATAGCCCAATAGGACGTTCACGCCTGGTTCCGCGGCAACATAGTCAAAAGGCTGGTAATCAACAGCGTGACATGGTCCACAAGCCACGCTGATCAGGGCAAGACCTGCAATTACTCCTGGGCCCTTTGCGCAGCGCGTTCGTCCAACGCGCCGCGCAGTTTCTAGATCGCGCTCCAGCCTGGTAGCAGATCGCATAGCTTGAGGTCACTACCGTCCCGCGCCCAGCTCGCAGTCTTCCTGGCGCTCCGGATCGAACGGATACCACGTGCTTCCGACCGACAGCCAGCGAACACGCAGCGACCGACCTTGATGACTCGCGCGGGCCGCACTCAACTCACGGCCCTTTCCTGATGAGCCCAGAAGCGCTCGCGCAGCATTCGCTTTAAAATCTTTCCTGAGCCGGTCTTCGGCAGCTCTTCGAGAAAGAACTCGACGCGACGCGGAATCTTGTAGGTCGCAAGGGTACCGCGACAATGGGCAATGACATCCTCAGAGCTGAGTGTCATGCCGGGCTTCGTGACGACAGCGGCCATGACAAGCTCGCCCCACTTAGGATCCGGAATGCCGAAAACTGCGGCTTCGCGAATCGCTGGATGCGTGTAGAGCGCGGCTTCAACTTCGCCGCTGTAGACGTTTTCGCCGCCTGTGATGATCATGTCCTTCAGGCGGTCGAGGATGTACAGATAACCCTCGGCGTCCTGATAACCAACATCACCGGTGCGAAAGAGTCCATTGCGGAAGGCGCCGGCAGTCTCTTGCGGGTTGTTCCAGTAGCTGTGCATGACGTTCGCGCCGCGCGCAACCAGCTCGCCCGGGCGCCCGATCCCCAGCTCCTTGCCATGTTCATCGACCACGCGAACATCGATGCCTGGCGCGGGGCGTCCACAAGAGAGCAGCCGATTCGGCGTGTGCTCGTGATCTTGCAGAGCTGTCAGGAATCCGGTTTCGCTCAGGCCATATACCTGAAGCAGCTTCAGATGCGGAAAGACCGCGCGGGTACGGTGGATGAGCTCAGGAGCGATGGGAGATCCGCCATAGCCGAGGTGCTTCAGACTGGAGAGATCGTAACGACCCACGTCCGCGAACTGCGTGAGTAGGTTGATCATCGTTGGCACCAGCACCGTGGAGCTCACGTGTTCGCGCTGTACCGTCTCGCAAAACGTGTCCGGACTGAATTTCGGTGTGGTGACCTGGCATGCGCCGAACGCCGGTGCCGCGAACATGAACGGGAAATCGGCGATGTGAAACAGCGGTGCCGCGTGCAGGTACACCCCGCCCTCGTAGCACGGCATCCAGTAGTTGATGTGGTCAACGTTCGCGAGCGTCGCCGCGTGTGTGAGCACCACACCCTTCGGACGACCCGTGCTACCGCTCGTATAGATGAGCGCAAGCACTGCATCCGGCTTATAGGTCGGCTCGGGCGGCGTAGCATCGCCGAGAATGGGGGGTTCCTTGTCGAGGACCCGCTCCCACTTCAGCGTCACCGGGGGGGCTGGAAGCGAGGAGTGCCGGATCAGCCCGCGCGGCCGGGCATCGGCGAGCACACGATCGATTTCCACAGCGGAGAAACGCGTGTTGAGCGGCACCGCAATGACGCCGAGCCATGCACAGGCATAGACGAGCTCGAGAAATTCAATTTCGTTGGGCAAGAGCAGCGCTAAACGGTCACCGGCAGCAAAGCCGTGCTCGCTCAGTCCCGCCACGATACGCGTCACTCGCGCGTGAAGCTCAAGGAACGTCACGTGCGTCGCACCGGAAGAAATCGCCAGGCGCTCGGGGTAGTACCGCGCAGCCCGGTCGAGTGCGTGGACGTGCATCATTGGTTCACACCGGTGGACCGGCAATTCGCTTCGGCGCGTGAGCTCGCGTCATGCTCCCGGCCTTCGGGTTGTGATCGAAGAGCTCGGTCCATTCGTGAGCTCAATGGCCGGCCGTCGGCGGCTCCGGGATCAACCGTGCGGCGCGCTGCCCGGTGAAATACGACCAGAGCCACTGGCGCTGCACGCGCAGGCGGTTCTGCAATTGCGGCAGCGAGAGGATGTGAACGAACGCCCACACCAGCCAGGTGAGGAATCCAGCGGTATGCAGCGAGCCCCGCTCCAGCACCGCATAATTCTTGCCGACGACGGCCATGTTGCCCCTGTCGAAGTAGCGAAACGGACGTTCGACTTTGCGCCCTTTCAGGTCTTTCGCGATCAGCCGCCCGACATACCGCCCTCCCTGAATCGCCGCCTGCGCCACACCGGGCACCGGATGTCCGTCCTGCATGAGCGACGCCGCGTCGCCGACCACGAACACCCCGGGCGCGTCCACGACTTTCAGGAACGGGTCAACGAGCGCCCGCCCCGCACGGTCGGTTTTAGTACCGAGCATCTTTGGAATCGGCGAGGCCGCAACGCCCGCGGTCCACAGCACCGTGGCGCTCGGGATCCTGCTTCCGCCGGCGATCACGCCCTTGTCGTCGACGGTCTCGACCTTGACGTCCGTCATCAGCTTCACGCCGAGCTTGGTGAGGCGCCTGGCCGCCTTGCGTGACACCGACTCGGAGTAAGTCGGCAGAACCCGCTTGGCCCCATCGAGCAGAAAGATGCTGGCCTTCGCCGGATCGATGCGGCGGAAGTTGCCGCGCAGGGTGACCTGCGCCATCTCCGCCAAGGAGGCCGCGAGCTCCACGCCGCTGGGACCTGCGCCGACCAGCACGAACGTCATTTGTCGCGCGCGTTCGTCCTGGTCCTCAGTCGTTGCGGCCACTTCGAACGCGCCCAGGATTTTGGCGCGGATCGTCTCGGCATCGCTCAGGTTCTTGAGCCCCGGTGCATATCGCGCAAACTCATCGTGCCCGAAGTAGCTCGGGCGCATGCCGGTCGCGACCACCAGATAATCGAACGCGATCTTGCGAACGCCAGCGCCTGGGGCGGCTGCCTCGATCGTGCGGGAAGTAACGTTGACCCCCGTGACCTCCGCGAGCAGCACCCTGACGTTTTGCTGCTTCGCCTCGAGCTGACGGATCGGCGCGGCGATCTCGGCGGGAGAGAGGATCGCCGTCGCCACCTGATAGAGAAGCGGCTGAAATATGTGGTGGTTGCGGCGGTCGATGAGGAGGACCTCGGCATCCGCGTGCTGCAGCGCATGGGCCGCTGCAACCCCGGCAAAGCCGCCGCCGATGATCACGATACGTTTGCGCCCGGCAGGCGACTCATCGCGAACGGCTGGTTCTTCGATCGGGTGGATTTGTTCGGGCATGGCGCTCATTGGATCACCTACTTGCAGGCCGCACCGTTACTGAGCTGCGACTTTGCTCGGGGCGACGGTCTTCGCACCCCGGGTGCGCAATTCAATGAGGCCGACCAGAACCTCGTCCCGCTCGGCTTCGAGCTCCTTGATGGTGCGCGATCCGACCTCGGCATGGACGCTGTCGATGAGCTTCTTCTGCAATTCCGGGGAGGTGAGGACCGGCGAGCCGAGAGTTTTCCACCAGGCCGTCATCGGGCCGGTGAACTGTTGGAGGAAATGCTCGATGCCGCCCGGGCCGCCACCGAGGTGGTTGAGCATCATGTTGCCCATGATGCCCCAGCGCAGGCCCGGGCCCCACGAGAGGGCGGTGTCGACGTCGGCGGCGCTGACGACACCTTCGGCAACAAGGTAATAAACCTCGCGCGCTACCGCTGCCTGCAGGCGGTTGGCGACGTGGCCTGGCATTTCCTTATTGAGGCGCACCGTGCGCTGCCCGATCGACGTATAAAATTCCGATGCGCGCCGTATTGTCCCTTCCGAGGTCTTTGCCCCGCCGACGATCTCGACCAGTGGAATCAGGTGCGGCGGATTGAACGGATGGGCGATGACGCAACGCTCGGGATGCGAGGCGGCGCCCTTCTGGATCTCGCTCATGGTGAGCCCCGATGAGCTCGATGCGATGATCACGTCGGGCGGGAGCAACTCATCGAGCTGTCCATAGAGCTTCTGCTTGAAGTCGATCCGCTCGGGTCCGTTCTCCTGGACGAGATCGGCGCCCGCGACCGCTTGCGCGAGGTTCGCTGTGAACTTGAGGTTCGACTGCGAGGCTCCCGGCGACAGGCCCAATCGCTTGAGCGCCGGCCAGGCCGTCTCCACGAACTTGCGGAGCGAGGCTTCTGCGGTCGGCGCGATGTCCGTCGCGACCACTTGCAGTCCCTTGGCGAGAAACAGCGAGGTCCAGCTCGCGCCGATCACGCCGGTGCCGATCATGGCGATGCGGCGAATGGGTTTGGTGTCGGTCATGTCATGTTCTCCAATCAGATTTCGGCGTAAGCGATGCCGGTGAGGTTGCCTTGGCCATAGAGGAAATGGCGCAGGTTCCTGCCGTCGAGATCGGCGGAATAGACCGAACCGGCCAAGTCGGTGACGAACATCCGGTTCCCGGGCACGTCGAGCGCGATGCCGATGCCCTCCTCCAGGTGCTTGATCAGGATTTCCGGCGCCGCCATTTTGTCGACTGGCACGCGATTGACGGTGTTGCCGCGCGGAGGATCGCCGCGGTCGGTCCAATAGAGGACGCGATTCTCCACATCGAACTCGAGATCGATCGGTTCCGGCAGCTGATCGAGCAGCACTTCGATATCGGAGCGGTTTGTCGGGCTCCCGTCCTTGGGCATGTCGATGTTGGCGCGGAAGATGCGGCCCTCTCCGCCGTTGTCCGGGCCTTTTTGGGTCCAGTAGATTTTCCCCTGTTTCGGATCGACGGTGATTCCAACACACAACCGTCTCTGATCACGACTGTCCTTGTCGCCGTGGCCGGTCTCGACCAGCGTTTCGACCTGCGAGCCGTCGAGGTTCGCGCGCATCACGCGCATGCCTTCGCGGTCGCACCAATAGAGCTTGCCGTTGGGCTTATCGAGGTGCATCTGCTTCGGGGTGTGGGTGGCGCCTTGCGGGACGATGACCCTGCGATTCCCACCGTCGAGGTCGGCGCGCTCGATCGAGCCGTCATTGAGGTTGGGGACACCCATGTTGGTCCAATAGATGTGACCCGCCTGCACATCCACAGCGATGCCGTCGCACCAGCGACAGTCGGTGACGATGGTCTTGCGGTCGGAGCCGTCGGGGTTCATCGAGTGGATGCGATTGCCACTCAATTCAAGAACAAATAGCCGGCCCGTGCCGGTCGCGGCTGACGGAGCCTTCGATCTGGTTGCCTGGACTACTGTCATGATCTTTCCTTCCGTTTCACAGTTGAACTTCGATGCCGTTCGCCGCGTGGCCGGGAGCGGGAATTTCCAGGCTTAACGCATGTCCCATTTTGTGTTTTTCGTCTTGCAGGTAGGCGCGCGAATGTGCCGTCGAGCCCACCTCGCAGGGAAGCCGTTCGACGATCTCGATGCCAGCGTCATTGAGCGCGCGCACCTTGCGTGGATTATTGGTCAGCAGGCGAACGCGCGGAACGCGAAGGTCGTGGAGGATTGCGGCCGCCAGGCTGAAATCCCTTCCGAACCCGAGCACGCGGTTGGCCTCGATCGTGTCGATTCCTACCTCCTTGAGCTCGCAGGCCCGACCAATGCCGCGCCCTTCCTGAAACTCGTAGATCATGAGTCCGCGGCCTTCCTGCGCGATCGCCTGCATGGCGAGGTTGAGTTGGCCGCCGCAGTCGCAACGCAACGAGCCGAACACTTCGCCGGTGAGGCATTGCGAGTGGATCCGGAGCAGCGGTGCCCCTTGGGAGAGGTCGCCAAGCAGGAGTGCGAGGGCCCTTTCAGCGGTGCGACCGGCGGTCCACCACTCACGTTCGAATCTCATCGCTTGGAAAATGCCCCAATTCGTCGGCAAACGGGCCGACGCGATCCGCCGCAGCGCGCCGGTTTGTGGCGTTGCACGCGCCCGGTGTTGGTGTGTGGACATTGGCATCGACGTCATGGCCGCGACACGGACCTATGCGGCCGCGACGGTTGTTAGCGTTCGCGTGAAGTTCGGCGGACGCTTCTCGAGGAACGCCGAAAAGGCTTCCTTCGCTTCTGCGGAGCGCAGCCGGTCAAAGAACACCGGGGGTTCGATTTTCAGAGCCGCGTCTCTCCACTGGCCAATTGAAGCCTGCTTGATGAGCCGCTTGCACGCCCGCATTGCGCCGCTCGGCTTTGCGGCCAGCTTCTGCGCTGTTTCGGTCGCGGTCGCGCTCAGATCCCGGTCGGGCACCACGCGGGTCACCAGGCCCAGCTCAGCCGCCCGCGCGGCAGTGAAAGGCTCTCCCAGCAGGAACAATTCCGCCGCCCGGAGATGCCCGACGCGCGCCGGCACCGAGTAACTCGATCCGAACTCCGGCACGAGGCCGAGATTGATGAACGGGACCTGGAATTTCGCACTTTCACCTGCGTAGACGAAATCGCAGTGCGTCAGCATCGTGGTTCCGCCGCCGATCGCAGCACCTTGTACGGCCGCGACGATCGGCTTTTCGAACCCGATGAACGCCTCCATCAGCAGGCCCTGCGGGAAGTTGCCAGGTCCCGGCGGATTGTGGAGGAAATCCACCACGTCGTTGCCGGCGGAGAAAGCGTTTCCAACGCTGCACCAGAGGACGACACGGGTTTCGTCGTCTTTGGCGGCCTCGTTGAAGATATCCGCCAGACGCGTGTACATGGCTGCCGTCAGGGCGTTCTTCTTCTCAGGGCGATTGACTTCGACCCGCAGAATGCCGTTGGATCGTTCGGTGTTGATGTCGCTCATCGTTGGCTCCTTTGTCCGCCGTTTTCCGAATGACTAGGCCGCCCGTTCCTTTGTTTGCGGCACGGCGCCACTTGCGCGCAGACCCTCGATGCCCTTCGCGTCAAATCCCAACTCCCGCAGGACCTCGTCGGTGTGCTCGCCGAGGTCGGGCGCACGCCTGGCCGGCACCTTGGCGACGCCGTGTACCTGGATTGGGCTGTTGATGGTCGAGGTCAGCTTGCCGCCTGCGCCCTCGAGCGGAACGACGATGTCGTTGGCCCTGAGCTGCGGGTCGTTGATGACTTCCTGCGGTCCGTGCACCGCACCGAACGTGAAGCCGCTGAGCACCTCGTACCAATGTGCTATTGGCTGCGCGCCGAAGACCTCATCGAGAATCGCGACGAGTTTGGGCCGGTTCGCCGCGAGCTTCGCGGGATCGGAGAATCGCGGATCTGTCAGGAGGTCCGAACGGCCGATGGCTTTCGCCAGGGCTGCGTACTTGTCGGGTGTGAGGGCGAGAATGAACCACGTGCCATCGGCGGCGCGATACACATTCGTTGCCGCGCTCGCCGGATTGCCGCGATCGTGCAGCCCGGCGAACTGTGCGTCGCACAGCGCGGCCTGGATTGAGACGCTTGCCGCCCAGACGCCCTCAGCGAGGAGCGAGGTCGTGACATACGCGCCCGCGCCCGTGCGCTCGCGGCGGTAGAGCGCCGTGACGATAGCCGAATAGACGCCCACGGCCGTCGCGTTGTCGCCGCTGCCGGCGACCGGCCAGGTCGGCGACTCGCCGGCATCCCGCGTCATCGACAACAGACCACTGCGGGCCCAGTACGCTGTGATATCGAAACCCGGCAGTCCCGAATCGGGTCCCTTCTCGCCGTAGCCCGTGAGATCCGCATAGATTAATCGCGGGTTCCATTGCGCCACATCGTCATATTCGAGCTTCAATTTCTTGCGCGCAGGGTGCGGCGTGTTGACTACGAACACGTCGGCCCACTTGACGAGCTTCTCGAGAACCTGTGGAGCGCTCGGCGACTTCAAGTCGAGCGTGATGCTGCGCTTATTGCGGTTGGCGAGATGAAACGGGTAAGCCTCCTTTGCCTCCGGCATCGGATGAATATGATGCGCCTGTCTCCACAGGTCGCCGGTAGGGGGTTCGACCTTGATCACGTCGGCGCCGAAGTCCGAGAGAATCACGGCGCTGCTGGGGCCGGCAATGAAGGTCGCGAAGTCTACGACTTTGAGTCCGGAAAAAATGTTGTCGGTTGCCATCGGAGTTCTCCTGAATGCGTCCGTCGCGGCCCTTCATCGCCCGTGGAACTGGGGTGCGCGCTTCTCGAGGAAGGCCGTCGTGCCCTCCTTCTTATCCTCCGTCCCGGCGCACAGCCCGAAATAGGAAGCTTCCAGCGCAAAACCCTCACGCTGGCTCGTATCCATGCCCCTGTTGACCGCCTCGAGCGAATATCTGACGCCCAGCGGCGCATTGGCGGCGATCTCTTTGACGATCGCTTCCGCACGCGACATCAGGTCCACGGCCGGGACGACTTCGTTGACGAGCCCGATGCGCAAGGCCTCCTGCGCGCTGATCATGCCGCCGGACAAAATGAGCTGAAGCGCGCGGCCCTTCCCGACCAGCCGCGGCAGCCGTTGCGTGCCGCCGCCACCGGGAAGGAGTCCCAGCTTGACTTCGGGCTGGCCGAACTTCGCGTGCTCAACCGCGATGCGGATGGTGCACGCCATTGCGGTCTCGCAACCGCCGCCCAGTGCAAAGCCGTTGATTGCCGCAATGACCGGCTTGCCGAGATTTTCGACGAGATCGAGGACCTCCTGCCCGTAGCGACTCGACCGTTCGGCGTCGATCGCACTCGCATGGGCGAGCTCGCCGATGTCGGCGCCGGCGATGAATGCTTTGTCGCCAGCGCCGGTGAGGATGACGCCGCGCACCGCCGCGTCCTCCCGCGCATCCACGAAGGCCGTACGCAAATCCTTCCAAGTGGCCGCACTGAGCGCGTTGAGCACCTTCGGGCGATTGAGCGTCACATAAGCGACGCCGCTCCTCTTCTCGTACAGTACGTTGTCGAGTTTCGGCGCAGGCGGTTGCTGCGTCTCGACTGTCACCGCGACAGCGGGCGAAGCCATGATGTCGTCTCCTCTGCAGGTTTTCTGGGGGGCTCGCCCTTGCTCACACGAAGACGCTGAAGCCAGTGACCGCCTTGGTGACGATCAGGTGTTACATCTGATACTGCCTTCATGCGAATAGAGCGCCTCGGCGTCCGCGAAAAAGCGGGCAGCGCCGTAGTCGACGAGGGGCCCGTTGCCGCCCAGCAGCTCTCGCACAATAACTTGGCGACAATGGGCGCGACCTTGGTCTCCATAAAGGCACGTGCCTTCTTGAGAATCGCCTGCTCACCGGCGCTCAGGGTCTGCGCGAACTGATAGAAATCGCTGTTCGGCGGTGGAAGCCGCCTCGGTGCCGAAGGTTTAAGTGCCGTGCCGTGGGCCATGTGGATCATCTTGCACTCAGAATCATCTTGGGCTCGGATGGTGGGCTAGCGGAGCAGCCGGGGCTTGAACTCCCCGATGAGCTTGGAACAAATCACTGAATGGAAATGCTCGTCCAACGCACCTTCGCTGGACCCACGATTGGTTCCCCTGTTAGGGGCGATTTGTGTCTGGAAAAAAATGCAGCCGTTAAACCCAATCTCATTGACGACGGTAATCGCCAGCGTGCGTAATCCACGTTATGAAGCCGCTGATCGAGCCACTGTCCTGTACAAGACGGCCGTGGGGCGCACAAGGGACACTGCAGCGCCGATCAATTCCGACAGCAAGCTAAGGAAGCAGAAATCGTGCCGACCAAAGTATCTGTTGAGAGCACATCACCTTCGTTCTTGGAGAGGATCTCTGCCGGGCGACATTCACTTCAGGCAGATGAACCCTTCGATGCCGGAGGCCAGGATAGCGGGCCGAGTCCTTACGAGTTCCTTCTGGCCGCGCTCGGATCTTGCCAAGCGATCACGTTGCGCATGTACGCAGCGCGCAAAAGTTGGCCGCTTGAGGGAGTTTGCGTCAACTTGTCGCATGCAAAGGTGCATGCGGATGACGCCGCTAAATGTGCCGGCGAGGATCGGCTGATCGATCTCATCGAGGTCGAAATTCAGCTCATCGGTGAGCTGTCTGACGAGCAGCGGCGGAGACTCCTTGCGATCGCTGAGAAATGTCCGGTACATCGCGCGTTGAGTTCACCGGTACAGATTCGCACGCGATTACTAACCTGATGGCTATTGGTGGGTTATTAGCACGGTCTCTCACTCTGCAAGTTGGAGTGCGACATTTTGGACGGGAATTTGCAATAGGCCGGGACTCGGGAAAGGTAGCGTCAGAGCTCAGTATATTTACCACGGGCTAGAGAGACACGAGCACAAACACCTTGCCATGCGGCTGTAAGCACGATGACAGACGCTGGCTTGTTCTCTGCGAGGCTCACCTATTGGAGTGGTTGGACACTCACCGCACTTATTCGCGCCACGCCAGGAAACGCTTGGACAGACCTATGGGCATTACGCTTGCTGACCCCAACCGGCGCGAGCGTGTGCTGTGACTGTTCGTACATTTGCACACGCTGGGCTCCTCACCTGCTGATGTATTGTTTGATCGCGCTGGCAGTCGCACGCAGCCGCCGTTGTCGAGTGGCTGCGACAATCTGCGGCGGGATCCGCGATCTGCACGAGCACCTGCCCGGTCCCGATGTCAGGTTATGAAGCGTCTTTTGGCGCTTTGGCGGACGTCAGAGCTTCGTGCAGACACCGCGACAGGTTGTGCTCATCAACCGGCTTGCGAAGATAACAGAGCACCCCATCCTTCAGAGCGCGGACTCGCTCAACCTCATTGGGATAGGCAGTAATGAGGATCGTAGGAATCGCGTGCCCTGCCTTGATGAGGTGCCGGAAAAGTTCAACGCCGGTCATCGCAGGCATGTGGACATCGGTGATCAAGCAGGACGTTTCCCGAAGACGGGAGGATGCGAGGAAATCCGCTGCCGACGAGAAAACGGCGACCGTATAGCCCAGCGATCTCATGAGCCTTCGCATGGACTCGCGAAACGGCTGGTCGTCATCGATGATCGAGATCAATAAATGGTCGGACAAACCGGCCCCCCGTATCGTTCGGCCAAGGGTGGGGCCGCCTCACCGCACAGCACCATCCGTATAACGGCACCGTCCCCTCCGTAGTTACCGAGAATGAACCTGCAGCAAGACCCGGAGGCATAAGCCTTGGTTTAGATCCATTGGCCCTGAGTATAGAACGCACCCCTGTTCGGCTCGGCGAAATGGACTTAGACTCCCAATTCGGGGACGGCTGGAGCATTGGCCAAAGCGGAGGGCAATTCCGGTGGACCCTAGAGCACCCGCAGCAGCGGTGCCGGACCCTAAGTCCTCCGTAGCCATCGTCGACGACGATCCGGAGTTTCGAGCCTCGGTCGCGCGACTACTCCGATCGGTGGGCCTTAATTCTCGCGTATTTGCCTCCGTCACGGAGTATCTCGGCTCCGAGCCGCCTGATTGTCCAACCTGCTTGATCCTCGATGTCAGATTGCCTGGGCAGAGCGGACTTGATTTCCAGCGCGATCTTGTTGCGGCAAACGCCGAGCTCCCGATTGTCTTCATCACTGGACACGGCGACATTCCGATGAGTGTGCAGGCAATGAAAAGGGGTGCCATCGAGTTTCTCACCAAGCCGTTCCGCGATCAGGATCTCCTTGACGCAGTTTATCTCGGGCTCGCTCGCGATCGCGTCAGACGCGAGGAAAATGAATCTCTGGGCAGACTCCGAGCGCGTATCGAGGCCCTGACACCGCGCGAGCTCAGCATACTCACGGAGGTTGCACAGGGCCGGCTGAACAAGCAGATCGCCGCCGATATGGGCATAACTGAGAGTACGGTAAAGGTCCATCGCTGCAACATGATGCGGAAGATGAGGCTCGCATCTTTCGCGGAGCTGTGCCGAGCGGTGGACAAACTCCAGCTTCTGCCAAAACGACGATAGCTTCCCTAGCCAGCTCGACCCGCGACGCAGCCGGCCTTCTCGACTGCAACAGGGATTCGCGGCATTCGGCCTGCCCGAGTGCGTTTCTTAGCCCTCCGATCGCTCCACGGGTTTTCCGGGCGTTCGCGGCCTAAACCGAGGCTTACTTAGGCCAACCACAGCGCGATCTTCCTACCCGCACGTTGAATTGTGCGGTCAGCGGACTATCGGCAACCATAAACATTGTAGCGATACGTGCTGTTCAGTGACGCCTGAGTATCCGATGCGTGGCACGACGAGTGGAGTCCAATACGATGAGTGCACAACGCCCGAGCATCGCAACCCCAAGCGATAACAGCATTGGCGATTTCTCAGCCGTGGCCGTGCGACTCGTGGAAGCGGCATCCTTTGCACGCGATGGTAACTGCGAGGCCGCCAAAGCCCACATTGCACGCGCAATCGCGCTGCTTCGCGGGGAGCCAAGCACGATACCAGCAAACCCGGGGCCGCCTAACGGAGGCGCGCGCGAAGTCTTGCGCGGTGGCCTAGCGGCCTGGCAGAAGAAGCGGCTTTCAACATACATCGACGCGCGCCTCGGCGGAACGATCCGCATTGAGGAACTCGCAAGGCAGGTGAATTTCAGCGAAAGCCACTTCAGCCATGCCTTCCGCAAGACCTTCGGCACTTCCGCTCATGAATACCTCACGCGCCGGCGGATCGAGGTGGCGCAGAGCCTGATGCTCACGACCCGTGAGCCACTGTGCGCGATTGCGCTGCGCTGCGGGTTGAGCGACCAGTCGCATCTCACGCGCTTGTTCCGGCGGATCGTCGGCAAGACCCCGTCTGCGTGGCGCCGAACGCGGTGCGTCGAGATTGAGGATCGGGCGACCGAGCCGTCGCGGAGTCCGACTACCTCGCGCCGCGCGTCAGTCCCTGTCGAGTCACGCCGGGTCCGACTACTGAGCGGCAAGCCTGACGCCATATGTTGATACGACAAACTGTTGGTTTTGTTGACCCGCATTCCCAGGGAAGGAGGCGCCGAAATGACTTCGCCTTGGAAGCAAACTGCCGGAGAGTTCAAGGCCTTTGCGGCGGCGATCGACGGCTGGCAGCAGGCGAAGAGCCGCCGCTGGGCGCACACCTCATTACGCCGCGTTTCGCCTATGTGCACCATGGCGTCTATGTGGGTGCCGGAGCCGTCGTTCACTATGGCGCCTTCGCGCATCACTGGCACCGGGGCCCTGTGGAAGAGGTTTCTCTCTCACGCTTCGCTCAAGGACATTCGGTGTGGGTTCGACCCGTAGGCCTCGATGCCCTGCAGTGCGAAGAGATCGTTCGGCGGGCGCGCTCGCGACTGGGAGAAAACCGTTATCGCTTGTTGAGCAACAACTGTGAGCACTTCAGCGAGTGGTGTATTCACGGGGAGCACCGCAGTGCGCAGGCGGAGCAATGGCTGGCCCGGCTGCGCGGCGCGTCCCGCCCGCTCCGAGAGGTGATGCGCTGGCTGACTGTGGCTTCTCTGCGCCGTAGCGCCTCGCCACCGCTTTCAATGGCTTCCGCCTCCCGCGTGCTGTGCACCCGCTCCCCCCGGGTCACGGTGCGCGTTCCTCGGCCGACAACCCCGGTTGCCGGCCCTCTTTATTCCTCCTCGACGTTCCAGCGTGCGCCGAGCGCCGTGCACGAAATGAGCCTATTGCGCGGACTTCTTACGGAAAGAAGTGATCGTGTCGCGACATCATTTGCCGTAGAGCGCGCGGACGACTAGACAGGATGGGGTGATCGCCATGGCAAGTTCGACGCGAAGTGACAAACAACCGCAGCCATTGCAAGAAGAGCATGTTACAGCTGCCCCAGAGGACACGACGCTGACCCTTGGACACGCCGGGCTTGCGAGCGAATGCTGGCCGGGTGCGAGGGCAGCAGAATCCGACATCTGGTGCAAGGTGATGGCTATGCCGCGACGGCCCATGTGGCGCGTGCGACTGCCGGCGCGACCGCGCCCGCGCCACTGTCCGCGGCCGTCTCAACCGGCCGAAGCGCGAATCACCTCGGCCGACAGTCAATTCCAACACAATCATCTCGCGGATCGCCGCGTTAAGATCAAATTGATCCTTTCGCATCGGTGCCCTTCTGATTTGATCTCGGATCCGGCCGACGGTGTGTCCGGCTCGGTCGGCATCGTCCACGACGCAGCCAAGTGCCTCCCTGACTTCAGCAAGGTTTGGAGGATCCTTATCGAGAAAATTAAGAGCTGCACGGGCGTTGTTGCGCACGGTGGCGATCGGTTGCATGATTTCGTGAGCCAGCGAGGCCGCCAATTCTCCCATCATACTCACGCGGTTCATGTGAGCGAAATTCGACTCGAGTTCGCGGAGTGCCGCTCCCGCCCGTGCATTCTCGAGTGATATCACCGCCTCGGACGCCAGTGCCTCTGCCAGATATGCCTCGCTATCACGTAACCTTTGTTCCGCGCGTTTGCGCTCCGTGATATCGCGATAAATTATGTACTGTGCAATCCGGCTTCCCTCAACGGACACTGGACCACTGACTATTGAGACATGAACACGGACGCCATCCTTATGCATTCGTACGGTTTCGATGTCCGCGGACTCTCCTCGAAAACCACGGCGCGACAAATCCTGCGCCTCGGCCAAACGTTCCTCGGGAACGACCAGCTCGTTAATCAGACGCCCGCATGCTTCCTGTTGGGTATAGCCAAAAAGTTGGTGAACTCAGGATTGACCTGCAGAACGCGGTCATCTGTGTCGAGCAAAACGATTGCTTCTGGCACTCTGGCGAACACCCGGTCGGGGAGGGCCTTCTGTCGAGTGAGGAGGTCCAGAGGACTCGCAGCGCTTCTGTAAGGTTCCACCACAACGGAAATTCTACCGCCATCTGAAAAGGCCGCGAAAGCTCGGCGACCGCCGCCGAAACCATTACACAGACCTTGGATGCTCGCTTTCATTATCCCAAGGTGTCGATCGCACAGCACCAAGACCAATCGGCGGTCGCATGTTGCTGCCTCAGTTGGTCTTCGCGTACGTGACCAGTAGTGCAATCGCAAAATCGTTGCTGTGGGGGCGCCGCAGTTGTGAGCCGCGCCGTTAAGTGGCAACTTTCGCGCACTCGCGGGCGCACGCCGCGCAGGCGTCCTCGCATGCTTTGCACACGGCATGCTTGTCGGAATGTTTCCGGCATTCGTCCTCGCAGTTTTGGCAGGCTTCTTTTGCCACTGCCGCACAGCGGGGCAACAGCGGCGATTTTTGAGCCGCCAGCACCGCAAGGCTTCCGCAGACCGTCCTCAGGGACTCGACCGACCGCGCACATCCTGCGATTGAAGTATCGCCTTGTGCGAGCAGGTCGAGACAGTGGGCCTGTCATGCATTGCCCGTCTTGACGCACTGCAGTGCAGATTCCGCGAGCCGCGAACCACCAGTGTCGTGTTGGTGTTGAGTGCTTTGCTCGGCTGCTCCTCCAACCGTGGAGGCGGCAACAGATACGGCGGCAATAGCTAGCATTTCCCGACGTTTCATCGCGCAGCCCTCGCCATGAACCTGGCAGGACCGACTGGTGGGGCACCTTACGCCTGCTTTAAACGTTCGGCTATCTCGGGGGGCGGCAGAACATGTGATGACGGCCGTGGTGATCGCCGGAGGAATGCGGGCCGCTTAACCGGGCCCGACACACATCTCGCGCGGGCCTATTCAGACGCGAGCCAAGGAATGCTGCGTGCGCAGCGCTTGGGCGTCACAGCTGACCGCGCACGGAACAACTGGCCATTGAGCACGGGCGGGCAGCCCATTGAGCTGGGCCTACCTAGCTGTGAAGCACGAGCCCCAGCTCGCCTTCCGGAGGGACTTCCCCGTGCCGATCAGACATGGAAGTGTCAGATTGAGTTGCGACATCGATTCTTAAGAGAAGGGGAAGTCCCGTGAGCGCAGTCTCTAAACTTGAAATCGACTTGGCAAAGAACACCTTCTCGCTGTACGGGGTTGATGCGGACGGAGTGGTGAAACTGCGGCGTACGCTGCTCACTCGCGCTTCACCGACGGAGGCGACCGCGAATGGCTCGCCGAGACCCATTCCTCGAGCAGCTTCGCCAGCTCCTGCGAGCATTCGGCCAAGGCAATCACACCGCCGGCCGCATTGGGTGTCGGTGCCGGCCGTACAATTGCAAAGGTGCGTTGCGCCCATACGCCCTCACCTTCCAGAGTAGCTCGCAGGCGCAGTACGCCGTGGCTGCGATCCGACGCATCAAAGATCTGCTCGAATTCCAGCAGCTCAGAGTGAATCCTGTAAACCGAAGCCGTGTGCACACCGACGAGGCGCGCCTCGCCATCGACGCGGACCGCCACCCTTGACCTGAGCCGCTCGGTTAGCAACGCCGCGGGCGACATCACCCATTCGCTCTTGGCGTAGGGTAGCGGGACCGCTGCGTTCTGGTAAGCGAGTCGATAATACATCGCGGTACCGTCCATCCAGGTCGGAGCACTGACGTCATAGACCACCAGCTGCACTTGCGAGAGCGGCGCCGGATCAGCGGGAGCAGAGGTTTCGGGACCGAAGTCAAATTCCGTCTTTGGCGGCGCCCTGGACGTCATCAGGCTGCACCCCGAGATCACGCACAGGACAAGCACTAGCGCAAGTTGCCTCATTTGGCTCTCCCCATGTCCTCCGTGAACCCTCGCTCACCCGGTCCCGGCGCCGGCGGCTGCAGTCCGAAGATCAAGCTCTGTGGCCGTTCGTCCACCTGATGAAGTGCCTGTTTGAGCTCGCGGGCATCGACTGCCACATCATCCAGAACAGCATTGACCCGCGGCAGAGTGTTCCGGTGCAGATCATCGGTCGTGGCGCCGAGCTCTTTCGCCGTGGTGGCGAGCGCATCAAGAACGGTGAGCTTCTGGTCGACGTCGTCCGCCAGTCGCTGCACACTTTCCACGGTGCCTTGTGCTCGCTGCACCAGAGCCGGCGCGGCTTTCACCGTGGGTTCAAGATCTTGCGACAGGGTCCCGTAGCGATCCAGCGTTCGCCGGAAGGTGTCCACCAGCGCCATCAATCGCTTCTGGTTCTGCTCACTGAGGAGGTCATCGAGTCGCCCCGCGACGCGGCTGACCTTCAGAACCAAGTCGCGCATATCGTCCTCGGCACGCTCGAGAAAGGAGGCCTGCAGTTCCAGTCGTGCGACGTTCGTAGTCGAGATCACTAACGGCGCGCTCGTCGTTCCGGCCGCTTCATCCAGCTCAATGAACGCCACTCCGGTGATGCCCTGGGAGCTGAGCTTTGCGTACGTCGAGCGTGTCAGGGGAGCCGCGGGATCGATGACGACCCGAACCCGGATCTGGCCGCGCTGACGGGGATCGAATGTGATCGATTCGACATGACCGATGTCGACGCCGCGAAATTGCACCGGGGCGTCGGCCTTGAGGCCCGAAACACTGTGCCGCGTCACGAGATCGATGGGCAACAGCTTCGGCCCCTTGGGAGGACTCAGCCACAGCGCTCCGGCAATCGCGGCGAACGTGAGGAGGAGTACGAACAACCCGGCGACCAACGAATGCGAGCGGTTCTCCATCGGGCTGACCTCGCTAGACTGGCGCAGGCGCCACGGCCCCGAGCGCGCTCAGCGCACGCCGGCCTCGCCCAGTCAGGAAATAGGTTTGGATAAAGGGGTGAGGGACCTGGATGACCTCACGTATGGGGGCTGCAGCGATCACGCGCTGATCGGCGAGCACCGCAACGCGATCGCTGAGTGCAACCAGGGTATCCAGGTCGTGGGTAACCATGACCACGCTGAGCTTCAGCTCTTGATGCAGCTCACGTATCAGCCCGACGAAGGTCTCACTGCTTTCCGGATCGAGTCCCGCGGTGGGTTCATCCAGAAACACGATGCGCGGCTCGAGCGCCAGGGCGCGAGCGAGTGCGGCACGCTTTATCATGCCGCCCGAAAGCTCCGCGGGCATCTTGCTGCCGTCATCGTGGCTCAGACCCACCATCTCGAGCCGAAGCAGCGCGAGCTCATGAATCAATTCATCATCAAAAGTGTGGAGCTCCCGAAGCGGCAGCATTACGTTCTCGGCCACCGTCAGGGCGGAGAACAAAGCGCCTTGCTGAAAGAGCACTCCCGAGTGGCGTCTCAGTTCAATGAGCTCCTGAGCGCCCAGCTCGGAGAGCGTGACCCCTAAAACCTCGACCTTGCCCGCCGTGGGCGCATCGAGGCCCAGCATCTCGCGCAATAAAGTGGTCTTTCCTGAGCCGGAGCCGCCGACGATGCAAAGCACCTCTCCCCGCAGGACCGATAGCGCGATGTCGCGGTGGACGACATTCTGTCCGAACCGGGTGGTGATACCGGTCAAGCGGATGACGGTTTCAGCGGGCGAGGCCATTACATTCCGACATGGGAGAAGACCACCGCGAACAGGGCGTCCGCCACCAGCACGCAGGTGATGGCAACCACCACCGAGCTGGTGGTTCCAGCTCCCAGACTCTCGGTGTTGGGCTTGATTCGCAGCCCGAAGTGGCAAGCCACCAGTGCGATGATCGCCCCGAAGACGACGCCCTTACCGAGGCCGATCCAATAGTTCGCGATGGGGACGACGCCCGGTATCGCATCGAGAAAGTAGGTGTAGCCGACGCCGAGGGTGAAATGTGCGGCGACCATCCCACCGGCCAGTGCGACACCGCTGGTCCACAAGCCGACCAGGGGCTGGGAAATGGCCAGCGCCAGGACTTTGGGCAGGATCAAGCGCTGCGTGTAGGCGATCCCGATGGTCGTCAGCGCATCGAGTTCTTCATTGAGGCGCATCACGCCTAGTTGCGCCGTGATCGACGACCCGGAGCGTCCGGCCACGAGAATGGCCGCCAGCAAGGGACCGATCTCCCGCACGCAGCCGATGCCGAGAAGGTTCACCACGTACAGCTCCGCGCCGAACCTGCGGAGCTGATCACCTGACAGGAAACTCAAGACCACTCCGATGAGAAATCCGACCAGCGCCAGGATCCCCATCGCCTGGGGTCCGGCATGGAAGACTCCCGCGGTAATCTCGCGCACCGGCCAGCTCCGCGGGCGGCGGACGAGCCCCACCAGATCTAGCAGTAGGCGGCCGATGAGTCCGACCACGTCCCGCCCCTCAGCGACGAGACCGATCGGGCCGCGACCCAAGCGCTCGATGCCCCGCACGATCCTGCGTTTCGCCTCGTGTCGCTCGCTCTCCCCGAAGGATTCCCGACTCAGACGGGTGAAGTAGGCGCGCAGCGCCGCCGGGATCAGCAGTCTCTCCGGGAGCACCCGACCCCACGTTCGCCACAACAGCAACGCCCCGGTGTGATCCAGCCTCTCGAGCTCCGACAGATCCCAGGAGGCTGTGGCATTCGCAGAATGGCGCGCGAATTCGGCTTCGAGACCTGCGACACGGCTTACCAGCCCGAGCGTGGTCCACTGTCCCGTCAGCGCCACGCAAGGCCGCCCGTCCACCGCCCGCTCGGCCATCTGGACTGCGGGCGGACTTCCCGCAAAGTCATTGTCGGGCTGAATGGGCAACGCGCTGGATGCCTCGAAGTTTGGATTCACCGAGCGTTGACGATCAACGTCACGGTGCAGTTGTCAGGGTGTGCGGCCACAGTCTCCTCTCCTCAGTACATCGTCCTGCGCTTTGAAGACAGAACTCCTTCAGCTCGCGCTATCTGTGAGACCAATCCTGAGCGACGGTCGAGCTCGGTTCTTGTGCAGAAGCTCCGCCCCTTTTCGTATCGTCCCGTGGAGCAGCGGGGGAATGTCGGTGCGGCCGCTGACACTTGCAACGCGGCCGATTCTCCCGTGACCTGCAAACAGGCACGACCGTAGTGACAAATCGCAACCATAATCTGCAATCTCCTGGCCAGAGAGTCCGCGATAGTTCTTTCATTCACTTCCTTACGCGCTTAGCACGGTGAATAACACTGCCTGCGAGTCCTGCCGGAGATTCGTGCAATTGCTCGCGGCCGGGGTGTTCGGCTCGATGTTTCTTTCCGTCTGGAGGGCTAACCATGCACAAGGGCGCGCAGGAACCGTCACTGTCGAGAGCTGTACTCGTGGTGGTCCCGAGCTGCATGTTCACGGGCTGCTCCTTTACGGCGGCACCCTCGTTCGAACTCTTCGGCGCGTACTTTCCGGCCTGGATGTCGTGCGGGCTTATCGGCATCGTCGGGGCGGCCAGTACCCGCATGGTTCTCACGACTCCAGCGGTTAACGGCCTCATTCCCTTCCCGCTTGCGGTGTGTACCGCCGTGGGCGCTGTCACGTCGCTCCTCACCTGGATGGTGCTGTTCACGTGATGCCGTGAAGGTACAGGACATGCATTGGTTCACCTCGCGCGGCAGGCTCATTGCGCTCGGGACGATCGCGTTGGCCGTCCTCGTCGCGCTCGCGGTCGCCTCCTGGGTACGGGGGCATCCTTCCTCGAGCGACGCCTCGATCGATGCCGATGTAGTGCACGTCGCTGCGGCCGTGGGAGGCCGAATTATCGATATCCCCGTTCGCGAGAACTCTGCTGTTCAGCGCGGCGACCTGCTTTTTCAGATCGATCCGCTGCCCTACCAACTTGTCGTGTCGCAGGCCGAAGCGGACCTGGCTGTGGCCGAGGGGCAGCTCGACACCAGGAGAAGACAGCTCTCGACGCAACGCTCCAACGCGACGCTCGCCCAAGATCAGACAAAAAACGCCAAAGCCAATTACGAGCTCGCAACACGAACCGCGGAGCGCCTGAGACCGCTGACTGCGAAGGGGTACGTACCCAACCAGCAGCTCGATCAGGCCGACGTCAATGCGCACGATGCGGCCACGCGGCTGCAGCAGGCGCGGGTGCAGCAGCTCGCGGCCGTCGAGGCGATCGACACACTGCAGGCCGCGGAATCGGAGGTCACGGCCCGGCAAGCGGCTCTCGCACTCGCGAAACGCCACTTAGAAGACACTACGGTACGCGCGACACATGACGGCCGGGTGGTCGGACTCACGATCTCAAGCGGGGAATTCGTCGCCCCGGGGCAGTCGCTGTTCACTCTTATCAACACCGAAGAATGGTTCGCGTCCGCCAATCTTCGTGAGACGGATCTCGCCGCGATACACACCGGCGACTGCGTAACGGTCTATTCGATGATCGATCGCCGCCTGGCTACCCGTGGGATTGTTGACAGTATTGGCTGGGGGGTGCTCGATCAGGATCGCATCAACCTGCCCCGCTCGGTCCCCTACGTGGAGCGCTCGCTCAACTGGGTGCGCGTGGCGCAGCGATTCCCGGTCCGCATCCGCCTCGAGAACCCGCCGGCACAACTCATGCGGCTGGGAGCGAGCGCGGTAATCGAGGTCAAGCATGGCCGCCAATGCCGTTGAGCGGCCCGCGGGCCTACGCGCGAATTGGCTGCGGTTGCTCGCGGCAAATCCTGAGCGGCTGGAATTTGCCACCCGGTTAGCACTCATCTGCAGCCTGACAACCCTGGGCACGGAGATCTATCAGACGCCTTTTCTGGCGCTTACAGCCTACCTCCCCTTTTTCTTCAACCGGCCAGAGCGGACCCTGAGTCTCATTCTGAGCGTCGTCTTCACGGTTGTGATTGCGGTGGTTATCGCTCTCGTTTTCCTCGTCGCAAATGTAGTGGTGGACGATCCGATGTGGCGGGTCATCGCCATTACGGTCATGTCGTTTGGCCTGCTGTTCCTTGGCTCAGCTAGCCGGTTGCGGCCCATCGCTGGTACTGCAGGCTTAATCGTCGGGTATGCACTCGCCCAGTTAGGGACTATTCAGACCGGTGAACTCGCGACGCGTGCTCTACTGTATCTCGAGCTTGCCGTGGTCATCCCTGCGGGCGTTTCGCTCATCGTCAATCTTCTGCTGGCACCCGCACCGCGCCGCACGGCCCAACAGGGCATCGCCGATCGTCTGAAACTGGGAGCAGCCGTGTTGCGCAACCCCGCGAGTCCCGCAAGGAGCGAGCTTGCGGCGACGGTGCGCGAAGGCATGGCACCCATCTTCGAGCAAGTGAAATTTGCGGAGATCGAGAAGAGCGCGCCGGTACGAGACCTCGTTGCGCTAAGGCAGGCGGCGTTGTCCTCATTTGCGCTCATGAGCGCCATTGATGTACTGGCTGCGAGCCCCGAGCTCGAGTTGCCGGGCACGGTGCGCACGAGGCTCGCGGACGCCATTGAACACATTGCGCACAGGGTTCGGCGGGGTGGCTTTCGGGTCGACGTCACCCTGGAACTCCCTGGCGCGAACTTGCCGCCCATCGCTCATGAGCTCGTGGCTGCCATCCGTGATGCCGTGATGCGCTTCGCCGAGCCTGACACATCGGCGCCGGCACCACCCAGCGAAAAAGGCCGCTTCTGGGTTGAGGACGCGTTCACCAACCCCGCGCATGTGCAGTATGCGCTTAAGACCACCGCGGCAGCCGTGTTCTGCTACCTGTTGTATTCGCTGCTTGATTGGCCTGGGATCCACACATGCTTTCTCACCGTGTACATCGTCGCCCAGAGTACCGTTGCCGAATCGGTCGAAAAGCTCACTCTTCGCATCATTGGCTGCCTCATCGGCGCCGCTGCTGGCTATGCCGCCATTGTGTTTCTCGTTCCCGCCCTTACCTCCATCGGCGGTCTGATGATCGCGGTATTTGTTGGCGCCTGGATCGGGGCGTATGTGGCGGGCGGCAGCCCCCATATCAGCTACGCGGGCTTCCAGATTGCCTTCGCCTTCTTTCTGTGCGTCATTCAAGGCCCAGGGCCCGCGTTCGACCTGACGCTAGCGCGCGATCGCATTGTCGGAATCGTCATCGGGAACCTCGTTGCGTATTTCGCCCTGGTGCACCTGTGGCCCGTATCCATCAGCAGCCGCGTGGATCCGGCGCTCGCGGCGGCGTTCAGACAACTGGCGAAGGTAGTCTCCGCGAAGGGACCCAGCGAGCGGCGGTTGCTCGGTGCTCAGGCGCTCGGGAGCTTGAGAGAAACCGAGACCGATATAGAACTGGCTCGCTACGAACCACCCTCCATCCGCAGCTCCCCGGCGTGGCTTTCAACTCGGCAACAGGTGATCGAGAACGGTCAGTCACTCGGCACGTTGTTACTTCTCGGTCCCAATACGAGTGCACTATCACGAGTTGACGCTGCGGCGCGCCTGGAACGACTGGCCACATATTTGTCGGCCCCGTCCAATGCGGGGCAGGTTTCTTCATGGGTGACGGAGTCCGCACACGGATGGCAAACACTGCCTGCGCGGGTCAACCGGCGCCTGCGAACCCTCGAAGAGACGCTGGGACTACGGGTCGGAGCTGCCGAGGCGAGCATTCATGCATATGCGTGACAAGCTCGGACTTCTGTTGCTAGTGACATTCCTATCGGGTTGCGCGACTTCATCTCTCAACTTGGCGCCGGCGGCTCCCAAAGATCCCAAGACGACCAGA
>Ga0306920_100001587_pt1 | contig 28315 bp, 25 predicted proteins | sample flu12Cox44000170_FD_204666 | JGI IMG/M metagenome (GOLD analysis project Ga0306920, IMG submission 204666) | Lab enrichment of tropical soil microbial communities from Luquillo Experimental Forest, Puerto Rico - flux4day.12C.oxic.44.000.170 (v2)... | ecosystem: Environmental > Terrestrial >... | reverse complement strand
CGCCGGTACGGGCCAAGGCCATCTGGAGGTACCGGTGCTCGATCTGGTCGAGCATTGCCTCCAGATCGATGCCGTCCGCGGGGATCTCCACCGTGACCTCGTGGAGGTCGCGGGGTTGATGGAGATCCGGCGGGAGGGCGTCAGCCTCGAGGGTGTCCCCGCCGCCGAGGACGAGCGCCCGCTCGATCACGTTCTCGAGCTCTCGAATGTTGCCGGGCCAACGGTAATTTTCCAGGATCGCGAGCGCCTCCGGGCTCACCCCCTTCGTGGGCTTGCCGAGCTCGGCAGAGATTTTCGCGACGAAGTGCGGGGCCAGGAGTGCGATGTCCTCTCGGCGCTCTCGGAGCGGCGGCAGGTGAATGGGAATGACGTTGAGACGATAAAAGAGGTCCTCTCGAAGAATCCCGTCCGCGACCGCCTTGGCCACGTCGCGGTTCGACGCGGCGATCAGTCGCACGTCGACCTTGATGTCTCGCGTGTCGCCGACGCGGCGGATCTCGCGCTCCTGGATCGCCCGTAGCAACTTGACCTGGACGGACTGGGGCACCTCGGTGACTTCGTCGAGGAAGAGGCTGCCGCCGTTGGCGGCGGAGAACAGTCCGACCGTGTTCGCGACGGCGCCGGTGAACGCGCCCTTCACGTGCCCGAAGAGCTCGGACTCCATCAGGGTCTCGGGGATGGCGCCGCAGTTGACCGAGACGAACGGGCCGGCTCGCCGCGGGCTTTCCTGGTGGATCGCCTGCGCGACCAGCTCCTTGCCGGTGCCGCTCTCGCCCGTCACCATCACGGTCGAGAGCCCATCCGCGGTCTTGCGGATGACTTCGAGGAGCTCGACCATCTGACGGCTCTTGCCCACGAAGCTCTCGAAGCCGCGCTCGCGTCGGAGCTGTGTCCGGAGCTCGCGGTTCTCATCCTGCAGCCGCTTGCGCTCGAGCGCGTTGGCGATCGTCAGCTTGATCTCATCGAGCTTGAACGGCTTGGTAACGTAGTCGTACGCGCCGAGCTTCATGGCCTCGACCGCCGTCTCGGTGGATGCGAACGCGGTCACGACGAGGACGACCGTGCTGGGCGAGTGCTCCTTCGCCGCGCGCAGGACAGCGATGCCGTCCACCTTGCGCATTCTGAGATCGGTGATCACGAGGTCGAACGGCTCGCTCTTGATGACCTCGATGGCCTGCTCGCCACCCTCGGCGACCGTGACCTCGTGCCCGGCTTGCTTCAACATGATCGCAAGGAGCTCGCGCATGCTCCGTTCGTCGTCGACGATCAAAACCCGGGTGTCAGGCATGGCGGGAGGGTAAGGTGAGGGTGAACGTCGTGCCCAGACCCGGCGAGCTCCGGACGTCGATGTCCCCGCCGTGTTCCTGGACGACGCGATGCACGAGGGCGAGTCCGAGGCCGGTGCCCTCCGACTTGGTCGAGAAGAACGGCTCGAACACGTGGGCGATGTCGCTCGGCGCGATGCCCTCGCCGGTGTCACTGACCATGACCTCGAGCGTCTCGCCGCGCGCTGCGACGGCGACTCGGAGTTCGCCACCCTCCGGCATCGCCTCGACCGCGTTCAAGCAGAGGTTCCAGAGGATCTGGCGGAACTGCTGGGCGTCGACGGGCCAGAGCACCGACGGCGCGAACTCGCGCAGCACCTTGAGGCTGCCGGGGCTGGCGCGGTGCTCCAGCAGCAGCAGTACCTCCTCGGCGGCGGCCGCCACGTCGAAGGTCGTGATCGAGAGCGGCGCCGGGCGCGCGTACTCGAGGAAGTTCTTGATGATGTGGTTGAGCCGCTCGGACTCGCGCGCCACGATCTGCGAGAGACGGTCGCGGGCGTCCTCGGCGGTGTGCGGGCTCGTGAGAACCTCGATGGCGCCGGTGAGGGAGGCTAGCGGGTTGCGGATCTCGTGCGCGATGTTGGCGGCCATCCGCCCGACGGTCGCGAGTCGATCGGCCTGTCGCATCCGCGACTCCATCGCGCGGATCGTCGACAGGTCCTCGCAGGCGGCGATCAACCCCAGGCGCTCGCCCTCGCCGGATCGCAGCGCGGAGAACGTCATGCGGACCGGCACCGTCGAGCCGTCGGGTCTGCGCAGCGCGGTCTCGTGGCGGATCGACGCGCGCGGGTTGCCGTCGATCGTCGCTTCGATCGAGGCGAGGGGCGCCACCGGGCCGATGAGTGTCGGCCAGTCCTGGCCGATCGCGCGAATCGCCGTCACCCCGGCGATCTCCTCGGCGGCGCGGTTGAAGGCGGTGATCCGGTGCTTGCGGTCGAGCGCGATCAGTCCGGTGCCGGCGGACTGAAAGATCAGGTCCTTGAACGCCTGGAGGTCGCGCAGATCCTTCTGCCGCGTCAAGAGCTCCTGGCGGGTGGCGCGGTAGCGCTCGCCCAGACCGCCCGCCACAATCGCGACGACCAGGAGGGTCGCGGCGTTGAGGAACATCGTGACGAGCTCGAGCGCCGTGGTCTCCTGCGGCGGATCGAGGAACAGCGTCAGCGGGAGCACCGTCCGGGCGACCACCACGCCAGTGTAGAGCACGCTGGAGAGCGCCGCGATCGCGAGGCCCCGGGTGCGCGACAGCATCATGCAGGCGGCGGTGACCGAGAGGACGTACAGGAAGGCGAAGATCGACCGGGCGCCGCCGGTAGCGGCGACCACTGCCGTGATGAGGGCGGAGTCGAGCAGGCAGATGAACCAGGCGAGCCGTCGCGGCTCCGACGCCGGCCCCAGCAGGAGCATCGCGCTCGACGACGCGAGCGCGATGACGAGACCGATGGCGAGGATCTGGCTCTCGCCCGGCATGAGGCCGGAGGGCACGAACGGCGCGAGCACCAGCAGGACCAGCGAGACCCCGAGCCGCGCCCAGGCGAATCCCCGGAGCGGCCCGTCGACCGTGAACGCTTTCACTCCGTCACTTCATCAGGGTGACCAGACGGAAGATCGGCAGGTACATTGCGACCACGAGTCCTCCGACGACCACGCCCAGGAAGACGATCATGATCGGCTCGAGCAGCGAGGTGAGCGCGGTGACCGCGGTGTCGACTTCGTCGTCGTAGAAGTCGGCGATCTTGGAGAGCATCTGGTCGAGCGCGCCCGTGTTCTCGCCGACGCTGATCATGTGGACGACCATCGGCGGAAACACGGTGCTCCCCCTGAGCGGCTCCGAGAGGGTGCGGCCGGAGGTGACCGCGGTCCGGGCCTGCATCACGGTTCGCTCGACGACCCGGTTGCCGGCCGAGCGCGCGGTAATGAGCAGCCCCTCGAGGATCGGGACGCCGGACGAGATGAGCGTCCCGAGCGTCCGCGTGAAGCGCGCGACGGCAACTTTGCGGATGAGCATGCCGACGACCGGTACCTTCAGGAGGAAGGCATCGATCACGTTGCTGCCGTGCTCGGTGTTGTAGTAGCGCTTGAGCGCGTAGATCATGCCGGCGCCCACGCCCACCATGAGCAGGATGTACTTCTGCGTGAATTCCGACAGCCACATCACGACCATCGTCGGCAACGGCAGGTCGGCGCCGAGCCCCTGGAACATCTTCGCGAACGTCGGGATGACGAAGATCATCATGAACACGATGACCAGCACCGCCACGCTGATGATCGTGATCGGATACACCATAGCGCCCTTCACCTTGCTCTTGAGCTTGGCCGCCTTCTCGATGTAGCCCGACAGGCGCTGCAGGACGACGTCGAGCACACCGCCGGACTCGCCGACCTGGAGCATGTTGGTGAAGAGATCGTTGAAGACCTTGGGATACTTGCGGAACGACTCGGCCAGGGTCGCGCCGCCTTCGACCTCGCGCGCGATCTTGCCGGTGACGTCGCGCAGAGCCTTCGAATCGCTCTGCTCCGAGAGAATCGTCAAGCACTGGGCGATCGGGAGACCGGCGTCCACCATGGTGGAGAACTGCCGGGTGTAGATCGCGAGATCCTTGTCCTTGACCTTGCCGCTGATCTTCTTGATGCCGGACGGCTTGACCAGGCGCTCCTGGACCGAGGTCGCGACGACGCCCCGGGCGCGCAGCGCCATGACGGCCGAGGGCCGATCGTTCGCTTCGATCTCGCCGGAGACGACTGCTCCGCCGGACCGTCCGCGAAAGGCGTACATGGCCATGGTCTACGCTCCTCCTACCGTTTAGCGAACGGCGAGACGCCGGCGCCCGCACCGGCAGTGGCGGCCGGACCTTCGTGCGCGAGCAGCTGCAGCAGCTCCTCGGTCAGGGTCGATCGGTTCAGCGCGTCTTCCTTGGTGATCAGGTGGCGCTTCGTCAGATCGGCGAGCGACTGGTTCATCGTCTGCATGCCGAACTTCTGGCCGGTCGCGATCGCCGAATACACCTGGTGGATCTTTTCCTCTCGGATGAGGTTGCGAATGGCAGGCGTGGCGGTCATGATCTCGAGCGCCATCACGCGGCCGCCGCCGACCTTCGGAATGAGCGTCTGCGAGAGCACGCCTTCGAGCACGAGCGCCAGCTGCGCTCGGACCTGCGCCTGCTGGGCGGTCGGGAACACGTCGATGATTCGGTTCATCGTCTGGGCGCACGAGTTGGTGTGCAGGGTGCCGAACGTGAGGTGACCCGTTTCCGCGATCGTCAGCGCGGCGGCGATCGTCTCGAGGTCGCGCATCTCGCCGACGAGGACGACGTCCGGATCCTGCCGGAGGATCGATTTGAGCGCCTTGGTGAAGGACTGCGTGTCGGCGAAGACCTCGCGCTGGTTGACCAGACATGACTTGTGCGGATGGACGAACTCGATCGGGTCCTCGATCGTCATGATGTGGTCGTGGCGCTCGCTGTTGATCTTGTCGATCATGGCGGCGAGCGTCGTCGACTTGCCGGAGCCGGTCGGGCCGGTCACGAGGATCAGTCCCTTCGGCCGATCGGCGAGCTGTTGCACGATCTGCGGCAGCCCGAGCTCCTCGAACGAGCGGATCTTGTACGGGATGACGCGGATCGCGCAGCCGACGGCGCCGCGCTGTCGATAGACGTTGCAGCGGAACCGCGCGAGACCCTGGATACCGAACGAGAGGTCGAGCTCGTTCTCTTCCTCGAACTTCTGCTTCTGGCCCTCGTTCAGGACGCTGTAGGAGAGCCGCTGGGTGTCCTGCGGCGTCAGGACCTCGAACTGGTTGAGCTGGTTGAGGCGGCCGTTGACGCGGATCTGCGGATACGTTCCGCTAGTGATGTGCAGGTCCGACGCGCCACGGTCCACCATAAGCTGCAGAAGATCGGCCATGTTGGCGGCCATCGTGCCTCCCGACGAAAATGCCCCTGTTTAAGACAGGGTAACTCTGAGGACTTCCTCGATCGTCGTAGTTCCTTCAATGACCTTCATGAGCCCGGCTTGACGCAAAGACCTCATACCCGCCCGCTGGGCAATGTCGCGCAGCTCGGCGGTGGGGGCATTCTTGAGGATCCCGTCGCGGAGCTCCTCGCCGATCGGCATGACCTCGTAGATCGCGACGCGGCCCTTCATTCCCGTGAAGTTGCACGCCGCGCAGCCCTTGCCCTTGTAGAACTGCAGCTTTCCTTTTCCGCTCGGGACGTGGCCGTATTGGACCAGGCCTTCCTCGTCGGCGTCGTACGGCTCCCGGCACTGCTTGCACACCTTGCGACCCAGCCGCTGGGCCAGGACGAGCAGGAGCGACGAGGCCACCAGGAACGACGGGATTCCCATGTCGAGGAGCCGCGCGATCGTCGAGGGGCAATCGTTGGTGTGCAGGGTGGAGAAGACCAGGTGGCCCGTGAGCGCCGCGCGAATGCTGATCTGCGCGGTCTCGAGGTCGCGCGTCTCACCGACGAGGATCACGTCGGGATCCTGCCGGAGGAAGGAGCGGAGCGCGGCGGCGAACGTCCGGCCGACGCCCTCGTTGATCTGGACCTGGTTGACGCCTTTCAGGTTGTACTCGACCGGATCCTCGGCGGTCATGATGTTCACGTCCGGCGAGTTGATGGTGTGGATGCCCGAGTAAAGCGTGGTGGTCTTTCCGGATCCGGTCGGTCCGGTGATGAGCACCATGCCGTAGGGCTGATGGATCGCGGCGTTGAACTTGTCGAGGCTCCAGTCGTCGAAGCCGAGCTGCGTGAGGTCGAGCTTCAACGATTCCTTGTCGAGGATTCGGAGGACCGCCTTCTCCCCGAAGATCGTCGGCAGGGTCGAGACACGGAAGTCGATCTCGCGGGTGTTGTACCGCAGCTTGATGCGGCCGTCCTGGGGCAGCCGGCGCTCGGCGATGTCGAGGTTCGCCATGATCTTGAGGCGCGAGAGGATCGCCGACTCGAGCCGCTTCGGCGGCGCCAGCATCTCATGCAGGACCCCGTCCATCCGGAAGCGGATGCGAAAGATCTTCTCGTACGACTCGAAGTGGATGTCGGACGAGCCCTTCTGGATCGCGTCGACCAGCACCATGTTGACGAGCTTCACGACCGGCGCCTCGTCGGCCGATTCTTTCAGCTCGAAGACGTCGACCTTGGTGCCTTCTTCGCCGTCATCGACGACCTCGACGTTGGCGAGATCGGTCTGCATGTCCGACAGGACGGTCGAGATGGCCTCGGTCTTCGACTCGTAGTTGCGATCGATCGCCTTCTTGATCGCCGTCTGCGACGCGACGAGCGGCAGCACCTGGAGATTCGTCATGAACGAGATGTCGTCCAGGGCGAACACGTTCGTCGGATCGGCCATCGCGAGCGCGAGCGAGTTGCCCATCCGACGGACCGGGACCACCTCGTATTTTCGCGCGATGGGCGACGGCACGAGCCTCAGGACGTCGGGATCGATGTCGAGCTGGCCGAGCGTGATCGACGGAACACCGTACTGGCGCGACAGGAATCCGATGAGCTGATCTTCGTTGACGAAGTTCAGCCGGACCAGAACCGAGCCGAGCTTCTCGGCCGAGCCTTTCTGCTCGGCGAGCGCCTTCTTGAGCTGTTCTGCGGTGAGGAGTCCGTCCGTCACGAGGAGGTCCCCGAGGCGTCGGTTGACAGGCTGCCCGAGCTTCACCTGCTGCTGCTGGGCCATTGTAATTTTCTACATTACCCCACCCAGTCGTTTCAACGTATCGGTAAAGGCTCGGTACGCATCGTCCTGATAAAGCACGAAAACGACGCGCTTTAGGCCGGTGGGACCGCCTTTCAAATGAGACACCACGGCGTTGAGCATCGCGTTCGCCGACACGCCCGGCGGCACGTGACCGACGCCGGTGCCGAGCGCCGGCAGCGCCATCGACGTGATGCGATGCTTCGCCGCCAGCGCGAGGACGGCTTTCGTCGTCGCGGTGATCTGCTCGCCGTCCGTCTTGAGGTCGGGGCCCATGACGGCGGCGTGGATCACGTGGGTCGCGGCGAGATTGCCGCCGGTGGTCAGCACCGCCTCGCCGACCTCGACCGGGCCCTGCCGCATCGCCTCTTCCTCGATGATGACGCCGCCCTTCCGCTTGATCGCGCTCGACACCCCCGTGCTCATGGACAAGGTGGAGTTCGCCGCGTTGACGATCGCGTCGACTTCCCACTCGGAGATGTCGCCGCGCTCGATCGAGATCGATGCCTGTCCGATCCTGAGCCTCATGACCGTTTTTCGCCGCGTTCCTCGGCTTTCGCGGCCTCCCACGACCGCTCGAGTTCATCGGGCGCCACCGCGCTGACCGAGGTGCCTCGCGCGGCCAGGTCCGCTTCCATGTCCGAGAAGCGCCGGCGGAACTTCTCGATCGCGCCGTGGAGCGCGTCGTCGGCGTCGAGCGCCGAGAGTCGCGCCACGTTGACGATCGAGAAGAGCGCGTCGCCGAGCTCTTCGCGAATGCGCTCGGCGTTGCCCGAGGCGACCGCCTCGGCGGCCTCGCGGATCTCCTCCTCGACCTTGAGCCACGCCCCGCGCGCATCGGGCCAGTCGAAGTTCACCCGCGCGGCCTTGCTCTGCACTCGCTGCGCGCGCAGCAGCGACGGCAGCGCCCGCGGCACGCCGTCGAGCAGCGAGCGCCGCTGGCCGCGCGCCTCCGCCTCGCGCTGCTTGATCGCTTCCCACTGCACCAGCGCCTCCGTCGCGGTGCCGACCGACGCGTCGCCGAACACGTGCGGATGCCGCCGCACCATCTTGTCGATGAGCTGGCCGAGCAGATCGGTCATCGTGAAGTCGCCCTGCTCCTCGGCAACGCGGGCGTGGAAGACGATCTGGAACAGGAGATCGCCGAGCTCCTCGCGCACGGCCGCGCTGCGACCGGACTCGATCGCCTCGAGGACTTCGTAGGCTTCCTCGATGAGAAATGGTTTGAGCGAAGTCGGGGTCTGCTCACGATCCCACGGGCAACCGCCCGGTTCACGGAGTCGCTGCATGACGTCCAGGAGCCGTTGAAAGAGAACACCGGGGGAGTCGGTCATTTCCGTTCCTGAGGCTAACCGATTATACAGCAAGGGTTTTCGCGTGTGCTAGGCTCACCCTGATGGCCCAGGAGCACGAGGACGTCTTCAAGGTCACCGATCGACGCCGCCGGCTCGATGACGATGAGCCGTCGTCTCCGACGACGCCCCGGACACCGGAGCCTGAGCCGGTCCACGCGGCGCCGCCCCAGGGCGGCGCCGGCGAGCGCAGTCTGGCGGGGCTCTTCATGATGCTGGCGAGCTCGGCGGTCGTGGCCCTCGGCGATGCGCCCGATCCTCTGACGGGGCATCGCCAGGTCGATCTCGCCCAGGCGGCGGACGCCATCGACCTGCTCATCCTGCTGCGGGAGAAGACCGAGGGCCACCGGTCACCCGAGGAAAGCCGGATCCTCGACGAGGTCTTGTACGATCTCCAGCTTCGCTATGTTCACGCTACGAAGAGGTCCTGATCGAGACGGTCCCGGATTCGATGGTGATCGACTCGACGGAATCCGGCATGCGCCATCGGAGTAGTCCCTGGAGCCCTGGGCTCGGCAGGAGCCAGCGGAAGAATCCCGGTAGCGGCTGCCGGCCGATCGCGAAGCGCTGCAGGTCGAAGCGCAGATAACGTCGCTGGCTCCGCGTCGCTCCGACCTCGAGGCTTGCCCTCGCGGTGAGACGAAGCCAGACCTGCCGGTCGAGCCAGGCGCCCGGTATCAGGCTCGCGAGGGGCGAGGCCGAGAGGACATCGCGAAGCAACAGCAGTCCCTTGAATTCGACGATGCCATCGCCGGCGAGACGGACGGCCCGCACGGAGACGGGTATTTTTGCGATCTCGACGAGATTCCTCGAGAGGAAGGCGTTGAGTTCGGCCTCCGATATGACGACGGCGTGCTGCGTGCCCCGCGCGCGGCCAGCCCCACCGCGGGCGATATCGAAGATCTTCTGCTGACCGCGCGCTCCGTCCTCGGAAGAGCCGAGGGCTGCGGTCAGTTCTGGCTCCTGGAGTAGCCTCCAGCCCACCCAGAGTGAGCCCCCACCAAGGACGACCGCGGCGAGGGCTACCCCGAAGGCCACGGCACAGCCCGATCGCATCCGGAAACCCTATCACCCCACCCTCCCCCAAGCCCCATATACACAAAGGCCAATTATTGGACTGCCTTGACATCATAGTACTCAGATGATATACAACTTACGTACTCAGATGGCGGGGGACATAACGACCGGCGAATAAGGAGGAGTTGGAGATGGCAATCGCGCGTTGGCGTCCGTTCATGTCGGTGGAGAGGTGGGATCCGTTCCGGGGAGTGTCCGACATTCAGGGAGACGTGAACCGCCTGTTCGACGGCTTGCTCGGGAGGCCGATCGTCTCCGGAGCAGGCTCGACTGTGCGGGCCTGGGCACCGGTTCTCGACATGCACGAGACCAAGGATGAGGTGGTTCTGAGCTTCGAGCTTCCGGGCGTCAGTGACAAGGACGTATCGCTGTCGATCACCGGCGACCTGCTGACCTTGAAAGGCGAGCGCACCGCGAATCGTGAGTTCAAGGAAGAGGATGCGTACCGCACGGAGCGGGTCTACGGGAAGTTCGAGCGCAGCGTGCAGCTGCCGATGCCCGTGCAGGCCGACAAGGTGAACGCGACCTATCGAGACGGAGTCCTGGAGGTGAAGCTTCCGAAGGCGGAAGAGGTGAAGCCGAAGGCGATCAAGATCGACATCATCTAGTCGATCGGTCGCACGGTACGGATCGCGAAGTACGAGAAGCACGAGATGACGCGACGGGGCGGGCCGACCCGCTCCGTCGCTATTGAGATCAAGGAGAAGGGGGAATCGACATGGCGAAGGTGATCGGCATTGACCTCGGGACGACCAACTCGGTCGTGGCAGTCGTCGAGGGCGGCAATCCTACGGTGATCGCGAACCAGGAGGGCAGTCGGCTGACGCCCTCGGTCGCGGGGTTCACGAAGGAAGGCGAGATACTCGTCGGACAGGTTGCCAAGCGACAGGCGATCACGAATCCGGAGAACACCGTCTTCTCGATCAAACGGTTCATGGGCCGCCGCTACGACGAGGTCCTCCAGGAAATCAAGCTCGTCCCGTACAAGGTGGTCAAGGCCGCCAACGGCGACGCCCGGATCGAGGTGAGGGGCAAGCAGTATTCCCCGCCGGAGATCTCGGCCATGGTTCTGCGAAAGCTGAAGGAAGCCGCCGAGGCGTACCTGGGTGAGAAGGTCACCCAAGCCGTCATCACCGTGCCCGCCTATTTCAACGACAGCCAGCGGCAGGCGACCAAGGACGCCGGCCGCGTGGCGGGGCTCGAGGTCCTTCGCATCATCAACGAGCCCACCGCCGCCGCGCTGGCGTACGGCCTCGACAAGAAGAAGGACGAGACAATCGCAGTCTACGACCTGGGCGGCGGCACCTTCGATATCTCGATCCTCGAGATCGGCGAGGGCGTCTTCGAGGTCAAGGCGACCAACGGCGACACCCACCTCGGCGGCGACGACTTCGACCAGCGCGTGATGGACTGGATCGCTGGCGAATTCAGGAAGGAGCACGGCATCGATCTGCTCAAGGACCGGATGGCCTTGCAGCGGCTGAAGGAGGCTGCCGAGAAAGCCAAGTGTGAGCTCTCGACGACCTTGCAGACCGAGATCAACCTGCCCTTCATCACGGCCGATGCGAGCGGGCCCAAGCACCTCGTGCTCACGCTGACGCGCGCCAAGCTCGAGGCGCTCGTGGCCGATCTGGTCGAGCGGACCCTCGGCCCGTGCCGCCAGGCGATGCAGGACGCCGGCGTCACCCCGAAGGACATCAACGAGGTCATCCTGGTCGGCGGCCAAACGCGGATGCCGAAGGTTCAAGACGCCGTCAAGCAACTCTTCGGCCGCGAGCCGCACAAAGGCGTCAATCCGGACGAGGTCGTGGCGGTCGGCGCCGCCGTGCAGGGCGCGGTGCTCACCGGCGAGGTCAAGGATCTGCTGCTACTCGACGTCACCCCGCTCTCCCTCGGCATCGAGACGCTGGGCGGCGTGATGACCGCGCTCATCACGCGGAACACGACGATCCCGACGAAGAAGAGCGAGGTCTTCACCACGGCGGCGGACAACCAGACCTCCGTCGAGGTCCATGTGCTGCAGGGCGAGCGCCCCATGGCGCGCGACAACCGGACGCTCGGTAAGTTCCACCTGGTGGGCATCCCCCCGGCGCCGCGTCAGGTCCCGCAGATCGAGGTGACGTTTGACATCGACGCGAACGGCATCTTGAACGTCGCGGCGCAGGACAAGGCGACCGGCAAGCAGCAGAACATCACCATCACGGCGTCGTCCGGTCTGACCAAGGACGAGATCGATCGGATGGTGAAGGAAGCCGAGGCGAACTCCGCCGAGGACACCCGGCGCAAGCAGGAGATCGAGGTCCGCAACCAGACCGACACGCTCGTCTACTCGACCGAGCGGACCCTCGGCGAGCATGGCGCCAAGCTGGCAGAGGCCGATCGCAAGGCGATCGACGACGCGCTGGCGGAGGCGCGCGAAGCGCTGAAGGGCGAGGACATCGAGCGGATGAAGCGCGCGCAGGACGGCTTGAGCCGCGCGTCGCACAAGCTGGCGGAGATCATGTACCGCGAGGCGCAGGGTCAGCCGGCCGGCTCGAGCGCTCCGGGCGCGCAGAGCCAGGGCGCGCCGGGCCCGAAGGAAGGCGAGGTGGTCGACGCCGACTTCGAGGATCTGGGCGACAAGAAGAAGTAACGGTTCATGCGTCGCGACTACTACGCAGTGCTCGGTATCGCGGCGACGGCTCCGCCGCGCGAGGTGCGCAGAGCATATCAGCGCCTCGCGCGGCAGTATTCGCCCGACGTCAATTTCTGGGACGAGCGCGCCCGCGAGCTCTTCGAGGAGATCGCGGAGGCGTTCCGGGTGCTCGGCGACCCCACGGCGCGCCAGATGTACGACCGATACGGTCACGCCGCCGGCGCCGACGAGGCGCTGGCGGCGGGGCGCCGCGGTGACGACGTGCACGCCGTCGTGGACCTGACCTTCGCCGAGGTCGTGCGGGGCGCGAACGTCCGGCTCGACGTCCCGCGGTTCTCGGGCTGCACGGCGTGTGGGGCGAGCGGCGCCGTCAGGGAGGGCCGATGCTCGGCGTGCATGGGCCGCGGCGTGCGGCGAGTGATCGAGCCGGTCGGCGTCGCGGTGCCCGCAGGGGTCGATTCCGGCGCGCAGATCCGCGTCGCCGGCGAAGGCAATGCCGGACCGTTCGGGGGGCCGCGTGGTGATCTGATCGTCAGCACCCGAGTCGTGGAGCACCCGTTCTTCCGCCGGAAAGGCGACAGCGTGCACTGCGACGTCCCGATCAGCGTGTGGGAGGCCTTGCTCGGCGCTCGGATCAGGGTGCCGACACCGTCGGGCGAGGCCGTGCTGATCGTGCCGCCGGGGACGACCGGCGGTCAAGTGTTCCGCCTGCGCGGTCAGGGGCTGTCCAGACTGACGGACGAGTCGACGGGAGACCTCTACGTGACGGTTCGCGTCGAGATGCCGACCGGGCTCGACGCGCGTACGCACGAGCTCGTGCGCGAGCTCGCGCGGCTCATGCCCGTCGAGACCCGCACCGCGCTGGAGCGCTATCGGGGAGGTGCCGAGTGACCGATCGCGGCAAGCCGCTCTACATGATCGGGGTGGTGGCCGACATGCTGAATGTCCACCCCCAGACGCTTCGCTTCTACGAGAAGAAGGGACTCGTGCGCCCGAGTCGAACCGTCGGCCGCACGCGCATGTACTCCACCGAGGACGTGGACGAGCTGGCCCGGCTGCTCCGGCTCACGCGCGACCTCGGTGTGAATCTCGCCGGCATCGAGGTCATCCTAAAAATGAGACGCCGGATGATCGAGATGCAGAAGCAGATCGAAGATCTCGTCACCTACCTCCGCGAGGAGGGGGGCGAGACGGCGGGCCAGAGCCGGCCGCAGGAGCCGAGAGAGGCTCTCGTCCGGGCCGCAGCGGGTCAGCTCAAGCCCGTCGATCTGTTCTAGCTCGAAAGGAGAACCATGGCTGGCGAGCGCGATGACAAAGAGCTCAACGTCCCCGACGTTCTGGGGATTTTGCCCCTACGCGGCACGGTGGTCTTTCCGCAGGCAGTGACACCGCTGGCGGTTGGTCGCCCCGGATCGGTGCGGCTCGTCCAGGAAGCGCTCCAGGGTAGTCGGATCGTCGGCGCGGTGATGCAGCGCGATCCGACCGCCGAGGAGCCGCGCGCCCAGGAGCTTCACTCGACCGGAACCGCGATCCTCATCCACAAAGCGCTGAAGCAGCCCGACGGCACCCTGCGGCTGATCGTGCAAGGGCTGGGGCGATTCCGCATCGGCGACATCGTGCAGGAGGCGCCGTTCGTCCGCGCCCGGATCGTTCGGGTCGCCGACGAGACGGCCGGACCCACTCTTGAGGTCGAGGCGCTCGCGCGCACGGCCACCGGGCTCTTCCAGAAGGTGATCGCGCTCTCGGCGACCTTGCCCGACGAGCTCGCGAACGCCATCGGCGGCGCCGAGGGCCCGGGTGCCGTCGCCGACCTCATCGCCGCGTCGCTTCCGACGCTCCCGACGCCGCTGCGCCAGGAGCTCCTGGAGACGCTCAGCGTCGCCGAGCGCCTGCAGCGGCTCGTCGTGGCCCTCACGAAGGAGGTCGAGGTCCTCGAGCTCGGCTCGAAGATCCAGTCGGAAGCCCAGTCGGAAATGTCCAAGACGCAGCGCGAGTACTACCTGCGCGAGCAGATGAAGGCGATCCAGAAGGAGCTCGGTGACGGCGACGATCGCACGCAGGAGATCGACGCTCTGCGGCAGAAGATCGAGGCGGCCGGCATGACCGAGGAGGCCAAGAAGGAAGCGCTCCGCGAGCTCGATCGGCTCGCCAAGATGCCGCCGGCGGCCGCAGAGTACACGGTGGCGCGCACGTACATCGACTGGCTCGTGTCGATACCTTGGCAGCAGGAGACCGCGGATAACGTCGACATCGCTCAGGCGCGGACGATCCTCGACGAGGATCACGAAGGACTCGAGAGGATCAAGGACCGGATCCTCGAGTACCTCGCGGTCAAGAAGATCCGGCCGTCGGGCAAGGATCCGATCCTGTGCTTCGTCGGGCCTCCAGGCGTCGGCAAGACGTCGCTCGGGCGGTCGATCGCGCGTGCGCTCGGGCGGAAGTTCCATCGCATCTCGCTGGGTGGTATGCGCGACGAGGCGGAGATCCGCGGCCATCGCCGGACCTACATCGGCGCATTGCCCGGCCAGATCATCCAGGGGCTGCGGCGTGCCGGCACGAAGAACCCGGTGTTCATGCTCGACGAGATCGACAAGCTCGGGATGGACTTCCGCGGCGACCCGGCGTCCGCGCTCCTGGAAGTGCTCGATCCGGAGCAGAACGTCTCGTTCCGCGATCACTACGTCGACGTCGCGTTCGATCTGTCACGCGTGCTGTTCGTCACGACCGCGAACGTGATCGACACGGTGCCGCCGGCGCTGCGTGACCGGATGGAGATCATCACCCTCGCCGGCTATACCGAGGAGGAGAAGATCGCCATCGCTCAGCGGCACCTCGTGCCGAAAGAGGCGCGGGAGCACGGGCTCGACCCCGAGAAGGACATCACGTTCACGCCCGAGGCGCTGCGCCTGTTGGCCCGCGGCTACACCCGCGAGGCCGGGGTGCGGAACCTCGAGCGCGAGATTGCCAGCGTCTGCCGGAAAGTGGCGCGCCGGCGTGCCGAGGGGCACCCCGAGGCGGCCCGGATCACACCCGACGTGGTCACTTCGTTCCTCGGCGTCCCGCGCTTCGAGCTCGAGGAGGTCGAGGAGCGCACGCGCGTCCCGGGCGTCGCGATCGGTCTGGCGTGGACTCCGGTCGGCGGCGACGTGTTGGTCATCGAGGCGACCCGGATGCCGGGCAAGCGGACGTTGACCCTGACCGGGCAGCTCGGCGACGTCATGAAGGAGTCGGTGCAGGCGGCACTCTCGTGGGTCCGCTCGCACGCCGACGAGCTCGGTATCGCGCCGGAGTTCTGGGAGACCTCGGACATCCACGTGCACGTTCCGGCGGGCGCCATCCCGAAGGACGGGCCCTCTGCCGGCGTCACGATGACGACCGCGCTGGTGTCGCTGCTGACCGGCCGGCGCGTCCGCCCGGGTCTGGCGATGACGGGCGAGGTCAGCCTCGCCGGTCGAGTGCTGCCGGTCGGCGGGATCAAGGAGAAGGTGCTGGCCGCGCACCGGGCCGGCATCCGCACCTTGGTGATGCCGGCGCGGAACGCCAAGAACTTGATCGAGGACGTCCCGGCGCGGGTGCGTGACGAGATGACGGTTCACCTGGCGGATTCCGTGCAAGACGTCCTGAAGTGGGCGATCGAGGAGAGCCCCTCATGGCCGGAGGTGGAGCGGATGGCGTTATCGTCCTGATTTCAAGGACTTGAAGCGCTTCCGATTACGGCATTCTACCTTGAAGCGGTGACGGCGCGTCGGCTAACATAGCCGTATGTCACGCCTCGGGTATTGCCTGGGTGTGGTATCAGCAGTGCTTCTCTCGTCGACCTCGGCTGGAGCTCAGGTGTATAGGCTCTCCGAGGGCGACGGGACCGTTCACTTCACGAACGCGCCGACCGATCCGCGCTACAAGAACCTCGCCGGCTACTCGTCCGGCACGTCGGCGGGCTTCCTGCGTCTGCCCCCTGCGGACACGGCGCGTTACGGCGCCGAGATCAAGGCGGCCGCCGATCGCTACGGCGTACCGGAGCGCCTGGTCCAGGCTGTCATCCGGGCGGAGTCGGCGTTCAACCCGAAGGCGGTATCCGTGAAGGGCGCTCAGGGGCTGATGCAGCTCATGCCGGAGACGGCGTCGATGCTCGGTGTCCGCAACAGCTTCGATCCCCAGCAGAACATCGACGGCGGCGTGCGACATCTTCGCGGGCTGATCGACCGGTTCGGAAACGACCTGCCTCTGGCGCTGGCCGCCTACAACGCGGGTGAGAAGGCCGTGGTCTCGAATCGAGGGATCCCGCCATACCCGGAGACCCGCGACTACGTCACGAAGGTGCTGTACTACTACGACGGCACCACGAACGGCGGGTCGCCGACCCCGCCGATGCCGGTCTATCGGACCGTCGGCGACGACGGCTCCATCGTCTACACGAACATTCCTCCTCGCGGCCGCCGCTAGCTCCCCGCTGGCTCGGTCGTCGCCTTCCTCACTCCGTCTACGCGGTTCCGCGCGACACGTTCTTCTCGAGCCAGCTCCCGACCGCGGAGGACATGGCCGGGAGCAGACGTCGATTCAAGACCAGTCCCCAGTGCGAGGCGCCCATGATCTCGATGTGATCGGCGGCGAGCGGGAGATCGTCATAGCGCTGCCGAGGCCACAGCCTGTCGGCCGTCCCGGTGACGATCAGCACCGGGCACGAGGGGTTGCCGACGACAACGCCGGCTTTGCGCTCGTCGCGCGCGAAGCGCGACTCCAGGCCCAGCGATTCCAGGGCCACCACGCGCTCGTCGCGGTCGAGATCCGCCATCGCCGGCTGATGTTCGGGGTCGCGGTCCACGATCCCGTATTCCTCCGGGCCGAACGTGCCGGCGCGGAGTGGCACCGCGGAATCGAGCGTCCGCGCTGGTGCGCTCGGCGCGAGACCCACGCAGGCTCGAGCACGACACTCGGCGGCCGCCATCAGTGCCACCAGGCCGCCCATGCTCCAGCCCAGGAGCACCGGCGGCTCGCGCAAGGCGCGCGCGAACGCGACGACGTCGTCGGCATAGTCGGCCATGCGTGTCGTGCCGAGCTCGGCCGGCGCACGGGCGCCGTGGCCGCGGAGGTCGAGGGCGTGCGAGGACCAGCCGCGGCGGGCGAGCTCACCCTGCCAGAAGGTCCACACGCGCGCTGAGTTCGCCGCGCCGTGGACGAGGATCACCGACGGACGCTCGTCGGCGTTCGTCAGGAGGCTGTGCGCTCGGAGGGCGACCATGCCCGACATTTTAAGACCGGCCGATGATTGTCAGGCATGCTGGGATAGCGATGACGTTCGGCAGTGCCGTGGGCGCGTTGGCTGTGTGCGTCCTCTTGCTCGGCCTGGCGAGCGACAGCCGATCGCCGAGCTCTCACCCGACAGGCCTCACCGCGAATCAGGAGGCGCGCCCCGCTCCAGCTCCGATGAAAGAACCTCTCGCCAGAGACGCGGCGACGCCACGGCCGGCAGAGATCGCGCCGCAGCCCGTCGAGCCCGTGAAGCCATCGACGCCTGCGCCCGCAGCGAAGCCGCCCGCAACCAGCAGTGCCCCACCACCGGGTCGGACTGCGGCAGGAGGACTCGCGACAAAGGAGAGCCCCGCAACGGGAGCAGAGCCACAGCCGAGATCCGCTCCACCGTCGGATGTCGTGCCGCCGCAGCCCGCGACACCGGTGGCCGCGACGCTCGACCTGAGGTCGCTCGAGCAGCGTCTGCGCGACACCACGGCGATCGGCGTCTTCACCAAGCTTTCGCTCAAGAACCAGGTCGACGACCTGTTGCGGGAGTTTCGCGAATTCCACAAGTCGCAAGACCAGACGATGCTGGCGACGCTTCGGCAGTCTTTCGATCTGCTGCTCCTGAAGGTGCTGTCGCTGCTCCAGGACAGTGATCCGGGGCTCGCCCGCGACATCTCATCGTCGCGAGACGAGCTATGGAGCATCCTGACCGACCCCGAGAAGTTCAAGAACGTCGAGTGACGGAACGAGCTGATCAAGGAGGAGCGATGAGCAGGCGAACCAGGGTGGGCGCCATGATCGTGTCGGCGGCGGTGCTCTCCGCGGTGACCGCGCGGGCGGCCGACGATCCGGCCGTGCTGAAGGATTTGACGGCCGTCATCGCGCTGCAAGGGCAGCCGTGCGGGCAGGTCGTCACCGCCACCAAGCAAGCCGACAACGACTACGTCGTGGTGTGCAAGGACGGAAGCCGTTATCGCGTGTTCGTCAACGCAGAAGGCCGGGTCGTCGTGCAGAAGCAGTGACGACCGTGCCTCACGCTCGCCACTGGCGGTCGAGCCCCCGATACTGGATCGCCTCCGCGCAGTGCTCGGCCGTCAGCGCGTCCACGCCGGCCAGGTCGGCGATCGAGCGCGCGACCTTGAGCACCCGGTCGTGGCCGCGAGCCGAGAGCCCCAGGCGCGTCACGGCGGAGGCCAGCAGGCGCTCGGCGTCGGCCGAGAGCGCACAGAAGCGCCGAACCTGGCGCGGGCTCATCGCTGCGTTGACGCGGGGGGTGCTCGAGTGGAAGCGGTCACGCTGGAGCTGCCGCGCGACACCCACTCGCGTCCGGATCGCTTCACTGGCATCGCCCGCGGCCAGGGCCTGAATCTCTTCGGGCAGCAGCGCCGGCAGCTCCACGTGAAGATCGATGCGGTCGAGGAGCGGACGCGAGAGCCGGCCGAGGTACCGCGCGCGCTCGGCGGGTGTGCAGACGCAGCCGTCGAGAGACGGACAGCCGCGGCGACAGGGGTTGGCGGCGGCCACGAGCTGAAAGCGGGCGGGAAAGCTGCCGACACCGCTGGCGCGCGCGATCGTGACGCGACCGTCCTCGAGCGGCTGGCGCAGCGACTCGAGCACGTGCTGCTGAAATTCGGGTAGCTCGTCGAGGAAGAGCACGCCGAGATGCGCGAGCGTCACCTCGCCCGGGTGCGGCGGGCTGCCGCCACCGATGAGCCCGGATACCGAGATGGTATGGTGCGGCGCGCGAAACGGGCGCTGGCTCAAGAGGTCGCCGTGACGCGGCAGGAGCCCGGCGACCGACCAGATCGTCGACGCCTCGATGACCTCATCGCGGTTGAGCGGGGGGAGGATCGCCGCGAGCCTTCGCGCCAGCATCGTCTTGCCGCCTCCTGGCGGCCCCACGAGCAGCACGTTGTGAGCCCCGACCGCGGCGATCTCGAGCGCGCGCTTGGCGTGGGCCTGACCGCGGACGTCGGCGAAGTCGAGGTCGTCCGCGGCGGCCGTCTCGGCCGCCGCGCGTGTCGGCGCGGCGACAGACGCCGCGTCACCGCAGTTGAGCAGCCCCACGGCGTCGTGCAGGGTCGGGGCGGCGAGCACCCGGAGCCCTTCGACGGCGAGGGCTTCCGTGTGGTTCGCCGCCGGCACGACGAGCGTGCGAATGCCCTGCCGCCGGCACGTGAGTCCGACCGCGAGGACGCCGCGGACACCGCGGATTTTTCCGTCCAGGGCCAGCTCACCGACGACCGCAACCCGGCTGATGCGCTCGGACTTGAGCGCGCCGGTCGCCGCGAGGATGCCGAGCGCGATCGGGAGATCGAACGAGGTGCCCTCCTTGCGGACGTCTGCGGGCGCGAGATTCACCGTGATGCGATCGCTCGGGAACACGAAGCCGGCGTTGCGGATCGCCGTGCGGACCCGCTCGCGGCTCTCGCGGACCGCCGAGTCGGGAAGCCCCACCGTGTTGAACGCGGGCAAGCCAGGGGCGATGTCGACCTCGACCCGCACGATCGCGGCCTCGACGCCCACGAGCGCTGCAGAGAGGACGCGCGCAATCACGAGGACGATTGTTCGATCGGTTCGGTGCCCCGTCAATGTCCCGAATCGAAGACGTCTGAATTTTCCCGCACATGTCGGGCGGCACAGGTCGCCGACGAGGTAGCAGCGATTGGTGCTAGAGTCCGGGGATGGCGCGCCCCGTCGTCCTCGTCGTCGACGACGACCCCGGTGTCCGAGAGTCGTTCCGGCTGATCCTCGAGGACTATTACGACGTCGTCGACGTGCCCGACGGGCCCGGCGCGCTCGACGTCGTGCGCGCCTCCACGGTCGACCTGGTGCTCCTGGACATCCGCCTGCCCGGCATGGACGGCATCGAGGTGCTCGAGCGCATCAAGGCCATCGACGAGGGCATCGAGGTGATCCTCGTGACCGCCGTGAAGACCGTGCGCACCGCGGTGGCCGCCATGAAGCTCGGCGCCTTCGACTACCTGACCAAGCCCTTCGAGGAAGACGAGCTCCTGTCGCTCTCGCGCCGCGCCCTCGAGCGGCGCGCCCTCGAGCGCGAGGTCGCGTTCCTGCGCTCCGAGCTGGCGCGCGCACACGATCTCGACGAGATCGTCGGGCGGCACCCCGCAATCGAGAAGCTCCACGGCCTCATCGCGCAGGTCGCCCGGACGTCGACGACCGTGCTGATCACCGGCGAGAGCGGGACCGGCAAGGAGCTGGTGGCGCGAGCCATCCACCATCAGGGCGCGCGGCGCGACGGGCCCTTCGTCGCCGTCAATCCCGCCGCGATCACCGAGACGCTCATCGAGTCCGAGCTGTTCGGCCACGAGCGGGGCGCGTTCACCGGTGCTCACCAGCGGAAGCTCGGGAAGTTCGAGCTGGCGCAGGGGGGCACCCTGTTCCTCGACGAGATCGGCACCCTGCGGTCCGAGCTCCAGGTCAAGCTCTTGCGGGTGCTCCAGGAGCGCGAGATCGAGCGGGTCGGCGGCGCGCGCCCCGTCAAGATCGACGTCCGCTTCATCGCCGCGACCAACACGAACCTCAAGGAGGCCGTCGCGCGCGGCGCCTTCCGCGAGGATCTGTACTACCGGCTCCACGTCGTGCCGATCGTGGTCCCGCCGCTCCGGGAGCGGATCCAGGACGTTCCGCTCCTCGTCGATCATTTCATCCGCCGTGACAATCGGCGATTCCACAAGCGCATCGAGGGGCCGTCACCTGAAGCGCTGGCCGCGCTCCAGGCCTACCGCTGGCCGGGCAACGTGCGCGAGCTCGAGAACGTGGTCGAGCGCTGCGTGGTCCTGGCGGAAGGGCCGGTCGTCCAGCTCAACGATCTGCCGCTCGACGTCTCCTTGCCTCACCAGGCCACGAAGGTCCGCGCGGCCGAGGCCCTGCCCCTGAACGAAGCGACCGATCAGTTCGAGCGCCAGATCGTGCTGCGGGTTCTCGAGCGCGTGGGCTGGAACCTCACCGAGGCCGGCCGCATTCTCGAGGTCCATCGCAATTCGCTCCGCGTGAAGCTCGCCCGCTGGGGAGTACGCGCACCGGGGGGCGAGCACTGAGCGCCCAGTGGTTGGGCGCCCAGCGGTTGGGCGGCGCGCCCACTCACTGTGCGACGGCGTAACCGCAAGCCCGCACGGCGGTATCGGCTGGCCTTTACGAAACAGGCACTTGTCATGCGGCTGCGACTTTGGTCGCACTTCTGGTCGGCGAATTGCTTAGCCTCCTCGCGGTGTGTCGGAGCCCTCATGGGGAGGGCTTCTCAACCGTTCAGGAGGGTAAGCAATGGCAAAAGCATTTGCGGGCCTGGTGGTGGCGGCGGCGGTGATCGCTTCATTCCTGCTGGTGGCGCCGGTAATCGAGTCGGCGACGTCCCACTCGACCCAGTACTTTCAGGCGATCGGGACTGCGGAGGGCGGCGCAGACTAAGCGTCGTTCGCTCGTTGCCCGGTCCGTCGTCGCTGGCGAGTCGGCTTGGGATGGGGAAGGGAGGCCGTCGTCCTCCCTTCCTCGTCCTCGTGCTGGTGCTGGCGGCTCTGGTGCTCACGCACCCGGCGCCGTTGCGCACTCAGGACCGCAGTCCTGGCACGGCGGAGACCGTCTACCGGCGGCCGCTGGGTCACGACCCGAAGACCCTCGATCCAGCCCGGGTCAGCGACATCTATAGTCTGTCCGTCTCGCAGCAGATCTTCGACGGTCTCGTGCAGTACGACCAGGCGCTCACGATCGTGCCCGCGCTCGCGGAGTTCTGGCGAGCCTCGCGCGATGGGCTCGTGTGGACCTTCAATCTGCGCCGCGGCGTGAAGTTCCATCACGGACGCGAGGTCACGGCGGACGACGTCGTCTACTCGTTCGCGCGCGTTCTCGATCCCAAGACGCGCTCGGGCGCGGCCGAGCTGTTCCTCAATGTCAAGGGCGCCCGTGAGTTCCGAGACGGGCGCGCGAAGAGCGTGGCGGGGCTGGTCGCGCTCGATCGACGGACGGTCCAGGTGACGCTCGACGACAACGTCGCGCCGTTCGTGGCCATCGCGGCGGTCGGTCACGCCAAGATCGTTCCCCGCGATCTCGTCGACGCGCAGGGCGAGGCATTCGGCGCCCAGCCGGTCGGCACGGGCCCGTTCAAGCTGGCCCGCTGGGAGCGGGGCAAGGAGATCGTGCTCGACGCGAACGCGGACTACTTCGACGGCGCGCCGCGTCTGTCGCGGCTGGTGTTCCGGATCTTCCCGGGTGAGCAGCGCGACGCCATGCAGGAGGAGTTCCAGAAGGGCAATCTCGAGGACGCGCCGGTGCCGGCGCGGGTCGACCGGCGGGCGCTGGCCGCGAGCGGCGGCTACATCTACGTGAAGCGGCCGATGATCAGCACGCGGTTCTACGGATTCAACACCCGCGTGAAGCCGCTCAACGATCGGCGGGTCCGGCAGGCGATCGTCCTGGCGATCGACCGCGAGGCGATCGTGGAGGGCATCTACCTCAGTCAGGTGGCGTACGCCCGCGGCATCCTGCCGCCGGGCATGCTCGGCTTCAATCCCGGCCTCGCCGGATATCCCTACAGCCCGCAGGGCACGCGCGAGCTGCTCGCCGAGGCCGGGTATCCAGGGGGCCGCGGTCTCCCGCCGCTGACCATCTGGTCCGGCGCGCGGCAGGCCGACATCGTTCGCGAGCACGCGCTGATCAAGAAGTCGCTGGCCGCGGTCGGAATCACCGCCGACTTCCAGTACAACACCGACTGGCAGGCGTTCTCGAAGCTGCTCGACGAGGGAAAGCTGCCGATCTTTCTCTACGCGTGGTACGCGGACGTCCCCGACCCGGACAATTTCCTGACAAAATTGTTCCACTCCAAGAGCCCGCGCAACTTCTTCGGGTACGCCAACCCCGTCGTCGACGAGCTCCTCGTCAGCGCCCGGGCGGCGGGCGACATCCAGCGGCGGGTCGAGCTCTATCGAAAGGCGGAGCAGCTCATCCTCGACGACGCCCCGATCATCCCCGTCTTCCACCGCGCCTACGAGCGTCTCTTCCAGCCCTACGTGCGGAGTGTCGAGGTGAACGGTCTGGGCGACCCGTACATTCCGCTGCGCAAGATCTGGCTCGAGCGCACCCGATGAGACCGCAATCGCTCCGCGCGCAGCTTCTGTTCGGCACCATCCTCGTGATCGTCCTGGTCATGACCGGGGTCATGGCGGTGGTCGATCACCAGCAGCGCGCCGCGATCATCTCGGAGCTCGAGCGGCGCGGCGAAGCGCTCGCGCGGAATCTGGCTGCGATCTCCTACGGCCCGCTCCTCCTCTACAACTTCACGGCGCTCGAGCAGAACGTCGTCCGGGTGGCGGCCGAGCACGACGTCCTCTATGCGGTCGTGCTCGACGCCGACGGCAAGGTAGCGGCCCACAGCCGGTATCCCGAGCGCGTCGGACTCCTCCTGCACGGCGCCGTGCACGAGCAGGCGGCGCGCACGCTCGAGCCGTTGACGCAGGAGACCGTGACGAACTCGGGCGAGGCCGTGTACGACTTCGCGGTGCCGGTCCTCGTGGAAGGACGGAAGTGGGGCACGGTGCGGCTCGGTCTCACCAAGCAGCGGATGGAAGCCGAGCTGCGGCGCACGCGCCTCGAGCTCGGCGCCCTCACCCTGGTGACGCTCCTGGTCGGCAGCGTGGGTGCCGCGCTGGTGGCCCGTCGTATCGCGCGGCCGGTCCAGCAGCTGGCCGAAGGGGCCGCCGCCATCTCGCGCGGCGATCTCAACCAGCGGATCGAGCCCTCGACCCAGGACGAGATCGGGCGGCTCGCGGCGGCGTTCAATCACATGGCCGCGCAGCTCCTCCAGCAGCGGACCGCGCTGGAGGAGGCGCACGCCGGCCTGCGGCGGCAGTTCGAGGAGGTCGCCGACCTCAAGAGCTACACCGACAACATCCTCGGGTCGCTCACCAGCGGTATCGTCACGATCGATCTCGACGGTCGCGTGGTCACGCTCAACCCGGCGGCCGAGCTCCTCACGGGATTCTTCCGCGGCGAGGCCGTGGGCCGGTACTGCACGGAGCTCTTCGCCCACACTCCCGAGATCAGCGATCTGCTGACCGAGACTCTGGCGAGCCACGCGCCGATCACGAGCGTGCCGCTCACGCTCCGGCGCCGCAACGGCTCCGCCCTCCCGACCGAGTTCAGCACGGCGCCGCTCAAGGGCGGCGAGGGCAAGGATCTGGGCGTCATCGGGGTCATCCGTGACGTCACCCTGGTGCGCCAGCTCGAGAGCGACCTGCGGCGGTCGGATCGGCTGGCCGCGCTCGGCACGCTCGCCGCCGGGCTCGCGCACGAGATCAAGAACCCGCTGACCTCGCTGCTCACGTTCAGCCGCCATCTGGACCGCAAGGTCGACGACCCGGTCTTCCGCGAGCGCTTCAGCAACGTCGTGCCCCGCGAGCTCGAGCGGATCAACGGCATCGTCGAGCGTCTGCTCGAGCTCGCGCGGCCGGCCCGCCTGAGCTTCGCCCTCCTGCGGCTCCCGGAGCTCCTGGAGCGGGCGCTCGAGCTGTACGTCGTGCAGCTCGACGAGCGCCACATCGCGGTGACACGCGAGTATGCCCGGGACGTACCGCCGATCCACGCGGACAAGGACGCGCTGTACCGCGTGTTCGTCAATCTGATCGCCAACGCGCTCGACGCGATGCCGCGCGGCGGGCGGCTGACAGTACGCGCCGGCTGGGCCGGCACCGGCGACACGATGCGCACGCCCCGGCGGCGGCCGGCGAGCCGGGTGAAGGTGGAGATCGAGGACACCGGCGTCGGGATCCAGCCGTCGGATACCGATCGTGTCTTCAATCCCTTCTACACGACGCGCGACAGCGGGACCGGCCTCGGCCTGGCGCTCGCGCACAAGATCATCGAGGATCACAGCGGGACGATCACCTTTCAGAGCGTGCCGGGCGTCGGCACGACGTTCACGATCATCCTCTCGCTGATGCCGGACCCGCCGAGCGCCCACGACGACGAGGATCCGCGATGAGCGAGCGCGGCGCGGTGTCGGCGCGCGACCAGTCGGCGCGGCTCGAGGAGGCGCTGGCCGACAACGCGACCCTCCGCCGCCACGCCAGCAGCGTGGCCCACGACTTCAACAACCTGCTCGCGGTCATCACCGGCTACACCGAGATGATGCTGAAGCGGCTCCGCGCCGACGACCCCCTGCGCCGGAACGCGGAGGCGATCAAGCGCGCGACCGAGTGGGGCACGGCGCTGGCGCAGCAGGTCCTCGCGGGAAGCCGCCGTGCGGTCCCGGCCCCGGTGCCGGTCGACCTCAACCAGCTCGTGGGCAACGTGACCCGCGTGCTGCAGCCCCTGCTCGGCGACTCGATCGAGCTCGTGACGCGGCTCAGCCCGAGCCTGGCGAGGGTCAGCGCGAACCCGCACCGGATCGGCCAGGTCATCATGAACCTCGTCGTCAACGCCCGCGACGCGATGCCGAATGGGGGGCGGCTCACCATCGAGACCAGCAACGTCGGTCAGACCGTGATGCTGGCGGTCGGTGACACCGGGTGCGGCATGGACGACGAGACCCGCGCGCGCCTGTTCGAGCCCTATTTCACGACGAAGGAGCCGGGGCGCGGCAGCGGCCTCGGCCTCGCGACGGTCTACGACGTCGTCACGCAGTGCGGTGGTCAGATCAGCGTCACGAGCGACGCCGGCGCCGGCTCGACGTTCAAGATCTATCTGCCGCGGGTCGCCGAGATCGAGACGCCGGCAGAGCCGACGCCGGCCCCGCCCGTCCCGGCGCCGGCGATGACCGAGGGCAAGACCGTGCTGGTCGTCGAGAACGAGCGTGAGGTACGCGATCTGATCCGCGAGATCCTCCAGCTCCAGAATTACGTCGTCCTCGAGGCGGGGGATCGCGACGAGGCGCTGGCGCTCAGCGAGCAGCACGCCAGCCGGATCGACCTCATGGTGGTGGACGTCGGCATCCCGCCGTCGTTCGCCGACGAGTGGGTCGTGCGCGTGCGCACGTCGCGGCCGGCCGTCAAGGTACTCTATGTCTCGGGGTATCTGAGCGACAGCGCGTCGGTCGATGCGCCCAAGCTGGGTCCGCTGCTCCAGAAGCCGTTCACCGTGGGGGCGTTCACGAAGGCGATCGGGTTGGTACTCGGCCGGGCGAAATAGGCGATGGAGTACCTGATCGTGAAGTTCCCCGAGACGCGGGAGGTGCGGGTCGACGGCGTCCCGCACGGCCGGACGAACATCGTCTTGCAATTCGAGGCGGGGATCCACGACGTGACGCTCGGGCCGCCCTGGAACTTCGCCCCGCTCGAGCAGAAGGTGCTGCTCCTGAACACCGCGGCGCTGGCGCCCTACCAGGTCGAGTTTCGTGTCCTGCCGCCCGCCTCGATTCCGATCTCGCCCGGAAGCCCGCCGTGATGGTGCGGGCGCGGCTCGGCGCCCTGGTGGTCCTGTTCTCCCTCGTGGCCGTCGGCTGCGCCCACTACCCACTCAACGCGCCGCTCGCGACGGCCGGCGACGGCCGGACGGGCTATCGATTCCCGGCGATGGTCGTCGAGCGGCCCGACCCGGCCGACGAGATCTTCGTGTGTCTCTCGTTCTCGGGCGGCGGCACCCGCGCGGCAGCCTTCTCCTACGGCGCGCTGCTCCGGCTGAGGAACATCGACATCGGTCGGACCGGCAGGCCGCGGAGCCTGCTGGACGAGGTGGATTGCATCGCCGGGATCTCGGGCGGGGCGTTCACGGCGGCGTACTACGGCCTGTTCGGCGCCGCGACCTTCGATCGCTTCTACGATCGATTCCTGGCCCGGGACATCCAGGGCGAGCTGGCGCTGAGCGCGCTCAATCCGGTCAACCTCGCGCGCCTGGCCTCGCCGTACTTCAGCCGGATCGACCTGGCAGCCGAGCTCTACGACACGACGGTCTTCGGTGGCGCCACCTATGCGGCTCTGGCGAAGCGCCCGCGACCGTTCGTCATCCTGCACGCGACCAGCATGGCGAACGGAGCGCCCTTCGAATTCACGCAGGACGACTTCGATTTCCTCGGATCCGACCTCGGATCGTTTCACGTCGGCCGCGCGGCCGCGGCGTCGTCCGCCTTTCCGTTCCTGCTGAGCCCGGTGAGCCTCCGGAGCTATCCGCCTGCCGCAGGCTTCGTGATCCCGCGCGACGTCTCGCGGGCGCTCGAGACCCGGGAGCTCAACCCGTCCCGCTACGCGTGGGCGCGCCAGCGCCTCGATCTCATGGCCGGCCAGGAAGAGAAGTGGCTCCATCTCCTCGACGGCGGCCTCGCGGACAACATCGGGCTGCGCTCGGTCCTGCGCGCGTACGACCGCTCGGGCGGGTTCATCGCCCAGCGCATCAACGCGGGCCACATCAAGCGGCTGATCGTCATCGCGGTGAACGCGCGTACCGACCCGCCCGAGCAGCTCAGCCGGCAGGCTCGATCGCCCGGCCTCGCCGACGTCTTCATGAAGACCGCGACGGTCAGCATGGAGTCGCTGAGCGCCGATACCATCGACTACGCGATCAACCGCCAGAGCGAGCGCGAGCAGGCGCAGACGAACGTGCGGCTCTGCAACCAGCGGCTAGCGGGCTGCGGGGCCGAGCCGTTCCCGACGTTTGCCCAGGAAATCCGTACCTGCTTCGTGGAGATCTCGTTCGAGGGCCTCCCGTCGCCCGCGCGCGAACAGTTCCTCAGCCTGCCGACGACGTTCGCCCTGCCCGAGGAGAGCGTCAAGCGCTTGATCGAGGTGGCCGGGACCCTGCTCGACTCCTCGCCGAGCTTACAGAAGCTGCTGCGGGCGTTGCGCGGCGAGCCCACCCCGGGCGCCGGAGTCGGCGAGAGCGGCAACTGCTCGTGACGGCGGCGGGTCAGCGGAACTGCGGCATGACCTCGCGGGCGAAGAGCTCCATCGAGCGGCGCACGCGATCCTGAGGTAGACCGCCGAAGTTCATCCAGCAGAGCATCTCGCCGACGCCGAGCCGGCGGAACTCCTCGATCCGCGCCGCCA
>Ga0306920_100001586_pt1 | contig 28318 bp, 26 predicted proteins | sample flu12Cox44000170_FD_204666 | JGI IMG/M metagenome (GOLD analysis project Ga0306920, IMG submission 204666) | Lab enrichment of tropical soil microbial communities from Luquillo Experimental Forest, Puerto Rico - flux4day.12C.oxic.44.000.170 (v2)... | ecosystem: Environmental > Terrestrial >... | reverse complement strand
CGGCGACTACCTGCAGCTCCCGTTCGCCCAGCACGCGCTGGAGGCGGCCTTCCTCGTCGCGATCAGCTGCGGGCTCATCGGGCCCTTCGTCATCACGCGCACGATGTCCTTCGCCGTCCACGGCACCAGCGAACTGGCCTTCACCGGGGCGGTCGCCGGGCTGTTGGTGGCGGAGAACGCGCTCGCGGGGGCTCTGGTCGGGGCCCTCGTCGTCGCCACGCTCATCGGGGTGCTGGGGCAGCGTGCCTCGGAGCGGGACTCGACGATCGGCGTCATCCTGGCGGCCGGCCTCGGACTCGGCGTCTTCTTGCTCGGCTACTACCACGGCTACGCCAGCGAGGCGCTTAACATCTTGTTCGGCGACATCTTCGGCATCAGCTCCGGGCAGATCCTGCTGCTCGGCGTCATCGCCGTCGCCGTCGCCCTTGCCCTCGTGTTGATGTGGCGCCCGTTGCTCTTCGCATCGGTCGATCCCGACGTCGCCGGCGCCCGCGGCGTGCGCACCGGCCTGCTCGGCATCGTGTTCCTCTTCGTGTTGGCCATCACGGTCACCGAGGCGGCCCAGATCGTCGGCACGCTGCTCGTGCTGAGCCTGGCCATCACCCCGGCCGCGGCGGCGCAGCGCCTGAGCGCCAGCCCGGTCGTCGTCACGGTGCTGTCCGTGGTGATGGCGGTCGTCGCGGCCGACGGTGGGCTCCTGCTGAGCTTCCAGTTCACGACGGTCAAGCCGAGCGTGCTGATCGTGGCGGTGAGCTTCGCCTTCTACGTTGTGGCGCGGGTCGTCGGCCCTGCGCTGACCCGGCGGCGGCGCCAAGAGCGTCAGGGCGGCGTGACCGAGCTGGCAGAGTTGCAGCATGGCTGAGGGCGCCACGCGGGGTGGGAACGGCACTCGCGCCGGCGACGGACCCGGCCCGCAGGTTCCTCCCGCCCGGGTGTCGCGACGAACGCGGCAGGGCGACGCCGTTCTCAACGTGGTGCAGGGCTCCGACAATTTCCGCAGTGCGCAGGACATCCATGCCGAGCTCCGGGCCTCGGGCGAGACCGTCGGGCTGACGACGGTCTACCGGCATCTCGCACTCCTCACGGAGGAGGGCCGGCTCGACGCCCTGCAGACGGCGGACGGCGAACTGGTGTACCGGCGCTGCCACAGTGACGCGCATCACCACCACGTGGTGTGCCGCTCGTGCGGCCGCGGCACCGAGGTGGAGCTGCCCGACCTCGAGCGCTGGGCCGAGACGACGGCGGCCGCGCTCGGCTACAGCGACCTCACCCACACCGTCGAGATCTTCGGGCTCTGCGCGGAGTGCCGCGCCGCCGGGCGCTGAGACGGTCCGGCCGGCGTGGCCCGGCGGGCGGCCGGGTCAGTCGCTGAGCCGGAACAGACCGGCGTCGATCACAATCTCGCCGCGCTGGGTCTCGGTGCGGAATCGATAGGCGCCTGCGGCGCGCTCGCCGACGTCCCACACCGACACGGTCAGGGTGTCGCCCGGCATGGTGGGCTTGGAGAACCGGGCCCGCATGGCGCCGAAGCGCGCGGGGTCGGAGCCGCAGACCAGGTGGAGCAGCGCACGCCCGGTGAAGCCGTAGGTGCACAGCCCGTGGAGGATCGGACGCTCGAAGCCGGCGCGCTTGGCGAAGGCCGGGTCCGAGTGCAACGGGTTGCGGTCACCGTTGAGGCGGTAGAGGAGCGCCTGGTCGGGCCGCGTGCCGTAGGAGACCACCTCGTCGGGCTCGCGTGTCGGCAGCGGCTCCGCCGCGAGCTCGCTCTCCTCGTCGCCCTCGGGATTGCGCGGGCCGCCGAAGCCGCCGGCGCCGCGGATGAACAGGGCCGACCGGTTGGTGAAGGCCAGCTCGCCGCTGCCGGCATGGCGCGACTCGCTCTCGAGGACGACGAGGCCGGCGGAACCCTTGTCGTACATCCCGACCACGGTCGTGGTGATCGACACCGCGCCCTCGGTCGGGATCTCGCCGTGCAGGCGGATCGACTGCTCGCCGTGCACGAGCATGGCGGGGTCGAAGTCACCGAGGCTCAGGGGGCCGCGCCCGCCTTGCCCGACGATGGTGGTGAACGTCGGCAGGACCCGCTGGGTCACACCGTGCGAGTTCTCGGTGGTGAACTCGAGCTCGAACCCCGTCGGGTCGAGCGAGCCAGCGCCGACACCGAGCGCGTAGAGCAGTGCGTCCTTGTGGCCCCACGACCGCTCCGAGGGTTCGGAGGTGGTGCCCACCGCATTGAGGTTCAGTCCCATCGCACACTTCTCCTCTCGTCGGTCGACGATTCGACAGTATTTGATGTTACATACATACCTGTTAGACTTGTCAAGTGGCTTCCGACGGCACGCGGCCGAGCCCGCCCGAGGAGTGGGTGACCATCGACGAGCTGGCCGGCGCCGCCGGCACGACGAGCCGACGGGTGCGCTCCTTCCAAACGCTCGGGCTGCTGCCCTACCCCGAACTGCGGGGACGCACCGGCCTCTACGGGCCGTCGCACCGAGATCGCCTCGGCGCGATCCTGCACCTCCAGGACCAGGGCTTCTCCCTCGAGTCACTGGGCGTGCTCTTCCGAGCCCTCGACGCCGGGCGGTCCCTGTCCGACGTCCTCGGCCAGCGTCGGGCGGACGGTGCCCGCCGGGCCCGTCCCGATGTGGGCGACGAGGCGGAGCTCTACGGGTTCGGCCAATTGCAGCCCGTGACGGCGGCTGCGGCCGTGCCCTGGATCCGTCGGTCGCTCTCCGTCGTCCCCACCACGGTGTGGGACGAGAGCCGCGCGTCGTAGCGGTCGCGCCCTCCTCCTCTCGGTAGCGTCGTCCGCCGTGCCCGCCCTGCCGACGGTTCCCCTCTTGTCATGGGACGGCGCCGAGTCATGCGGGGTGTCTGTGGCCATCACGACGCGGCTGGGCGGCGTCTCGCGTCCCCCGTACGACACGCTCAACCTCGGCTTGCACGTCGGCGACGTGGCGGAAGGCGTCCTGGCCAACCGCGAGGTGGCCGCGCGCGCGTTCGGCACCACGCTCGATCGGTTGGTCTTTGGGCACCAAGTCCACGGCGCGACCGTCACGCACGTCGGCCCCGCCGAGGCGGGCCGCGGTGCGACGAGCGAGGACGACGCGCTCGCAGACACGGACGTCCTCGTCACCACCTCCCCCGACGTGACCCTGGTGATCCTCGTCGCCGACTGCGTCCCGGTCGCACTCGTGGACGGCGAGGCCGGAGTCCTGGCGGCCGTGCATGCGGGATGGCGCGGCACGGCCGCGGGGGCCGTGGGCGCGGCGGTGCGCGCCATGGCCGACGCGGGTGCGCGGTCGGAGCACGTCCGCGCGTTCGTGGGGCCCGCGGTGGCGCCCTCGAGGTACCAGGTCCCCGACGAGGTCAGAGACGCCCTGGCCGTCGCGACGCAGCGCGCGCCGCTCGCCCCGCACGTGGCCCGGCCGGACGGAACCGGGCGATGGCTGGTCGACTTGGTCGCCGCGAATCGTCAGCAGCTCGAGGCGGCCGGGGTGGCGCCCGAGCACATCGTCGAGAGCGGCATCACGACGGCGAACCCCTCGCTCTTCAGCGACCGGGCGGCGCGGCCGTGCGGCCGCTTCGGCCTGCTGGCGCGGCTCGCTGCCTGATGAACGGCCAAATCGGATCGCCGCCGTAGCATGGGTCGGCCACGACGGCCCCCCCTCCTTCGATGCCTGCTCCCGACGACCGCTTCCGCTACGACTCCTACGCCGTTGACCCCGCCGCCGGAGTCGTGCGCTGTCGCTACTCGACCAGGACGCACACGTTCACCGAGCAGTTCTCGTTCGTGTCGGGCGGGGCCTGGGACGCGCCAGAGGTCTCGGCTGCCGCGCGGCTGCTCTTCTTGCTCGCCGGTGTCTCCTATTACAAGACGTCGGCGGCGCCGGTGATCGACCTGGGCCATCACGGCACCACGCACCGGGAGCGGGTCTTCCTGGCCGACTACTACCGGGCGGGCCTCGGCGAATTCGCATATCGCAACGGTCTGGACCTCGACCGGCTCGAGGTCACCGGACCCGACGCCGCCGCCGACGTCGTCGACTACACGCCGGTGCCCGGCCGTCCCTTGATTCCCTTCGGAGGCGGGATCGACTCCATCGTCACCGTCGACGCTGTCGTTCGTGAGCACCCCGACGCATCGCTCTTCGTCGTGCACCCGCCCAGCGGCCGCTTCGGCGCGATCGAAGACGCTGCGGCGACAACCGGCTTGCCGGTCCGCCGCGTCGTCCGGGCGTTGGACGCCCAGGTGCAGCGCTCCGCCGCGCTCGGATTCCTGAACGGCCACGTCCCCGTCACCGCCATCGTGACCGCCGCGGCCTTGGTCGCGGCGACGCTCGACGGCCGGGATGCGGTCGTGCTCTCCAACGAGTGGTCAGCGTCGGTCCCGACGCTCGTCTCGGGCGAGCGCAGCGTCAACCATCAGTGGTCGAAGAGCGAAGAGTTCGAGCGGCGCTTCGGCGAGCTGGTCTCCGACGTCTTGGGCCAGCAGGTCGCCGTCTTCTCCTACCTCAGGCCACGCACCGAACTCTGGGTGGCCGAGCGATTCGCCACCTTGACCGCGTTCCATCACACCTTCCGCAGCTGCAACCGCGCCTTCCACCAGGACCCGTCGCAACGGCTCGAGCGCTGGTGCGGGGTGTGCGACAAATGCTGCTTCATCGATCTCGTGTTGGCGCCGTTCATGGAACGGGCTGAGCTGGCTGCGATCTTCGCCGGATCCGAACCACTCGAGAATCCGGCCAACGAGGCGCGCTACCACACCTTGGTCGGCCTCGGGCCGGACGAGCGGCCGTTCGAATGCGTGGGCGACGTCGACGAGTGCCGTGTCGCCGTGGTGCTCGTCGCGAACCGACCTGATCGCGCGCAGAGTGCGTTGCTGCAGAAGCTCCGGACGGCGATCGTCGACGCCGGCCCGTCGGCGGCGACCGTCTCGGCGTCGAGAATGCTCGAACCACGAGGCCCTCATCGGATCCCCGAGCGGTATGCGCCGGCCGATCTCTTGGTCCGCGCTCGCTGACGCGTCCGTCGGCGTCTGGGGTCTGGGCGTCGAGGGGCAGGCAAGCGTCCGCCGGCTGCGCGCCATGGGTGTGCTTCCGGTGCTCGTGGAGGACGTACCCACGGTGCCCTCGCTGGAGGGGCTCGAGGTCAGCGCCCTCGACTCCGGCGGGCTCGACGCCCTGCTGCGTTGCGACGTCGTCATCAAGAGTCCCGGGATCAGCCGGTACCGCTCCGAGGTGACACGAATCGAAGGGGCCGGTGTGCCGGTGTGCGGCGGCCTCGGGTTGTTCATGCAGGAGGCGGACCGGTCGAGAGTCGCGTGCATCACGGGCACCAAGGGCAAGTCGACGACGACGGCCTTGGCCGTCCACCTCCTCAACGGCCTCGGCCACGATGCCCAGGCCGGCGGGAACATCGGGGTGCCGCCCTGGGACCCCACCTCCGGTCCACCCCCGGAATACTGGGTCGTCGAGACCTCGAGCTTCCAGGTCCCGGACCTCGACACTGCCCCTCATGTGGTGGCCGTCACGTCGCTCTCGCCGGACCACCTCGACTGGCACGGCTCGGTCGAGCGCTACTACGCCGACAAGCTGTCGCTCTGCGCGAAGCCGGGCGTCGAGCATGCCGTGGCCGACGGATCGGACGATGAACTGCGCGCCAACGTCGCACTGCTCGGTCCGCATCTGCGGTGGGTCGACGAAGCCAGCGTCGAACACGATCGCGTCTGGTCGACGGGACTGGCGCTCCCCGGGCCGCACAATGCCCGCAACGCGTCGATCGCCCGCAGCGTCCTCATCGCGATGGGCGTCCCCGGTGCGGACGACGACGACAAGGTCAGCGCGGCCGCCGCGGGGTTCCGGGGGCTGCCCAGTCGATGCCAGTCATTGGGTCTCGTGGGATCGGTCGAGTTCGTCGACGACAGCCTGTCGACCAACATGTTGCCGACACGAGCCGCGCTGCTCGCCTACGCGGACCGCCCGGTTGCAGTGCTCGTCGGCGGACACGACCGGGGCGTCGACTACGCCCCGCTCGGTGCGGCCATAGCACGGCGCACCGAGCCGACGCTGGTGGTCACCATGCCCGACAACGGACCACGGATCGGGGCGGCCGTGCGTGCGATGTCGGGCGCCGACGTCACCGTGGCCGACGCCGTGACATTGGAGGATGCGGTCGGCACGGCCTACGCCTGGGTCGAGTCGACCGGAGGTGGGGTCGTCCTCCTGTCGCCGGCCGCGCCCAGCTTCGGTCGGTTCGTCGACTACCGGGAACGTGCCGCGGCGTTCGCAGCGGCCGCCGCCCGCTTCGGACTGCTCACCTGAGGACGCTCACACGGCGGCGGGGAGGGGAGCGAGGTCCTCGCGCTCGGAGAGGAACAGCCACCACGAGTCGGCCGACACCGTCGCCGCTGCCTGCACCGTGTCCGGATCGGCACAAAGTTCGGCGAGGGCCTCGATCGACCACCCCGCGTGTTCCACCTCCTGCGCGCGATGGACGTCCCAGAACCGCGTCCCGCGCTCACTCATGCCGTAATGCCGTCGAAGTCCCTCGGACTTTGATGCGGCAATGTCGGACGCCTGCACCTCGTAGGCCGCCACCATGGCGAGCGCCGCGGCAGGATCCGTCGCCGCCGCCGTCCGGACCAACGCCAGCATCGCCGCCGTCGACGGAGTCGCTCGGACTTCCCGGGCGGCACCGGCGGCCTTGGCGAAGGACTCGAAGAGCTTGGTGTGCGGCTCCGGCTTGCCGAGCTCGTCGGCCAGGTTCGCGCGCACGAGGTCGCGGGCCTTGCCCTTCGGGAGGGCCGAGGCGATTTCGGCCAGAGTCACCGGCAACTCCTTCTCGATGTGCCGGTACTGCTCCGCATAAGCGGCGAGCTCGCCCGGTTGCAGGGTGCCCGCTTCCCAGCGTTGATAAAAGGGGTGCTTGAGCAAGTGACGCCCGACAATCGCCTCAGCCAGCACCTCACGAATCCGTTGAGTGTGCATGGCCGCGCACCTTATCCCGTCGAGGGTTGGCCCATCCCTGGGGGCCGGGGCCGCCGACCGGTCACAATCTTGGGGTGCTCAGCCTGGTCTTTTTCGTCGCGGGCGGGCTGCTCGGGTGGGGCGCGGCACAGGCTGGGGAAAACGTGCAACGGGTCTGGCCCGTGGTGCTCCGCGCCCAGATCCTCGTCACTTCGGCCACCCTCTCGCTCGTCGCCGCCTGGCGGCTGACGTCGGCGAGCGAACTCCTCGGCCCCGTCGCGCTGTCGGCCGGCCTGTGGCTGATGCTCGGCTTGACCGAGGCGACCCGGGGCGAGCGTCGTGCGGGACTGGGATCGCTCGAAGCGTGGGCCGTCGTCCCCAACAGCGGGTTCTGGGTCGTCCCGACGGCCGCCGCGTTCGCCGGGTCGGCAGGAACGATGATCGCGGTGCTGGCCAATGTCATCACGACGGGCTGGGGAGCGGCGTGTGTCCACCTCATGCGCCGCGACGCTCCGTTCCCACAGCGCCGCTCCACCTCGTGGGTCGACCAGTCGCCGGTCCTCGCATCGGTCGTCGGGCTCTCGCTCCATGTCGCCGGCGCGGCACCGACGTGGACGGCGGACGTCCTCACCGTCGCCGGCCCGTTGTTGGCGTTCTCGGGCGCCGCCCTCTTCGCGGGGTCGGTGGTCCATCCCCACAACGTGGGCGTGCCCCGCACCGAGCACGCCGTCCGCCGCTGGGCATGGCTGACCGCGGTCCGGGTGGCGTACTTCCTCTTCGTGGCGCTCGCCGCCGGCGTCGCGGGATCGACGCCGCTCGCGATCGTGGCCGTCTTGAGCGCGCTGAGCGCCCCGTCGTTCCAACCCGTCCAGCTGGCGGTGCTCTATGGCTTCCGGTCCGAGGTCGTGATGGCGGCCGTGCGCTGGGGCTGGTTACTGGCGCCGTTCGGGCTGATCCTCGCCGCGCTGATCCGGTAGGCACGCATCCCCGAGGCCGCTGGTCCAACCCCGATGTGGGAGGCTTGTGTCATGGGGAACGGACCAGGCGGCCTCCCTCTCGACCCGTACGTGCCGCGCATGAGCGCGGAGTGGGAGCTCGACGCGCCACGCGCCCGCTGGCGCGAGCTGGACGCCACGTGCTGCTTCGTCGACATCTCGGGATTTACCGCCCTTTCCGAGCGACTGGCCAAGCGTGGACGGATCGGCGCCGAGGAGCTGACCGAGGTCCTCAACCACGTCTTCTCGCGCATGCTCGATGTGGCCTACTCCAAGGGGGGTGCGCTCTTGAAGTTCGGCGGGGACGCGCTCTTGCTCGCGTACACGGGCGACGACCACCCGCGGCTGGCCGCCGAGGGTGCGGTGGCCATGCGGGCGGCGCTTCGTGAGGCGCGGACACTGCCCACCTCGGTCGGGCGGGTGAATCTCAAGATGTCCGTCGGCGTCCACACGGGCTCGTTCCACCTGTTCCGGGTCGGGATGTCTCACCGCGAACTGCTGATCACCGGACCGGCAGCGTCCGAGACGACGAGGATGGAAGCGACTGCAGACGCGGGCGAGATCGTCGTGAGCACCGAGACCGCCCAACGTCTGCCCAAGGGTGCGGTCGGACAGCCGAAGGGGGACGGCCATCTGTTGCGCTGGCGGCGCGTGGTCGAGGAGGGCCCGGGGCCGATCGAAGCTCGCACGGTGCCCGATCGGGCGGTCGAATCTTCGGTCCCCGTGGCGTTGCGACTTCGCTTGGCGCAGCGCGGCGGTGAGGCGGAGCACCGACTGGCCAGCGTCGGCTTCGTGAAGTTCATGGGCACAGACGACCTGATCGCATCCGACGGACCCGCAGCCACCGCGGACGCCCTCGATGCCATCGTCCAGTCGGTCCAGTACGCGGCGGACCGCGAGGGCGTGACGTTCCTCGCCTCGGACATCGACGCCAACGGCGGCAAGATCATCTTGGTCACTGGCGTGCCCGCGACGCAAGAGGACGACGAGGGGCGGATGTTGCGCGCCGCCCGCACGGTCATGGATCACCCGCTGCCGCTGCCGGTCCGGATCGGCGTGAATCGCGGCCACGTCTTCTCTGGCGACATCGGCACGCCGTATCGGCGCACCTTCACCATCATGGGTGACACCGTCAACCTGGCCGCCCGCCTCATGGCGGCGGCGAAGCCGGGGGAGATCTATGCAACAGGTGCGGTGCTCGACCAGTCCCGCACGCAGTTTGCGACAGAGGCTCTCGAGCCGTTCTACGTCAAGGGAAAGTCCGAGCCGGTGCAGGCGTACCAGGTCGGGCAAGCGACGGGAACGAAGTCAGAGACGTTCGGAGAGCTCCCGTTCCGGGGCAGGGACAAAGAGCTTGCGCTGCTGCGCGACGCGTTCGAGGCAGCGGAGGCGGGCCATGGAGGAACGGTGCTCATCGAGGCGGAGCGCGGGGCCGGCAAGACACGCCTCGTCAGCGAGTTCGTAGAGTCGGCGTCTCCGGCGCAGGTCCTATGGCTGCAAGGCGAGGCCCATGGCACCGGTATTCCCTATCTCCCATTGCGGGTCGCGATGCGCTCCGTCCTTGGGATAGAGGCAAAGGATCGGCTGGAAGCGGGACGGCAGCTGGCCACCGCTGTCGCTAGACATGCTCCTGACCTACTCCCTCTCGCACCGTTGCTGGCTCCGATGGTTGACGCCGAGGTCCCCTCAACGCCGGAGAGCGAGGCGGTCGCAGACGAGTTCGTGCGTCAGCGCATCGCAGACCTCGTCGTGGCGATCGTCGACTCGGCCGTGGCAACGCCGCTCCTCTTTGTTGCTGAGGACGCGCACTGGTTCGACGAGACCAGCGCAGAAATTTGCACCCGTCTGGCGAGCGACGTGGGACATCGTCGCTGGCTGTTTGTGGCAACCCGCCGGCTTGGAGCCGGCGGATTCGGGCTCCCTAATCCTAATGTGTCGCTCGGGCTGACACTCTTGTCTGACGACGCGGCCTTGGAACTCGTCGATGAGGCGACCGATACGGCTCCGCTTCGACCGCACGAACGCGACGCGATCGTCTCGCGCGCCGGCGGGAATCCATTGTTCCTCGAGGAGCTCCTCCGAATCGTCCGGGACACCAGCATCGAGTCTCTGCCCGACACGCTGGACGCAGTCGCGATGCGCGAGATCGATTCGCTGCCCACGACGCCCCGGCGCGTGTTGCGACTCGCGTCCGTGCTGGGCCGGTCGTTCGAGAGGTCACTGTTAGATCGGCTTCTGGATTCCGAATCGGTCGACGTAGGAGCCGATCCGCTCAACCACCTCGAAGCGCAGCTTGTTGCCGATGAAAACGGAGACCACATCAGTTTTCGTCACGCTCTCCTGCAAGAGGCGGCCTACCAGAGCCTCCCGTTTCGCCAACGGCTCGCTCTGCACATCAAGGCGGGCGAGGCGATCGAGCGCGCCGCCAAACGCCCGGTCGACGTCGCACCACTGCTGTCGTTCCATTTCGTGGCCGCCCAGGAATGGCAACGGACATGGCAGTACGCACGAATGGCAGCCGACGTTGCGCGGGCAGCACACGCCCCAGGTGAGACCGCCACCCACCTCGAACGCGCGATCACCGCAGCTCGTCGCCTTGGCAACCTGGAGACCGACGAACTGGTCTCGGTGTTCGTTGACTTGGGACGCTCACTCGAACTGCTCGGCGAGTTCGAGAGCGCCGACGACGCCTACCGTCACGCTGCGGCTACCTCCAATCACGAACCCTTGCTCCGCGCCGAGATGGCACACCGGCGAGCTCACCTACGCAACGAATTCCTCCGCCGACCCGCCGCCGCTATCCGCCAGGTCCGTGCCGCCCGAGCCGAGCTGGACCCCGCCGAGCCAGAGGCCGCGGGCCTGCGCGCGCTGCTCCTGGCCGAAGAGGCGATTGCGCGCGAGCGACAAGGACGGATGTCCGAAGGAGTGGTGTGCGCTCGGCTGGCTGTGGTCGAGTCGGAGCAGTCCGACAACAAGAAGGCGCTCATCGCGTCGCTTGATGTCTTGAATGCGTTGCTATTCCAAACCGGCAGCTCGGTCGACCTGACGCAGATGGAGCGCGCCGTCGCGTTGTGCGAAGAACTCGGAGACGAAGTCAAGCTGGCCATCATGCTGAACAACCTCGGCAATATGGCTTCCGTCGCCTCACAGTGGGACTACGCGGTCGACAGCTGGACGCGTTCAAGTCAAGTCTCTGCCAAGGTCGCAGACCTCGTTGGTGCGGCAATAGCCGATGCGAACCTCGCAGAACTCCGAGTAAATCAGGGGCGGCTGCAGGAAGCAGAGTCACTTCTCGCGCCAGCCCGACGCACCCTCGACTCTTTCGGCCATCGCGCAATGGCCGCATTCGCCCAAATGCACCTTGGCCGGGCGCGTGCTTTCTTGGGTGACGTGGATGCGGGATTGGCCGACATTCGTTCTGCAGTGACAGCATTCGACGAGGTCGGGGCCCCGATAGAGTCGCTCGAAGCCCTCTGCCGCGTCGCAGAGGTCCTTGTTTTTGCGGGGCGGTTCCGTGAGGCGGGGGCCACCCTGGTAGAAGCTCGAGATCTCGACAAACACTCCGAGGAGACACATTTCAGCGCTTTGGTGGACCGAGTCGAATTGACGCTGCTCCTCCAGTCGGGTGAGCACTCGGCGGCGATGGCAAAGGCGCAAGTCTTTCTCGACCATGCTCAGCGGGTCGATGCGGTCTACGACACGCTCGTAATGTTGACTCTCCTCGAGCGGTTTGACGTAAGCGTAACCACACCCGCGAGCGGATCCGCACCGCGACCGAGCCCGTCTGAGGTCGCCACGCTCAGACAGAGGCTCGGGATCGTGGCGTTACCGATGCTCGCCGACGTGCCCTAAATGCCTAGTGTCGGTAGGCGGAGTCAACGTCGTTCGCAAAGGTCTGGGTGACTTGCGTTTCCGGCTGCCCACTCACGGGGTCGACGATGTTGTTGTACACCGAGTTTGTGATGCAGATGGGCTCTGGTAGGGGATTCGTTGGAGCACAGGCGGGAGCACCGACTGGCCCGACATTTACTCCGTTGAGGACGTACGAAACCTGGGTCACACGACACGAGCCAGGGTCACACAATGGCTCCGGGTTCCATGTGATCGTCGTCGTGAACAGTATCGGGCCGCCAGCGTTCAAGGAGTTGAAGTCGACCTCCTGCTGGCCCGCTGCGTTGGTCTGTGTCGACGAGAATGTGGTGTACGACTTGCAGCCGGCGGAGACATTCAGAGTGGCTGGGATGGGACCCGTGTCCGGAAGCGGATTGTCGCCCGCACACTGCTGCTGGACCAGCGTAAACGTCGACGTGGGTCCTGTGACCGACACCGACGCATTGGGGGTCGTCACTTGGATCTCAATATCATCGAACGCCCCTGCAGGATCACCATTGCACGGTCCGCCGGCGGGGACCGACGTGTCCGCCGCGATTGTCGCCCCGGAAGCAATGTTGCAGGTCTGAGTAGACGCCGCCGCACCGTCGGGCGACGGCACCGGCGCGCCGTTCAGCGTTTCGACGAGCGTGACCTGCGTCCCCGCAGCAGGGCCGCTCGCGTTGACGATGTTGAGCAATGCATTGGAGAACGCTCGACCGGAGACGAGATTGTTGCTGCCGATTCCGAAGTCGAGAGCCTCCGCCGGCCCGCTTGCGCTGTTGCTGCCGTTGTTGATGGCGTAGTTCGGCTGTACGGAGCCCGGCAGGTTGTTTCCGCAGACCCCTGTGCGCCCCTGGTAGGCGCCGACGCTCGCGTTGGGAGGATTGGGCTTCGCCGTGCCGTAGGTGTAGACGTAGGCGGCCAAGTTCAACAGGGGCGTCCCGTGAATGGTTGGTGAGCTGCACCCACCACCTGACGTCACGGATTGGGTCGTGACGGTGGGCGGATTCGTACGGTTGTTCGTGTACTGAATGAAGTTGCTGCTGGCGCCTTTGCCCTCGGCGTACACGATCGTGTCCGGAGGGGGCGGCACTGCGGGGGACGCGACGGACGGACCCGTACCCGGGAGGGCGACCGTCAGCGAGATCGGCACCGCGACGGCAGCGGCGGCGATGATTCCTGCGAGAACAGTTCGAGGGCGAGTGAACTTCATGACGAGACGACCCTTCTGTGTCCGATCCTGAAGTTGCCTGCTCGACCGCCTTCAGGAAATGGGGTACTTCCCCCGTTGCAAAGCTGGCTTGCGCGAAGGATAACTAGAGGATCCTGATTCGGCAACGCGCGTTCCGTTTTCACCAGATCTGTCATAAACCAACGCAATGACAATTGAGTGACCCCAACATGACGGGTCTCCAAGACAGTGCGCCGAGGAAGCGCGAATAACCACCCTCACCTACCGCCTGTCGCTCGGAGGATAACGGCGTATTCGCCGCTCGGCAACCCGCCTTTCGTCACAACCCAAGCTGAAACCAGCCTGTGACTTGGGAATTGGTGTCAGCTGAGGGGCGCCGCCCGGGGTCAGAAGGCCGGGAAGCCGACCTCGTCGCCCAGCTCTTCGACCTTGACGATCTTGGACGCCCGCATCGGGTACGGGTCCGGATATTCGACGACCCGGACCCGGCCGGTCGGCCGGTAGCGCCCGCTCTCAATGACGTCGCGGGGAACGTAGGGGTCGTAGCCCATCTTCCTGAAGAGCCTGGTGGTGGGCTCCCAGATCGTCACCACCTCGTGCCAGCGCAGGCGGTCGAGCTTGCGGAGCAGGACCATGAACGTGACCAGGGTTCCGGCGAGGACACCCGCCACGATCGCCCCCAGGACCGTGCCGCCCGGTAGGACTGCGATCAGCGCCACCAGGAGAAGGAGCAGGAGGAGGAGACCGGTCCACTCAATCGGCGAGAGCGCCTGCCCGGTCGCCGCCTCGATGTTGGCCCGGTCCGCCGTCATGTTGATACCCAGCGCGACCAGCTCTTTGTACACGGATTCTTGTTGTGGACCTTGGGGTTCCAAGGCGTAGACGGCATCGACCAGTCGCTGGTTCGACGCCGCCGCCATGTGGTAGTCGACCAGTCGATAGTCGATCTGGTCCGTTAGGTGTTCGTCGACGAGCTCGCGGATGTGTTCTCGTTCCTCCTCACCGAAAACGGCCACCAGCTGGTGGATCGAGAACAGGGCTGAGTTGTCTCGGGCTACCAGGTCCTGGACGAGGGCCAGACGTTCCCGCGTGCGCACGATGGTAAAGGCGAGCAGGACACCAAAGAGGAAGGCCGCCATGCTGGCCATGGCGACGTCGACCCGGACGTCGCCCCGGCTCGATCCGATCAGGAAGGAGGCGACGCCCACCGCCAGACCCGACAACACCGCAGGCCAGACCACCGCGTCCCCGTTGGCCAGGCCCACGGCCGCCTTGCGCAGCGGACTCATCATGAGGCCGGAAACCGATCGATATGCAGGGACATGCTCGCCTCCCCCGGACATGGTCGCCCCGAGCGCCGTTGGGCGCAGACCTTATAGAAACTGATGCGGTGAGTTCACCTCGAACTGAACGTCGGCAAGTGAACTTTGCGCGAACGCCAGACACGCCGTCCGGGCAAAGGCAAAGTAGTCAAAACCCCGGGGCGCGACCGGGAAGGCAAGCCCAGATGTCGGGGCACCGACGGGCCCAGTGCCGCGGCCGCCGTCCGCCTCGCCAGGCCGCCGCGTCGACAGGGTGGCCGCCGGAACTGCCTACGAACCTTCCGTGGGTCGATCCTGTGGCGAGATTCGGCCGGCGAGCTCTTGCACCTGACCCCGCAGCGCTGCCACTTCGCTGGTCAGCGCGGCCAGGGCCTCGCTCAGGTCGGTCGGCGCGACGACGGGGCGGGGCGGGGCATCGCCCTCGGCGGCGGACTCCTCGGTCTCGTCACCCGAAGCGTCGTCGTCCCCGGCCGGGGTCAGCCGGAAGAAGCTCGAGAGCGATCCGGCCAGGACGCCGAGCACCGCGATGCCGGTCACCATGATGCAGACCGCGGCCCATCGCCCGGTCCCCGTCTTGGGGACGATGTCGCCGTAGCCGACCGTCGTGAGCGTCACGATCCCCCACCACAGCGCGTCGCCGACGGTTGCGAATTCCGGGTTCGTCGGGTGCTCGGCGTAGTACGCGACGAGAGACCCGAAGAACGTCACCCCGAACGCAAAGCCCGCGACGCGTCCCAGTCGCTCGAAGAGCCGGCGGGAGCCCTTGGTGGCGACGATCAGACGGGCCAGGCGGGCGAGGCGGAGGAGGACGACGAAACGGCCCGGCTGCAGTCCCGGGATTAAGAACCACGGCGCAGTCGCGATCACGACGAAGAGGTCAAAGCGTCCGTACCGAGTCCGCCGGTACTGCACCAGATTGTGGACGTGCACCACGTAGTCGACGAGGAACACGAGCCACGTACTGATGCCGACCACGATCCCCAGCCACCCGCTCGACTCCGGGACCACGATCAGCGGAAGGATCGCCGACACGATGATCGGGATCCGCATGACCGCCTCGAAGCGGGTCAGGAAGGCGGCCGCCTCGGCAGAACGCGGCTCGCCTCTGCTGGGCGCGGCGGTCGAGGGGGCCTCCACCTCGTCGATCCTGCCCTGCCGGTCGCACCCGAAGGTGGATAGCGGAAGGAGGAAGAGGCGTTAGGGCGCCGCCGCGATGCCGACGATCGGAGCGTTGAGGTGCTGACCGCCCATGGAGCCAAGGAATGTCGCGTCGCCGAACGAGAAGACGCCGCCATCCGAGGCCACGAGCCAGTAGCCGCCGCCGTCGGGTGTTGCCGTCATGCCGACGACAGGGGCGTTCAACCTCACGCCACCCATCGACCCGTCGAAGGTCGCGTCGCCGAAGGAGAAAACGCCGCCGTCCGAGGCCACGAGCCAGTAGCCGCCGCCGTCGGGTGTCGCCGCGATCCCCACGATCGGGGCGTTGAGCGCCTTCCCGCCCATCGACCCGTAAAACGGCGCGCCGTCGACACCGAACACGCCACCGTCCGACGCGACCATCCACGCCATGTCGTTCTGTGAAGCCGTGATGCCCTCAATCGGCGCATTGAGGTGGGCGAAGGCGCCCGAGAAGGTTGAGAAGGTTCCGGCCTGCTTCATCACTTGCCCACCGCTGTACGCCTCGTCGTACACGCCATTGGAGAGCGAGGCGATGCCGACAGCTTGCAGCGCGCCGCTGCTGGTCGACAGCGGTGCGGCGTCACCGAACGAGGAGACGAGGCCGTTGGCTTGGAGTTCGCGATAGCCGCCGCCGTCTGGCGTCGCCGCCACGCCCACGACCGGATCGTTCGAGCCCTGGCCCCCCAGAGAGCCCTGGAAGGACGCACTTCCGTACGTGAAGATTCCCCCGTCTGCCGCCACTTCCCAATACCCCTGCGCCGGCGCCGTGTGCGCCGACGGTCCGGCCGACGCGGTCGCGGTCAACGCGCCACTGATGCCCAGCGCGGCGAGTGCAACCGTGAGAGCGACCGTTCCCAGCCTCGGCATATGTCCGTCTTTCGCCCGATCGATCCTGCGAGCATATTTTTCCACGGCCCGGTGGCCTCAGGGGTTCAACGATTGCACTGTTGGTGCATTGTGCAAGCGAACGTGAAGCTCGGTCGTGGTGATCATCCCTACGGCAGGACGTCCTGTCGGGCCGCGACGATGGCGGCGAATCGGGCTTCGACCTTCGCTGCCGCCTGACCGTCGGTGAAGACGTAGGGCCGGTCGTGCCGCACGGCGTCGATCACGTTGGTGGCGACGGTGCTCGCCTCGACGGTCCCGATGGGGTTCATCCCCGTCTTGACCATCCCCGGCATCACCACGCTCACTCCGACTGGGGCGCCGAGGTCCTCGAACTCGGCGCGGAGGACGTCGCTGAGACCCAGGACGCCGTGTTTGGCGACTGTGTAGGGACCGAGACGGGCCAGCGGGAGCACGGCGGCCATCGACGACGTGTTCACGACATGACCCTCCTCTCCCGTCGAGAGGATGCGCGGCACGAACGAGCGAACCCCGTGGATCACCCCCCAGAGGTTGACGTCGATCACACGGTGCCACTCGTCGAGCGACAACTCCCACGAGTACCCGCCATTGACGATCCCAGCGTTGTTGACCGCGATGTGCAGGGCCCCGAAGCATTCGATGGCGGCGGCGCCGACTCGATCGACTGCCTCGGGATCCCGTACATCGGTGACGACGGTGTGCACGGACGCACCGAATGGCGTCGCCTGTTCCGTGAGCGCCTCGACGTTGACGTCCGCCATGACGACGCGCATGCCCTCGCTGACGAAGGCCTCGACGAGCGCAAGGCCGATCCCGCTCGCCGCGCCGGTGACGACGGCGACGCGACCGTTGAGTTCCTTCACGGGCGCGAGTCTGCCACGGCTCCGTTCGCGCGCAGAGTTGTCCGGTCGCCGGTTTCTCGCCCCGCCAGCTCGCCCCGGCGACTGAAGGTGTTGCAGTAGAACAGTCTGCCGCCCGGCGGTCGCCATTCAGCCCATTTCGCGAACGCGACACTGTCCGTTCCGCCCAGACGCGGCGCCACGTACTCGATCATCCGCGAGAAGGTTGTCTCTGCGTCCTCGTTGTCGAATTCGTAGAAGTGCATGTACAACGGATCGCCGCCCGAGGTGTTCTCGTAGACCGAGATCTGGGTGAACCCCGGGATACCCGCCTCCGCGATGTGGCGGATGTGCACGAAGTCGCCCCAGTCGCGCAGGCTGCGCGCCACGTCCGGCGTCCTGGGGCTGATCCACACCACGAGGAGTCCGAGGGTGGGGCTGCCGGTCAGGCTGCCCTGGCTCGGACGAGCGTGACGCCGGAAACTGTGCGCCACGGAGGGGTCGAGCGGCGGCGGGGCCTCGATGGGCTCGCTGGACTCGACGACGAGGAGAAAGCGGCCTTCCCGGACGCGCATGGGCAAGTCGGTCCTGCCGGGCAGGCAGTTCTCCCACCAGGTGACGCGCTCGACCCTCGGCACGCCCGCGAGCGTGCGAGCCCGGCCCTGTACCTCCTCTGACGACGCGTCACCGAGCTCCATGTACAGGCACGGCGTGCAGCGGTCCTCCATGCTCAGCCCGTCCCCTCCCCGCCCTCGACCTCCGTCCAGCGCCCGCCGTTACCCGCAGACTCCATGATTGCCTCGAGGACCGCCATCTGCGCCACGCCGTCGACGAAGGTTGCGGGCTGCACCCCGGCCACGTCGTTGCCCGCAATACGTTCACGGAACGCCCTTGCGAGATGCGTATAGGGGCCGTATTCGACGCCGAAGGTGATCATCCGCTCGTAGGTGGTCGCGACTGCACCCTCGGGCATCGGTGGCGCCGGCGGGGCTTCCAGTCCCTCGGGGACCCTCAGCGTCTCGACGCCATGGGGACCCGCCCGCTTGACCGTGGACCCGACGCCCTCGATCCAAGCGCTGCCCCGCGACCCGATGACGCGGGTCTCGACCAGCACCCCCCAGTCGGCCGCGGTCGACTGCATGATGCCGACCGTCCCGTTGCGCATACGGAAGTGCACGCTGAACCCGTCGTCCGCCGTCATTGCGGGTCGTTCCACGACGTGGGCCAACTGCGCGCTCACGCCCTCGAAGTCACCGAGCGTGACCCGAATCTGGTCGATGAGCTGTGACCCGTGCGCCCACATCCAACCGCCCCGCGCGTCGGCATCGGCCCACCAGTCCGGGAGGACGGCGTCCGGATCGGCGAGCACCGGCACATGCATGAGCCAGGTGGCGAGGCGGGGTTCGCCGATTTCCCCGTGCTGCACCGCCTGGGCCAGACGAGCCTGACCCGCATCCCATCGGAATTCCGTCCCGAGCACATGGACGATGCCGGCCCGTTCGGCGGCATCGAGGACGGCCCGGGCTTCGGCGAGATCTGCGGTGAACGGCTTCTCGCAAATGAGGTGACGACCGTGCTCAATCACTTCGAGCGCGAGCGCAGCGTGCGTCGTGGGTGGCGTCGCGATGGTGACGGCGTCGACCCCTGGCACGCTCAGTGCCTCACCCAGGGACAACAGTGCCTTCGGCACCTCGAACAAGCGGGCGCGCTCGGCCGTCTTGTCCGGGTCGCGCCCCACCAGTGCGAGCACGTCGAAACCAGCGGCGCGCAAGGCCCGGACGTGCGTGTAACAGCCGAATCCCGTTCCGACCACCGCGACGCCCGTCATCGGCTCGCCTCTCGGCCGGACACACTCCGGTCCACATCACGGAGGAGCCGTTGCGTCGCCTCGGCGGATCGTCGAGCCGCCTCCATTGGTCCGAGGTCGTGCAGCTCGTCCGAGAAGACCTCGACGCCCATGGGGGCAGCCACTCCGATCTGGCGCAACGTCACGAGGTAACCGAGCAGGTCGAAGTCGCCCTCGCCCGGAAGCAGGCGGTGATGCAGCGTCGCGTCGATCAGATTCCCCTCGGCCTCGGCGGGCCCGTCATCGATCTGGACGGCGAGCACACGCTCGGCCGGGATTCCGAGGAGCGCAGCGGCATCGGTGCCGGTCCGCGCACAATGCCACGTGTCGATGTTGAGCCCCCCGTTGGGCCGGTCGGCGAGCGTCACGACCTCGAGCGCGGTCGCCAAATCGGGGATCCGCGACCACGCCAGCCATTCGAGGTGGACCAGCAGCCCGTAGTCGGACGCACGGTCGCACAGCCCGGCGAACGCGGCGGCGGCCTGCTCGACGCTCCAGTCGCCGCCGATGACGTCGGCAGCATTCACGGATCGCGCGCCGACGACCTCGGCGATCCTGAACAGCTCCGCCTCTCCGAATCGGAACACGTCCACCGGGTCGAGCTCCGGTGGGATCGAGAACGACGCCGCGCCCGGGGTCCACCACCACGCCGGATCGAGTTCGGCGACGACGAGCCCGTGATCATCGAGGAGCGTGACCAGATCCTTGTCGGTATAACCCTCGTCGCGCGCCGCCGCATAGTCCCGACCCCACAGCGAAATGGCCGAGAAGCCGGCCGCCGAGGCGGCGGTCAGCCGTTCCCGGAATGCGGTGTCACGCGGAAGCGTCCCCGAGCACAGCACGAGGTCCTTCGATGACAGGGCCATCGCTCAGTACTGGGCCTTCGGATCGACGAGTCGGGCGAGCTCATCGCCCGCGCGGAACTTCGCGAGGTTCTCCGCGAAGGCGCTGACCGTGGCCGACATGGTGGCGGGCGAGCTCCAACTGATATGGGCGCTCAGGCGGACCCGAGGATGGGCATAGAGCCAGTGTCCTTCGGGCAATGGCTCGGGTTCGACGGTGTCGAGGCTGGCGAGCGCGAGCTGCCCGCCGTCGAGCGCCACTCGGAGCGCGTCCTGGTCGACCAGACTGCCCCGGGCGACATTGACCAGGTGCGCACCCGGTTTCATCGCAGCGAACGCCGCCGTGTCGATCAAGTGATGCGTCTCCGGCGTGGCGGGCGCGGCGATCACCACGTGGTCGGCCCGTGCGAGCAACTCGTGCAGGTCGGGCACCAATTCGACTTCCGGAAGAGACGGCGGCTCCGGCGTCCGCCGCACGGCGATCACCTCCGCGTCGAAGACGACCACGCGGCGGGCGACCTCGGTGCCGATTGCCCCGAGCCCGACGAGGCCCACGGTCCGACCGACCAGGGTGCCCAGCGAGTGGATGTTCCATTGTGGAGGCGGCGCATCGATCCAGGCACCCGGCAGCCCCTTCTCGGAGGCGAGCAACATGGCCAGCACCCATTCGGCGATCGCGGGCGCAGCCGCGCCGCGCGAGCAGGTCAGCGGTCGTTCCCCCAACGCGTCGAAGGGAAACCCGTCCACGCCCGCGCCGAGAACGTGGACCCACTCGATCGACGGCACGAGGAGCTCGCGGATGGTTACGGGGTCGTCGAGCAGCGTCACGAGAACCTGAGCGTCCGCCGGGACCGAATTGCCGGAGGGACAGACCAGAATCGACTCGTCGGCCGGCACGAACGAGCGGAGACCGGCGGCGAGCGCCTCGCCATAGGGACGTGCGTGGACGATGATCGACCCGGGAGGCCGGGGACCGGAGTCGCTGCTCACGGCACAGCCGCGTCCGTCTCCGCGAGCACGTCCTTGAGGACGCCGGCACGGTGCACGGACCCAAGATTCTCGGCCAGATACCGGGGTGCCTCCGTCGTCTCGACGAACCAGCCGGTCGGACACATCGTGAGGATCTCCACGAAGGACAACCCCGCTCCCGCCAGTTGGGTCTCGAGCGCACGTCGCAGTGCCCGGTGCGTGCGCGCGAGCTCACCCGCCGAGTTCACCGCGCACCGCGCGACGAAGCCTGCACCGTCGAGTCGAGCGACGAGGTCGGCCAACAGGATGGGTCGGCCGTGCGTCGCCGGGTCACGACCGTCGAGGCTGGTCTTGGTGCGCTGCCCGAGGACCGTCGTCGCGGTCATGTGGCCCCCCGTCTCGCCGAACACACCGTTGTTCAGCATGACGCAGGTGATGCTCTCGCCCCGGGCCGCTGCGTGCAGCACCTCTTGGAGACCCTCGCTCACCATGTCGCCGTCACCCTGCACGGTGACGACGACGCTGTCGGGCAAGCAACGCTTGACCCCCGTGGCCACCGACGGGGCCCGACCGTGCAGGGCCTGGAGGACCTCGACGTCGAGGTTGTTGGAGAACGCCGTGTAACACCCGATCCCGAAGACGGCGATCGTCCGCTGGGCCAGGGCCAATTCGTCGATCGCCTCAACCAGGCTGCGGATGGCAATCGGCTCACCGCAGCCCGGGCAGAGGTGATGCGCACCCACGTCGACGAGGGAGGGCGTGAAATCGTCGACGAGCCGCGCCGGCTGGCTGGGGGGCGTGCCCGTCGGGACGAGGGGGATCCGGCTCCGGTCACTCATTGCCGCCGCTCCACGACATCGAGGATGCGGCGCCGAACCTCGGAGACGTCGAGCATGGGCGCGATGCCGAAGCCGGACGCGTCGAGGCTCAGTCCTCCGATGAATTCGACCGGCGCCTCGCCGAGGACAGCCAGCCGCACGTCGTCGAGCATCTGGCCGGCGTTGTTCTCGAAAACGGCGATCACGTTCGCCCGCCTGGCCGCAGCAGCCACGACGGCGGAGGGGAAGGGGACCAGGGTCACCGGCCGCACCCAACCGACTCGGACGCCATCCGCTCGCAGGCTCCGGACGGCGGCCCGCACATACGCGCCCGGGGTTCCGAACGCCACGACGACCACGTCGGCGTCCTCGACATACCCCTCCTCGGCCTCAGGCGGCACGCCGCGCAACATGGCCTCGGTGTGGTCCGCACACGCCGCGTAGTGGACGGCGAGGTCGTAGCCCACCCCGTCACCCTGCTTGGCCGACCCGAGGAACGACACGAGCTTCGCCGCCCCCGAACCGCCCGTCGCGCCGCTGAGGGCCCAGTCCCGAGGTGGTCGCGGCCCATAGTCGACAGGGGTGATGTCCACCGCGCGTGCGGTATGGGCGAGGTAGTAGTCGCCCAGCACCAGGACCGGGTTCCGCCACACCTCGGCCAGGTGGAAGGCGCGCTGCACCAGCTCGACCGCCTCGGTCACGTCGACCGGAGCCAAGACGAGATGTCGGTAGTCCCCGTGGCCACCCCCGCGGGTGGCCTGCCAGTAGTCACCCTGCGCCCTCGCCATGTTGAGCACGACCAGCGGTAACCGGGCCAGGGTGATCTCGGACAGGGATTCCTGCATCAACGAGAGGCCCTGTCCTGTCGAGCCCGTTGCAGCCGGCGTGCCGGTCGCGGCAGCTCCCCATGCCATGCCGATCGCCTCGAGCTCGCTCTCCGCGTTCATGCACACGCCGCCGACCGCGGGAAGCTTCTTCGCCATCTCCTCGAGCACTTCGGTGAAGGGCGTCATCGGGTACCCGGCAAAGAATCGGCAGCCTGCAACGACCATCGCGTCCGCGATCGCCTCGCTTCCTTGGAGCAGGTGGCGTGGTACCGAGGTCGTGGCGGGTGTCGCGATCGCGCTCACGAGGGGTCCTCTCGACGCGTGGAGAGCTCGAGGGGCGTCTCGTACTTGTACACCTGGAAGACGAAGTCCGGGCAGATCTGCGAGCAGGCCTTGCAACCCGTGCACCCCGGTGCCAGAACGGGAAACCGGTATCCGCGCGCGTTGACGTCGGTCCCCATGGTCAGGACGCGCGGCGGACAGGCGTCGATGCAGAGCTCGCAGCCCTTGCACGCTTCGACGTCGATGACCAGGGTGCCACGCGTCAGCACCGTGGCGGCATCCGCTAGCGCGCTGTCCGAGGCAGGTCCTGATTGCCCCGGAGACGACGCATCGGCGGTCACGACGCGGGAAGGGCCGTCGCCGCCATGGGCCACGCCTGGTCGGTGGGAGACGGGGTCACGTCCGAGGCTCCCATGCGGAGTGCTCGCTGGTTGAGCTCGAGGTGTTGTTGCCGGTAGGGCGGCACGCACATCTCGACCCCGATGGAGAGGGAGTCGAGCTCGACCACCCCGGTCAGCGTGCTCAGCGCGCCGAGCATGACCATGGACGCCGCCATCGCGTTGCCGGCCTCGGCCGCCCGCTCCGCTGCGCTGACGTCGACGACGTGCACGTCGGTGCGCGGCACCGGGCCGTTCCACAACCCGGCTTCTCGCAACACGAGGCCGCCCGGGCGGACGCGTGCCACAGCCGTGGTCGCGTAGTCGGGGTGCATGAGGAGGGCAGCCCACGCCGAGCCGACGGTCGGTGGCGCCTCGATGGAGCCGTCGGCGACGACGAGTTCGGCGTCCGTGTTGCCGCCCCGCATCATGCCGCCGTAGGAACCGAACAGCTGCACGTCGCGACCTTCGACCATTGCGGCGTGCGCCAGGACGTTGGCCGCCAGCTGTACCCCTTGTCCGCCGATGCCGGTGAAGAGGATCTCTCGTTCCATCGCGTCCCTCAGTGCCGGTGCCGTGGGGACCCCGGTCGAAGATCAGTGATCCTACTGAGCCAGAACACTGTTCTGCAATGGTCGCCTCAACGGACCCGTTCGAGCAGGAGACGCCGCTGGATCTGCCCGGTCGCGGGCGTGCGCGGGATCTCGCCGACCAGCACCAATCGCCTGGGGTGCTTGTACGAGGCGAGAACACCCGAGCAATGCCCGCGCAGCTCGTCCAACTGTGGCGGCGCGCCGTCGAGGCGCGGCACGACGACGGCGCAGACCACCTCCCCCCACTGGTCGTCGGGCAATCCGAGCACGGCCACGTCGGCCACGGAGGAGTGGGTCGCCAACACGGACTCGACCTCAGCCGGGGCCACGGCTTCGCCTCCGGTACGGATGACCTCGCCGACCCGCCCGACGATGGTGACGAAGCCGTCGTCGTCAACGGTCGCGAGGTCACCGGTCGCGTACCAGCCGTCGACGAGCGCGGCGGCGGTCGCGTCCGGGTCGTCGAGATAGCCGTCGAAGAGCAGCGGGCCTCGCACCAGCAGTTGCCCTGCATCGTCCGTCCGCATCGTCACGAGCGGGCCGGGTACCCCGCAACTCCCTGGCTTGCGCCCGATGTCGGCGTGTTCGAGCACGGTCACGCCTCCGGCCTCGGTGGAGCCGTAGAAGACGCGCACCTGAGCCTCCGGCAGAGCAGCTGCGATGGCCCGCAACAGCTCGAGGGGCGTCGCCGACGTGCCGGTGTCGGCGAAGCGAATCGAAGAGAGATCGGGCGGGGCGGCCCCGGCCAGCGCCTCGAGGAGGCGCCGCCAGACCGCTGGGATCGCGTTCAGCCTGGTGGCGCGGTGGCGGGAGACGGCGACCCCGATCTCCTCTGCCGTGGCGTTCGAGACGAAGACCACCGCGTCACGCGCCTGCCATTGCTGCAGCGCGATCGTCCACGCGCCCATGTGGAAGAGCGGGTATGGGCAGACCATGGCGCCTCGGGGTTCGAGCAACGCTCCGGGCAGGGAACGAAGCATGTTGGCCCGATGGGAGAGCACCGCTCCCTTCGGCGCACCGGACGACCCACTCGTGAAGAAGACGACGTGAGGATGGGCTTCGTCGACCAGCACCCTCGGGTCGTCGGCCGTGCGCTCCTCCGCCTCGGAGGACAGCACATCGAAGGTCACGCTCTGCGTTCGCAGGAGGCCTGCGAGCGCGGCCGCCTGTGCATCGCGTTCCGCGTCTGCGATCAGGAGCGCCGCGCCGAAGCGGTCGAGGACCCGCTCCACTTCGCGCCGACCCCAGGCCCCGTTGAGCGGAGCGAAGACGGCGCCGAGCTTGGCGAGTGCGGCAAAGACGGGGACGGAAGCCAAGGTGGTGTCCGCCCAGACGGCGACACGGTCGCCCGGACCCACACCACGCGCGGCGAGCGCCCCCGCCGTCCGGTTCGCCCACGCGTCGAGCTCGGAGAAGGTCAACGATCGCTCGCCCAGCACCGCAGCCGTTCGGTGCGGCACGGCGCGCGCCGCCTGCCGGAAGACGTCCCCGACCACGAGTGGCTCGGGCACGGCAGCACCTCCCTCCCGACGTTGCGCCCACTTGTCTTCGCGAGATCGCCGATCTTAGATTGGAAGAACGCTGTGCTGGAGGCCCGGCGCTGAGGAGAGCTCATTCGATGCGCCCATCGACAATCGACCACCTGGCCGACCGAGCGGTTGCACGCACCGTGGCCACCAGGCGGGCCGAGTTCGGGGCCGAAATGCGGCGGATCGCCGACGCGACGTTCGCACTGATCGAGCGCACCGGGTCACTCGATCCGTCGATGCGCGAGATCCTGGCTGAGACCGGGCTCTCCACCCAGGCCTTCTACCGCTACTTCTCGTCCAAGGACGAGCTGATGCTCGCCCTGCTCGACGAGGGCCGACGCAGGCTCGTCGACACCTTGCGCAAGCGGATGGCGCGCGCGGCCGCCGCACCCGACCAGGTCCGGGCATGGATCGAAGGAGTCCTCGCGCAGTCGGCCAACGCGACCGCGGCGGCGCGGACGAGGCCCTGGGTGCTGAGCGAGGCGAGGCTGACCGAACAGTTCCCTGTCGAGCAACACGCGTCGGTCGATCTGCTCGTGGCGCTGTTACGCGAACCGCTGGCACAACTCGGGACCACGACGCGGAGCCACGACGACATCGACCGCATCGCAACGATGATCTACCAGCTCACCTTCGCCACACTCCGCACGCACCTGGTCTCGGGGACCAAGCCCGGTTCCAAAGAGGCCGAGGCGCTCATCGGCTTCTGCTTGCGGGGAGCCACCGCATGAGTCACCGGCACAGACGGAGCCTGTCGTCGTGAACGACCCGCGGGTCTTCGGTGGCGTCGGGAGCAGGGTGGTCTACGAGGACGCCGAGGTCCGGGTATGGCAGCTGAAGCTCGGCCCGGGAGAAGAGAGCCCCGTGCACCGGCACGAGCTCGACCATCTCCTGATCCAGGTCAGCGGTGACCGGATCGCCGTCATCCCCGAGCCCGACACGGCGGGTCCGTACACCGAGGTGCTCGAGGCCGACGTGGTGCCCGGCGCCGTCATTCACGTCCGGCGCGGCGGGATCGAACGTGCCCGCAACGTGGGGACGCAGCCCTACCTCGAGGTCATCGTCGAGCTCAAGAACGGCGCATCCGGCCTCGCCGGCCACGATTCCTGACTGTGGTGTCTGCTCGCGGGGCCACCGAGTCGGCCCTTCCCTGAGGAGCCGGAGCGGGACAGCGTGGGATGAACCGGACCCAACGTTGGGACGGTGCGGGGACTCCCGGCTAGGGACGGTGAAGATCGAGCGGTCAGGCACCCGCCGGCAACTGATCCAGTGCGTCCACCATGACCTGCGTCGCCTCCGGGATGCGGGCCGGGCATTGGTACTGGGCAGCCAGAATGATGGCCAGGTAGGCCTCGTAGGTCGTGAGGTTCCGCGCCTTGAGTGCGGCAACGATCTGGTCGTAGGGCTTCGCCTTCGCGAGGTCCGCGCAGCCCGCCGACGCCGAAGAAACGAGCGCCGCGTCGCTGGCCGACGCGGACACCCCCGCGAGGTGCATCACCTTGAGATAGTCGGCCCGGGGGTTCTTCGGAAGGGAGGGATCGCCGTAGTAGACCTCGGCTGCCGCGAGCGCCGCCGCTGGTTCCCGCGCCGCCACGTGTGGCAACTGGCCGGGTGGGAACGCGATGAGGTCGACGTACAGGCGACGTTGCGCGCTATTCCCTGTTTGTCCGGGGGCCAGCCCGTGGTGCACCATCCACACGAGCGATCCAGTCTGGTAGAAGTCCTCCCCTCCAGGGCCCTGGTCACCCACCCCGTCGGCATGGGATGCGACCCACGCGTGGTCGAGCGGTTTGGTGCACGGACCGACGACCGAGGTGCAGCGGGCGATGCCGATGCCGTAGGTCTTGTGCCCCCAGAGGCTGCCCGAATAGAAGAGCCAGAAGTGGTCGTGGTCCTGGATCATCGTCGGGGCTTCGACGAGGTGGTCCTCCCAGGGCTGCGTGGCGCCGATGAGACGGTTGGGCGGCCCGACGGTCGCGAGGCCATCGGAGGACAACTGCTGGGAGTAGATGGAGGTCGGCTCGTTGCAGCAGTCGCCATCGCTCTTCCACAGCAGCCACGGTGTACCGCTCGAGGTGACGAACACCGCAGGGTCGATGGCTCCGCCCTCGTCCAGCGGGCACACGAACGCGGATGTCGAGTCGTCGACGAACGGGCCGGTCGGACTGGTCGCCAGAGCGCGAGAGATGCACTCCGCATTGGTCTCCCCCGACACGGTCTTCACACACCCATGGGCCGGAGGCTTGCCCAAGCATCCCAGCGGCACCGTCGCCGGCGTCGAGTAATAGAGCACGTACTTGCCGTCTGGGCGCGCCCAGACGTCCGGACCCCACTGGTAGCCCGGGACCGTCCAGCTGGGCAGCTTCGGCAACACGTCCCCGAGAAACCTGCCGGTAAAACCGTCGCCCCGCGACAACGCGACGACGGGCACATTGGCACCGCGGTCGTACTTGGAGGGTTGGCTGCTCGACGCATAGAAGTACAGCGTGTTCCCGGCGGGGAGAGCCGTTGGATCCGCGAAGTCCCCGTCATAAATGGGTTCGTCGCGCGACAGACCCGAGATGATGTTCAGTGGGATGCCGTTTTCGAGCGTGGGGTTCGCACCGATCGGGCCTTTCGTGGCAGCTCGACCCAGCGGAACGTAAACCTGTGCGGTCCGGACCGACGAAGGCTTGACGACGCGCCCGAGGTTGGGCGCTGTCGACGGGCTGTTCGTTTGGGGTCTCGGCGCACTCTGGCCGCAGCCGGCCAGGATGACGGCACACAGCAGGGCCGCACCCGCGCCCCACGCCGCTGATCCTCGGCTGGCACGGACCCCAAAATCCACGTTGCAGACAGTAAGTCAGGGGTCCCCTCATCGGTGAGGAAATGGTCTCTGACCTGGAGCCTGAGGTCGGACTCGAACCGACGACCTGCGCATTACGAGTGCGCTGCTCTACCGACTGAGCTACCCAGGCGACCGCGACGCTCCCGAAGGCCCTGATGGGGCGGGAGGCCGGG
>Ga0306920_100001585_pt1 | contig 28322 bp, 21 predicted proteins | sample flu12Cox44000170_FD_204666 | JGI IMG/M metagenome (GOLD analysis project Ga0306920, IMG submission 204666) | Lab enrichment of tropical soil microbial communities from Luquillo Experimental Forest, Puerto Rico - flux4day.12C.oxic.44.000.170 (v2)... | ecosystem: Environmental > Terrestrial >... | reverse complement strand
GAACGAACCACGAAATCGAGCAAAACCCTAGCGTTTTCCCCGCTCGCGGCTCGTTCAGCCGGCGCCAAGCGCTAATGACGACGCTCATAAAGATACCTTTACACGCCCAACGACGCGCTCTCGACATTCAAACGCGGCAAGAACGAGGCAAGCAACCCATCGGTTCGGCTGTCCACGGCACCCGTCGCGGGCGGAGCTTGTTACCATGGACGCCCAAAACTAGAGATTGGCGCTTACCAGGCCCGAGGATCCGGAGAATGTTGAGTTTTGGCCACTCGTGCCCTGACCCCTAGATGAACTTTTTTCCCAGGTGTGAACTGCTTCACATCTCTCGACCGATTCCTGAACTATTTTACCGAGCGTGGGCGGATGTGCCGTCCAATGTGAGAACTGATCGGTTGAATAGCCCGACCTTGTTGCGCTCATACTTTGGGTGGGCGATTTCGGTTTATGCAGGCCTTCTGCAGTAAAGCTCTTCGCTTTTCGCCAATAGGCGCGGTTCCCACGCGTAACCAAAGAGTGATGCAATGGACATACCATAGGATAGAGCTTTAGCGCCAAAATAACCAACAATATTCCCGGCTTTCGATTCGGACCCGAGCCAGGGTGCCTCACAGGGAGCAAGCCTTCATGAACGGCGAAAGGAAGTCAGCCTTCGATCCCAAGTTGTTCTTGGCCAGGGTCGGGGAAGGAAAAAGCAGGGCCGAGTTGCGCAAGCGGCAAGTCGTCTTCTCACAGGGAGATCCCGCGGGTGCCGTCTTCTACATCCAGAAAGGCAGGATCGAGCTGAGGGTTTTGTCCCACCAAGGGAAAGAGGCGATCCTCGCCATTTTGAGTGTCGGTGACTTTTTTGGCGAGGGGTGCCTTGCCGGTCAGCCCCTGCGTACGGTAACGGCTGTCGCCGCCACAGAGTGCTCGGTTATGCGCCTCGAGAAAGCGGCCATGATGAGGGTGCTACAGGATGAGCCTGTTTTTTCTGCGCTGTTTATCTTACATCTGCTGACGCGCAACATTCGTATTGAAGAAGACCTTGTCGATCAGCTTTTCAATTCGAGCGAAAAGCGCTTGGCGCGGATTCTTTTGCTGTTGGCCAATTTCGGGAAGGAGGGGAAACCGGAGGCGCTGATACCGAAAGTCAGCCAGCAAGCCCTGGCCGATATGATCGGTACTACCCGCTCGCGAGTAAGCTTTTTCATGAACAAGTTCCGCAAGCTCCGGTTCATCGAGTACAACGGCGGTTTGAGTGTCCACAGCTCGCTCCTGAATGTGGTCTTGCGCGACTGACGGAAAGATTCGCCGGCAGCCATATCGAGCGCCCAAGCCTCTGGCACAGATTTTCTCAAAACTGAGCAATTTTGACCAGACTCTCCGGTTGAGAGACTGGTTAATGAGGTTTGAATATGGGATTGGGTCTAGCTACGCCAGAGCGTATTTCCGGTAGAACAAGACCGCAAGTCTAACCCCGATCCCACCACGCATGCGTTCGCAGTGTGTGGAACGAGAACGGAGTGGTGGTCGATATACAGGGAAAGTTAAAGTAACTAACGATACCGGGAAGAATACTGGTGAACTCGCTGATCAAACTTGCCGAGTCTGTCCCGGCCTTGCGGACAACCGCAGCGGAGGTATGAGATATGCCGGTCGTTCCGACTTATCCTGGAATTTACATCGACGAAATCCTGAGCAGCGCACACACAATCTCCGCCGCACCGACATCGCTCGCGGTGTTCATCGGCTACACCCATCCGTTCAAGACGCTGCAGTTCGTGGATCCGAACGTCAGCATCACCACGCCGGTGCGACTGTTCGGCACCACCGATTTTGAGCGTGAATTCGGCGGCTTCTTCTCCAATCGCGCGTTCGACTCCTCGCTCGATTTCAGCTCGGTCGGAATCGCGGTTTATCAGTTCTTCCTCAATGGCGGGGCGGAATGCTACGTCGTCGGACTGCGCCCGCGCGGCTCGTCGCCGGCCGGCCCTATACAGCCCCATACGGTCACCGTCGGCGGCGTCAGCTTCACGCAGATCGAGCTGACCGAGGATCCTGACGCGTCCGGTAGCGGCGATCACCGGATGAGGATCGATGTCACCAATCCTCGTGCGGATCCTTCCACGGCGATGCCTGACCACAAGCTGGCGGATGTGACGATTACCTATGGAGCCGGCCCGGGCGCACTAGTCGAACGCTTCCGCGGCGTGAGCCTCAACCCCTTGCTCCCCAACGGCAAGCCCAATCCGAACTATATCGGTACCCGCATCGGCACCACGCCCGGTGCCGGATCGACGCTGGTCAATGTCACCCTGCCATTGCCGACGACATTTGCCGCCGGTTCGGCGCCCATGGAGTCAACCCACTTCGGGGCAACGGTTTTTGCCCTCGCCGACTATAACAAGGCGATGGACAACAACACGCCGCTCGACAAGCTGGCGATCTTCAACCTGATGAACCTGCCTGGCGTGACCGATAACGGTGCACTGTCCACCGCGGTGGCGTTCTGCGAGCGCAAGCTGGCCTTCCTGCTGGTCGATCCTCTGCAGACTAGCGCCGCGGATGACCAGGGCGGCCCGAACACCACTCCGATCGAGGCCATCGTCGAGGGCAACTCCCCGCAACACCCGCCGCCCCCGCTGGAAAAGAATGCCGCGCTTTATTTTCCCTATCTGCAGGCCAGCGACCCGGTCAGTGGCGCTATCATCGAGATTCCGCCAGGCGGCACCGTCGCCGGGATCATGTCCCGCATCGACCTCAGCCGCGGCGTCTGGAAGGCACCGGCCGGCTACGAAACGACGATCATCAACACGACCGGCGTCGTAGCGCGCGGGCGCATGACGAACGACCAGCAGGGCGTGCTTAATCAGATCGGCGTCAACTGCCTGCGCGATTTTCCAGGCGTTGGAACCGTGGTGTTCGGGGCACGCACATTGGTAATCGGCAACGCCGCACTAGCACATGACTGGGGCTACGTGCCGGTCCGACGCATGGCGCTGTTCCTAGAACAGACGCTGCTGGCCAATCTCGGCTGGGTGGTGTTCGAGCCAAACGACGTGCCGCTGTGGACGTCGATCCGCACCTCGATTGAGGCGTTCATGCTGGGATTGTTTCGCCAGCATGCCTTTCAGGGCACTACGCCGGACGAGGCATTCCAGGTAAAATGCGACAGCACGACAACGACGCAGGCCGACATCGATATCGGCATCGTCAACATCGTCGTCGCCTTCGCCCCTCTGCGCCCCGCCGAGTTTGTCATTGTCAAGATCACGCAACTCGCCGGCCAGGCGCGGGCCGCTGCTTAAGCGGGATATCTGCGCCGCCGTCAGGAGATGCCGTCATGGGCAAGCCGTTCAGCGTCAATACCACCCGTTTCAGTCCGTACGCCGCATTCAACTTTCTCGTCTATCTCGGCACCAGCACATCTCCGGTCGCCGGCGTGTCGAAAGTCTCAGCTGTGAAACGGACTACCGCGCCGATCGAGTATCGCGAAGGTGGCAACCCAATCGTGCTGAAAAGCCCTGGCCGCACCACCTACGACGCCATCACGATGGAACGCGGCATCACGTTCGACACCGATTTCCAGGACTGGGCGGATACGGTGCAGAAGCTCGTCAAGGGCGCGCCGATCCGGTCGCTCGCCCAGCTTCGCCGCGAGGTCCGCGTTGAAATGCTGAACGAGATCGGCCAGCCGGTGATGCGCTACTTCTTGCATCGCTGCTGGGTCTCTGAATATCAAGCAATGCCCGATCTCGACGCGGGCAGCACCTCCGTCGCGATCGAACATATCAAGATGGAAAACGAAGGCTGGGAAAAGGACCTGACGCTGACCGAGCCGACCGAGACCTGATCGAGACCGCCGATGCATCCCGTCAGTCTCCCCGCCATCGGCGTCACCGTGACGCTTTGCCAACTGACCGGCGTCGAGGACATGATGCTGCTCGAAGCGCCGCCGATCACCACGATCGAGGCGGAGCTCGCGTTGTCCACGGCGCTCGTCGAACGGCTGGCGGTAGCGCCCGACGACGCGCCAATCGACTGGCGCGATGTGCCGATCACGGATCTCGACATTTTGCTGCTGCGGCTCCGCCAGGCACGGATTGGCGATCGCGTGCGCGGCGATGTGGCCTGCCCGGCCATTGGCTGCGCCGAGCGGGTACAGATTTCATTCGGTATCGACGAGTTCCTGGACTATGCCGGCAGCGAAACGGCTGCACCGGTGCCGTCCGCCGTGCCCGGCTGGTTCGATGTGCCGCGCAGTGACAACTGCGTTCGCTTCCGGCTCCCCACTCCGCGCGACATCGTCGCCTCGGCCAGAACGGCAAAGCCGGTACGATCGCTCGCCGCCCGCTGCATCCATCCGCCGACCGCAACCGGCCCGCAGCGGCGCCGCGCCGAGCGCGCGATGGAGGCGATCGCCCCGCTCAGTGTGCGCCTGCTGCAAGGTGATTGCCCGGCCTGCGGCGCCGCGGTCACCGCGCATTTCGACATTCGCCGCTTCTGCCTGCGCGAATTGCGCGATCAGGCAATATTCATCTACGACGATATCGACCTGCTAGCGGGCAACTATCACTGGTCGGAAGGCGCCATCCTCTCGCTCGGCGCCGACCGCCGGGCGCGCTACGCCTCACGCGTGCGCAGCGCGATCCTGGCGGCGGCGTAACAGTGGCCGCCTCGTATCTCAGCCGCGCGCTCGGTTTGCTGGCCGCCACGCCGCACCTGGAACCGCAGCGCGCGCCCTTCCGCTCTCAGCGGCAGGCAGCTCCGTTCGATACCGTCTCGGTACCGCAACCGACGAGCGCACGGGCCGATCCGTCACGACCGTATTCCGTCGCGGGGCGGGCTAACGCGCCACCCCTGATGTTGTACGACGACCCGCGGCCAGCCGATGATGCGCCACCGCCTTCGCTACCGACGGTTGATCCCGTCACCGAGCCACACCTCGCAGCCCTCGGGATCGCGCGTCAGCTGCCCATCTCGGCACCGCCATTGACCCGCCCGGCCGACCCCGTGATCGACATGCCGGCCGTGGAAGCGATGATCCCCGCTCCGGCCACGCCGGCGAGCAGCACAGGACATCACGTCCAGGAAACGTTCGCCGCGCCGGTGCCACCGCCGCGCTCGCACGCGCCACACCCCATGCCTGTCCCGCCAGCATCCGGCCAGCACATCGATCCGTCCCCTCGCTCGCAGTACGCGCCCCCTGCGGCCACGCCGCCCGCAACGCGCCCCCTGCCGACATCCGCCCCCGACCCGCCTTTGCCTCGGCCTTCCCCTCCTTCCTCCACGCAGGCCGCCCGCTCCCGCACCTCGCCCGCGGTGAGCGTGCAGATCGGCACCATCGAGGTCACGATCGATGCGCCGCCACCCCCCGCTGCGCCGCACCGCCAGCCGGCGCCGCCGTCGGCACGTCTCGCCCGCGGCTTCGCCTCGTTCGGCTGGAGCCAGTCATGAAATCAGACCCTTCCCAAGATGACCTAGCCGCCTCCGGCCGCCAGGCCGCCGCGCCGCGCCAGCGCGCCAGGTCCCGATATGGCTGACGGCATTGCCATTGAGCGGCTCCGCCTGCGGCTCCCGCGCGCGGCGGCGGTGGATGCGCGTAGCCTCGCCACCCAGATCGCCGAGGCACTGGCGGAAGGTGCGCCGGATCTGGAGCCTGGGGCGGTCGTGCCGGTGCTGCGGGTGCGGCTGTCACAGAGTCCAGGCACCGGGCCCGGCCTTGCGCGGAATATCGCCGCGTCCGTGCTGCGCAGCCTCGATGAAGCCGGAAACTAGGCGCGCGCCATGGCGGGGAAATACATCAAAGGTGCCCTGGTCGAGCTGAAAATGGCGGCGATCCTGCCGCTCCCGAATGTCATCATCTTTCAGTTCAACCCTGAGACGATGACCCACACCTGGTCGCCCGCCGCCGCTGCGGCCGCCGACCCGCGCGAGAAAAGCTCCGATCCGCTGGCGGTGGATGGAGTGCCCGGTGAGCAGTTCTCCTTCAACCTGGTCATGGACACCACGGACATGCTCGCCGATGGCAGCCCGGTTGCGCAGGGCATCGCCACCATCAGCGGTATCGCCTCGCGCATCGCAGCGCTGGAAATGCTGCAGTATCCGGTCGATCCCTCGCCCGCCGGCTCGCTGTTGGGCTCCGCCTCGCTCAGCGCCGGCAGTGGCGGCGTCAGCGGCGCACTCGGTGCCGCCACCGGCAGCGCCAGCCCGACCACCACGGTCCCCCGGTTGCAGGTTCCGACCGTGCTGTTCGTGTGGGGTCCGGGCCGCATCCTTCCGGTACGGATCACCACGCTGACCATCACCGAACGGCTCTACGACCAGCTGCTCAACCCGACTCACGCCGAAGCGCAGATTGGTATCAAGGTGCTGACACCTCGCGAACTGACGTTCGTAACGGGGGTTTTAGGGAAGGTCGCCAACGCGGCATACGACTACTCGCAGGCACTGCGGCAGGCCCTGGCGATTGCCAACCTCGCCAACGCCGCGGAATCCATTATCGGCATGCTTCCGATCTGAGCGGGAGAAACCATGTTCTTCGCAGACAGCCGCTACGCGACTGCGGGCAGTGACATCGTCGCGGGCCCGAACGGCCGCAGCGTCGCGGTGACGCGCATTCCGCCGCCGATCGGCAATCCGCTGCGCGGTTATCTGCGGCGAGCGCAAGGTCAGCGGCTCGACCTCATTAGTTACCAGTTCCTGTCCAACCCGACGACATTCTGGAAGCTCTGCAACAGCAACAATGCAATCTCGCCGGACGCGCTGGCGGCGCGCGACCTGGTGGGCGTGCCGACTACATGACCGTTAGATGCCGGGATCGTATGCCCTGATGTTCAACGGCACGCCCGCCGACGCCGATCTTTACGCCGCGATCAGCGCGATTGAGGTGGAGGAGGCGCTTGACCTGCCGGGCGCCATGCGGCTGACGCTCCCGGTCTCCACGACGACGGATGGCGACCTGACCTATGTCTCCGACACGCGTTTTGGGCCGCTGGTGAATGTCGCAGTGGTGGCAGATCCGGGCACCGGCCCGCTCGATGCCGGCGGTCCGCTGGCGGGTGCCCTCGGCGCCGCGCTCGGTGGTGCGCCGGGCGGCGGCCCGGCCAGTAAGCAGTGCATTTTCGACGGCTATATCCTTTCGCAGAAGCTCAAGCTGCAGACAGGAACCACCGATGCCTCGCTGGAGGTCTGGGGACAGGACGCGACCTGGCTGATGAACCTGGAGGAGCGCGTGAAGGAGTGGGTGGACGTCACTGACGTTGATGTGGCCGGCGCCATTTTCGCCGATTACGGCATCGCCCCCGCCGACAGCAACCGCGACGAGGACAGCGCGGCGCACTCCGAAGACGGCCACTCGTTGATGCAGCGCGGCTCCGACATCCGTTTTCTGCGCGACCTGGCGCGGCGCACCGGCAAGCTCTGCCGGGTATTCTGCGCCGACCAGCCGGGCCGGCGCATCGGCTGGTTCGCGGCGCCGAAACTGGACGGCGATCCGGCGACGACGCTCACGCTCAATGACCCGACCAGCTGGAACGTCGATGCGCTCGACTTCGAATGGGACGCCTCCCGCCCCACCGCCGTGGTCGCCCGGCAGGCGCTGTTCACCGACAGCGACCCGGACGGCGCGATCGGCGATACCTCCAGTTCCGGCCTGGCGACTCTCGGCGACCGCAACCTCGCGACCTTCGCCGGCCAGCCGATGCGGGTGCTGCTGGCCGCGCCGGTGGACGATGGCGGGGAGCTGTCAATGCGCGCCGCCGCCGTGCTACGCGACGCCGGCTGGTTCGTGCGCTGCCAGGGTCAGGCCGACCTCACCCGCCTCGGCATCGTGCTGCGCGCCGGCGCGCTGGTCGGTGTCGACGGCGTCGGCACGATGTTCTCCGGCACCTATCTGGTCTGGAGCGTCCGCCACACCATCACCGCCACATTCCACAAAATGTCATTCGTGCTGTTAAGCAATGCGGTCGGTGCGGCACCAGGGGGGGCAGGCGCGCTGAGCGCGCTGCTGAACGCATTATGAACGATCCGGGGGTCATCGAGCTGCTGGAACGGCTGGGCAGCCGTTTCTATGGCAAGTATCGCGGCAGCTGTACCGCCGTCGATCCGGACACGCTGCGCATCAAGGCCAAGGTGCCCGCGGTACTGGCCGATCAGGAAACCGGCTGGTGTGTGCCCTGCCTGCCGTATGCCGGCGATCAGGTGGGCCTCGCGTTCCTGCCGGAAGCCGGATCCGGTGTGTGGATCGAGTTCGAAGGCGGTGACGTTTCTTATCCGATCTGGACAGGCTGCTACTGGCGCGCCGGCGAAAAGCCCAGCCGGGCCGGGCCGACGGTGAAGGTGATCATCACCAAGCAGTATCAGTTCATCCTGGATGACGACACGCCTACCGCGACTCTCGCGGATTCCGACAATACGATCACCCTCGACGGTTCCGGCGTGACGCTGTCGCGCGGCGCCATCAGCGTCGCCGTGGGGGACGAGAAGGTCAGTGTCAACGACGACGCATTTGAAGTGACGGCGTAGGCCTGATGGCCGCGCCGTAGCCAGGGAGGATGCGGTGCCTGGGCTGCTCACGACAAGTAGCGTGCTGATGTGCCCGCATGGCGGCAGCGTCACCGCCACCACCACTAACACCCGCAGCAAGGCGGGCGGCTCGTTCCTTGTCTGCTCGACCGACACCTTTGTCATCGCCGGCTGCGCCTTTAACGTCGCCGGCGCCCCGCATCCCTGCGTGCAGGTGCAATGGATCTCACCCGGCCTGAAAAGCACCGCCGGCAGCGCCGCGACCTTGACCGAGGCCAGCGTGGGCCTGTGCGTCGCCGCAGACGGCGCGCCGCAGGGCGGGGTGCTGATCAACAGCACGCAGCCATCTTCGGCGGGCCTGTAGATGGCTCGCGCCGACTACGCATTCCCGTTTCGGGTCGATTCCGCCACCGGCCAGGCGGCCCGCATCGGCTATGCCTCGCATGTCAATCAGATGATCCGCCAGCTGCTGCTCACCTCGCCGGCGGAGCGCATCGATCTGCCGGAGTTCGGCTGCGGTCTGCGCCGCATGTTGTTCGCGCCAAACGCGGATTTCCAGCCCACCGGTCCCACCGGCAGTAATGGCATCGACGCGCTGCACGCCACCACCCAGGTGCTGGTTCGGGAAGCGCTGGAACGCTGGCTCGCCGGCCAGGTGGCGGTGCGGGACGTCACCGTCACCCGCGACCCTGACGCCGGTCTGGTGCAGATCGAGCTGACCTACGAGCTTGTCGAGACACGTTCGACGCAACTGCTCGAACTGACGGTCGGGCCATGACCCTCCTCACCCGAGACCGCCGGCACGACGTCATCCAGGCCCGCGACTGGAACGGCATCGACTTCGTCGAGGTCGCCAACCCGGCACAGACCGTGCTGCGGGTGCATTTCCTCAATCTGGTGCAGCTGGTCCAGCGGCCGCAGCCGACCATTACTGGAGGCGAGACGATCCCGACCGTCGTCGTGGCCCCGGTCACCGCCGCGGACTGGAGCGTCGATGACGGGCATCGCGTGCTGACCCTGCGGGTGGCCGCGCCGGGCGACTTCTCCCAGTACATCCTGACGATTACCGATCCGGCGGTGGATCGCTATTTCCAGCAGGTATCGTTCTCGTTCAAGGCCGGCTGCCCGTCCGAGGTCGACTGCGAAACCCCGACGCCGCCCTGTCCACCGCTCGATGGCGAGCTGCCGCCGATCGATTACCTCGCCAAGGATTTCCTGAGCTTCCGCCAGGCCCTGCTCGACTTCTCGACGCTGAAGTATCCGGACTGGCGGGAACGGTCGGAGGCCGATTTCGGCCTGATGTTTCTCGAAGCGCTGGCGGGCATGGCCGATGACCTCAGCTACGTGCAGGACCGCATCGCGGCGGAGGCGACGCTCGACACAGCGACCCAGCGCCGTTCCGTGGTCCGCCACGCGCGGCTGGTCGATTACGAGCCCGGCCCGACCCTCTCGGCGCTGGTGCTGCTGCAGTTCGACGTTGACGCCACCACCACCACCCTGCCCACCGGTCTAGCCGTCAGCGCCACCTCGGCCGAAGGATCACCCATCGTGTTCGAACTCGGCGGCGGGCTTGCGACACGCGGCATCGATCCGGTCACCGGCAGCCCGGACGTAACCTATCCGGTTAGCGCCGCCTGGAATCGCGGCCGCATCCAACCGTATGCGTGGGACGCCAGCGATGCCTGCCTGCACCGCGGCGCCACCGAGATGTGGGTGGTCGGCCACGGGTTCGGCTTCACCATCGGCCAAGCGCTGCTGATCGATACCGCGGCGGCGGTGTCGGCGGACCAGCCGATCAGCCAGATCGTTCATCTGAGCGAATTGCCGCTGGAGACTTGCGATCCGCTGAACCTGCTGCCGATGCCCGGCCCGAACGGGTCCTCCGGGCCACCGATCCTGGTCTGCCCCGGGTCCATCCCCGGCGCCACCCGGTTCCCGGCCGCGGTAACCCGGCTGCGCTGGGGCGCCGATGAGGCGCTGACCTCCGATCACGACCTGCGCCGCACCGTGGTAGTCGGCAACATCCTGGCGGCCACCCAGGGCCGCACCATCACCCGGGAACGCTTCGCGATCCCCGCACCCGATGCGCCGCCGCCGGCGATCCCGCTCGCCACCGTCCGGCTGGGGCCGAACCCAACCACCGCCCGGGTGATCTGGCAGTTCCTGCGCACCCTGGACAACGCGCCGCTGACTTGGCTCGCGCAGATCGACCGGAATGCCACCGACAGCGGCCCGGTGCCGGAGATCCTGCTGTACGAGGACAGCGGCGACCCGCCCGCCGGCTGGACCTGGAGGCGTCGGCTGCTGGATGCCGACCGCTTCGAATCCTCTTTCACCGTGGACGCGGCGGCCTGGCGTCCCGTCGCGACATTGCCTGCCCGCTCGGCGGGGGAGCGGCTGCGGCTGGTGGCCGACTACGACGGCGACGCTGGCGACACAATTCGCTTCGGCGATGGCAGCTTCGGCGAGATCCCCACCGACGGCGCCACCTTCGCCGCCACCTACCGGATCGGTCTCGGTGCCGCCGGCAACGTCGGCGCCGATGCGATCCGCAGTCTAGGCCCGCAGATCTCTGGGGTCATCGCGGTGACTAACCCGTTGCCGGCAACTGGCGGCACCGACCCGGAGGAGCTGGAGCAGGTGCGCCGGCGGGCGCCGTTCAAGTTCCGCGCGCCGCCGCCGCTGCGCGCCGTCCGCCCAGAGGACTATCGCACTATCGCCGAGACGCTGCCCTGGGTGCAGCGCGCCGGCACCGCGATCCGCTGGACCGGAAGCTGGCTCAGCACCTTCACCACCCCCGACCCGGTCGGCTCCGAGACGCTGTATCTGGCGCCGCACCTGCAGCTTGTGGCTCTGCTCAACCGCCGCCGGATGGCCGGGGTGGAGAGCTTCGTGCCGCCGCCGCACTACGTCGCCCTCGACCTGCTGGTGGAGGTCTGCGCCACCGCCGAGGCGTATCGCGGCGACGTGCTGGCCGGCATCGTCGCAGCGCTGATCGCCGGGCCGCCGCCCGCCACCGCCGGGTTCTTCGGCTCGCAGAACTTCACCTTCGGCACCCCGCTCGACCGCAGCCGGCTGGAGGCGGCGATCAAGAACGTCACCGGTGTCGCCGGCGTGACCTGCCTGCAGTACCGCATGCGCAGTCGCACCCAGGGTTATGCCGAGATGCCGGATGTGTTGACGGTGGGCAGCGACGAGATCATCCGCCTCGATAATGACCCCAGCCGGCCGGACAACGGCTCGCTGAGGGTCAGTGTGCTGGGGGGCAAATGAACGGCACCATCTCTCCGCCGGCCAGCCCGCCCGCCGTCTCGCCATCCCTGGACGAGGCGGTCTGCCCATGCGAGGCCTTTGTTCATCCGCGCACCATCTTCAACCCCCCGGCGCGCGCCACCATCGACTACAGGGTCGGCGACTTCTTGAGCTTCCGCCACGCGCTGCTGCTGTCGCTGTCGGGCGAGACGGAACTCAGCAGCTCGGACGGCCCAATCTGGCGGCCGGTGCCGGGCGATCTCGGGCTGCAGATGGCAGAGTGGTGGGCGGTCTGCGCCGATGTTCTTACCTTCTACAATCAGCGCATCGCTACCCAGGCCTATCTGCGAACCGCCGATCAGCTCCCCTCTATCCAGCGCCTGATCCGCCTGCTGGGCTACCGGCCGCACCCGGGGATCGGCTCGCACGGGGTACTGGCGGCGGTGACCAGTGGCACCACTCCGCTGACCCTGCCGGCTGGGTTTCCGATCCAGAGCAAGCCGGGGCCGGGCAAGCAGCCGCAGACCTTCGAGCTCAACGCCGCCACTCCGGTGCAGGCGCCTTCCGCCATTACCGCCGATCCGGTCGGCACCGGCAACCTGGCTGGGGACGACGGCAGCAGCGTGCTGCTGAACGGGCGGGTCACCAGCGTGAAGGCCGGCGACCACCTGCTGCTCCTGCCGCGCGGCTGGGCAGGCGGCACCAACACCGCCTATCAGCTTGCCACCGTGCAGACGCTGGCGCCGACCCATGATCCGCGCGGACACCCGCTGACGCGGGTGACGTTCAGCACCCCGCTCGCGCTGCCGGCCGGCGTGCAGGCGAACGACTACAGGCTGCTGCGCAGCGCGCAGACCACACGCATCTGGCCGTACGACACTGGCACCGTGCTCTCGGTCAAGAGCAACGCCGTGGACCTCGATTCCGCCGTACGGACGATCCGAGCGGGCGACCCGGTGCTGTTCGAGGCACCAGCGGTGGCGCCGTCGGATCTGGTCCTTACGATGCCGACGTTCACCGGTCCATTCGGCGTCGTGTTCGGCGGCGGCGGGATTACCCTGCTGGACGCGCCGGAGACCACGCTGGTCAGCGTTACCAACTACAGCGAGGCGGTCTGGTATACGGTCGCCGATCCGTCCGACCCGTCCAAACCGAAGCCGGGTCAGCCGGCCAATTTCATCCCGGTCGGGCTGCTGCGCAGTGAGATCGGGTTCTCGCCGAAACTGATCGGCGACACGGGCGTATGGGATTCGCACAAATCGGGCGCCACGATCCGCTTCGACTGGCGCGATGTCGGCACCCTGGTCGCCACCCCGCCGCAGAGCTTCTCCGGCATTCCAGGCCAACAACTCACCGCCACCGGCGATGCGACGTTCCCGATCGGCACCTATCCGGTGCTAGTCCAGGGCGCCGGTGGCATCGGCGCTAATGCCACCGGAACCGTGCTGAGCAGCGCGCCCACGGTGATGACGCTCACCGACCTGCCCGATCCGGCGCAACCAATGGTAGCACCGCTGACCGTGCTGCCGGATCTGCTGAGTGTCTCCCGCGGCAAGACCGTCGCCAGCGAGGTCTTGGGCTCCGGCAATCCGGGCATCGTGGGGCAGATTTTCACCCTGCAGAACGCGCCGCTGACTTATCTGCAGAGCAGCGATTCCACCTCCGGTGACAATTACAGCAGTACCCTGACGGTCTGGGTCGACGGCATTGCCTGGACCGAGGTCGCGAGCTTCTATAACCAGCCCGGCGATGCCCGCATCTTCGTCACCCGCGAGGACGATACCGGTCACACACAGGTGCGGTTTGGCGACGGCACAAACGGCGCTCGCCTGACCAGCGGCGTGAACAATGTCGTCGCCAAATACCGTTATGGCAGCGGTGCTGAGGTCCCGACGGTCGGGGCGCTGACGGTGCTGGCGAAGCCGTGGCCGGGGCTGCGCTCGGTGAACAATCCGGTGCCGATGGGCGGCGGCGCGGACCCCGATCCGCCGAGCCGCATGCGCCAGGATGCGCCGCGCTCGACACTGACCTTCGGCCGCGCGGTCTCGCTCGACGACCATGCAGCGATCGCGCTGGCCGCGCCCGGGGTGTCGCGCGCGATGGCCGACTGGGTGTTCGACGGTGCCGCGCAGCGTGCGGCAGTCACGGTCTGGGTCGGCGACGATGAGGCGGCGCGCAACGCCGCGCAGGCGGCGCTGGACGCTGCGGTCGACCCCAACCGCCCGGTGCGGGTGCGGCTGGCAACAGCGACCCCAGTGCATCTGTCGGCAACCATCGTGATCGACCCGCGCTACGTGTTCGACCCGGTGATGGCGGCGGTGCAGGCGGCGCTGATCGATCCCGACTCCGGCCTGTTCAGCGCCGCCAATATCGGTATTGGCCATTCCGTCTACGACAGCAACATCTACGCCGCCTGTTTGGCCGTGGCCGGCGTGCATGCGGTACGCGACCTGGTCGTGACCACCGCGCCGTGCACCGGGATGACGGCGACCGCCGCCCCGGTCAGTGCCTCGCTGGTGGCGTCGCTGAAGCCGGGCTCGGCACTGCTAGCCGCGCTGAAGCTCAACACTGGCCTACTAGCCGGGCTCAAGCCGATCTCAGTGCCACCGATCCGCCTTCCACCGCTAGGCACCGGCGGCATTCCGGTGCTGCCGACCCCCGGCGTAGACCCGACGCTCTGCACCACCACGCACCGGCATGACCCCTGTGCCGGCGGCTTCTTCACCCTCGCTGCGGCCGACCTCGACCTGTCGCCGGTCGCCGACGACAGGACCCACGTCGTTGCCTGACGACCGCGACCTCTATCAGGCGTTCCACGGCGCCAAGCTCTGGGCGCTGCTGCCCGAGTTGTATCGTGCCCAGGACAGCGACAGCTTCGACCGCAACGGTCCGCTGCGCGAGCTGGTCAACCGCATCGGCGTCCAGGCGGCGATCCTGCGCCGCAGCCTGGACCGGCTGTGGGACGACCAGTCGATCGAGACTTGCGATGACTGGATTATTCCCTATATCGGCGACCTGCTGGCGACCAATCTGGTGCCCGCGCTGCCGGCCCGGGAGCAACGGCTGGATGTCGCCAAGACCATCTACTACCGCCGCCGCAAGGGCACGCTCGCGGTGCTGGAGGAGATCGCCGCCAACATTACCGGCTGGGACGTGAAGCTGGTCGAATTCTTCCGCCGCCTGGGCCGCACCCGCCATCTGCTTGATCCGCCGATCGGCCTGCCGGTCACGGCGGGTGATTCGATTGACCAGCTCCGCCAGGCCGAGGGCCTGATCAGTCCGCGGTCCCTCTCCGCGGCCGGCGGGTTCGCCGACCCGCGTAATGCCTACGGCGCCAGCCGTTCCCGCACTGCCTTCGATGAGTTCAGCCACACCGCCGATTTCCGCGCCGGGCGCGGCGTCGTCGGCTGGCACGACATCCCGCGTCTGGGTGTTTTTCTGTGGCGACTGATCAGCTTTGGCGGCCGGCGCACCACGCCAGTGTTCAAGCCGGACCATCCTGACTGCTTCACGTTCGATCCGACCGGCCGCGACATCCCGCTGTTCGCCCACACAGCCCGCGCGGCGAACAGGCTGGCACAGAACTGGGTGTCGCCCGAGGAGTGGCAGCTGCCGGGCCCGATCTCCCAACCGCTGTACGATTCCGACACTAAACCCAGCATTGGCCACCACATTCCGCCGTTTGATCTCTATCCGACATCGTTGGCGGTGTATGACGCGACCGACACGCTGGTGCCGGCGCACAATCTCGATGTGTTTGCGCCGATCGGACGTGCACGGGTGAGTGCCTCGCTACCGGTCTCGGTCGCCACCGTGGAATCGTATTTCGGTTTCGCGTCCGAGATCGGCGCCGGGCCGTATGATCGCCGCGTACTGGGTGCCGCGCCGTCCGCCACCCCGGCGCCGATCACCACCCTGCCGGCCGGCGTCCCGATACCGATGCCGCCGCCGGTCGGCACCATCCGCATCAACGACTCGCTGACCCGCGACAGGGTGCCGGACGCGATCGATTTTTCCACCCTCACGATCCAGGCCGGCATCCGCCAGCGCCCGCTGATCCGGCTCGGCGCCCCGCTGACGTCGCCGCCATCGCCACCCGCGCCCCCGTCGGTCGAATGGGTGCTACGAGGCGCGTCCGGCGCCGACCTGGTGTTGGACGGCCTGTTCGTCTCCGGCGGCGACATTGTGCTGCGCGGTGACTTCAACAGCGTCACCCTGAACTGCTGCACGCTCGATCCCGGTAGCATCGGCACACCCCCGGGACTGTATGCCGTCTCCATCGACCACCGCCCGCTGGTGCCCGGCCGCATCTGGATCGAGGCGACCATCGCCACGCTCACCGTGAGCCGCAGCATCACTGGACCAATTCGCACGCGCGACAAAGGCACCGTCGAGACCCTGACGATCAGCGACAGCATCGTGCAGGCGATCCTGACCCACGCGGGCGGACCGCTGACCGCGAACGCTGTGGCCGATCCGTCAAGGTTGGTCACGCGCCTGCAGGATGCCGACGATCCGGTCGCGGCGTTCGTTGCCTCCCGCCTCTCGCCAGCCACCGCGGCACTGCTCGCCGCCTCCAGCTCGGTGCCGCTCGCGCAGATCATGCCGCCACTGCTGGCCGACCTGAACAGATTGATCGTCGGCGCTTCCATCTACGACACCGACCGCTTCGCCCACGAGCATCTGCGGCCGGCGACGTCAGCCCTGCTGACGCAGCCACCGGTCGCCACCTCCCCGGTGCTGAACCGTATGCTGCTGGAGGACGCGTTTTCGATCGAACTCGCCGATGCAGCGCTGGCGATCGCCGATGGCGCTGTCGCGTTGAGGCGCTGCACCGTGCTGGGCACCACCCACGTGCACCGGTTCGATGCCAGCGAGTGCATCCTGGATGACTTCGTGGTGGTGGACGACCTCCAGCAGGGCTGCGTACGGTTCAGCGCCGTCGCCGATGGCAGCGCGGTGCCGCGCCTCTATGAGAGCGTCACCATCCCTGACGGTGCGCCCCTGTTCACCTCCCGCGATTTCGGCCAGCCCGGCTACGCCCAACTGCTCCCCGAGGCGGATGCGGCGATCCTGCCGGGCGGTACCGGCGCTGCGCCGGCCGTGCCCAGCATCCTGCGCGGGGCGGAGAACGGTAGCGAAATGGGTGCCTTCTCGGCCGATGGCAATCCGCTGAAAGAGCGCGGGCTGCTACTGAAGTTTCAGGAATTCATGCCGACCGGGCTGGTCCCCGTCGTCGTCTACGTGACGTGATGGCCCGAAGCTGAAAGGGCGCAACCATGGCCAGTGACAGAACGCGAATCTCAGACGACATCCGGCAGGGCTATCGTGGGATCGCCGCCCAGCAAGGACGCGTCATCCTCGATCGCGACATCAATGCGCTGCAATCCGTGCTCGGCAGCGAGCTACGGCGCGAGACGCTGGACATCGTCGGGCTCTGCGGCACTCCGGACGACGGCTTTGCGATCGGCCTGCCAACCCTGGCTAGCCCGGTAAGCCCACCGCAGCCGGTGAGCGCGGCGCCATCGCGGAGCTTTCTGCCGGCATCGTTCCTGCCGAATTTCGTGCTGACCAGTCCGCCGCCGCCCGATCCGTTCGACTTCCTGATCAGTCCCGGCACGATGTATCTCGGCGGGGTGCGCGCGGTGTTCGCGGCGCCTCCCGCCGGTGCCACGCCGATCAGCTACGATCACCAGCCGGACTGGCTGTCACCCGCGCCGCCCACCCCCGATCCGCCGCAGATCGAATTCATCTATCTCGACGTGGCGGAGCAGGAGGTCAGCGCGGTCGAGGACGACGACCTAGGTGATGTCGCGCTGGGCGGTCCTGACACCACCCAACGAATTCTCCTGATGCAGCGGGTGAGACGGCTCGGTGTTGCCGATGGCACCTGCAGCGCCGGTCTGGCGGACGCGATGACCGCCTGGGCCGCGAACGGCTTCACCCTGGACGCTACCACCCTGCGGCTGATCCCCCAGGTCACCCTCAAGGTCGGCTTCTCTGACGTGCAGGTGGCCACGAGCCCGTGCGAGCCGAACTCGACCGGCGGCTACCTCCAGGCCGACAACCAGCTGATCCGGGTGATGATCACCGGCCCAGGCACCCTAGTCTGGAGTTACGACAACGCATCGTTCATCTACCGGGTCGTCGCCCAGCCGAATGGGAAGACATTGCAACTGGTTCAGACCCCAGTGGACGCCTATCACCGCCCGGCCCGCAACCAGGCGGTCGAGGTGCTACGCAGCGCCGCGGTGCTGCCCAACGGCGCCGTCGTCGCCGAAGCCACCGGCCGCATCACTAAACTGGCCGCGCCCTACGACGGCACCTCGATCATACTCACCGATCCGCTGACCACGGCCGAGGCGGGTGATCCCAACCTGTTCCTGCGCATCTGGCACGACATCGCGACTTTTGTGCCCGGCCAGCCGGTGGCGCTGGGCGCCACCGGGCTTACGGTGACGTTGCAGGTGCCGACCGGCGGCACGGCCGGCGCGGCCCTACCAGTGGGAGCCTACTGGCTCATCGCCGTGCGCCCCAGCACGCCGCAACAGGTGTATCCGGAGCGTCTGCTGGCCGACTTCCAGCCGGCAGACGGGCCGGCGCGCTGGATCTGCCCGCTCGCGGTGATCAACTGGGCGGCCTCGCCAGGACCCAACGTCGCCGATTGCCGGGCGACCTTCGACAACCTGGTGGACCTCTCGCGCCGTCAGTCGGGCGGCTGCTGCACCATCACCCTGCATCCCGCCGACCTTGCGCAGCGCGATCCGACCAGCGTGATCGACCGGCTGATCGCGCTCGCCGGCGTCCGCTCCGCCTCGGTCACCATCTGCCTTTCGCCCGGTACCTACGCGCTGGTGAAGCCGCTGCGGCTGGGCGCCCGTCATAGTGGCCTGACCATCGAGGCCTGCGCCGGTGAGGTGATCGTGGTAGCGGCCAACGACACCGATCCCGATTTTCTCGAGGGCCTGATCGTTATTGACCAGACCGACGAGATCACCATTCGCGGTCTGGACATCGCACCGCCCGCGGTGCCGTTCGTCGCCGCCATCGTCGCCCTCAAGATACCGAACGCCGATGTGGTGGCGAGCGTGATCGCCCGGTTCGGCAACGTTGCCGGGATGGTTGCAGTGCGGGTGGTCCAGAGCGACCAGGTGACCATCGAGGATTGCGTGGTCGGCTTCAGCAGCGTCGCCAACACCGTGCCGTTCGCGGCCGGCGTGCTGGTATCCGGCGCGTGCCGGTTCCTGAGCGTGACCGGCTGCACCTTCGCCGGTGCCCAGCGACCGATCTTCCAGGCCCGGCCGGGCGGCATCCAGTTCGTCGCCCGCTCGCTGCGCGGCGCTCTGCTCGCGTCGGCCGACGTGGCCGCCGGTACCACCGCTCCGACCGCCACCATACGGACCACCTCGATTTCAAGCGCTGCCTCGGCGGCTGGTGCGGCGTCTTCCTCCAGCGCCGAATCCACTGCCAATGCAGCGGCCACTATCGCCTCGGTTTCGCTAGCCAGCGCCATCTCCGCCGCAACTACCCCGCGCCTGACTTTGGTGGCTAGCGCTGCCTTGTCGCGTGGGATCATCGGCGGCCAACAGCCGGGCAATGCGCAATTCGGCGTGGTCTGGTCCACCGCGGTCACCGTGACCAGCCAGCGAGGCGACCAGCCGGAGCAGGTCGTGCTGCCCGCCCGCATCGATGACCTGACGATGAGCGGCTGCACCTTCCTGCGAGTGGCCGCCGGGGTGCTGACCATCGCCGATACTGGCGCGGTCCGCCTCGATGCCAACACGCTGTCGGATTCCATCGGCGGCTTCTGGCTGGACAGCACCGGCCTGGGTGCGACGCCGGCGGTGCCGCTGCTGCTCAACAACATCAGTCGAATGGCCGCGCTGATGGCGGACGCCAATGGCACCTCGACGTTCGGACTGCTGATGGCTCTGCTGTATCCGCTTCCATCCGCCGCCAAGGCGGCCAATTTTACTACCACGCCACCGGCGCAGATCATGGTGGTCAACAACCGACTCGCGGCGCTGCCCTCGGACGGCAGCCAATCAGGCCCGGGCCTGGTCGTGCTGACCACCTTCTCCGACGCGCTCAATGACGTTAATGCGGCGGTGTCTGTTACCGGTAACCAGGTGAGCAACCGTTCCAGCCAGAGCATTACCGGCGCCGGGGTGTTCGTCGGACCCGAGGGGGGGCTGGTTATCAGCGGTAACCTGCTCGCAAACATGCAGCCGCCGGCGGCGGCGCCTGCGGGTGCCGCGTCAGTGGCACCGCCCAGTCTGATGCTGGAGGTCGCTTCCTCCAACGCGGCCGGAGCCCAAGTGGCAGCCACGCTCGCGGTGACAGGCAATACGCTGCGCGGCAGCAACAACCTCAACCAGAATTTGCGCCCCGGCTTCGATCCGCCGCTGAATAACTGGACCTTCGCCAATGCGGTCGTCGCGTAGGGCCGCGCGGTGAGCAACGCGCTTGCCGTCGCGACCGTCACCGCAACGCTTCGCGGCGTGCTGAAAGCGTCGCTGACCGGTATCAACATCATCGGCGCCGACGTGACGAGTCTGCGCCCGGACGCGGCGAACTTGCCGAATCCCGGGGTGAACGTGTTCCTTTACCGAGTGGCGCCCAACCTGGCGTTCCGCCATGCGGACCTGCCGACCCGGCGGGCCGATGGAACGTTGGCGCGCCGCCCACAGGCAGCACTCGATCTGCACTACCTGCTGACCTTCCACGGCGACGACAACCTAGAGGAGCCACAGCGCCTGCTGGGCGCGGTGATGCGCCAACTCCATGCCCATCCGGTCCTGCGGCCGGCGGACATCCGCAACCTGGCGGCCGGTCAGGCGCAGTTCGCCGGCACCGACCTCGCCGACCAGCCGGAGCAGGTGCGGGTGGTGCCGGACGAGGCGTCGCTCGATGACTTGTCTCGCCTGTGGATGATGTTCCCCGAGAGCTCCTACACGCTCTCGGTGCTCTACGTCGCCTCTGTGGTTTTGATCGAGGCGGTCGACGAGGCGCCGGCGCCCGGCCTGCCGGTGCAAAGCGTCAACCTCGCGGTGGTGCCGCTGGCGCTGCCGGTCATCGATAGCGTCGAGCCGCAGATCGTGGAGGGCGTCTCGCCGGCCGTCACCCTGAACGGGCGCAACCTATTGGCGGCCACCGCAGCGCAGACTACAGTCTCGATCGACAACGCGGCGGCGATCGCGGTCCAGCCTAGCTCCACTGCCATCGCGGTCAGCTTTGCAGTCCCGCCCGGGTTGGCCGCCGGCGTGCATGGCGTGCAGGTGGTGCGCGCCGACCCGCTCGGCGCGCCGCATGTCGGATCGGCGTCTAACCCCGCCTTCTTCGCGCTGCGACCACGGCTGACCTCCACCACCCTTAGCGGCGGCAACGTGACCGCCGTGCTGGCACCGCAGCCCGGCGCCGCCCAGCGAATCGTGCTGCTGCTGAACGGGATTTCGGTCCCCGTCCCACGGTCCTTCGCCCTAAACGCTCAGCCGCGTACCGCCGACACCGACCCGGTGGTGTTCCCCGCGGCGGCGCTCGCCACCGGCACCACCTACCTGACTCGCGTGCAGGTGGACAGTGTCGAGAGCTCGGTCCTGGTTGACGCCGCGGGACACATCGCGGGACCCATGCTTAACGTGCCATGACCGCGCCGCCGGCAAATGTCGCCGTGCAGGCCGAGCCCAGCGGCGATTGGAGCGCCGCCAATCAAGCGTGGCTGACAGCGGCGGTCTCTGCGGTGGCCCGCCGCCTGCAGCGCCATGCCGGGATCGAGGATGATACCTGGAAGGTCGCGGAGCTGGACTGGTTTGATCCCACCCTTCCGCCACCCGCACTGGAAACCCTCTGCGTCAGCTTCCGCCTTTCCGCCTTCGAGCGTGACCTGCTGCTGGCCTGCGCTGGGGTGGAGCTCGACTCGCGCTTCGGCGCGCTTTGTGCCGCCGCCCATGGGATCCAGCCGGACGAGCCGAGCCGCCACTATCCAACTTTCAGCCTAGCCATGGCCGCCCTGACCGAGCCGCACTGGAGCGCGCTGGGACCCGACGCCCCGCTGCGCCGCTGGCGGTTGATCGAGGCACCGCCCGGCACGCCACTGACTTTCGCGCCACTCCGGATCGACGAGTGGGTGCTGCACTTTCTGGCCGGCGTCCGCCAGTCCGACGAACGCCTGTCCGGACGGCTGACGCAGGCGGCTCCGCTCGAGCGGCTCGCCCCGTCGCAGCGCACGCAGGCCCGTCGGATCGCCGCGCTGTGGACGAAGGTGCGGCCGGGCAGTGCGCTGCCCGTTATTGAGCTGATCGGCGCCGATCCAGGCGATCGTTGCCATCTCGCCGCCGCTACCTGCCAGGTTCTGGGCTTGCACCTCTTATCGCTGCGCGCGGATGCGGTGCCGGCGACGCAGGCCGAAGTCGACCTCCTGGCGCGGCTGTGTGAGCGGGAGATCGCGTTGACCGGGGCCGCGCTGCTGATCGACTGCGAGGGTCAGGAAGCCAATGAGCCGGTGCTGCGCGCGTCCCGCCGCCTGGCCGCCGGCGTCTCTGGCCCGGTGCTGCTCGCCGACAGGGACCCGCACCCAATAGACGGCCGCTCCACAGTGACCTGGGCGATTCCGTCACCCACCCCAGCCGAGCGCCGCGCCGCCTGGCAGGCGGCCTTGGCCGACTTCGATCTCGGTGCCGACCTCGACCGTCTCGTTTGGAGCTTCGGCCTTGGACTCTCCGCGATCGCCGCCTGCGCCTCCGAGGTGCGCGCCCGCGTCACCTCCGCCACATCGCCAGTGCAGGTGGGTGGGGTAGCCTGGTCGGTCTGCAGGACTCGCGCCCGCGCTCGCCTGGGCGGCCTGGCCGCGCGGGTCGAGCCGCGCGCCGGCTGGGACGACCTTGTGCTGCCGCCCGCGCAGGCGACAGTGCTGCGGGAGGTGTTGGCGCAGGTGCGCCACCGCGCCACAGTGTACGGGCGCTGGGGCTTCGGCGCCCGCATGGCCACCACGCTCGGCATCACCGCGCTGTTTCAGGGGCCGAGCGGCACCGGTAAGTCGATGGCGGCCGAGGTGATCGCGACCGAGCTGGGGCTCGATCTGTTCCGCATCGATCTCAGCGCAGTGGTCAGCAAATACATCGGCGAGACCGAGGAGAACCTGCGCCGCGTGTTCGAGGCGGCGGAGGCCAGCGGGGCCGTACTGGTGTTCGATGAGGCGGACGCTCTGTTCGGCAAGCGCAGCGAAGTGAAGGACAGCCACGACCGCTACGCTAACATCCAGGTCAGCTATCTGCTGCAGCGGATGGAAACTTATCGGGGCCTGGCGGTGCTGACCACTAATCTGCGATCCTCGATGGACACCGCCTTCCTGCGACGGTTGCGCTTTATCGTTAGCTTCCCGTTTCCCGACCCGGCGCAACGCGTTGAGATCTGGCGGCGCGCCTTTCCTCCCGACCTTCCGACCAGCGGGCTGGACCTCGGGCGGCTCGCCCGGCTGGAAGTGACGGGCGGCAATATTCGCAACATCGCACTGAGCGCGGCATTCCTGGCGGCGGAAGACGGTGAGGCAGTGCGGATGGCGCACCTCGCGCACGCCGCGCGGGCCGAATACGCCAAGCTAGAGCGCCCGTTCAACGACCCTGAGGTCGCCGGATGGGCATGATGTGCGTGGCGCCGCAGGTCGCGCGCCCAACGCCGGTACCGGCGCGGCCGACGATCAGCCCCGCGCATGATCCTGCCGAACAGGAAGCCAGTCGCATCGCCGACCGCGTCATGCGCGGCGGCTCGGCATGGGTTGGCGCATTGCCGGCCGGCGTGACGCTCGCCGGGAAATGCAGCGAATGCCCACTGGAGAACGAGACGCGGACCGGGGCGCAGTGCAAGGCTAACAGCAATGTGGATGCCGGTGCCAGCGCGCAACTCGCGCCTCGTGCCGTGACCGAGGTGCTGCGTGCGCCCGGCCACCCGCTGGAGGCCGCGACGCGGGGGTTCTTCGAGCCGCGCTTCGGGCATGATTTCGGATCGGTGCGCGTGCACAGCGACGCGCAGGCGGCGGAGTCGGCGCGCGCGGTGGACGCGCTGGCTTACACGGTGGGGCGCAATATCGTGTTCGACACCGGCCTCTACCGGCCCGGCGAGCCGGCGGGCCGGGCATTGCTCGCGCACGAACTCACCCATGTGGTGCAGCAGCGCGCCGCACCGGAGCGCGTCCAGCGCTTCGGCTCGGAGGAGCATGTCAAGATCGGCGAAAGGGTGGAGCCCGGTCAGACAATCGATCTCGGCCCGGATGTGGGCAAGGCGACGTATGGCGAGATGATCGCGCTCGGCGACTACTTCGAGTCCGTCTCGCAGATTCTGATCGAGGCGAACGATCCCATGTTCGGGGCGCAGGAGGTGAAGGTCGCGCTCTGGAAAGTGAATCCCGCAGCGCGATCGCGGCCGTTCGTAGGCCAGGACGTCGAGAACGCCGTGATGGCGCGGTACTACGACCTCGCTGCTAAGAACCAGACGCATTTCAGCAAGGGCAGCCAGCCCGGCATGTCTAACCGCGAGCAGTTTATCGCGATGCACCAGACGGCGATCTCGAATGCCTACACGCAGGGCGCCAACCGCATCATCCACGGCATCTCCTGGGAAGGTTGGGAGGGATTTGCCGAGCACTTCCTCACCGACGCGTTTTCAGCCGGCCACGTGCGGACGCCGCGCCACGAGATCCAGGCATATTGGAACGGCAAGTACCCGAAGTTCACCGATAACCTAGTGGACATGATTTGCTGCTACATGGCCAGCTACATCAATGACCGAGACAACGTCGGCTACGTGAAGACCGTCGGCGGGCTGGCCGAGGGCATCAAGCCCATCCTCATTCAGACGGCGGGCCCGGCACTGAACGCCTTTAAGTTCGGCGACCTGATTTCCAAGGCGCTGCACGATGCCGACAGCATGGGGCTAGAAGTGCGCAGCAAGAGTCCCGCCGGACCGGGCAAAGGCCCGTATATTTGGCGAGACCTTGGCGACGGCTATCTCTATCTGCTGCCGGCCAATGCGACCCCGGCGATGAAGGCGGCGCAGCAGCAGACCCAGCAGATGGTGGAGGAAGCGGTGCGCCGCAGCTTCGCGGAGGCGCAGGCGGCCTACGCTGCCGGCGCGAAGCTGGCGCGCGGGCTCGACGCCATGCTGAACCCGGCGAACTTCAAGGCGCTAGAACTCCTGCCCGAGGAAAACACCGGTGCCGGCAACCCGGTCTATGACTGGAGGGCCAACGACATCGCTTCGCTGGACGCGGTGATGCAGACCTTGCTCACCACCATGTTCATGCCGGGGCAGGAAATTGGCGACCAGATCATGGGCCTGAAGGTCGATTGCATCACGACGCGCTCGGGATTGGGTATTGACTTCGACCTGCACACCTGGGAGGCCTGGATCTGCTTCCGCAACACGCTGTACGGCGGTATCATCAAGACCCTTGATCGAATTGCCAAGGGCGACCTGTGCCCGCCCGGCAAGGACAATCCTTGCGGCACAATCACCACGCCATGTCCATGACGCCGGTGCGACGGCGTAGGTACGCGCAAGGAGGATGACCTTAGTAATGCGTCGGGCAGGTGGGCGAGCAGGTGTTCCGGTCCCCCGCCGGCGGCGTGCCGCCGGTCGGCCAGCCAAGATAGCCGGCGATCGACCCAGCGCGGACGGCTTCGCGCAGGTCGCGATGCTCGCCGATAAGCGCTGCTGCGTGCTGCTGAAGACGCGGATCGGCTACAAGGGTAACTTCGAGGGGGTCCTGCTGTGCAGCGCTCCCCTCCATCCTGGGGAGATCGTCCACGCGGGAGCGCCCGCGCGGGAGTATATCACGCTTCCCGGCCAAGGCGTCTTCGAAGAACTCTACCTGCGCCGTCGGATCGATGAGCGCAGATTCGACGTGTACTTCGATCTAAACTGAGTGCCCGAGAGGTTGCGACAAAGTCCGGTTTGAACGCCGCGGGAATGCCTGAATTGGTCGGGTTAGCGAGCCAGAATTCTGCCGTTATTCGTTAACCGTCTGTACCGCCAAAAGACGATAACGCGGCTGGTTAATGCGCGTCAACCAAAAATGTGATAATGCCTAGCAAATAATTGAATGCCCGACCTGGTTGCGCGTTCCTGGTGCGCCACGCGCACGACAAAGCGGGAAAGGGAGTAGCGATGCCAACCGTCTCCTGCATCATGCCGACATTCAATCGCGCGACGTTCGTGCCGAACGCAATCGAATATTTTCTACGTCAGGACATTCAGGATGCCGAGCTCATCATCATCGACGATGGCAGTGATCCGGTTCAGTCGCTGATTCCGACTGATCCGCGGCTGCGTTACGTGCGCTTGCGGGAGCGACGGCCGATCGGCGCAAAGCGCAACCTCGCCTGTGAGCTCGCGGCCGGGGACATCATCGCCCATTGGGATGACGATGACTGGTACGCGCCCGATCGGCTTAGCCGGCAATCAGCAGCTCTGTGTTCGGCCGGAACAAAGATGTGCGGCCTGGATACCGTGCTGTTCCTGGATATTCGCACCCAAGCTGCGTGGTGCTATGCTTACCCGCCGAATCAGCGCAAATGGCTGGCAGGAAATTCGTTGATGTACCGGCGCGACTTCTGGGGGGCGCATCGGTTTACAGAAATCGACGTCGGTGAGGACAGCCGATTCGTATGGTCGGCGCATCCCCAGGACCTGGTAGTCCTACCGGATTCCAGCATTCATGTCGGCATCATCCATGGCGGCAATGTGAGCGCAAAGCAGACCAAAGGACCGTGGTGGCACCCGCACCCGATCGAGTACATCCAGAGGTTGCTTGGCCGCGACTGGATCCGCTATGCACCGCAATCGGCGGCAATGTCTCTAGGTGTCGACACTGCGGTAAAAGCTGAGCCGGCGCCTCCACTGCATAATATCTATGCCTGCTTGGTGCATGAGCGGCCCGATTGCATCATCGACCTGGTGCGGAATCTGCGCTGCCTCGATCCCTCTTCCACCATCCTGCTATACGACGGCGGCGATCCGCCGGTCCTGGATCCCACGTTTCCTTTTGAACGTTATGGCGTGATCCGCCACCCGGCGCCGCTTCCACAGAAATGGGGCCACCTGCACGGCTTCGCGTTGGACTGCATGCGTTATGCGCTGCAGAATAGAGATTGGGATACCATGACGATCGTCGATTCGGACCAGCTTGCGCTGCGCCGGGGCTTCTCGACGCTGCTAGCGCGGTATCTCGCCGGGCGCGGTAATATCGGCATGCTGGGCAATGCACCAGATGTTCAGCCGCTCAATTCCCAGGTGCCTCCGGTGGCCACGGCGATGCGGGAAATCGAGCTGTGGCGCCCATGGTTGCGCCGCTTCCCCGATGGCGAAAGCAAGTTCGTCCATTGGAGCTTCTGGCCAACGACCGTGTTCACATCGGCGGTCTCCCGCGATCTGATCCGCCTCTTCGATGAGGACGAGGAGCTGCGGACGCTTCTGTCGCAGTCGGCGATCTGGGCCACCGAGGAAGTGATCCTGCCCACCCTTGTCGCCCTGCTCGGCTTTGACATCGCCAAAGGCCCGACCAGCTACGACTACGTAGCCTACCGAGCGCCATACTCCGCCGGCGAGATCGATACTGCGATGTCACGTCAGGACGTGTTCTGGACGCATCCGGTGCCGCGCCGTCTCGACGATCCGTTACGCAAGCAAATCCGCGAAAGGTGGAACCATTACGAATCGGCTCAGATGAAATTACCAGCCGTCGCGAAGCCGACGAAAAAAAAGATCAGTGTTCCGCCGCGGTTGTTGCTCACGATGCCGATCCTCGAGCGCATGAGGGGTATCGAGGGTTGGCTCGAGGACGCCGAAGCCGATCTGCTGCTGGCAGCGGCCGCCCGTGCGATCGCAACGGTTGAAAACGGCGCCGTTGTAGAGATTGGCAGTTATTGTGGTAGGTCAACTGTAGTTCTCGGTGCTGCTCTCAGTGCCTTGGAGGACCAGAACGGGGTCAGGATTTACGCCATCGATCCTCACGACGGAATTGTCGGTGCGCTAGACCAAGGGGTGCAGCAAGTGGCGCCTACGCGCGAGAGATTCCTGCACAATATTTCTAATGCCGGTATCAGGCACCTCGTCGAACCCATTACCCAGCGATCGTTCGAGGTCGAATGGGATCGTCCGATCTCCTTCCTGTTCATCGACGGTCTCCATGACTACTTTAACGTTGCGCGCGATTTTTATCATTTTGAAGCATGGGTAGCTTCTGGTGGATTCGTTGCCTTTCACGATTACGCAGAGTACTACCCCGGTGTTAAGGCGTTCGTCGATGAACTTATCACCCATGGCGGTTATGAGAAGGTCCATCAAGTGCTGAGTATGATCGTTGTCCGCGCAAAGAGCGGGAATGCCGGCAGGTGCTCTGACCATCGATGCTGTTCTGGCGGTTGACGGGCACTAGTGTTCCGAACCAAAAATTCGTGTATTAACTTGGCGATGGACTGCATCGGGGGGTGGGGATGCGAACGGGTCGCCCGGTAGCGAAGATCGAATTGTCGAGTGAAGTCGCCGGGATACTGGAAGGCTATGCG
>Ga0306920_100001582_pt1 | contig 28348 bp, 27 predicted proteins | sample flu12Cox44000170_FD_204666 | JGI IMG/M metagenome (GOLD analysis project Ga0306920, IMG submission 204666) | Lab enrichment of tropical soil microbial communities from Luquillo Experimental Forest, Puerto Rico - flux4day.12C.oxic.44.000.170 (v2)... | ecosystem: Environmental > Terrestrial >... | reverse complement strand
TTCTGGCGGCCGTAACCCTTCACCTCCGTCACGGTCATGCCATGGACGCCGATGGAGGTCAGTGCCTGGCGGACTTCGTCCAGTTTGAAGGGTTTGATAATGGCGACGACGAGCTTCATGTTCAGGCCTTCATTTCCTGGGATCCCGAAAGTTGGTCGAGCGCTGATTTGTGCGCACCCCAAGTGTGGCATCTTTCTTCGCAAATGGCACAAAAAGTTGGACTTCGACCGCAAAACAATGCGAACAGCGGCAATTGCCTGCCCTGTACCGGCGCCGGGATCACCCGCCAGGTTCCGCCGCTTGGGCTTTGGTGTGGGGTCAGGTCCCTGGTTGCTGCAGCCCCTAAACTTTTGTTTCGACGCGTGTTCTTGGGCCAAGAAAGCTTGTCGGCCTGTCGGCGGTCGGGAGAAACCGATTACCTGCGCTCGCGAAGCGAACCTTCCTGGGCGACGGAAGCCACCAGCGTGCCGTCCTGCTTGAAGATCATGCCGCGGGTCAGGCCGCGCGCGCCTTGGGCGCTGGGTGAATCCTGGGCGTAAAGCAGCCATTCGTCGGCGCGGAACGGCCGGTGAAACCACATCGCATGATCCAGGCTGGCCGGCATCATCCGCTTGTCGAACAGTGTGCGGCCATAGCGCGCCATTGCCGCGTCAAGCAGCGAAAAGTCGGACGCATAGGCCAGCGCACACATATGCAGCGCCGGATCGTCCGGAAGCTTCGAGGCAGTGCGTATCCAGACGTGGATCCGACCATCCTCGATCTGCTGGCCGAAATAGCGACCGAGTTCGACCGGGCGCAGTTCGATCGGCCGGTCAGATTCATAGTAACGACGAATGAATTCCGGCATGTCGCGGAACATCGGCTGCTTGGACACTTCCTCAGCGGTGAGCTTCTCCGGCGGCGGAACGTCCGGCATCTTGTCCTGATGATCGAACACGCTCCGCTCGTCGACATGAAACGACACCATGATCGAGAAGATCGCACTGCCGTGCTGGATCGCAGTCACCCGCCTCGTCGTGTAGCTCTTGCCGTCGCGCAGCCGTTCGACCTCGTAGATGATAGGGATTTGCGGATCGCCGGGCAGAATGAAATAGCAATGCAGCGAATGCGGCAGCCGGTCTTCGACGGTACGGCACGCGGCCACCATGGCCTGCCCGATCACCTGCCCGCCAAATACCCGCTGCCAGCTCGTCTTCGGGCTGTTGCCGCGAAACATGTTCACCTCGAGTGCTTCGAGGTCGAGAATGGAAATGAGGTCGATCAATCCTTTGGACATCGAAACACTTTCAATTTGCCCGTCACGCGGGGTACAGCAAAGCCCTCGAAATTTCGCCCATCGCGGTTCGAAACCTACCGCATTTCAAGACCCCGGCGACCTGGAATGGCCGTTCGGGGGCCAAGGGCCCTTGTTTCGCCTTCCTGTTTCGCCCAGCTATACTGGGTAGCAAGAGTGCGAGGAAGCAGGTCCAGTATGTCGGTCCAGAGAAGCATTGTCATCGGTGGCGGCGCATTTGCAGGCTTGGCGCTGGCCTTGGCGTTGCGCCAAGGGCTGGGCGCAGATGTTCCCGTCATTGTTGCGGACCCGGCGCTCGCGACGCGGCCAAGCCGGGACCCGCGCGCCACTGCGATTGTTGCGGCGTGCCGGCGCCTGTTCGAAGCCATTGGCGTCTGGGATCAGGTCGCGGACCGGACGCAGCCGATCCTGGACATGGTCGTTACCGATTCCAAACTGCAGGATGCCACCCGCCCGGTGTTCCTGACCTTTTCCGGGAATATCGAGCCGGGCGAGCCTTTTGCCCACATGGTGGAAAACCGCGATCTGATCGACGTGATGGTCGAACGCGCCTCGAATGACGGGATCGATCTTCGCAAGGATGCGGTGACGGATTTTGCCACGCGCCCCGACGCCATCGATGTCACGCTTGCAGACGGCAGTGTAATCGAGGCGAGCCTTCTGGTGGCCGCCGATGGCGCGCGCTCGAAGTTGCGCGAACGCGCCGGCATTGTCACCCATGGCTGGGATTACGATCAATCCGGCATCGTGGTCACGGTCGGCCATGAGCGCGACCACCAAGGCCGCGCCGAGGAACATTTCCTTCCCTCCGGTCCGTTTGCGATTTTGCCGCTGACCGGAAAGCGCTCGTCGCTGGTCTGGACGGAAAAGCGCACCGAGGCCGCTCGCATCGTCGCCCTCGATGAGGCGGAATTTCACGGCGAGCTCGAGCAGCGCTTCGGCCTGCATCTCGGCGAGATCAAGGCGCTCGACAAGCCGCGCGCCTTTCCGCTCGGCTATTTCGTGGCGCGATCGTTCATCGGTGAGCGGCTGGCATTGGTCGGCGATGCCGCGCATGTGATTCATCCGATTGCAGGGCAGGGGCTCAACATGGGCCTGAGGGATGTCGCTGCGCTGGCCGAGGTCATCGTCGATGCGGCGCGGCTCGGCGTCGATATCGGGCAGGCCGACGTGCTCGAACGCTACCAGCGCTGGCGCCGCTTCGACACCATGGCGATGGGGTTTGCGACCAATTCGCTCAATCTTTTGTTCTCCAACGAATCGACATTGCTTCGCACCGTGCGCGATATCGGGCTTGGGATCGTCGATCGCATGCCGCCGTTGAAGAACATGTTCATCCGCCAGGCTGCCGGTCTCGTCGGCGAGGTGCCGCGGCTGCTCAAGGGCGAGGCGCTGTAGCGATCAGCGCGCGTCGCCGCCGAGGATGAAAGCCGCGACCGAATCGATCATGCCTGCGTCGAGGGCTCGTTCCGGCTGGTTGTAGGCTGCCAGATCGTCATCGCCGTCGGCGACATCTACCAGAACGTGGTTCATATCCGGAAGCCAAAGCGTCTTTGCTAGCGGTGCGGCGGTGGAAAGCGCCACGAAATCGAGCCGCGCCACCTGTCGGTCGCGTCCACCACCGACAATCAGGATCGGCCGGTCGATCAGCTTGAGCGGATCGATTGGGTCTTCGGCGAAGGCCGAGGCGAGGCCGGGCTGCATCGACGGTGCGATCGGAAGCCCCCGCGGCGGCGGATCGACGATCTGACCGGCCATGATGTCGTCGATGGCCTTCAAGATTGGCTCAAGCACGTCGGGGGGAATCTGCTTTCGTTCAAGCTGGGCCTTCAGAAGGTCGCCCTGTTTTCTCGCCGCCGTGGCAAGCAAGACCAAGCGGTCTACCGGCACGCGCCGCGCGGCGAGGATCGCGACGAGACCGCCTTCGCTGTGTCCGACCACAGCCGGGCGCGCGAATTTGCCGCTGTTGCGGAGATAATCCACGAGCGCGACGGCATCGTCGACAAAATCCTTGAAGCGGAAATCCTCCGGCTTGCCGAATTCCTTCTTCCATCCGCCTGCGCCGCGCTTGTCATAGCGGAGCGTTGCGATGTTGCGCGCTGCCAGTTGCTCGGCGAGCTTCTTCAGCGTGGCGGGTTTGACCTGCGGTCCATTGCCGTCGTGATCGGTCGTTCCCGATCCTGCGATCAAAAGCGCGACGACAGGCCGTTCGACATTCGCTGGCGTCGTCAGTACGGCATCGATATTGCCGACACGAATCGCGGTTTCCTCGCCGCAGGCGATCATCGCTGTGCCGAAAAGCTGGCCGATTGCGAGCGCGCCGATGAGCGCGTGAACGCGCATGCTCAATCGATCTTCCTCGCCTCTTCCGGCAGCATGATCGGAATCCCGTCGCGGATCGGATAAGCAAGCTTGGCCGAGCGCGAGATCAGTTCCTGCCGTGCGGCGTCGAATTCAAGCGGGCCCTTGGTCACAGGGCAGACCAGAATCTCCAGCAGTTTGGGATCGACGGTGCCTTCAAGGCGTTCGGGCGAGGTTGTCATACTCGACTCTCCGGCTGGTGGCGGTTCCCTGATTCAACGGGTGTCGATGGCGAATACCGAAATCGGACCACCAGGATCATGCGATCCCTAGCAGATTCGCCCGAAAGATGTAGCGGTCTCGTGTGCGCTGCCGGGGAACGGCTGTCTGCCTGGGAAAAGCCAAAAAAGCACCAATCAGCCGAAAAGGCGACATCGGAAATCCGGACCCATCGCGTAAGCCAGCGTTAAAGGTTGAGGGTAAGAAAGCATTTCGGCCTTCGGGATAGTTGCGAAAAACAGCCCGTTTGCGCCATTTCTCGGCCGACATTCGGCGCCATCGGCAGCCGTTTGGCGCCATTGCGAGCAACTCGGTAAAAGGAATTCAAAAACAACAGATACATTCCGAGAGTTCTCGCTAGGTGGATTCAAATACTTCTTCACTAAAACCGAACCAGAGCCGGATCAGTCACATTCTGTCTAGGTGAAGGTTTGAAATGCTGACGTTAGCAAATCGACGCAAGAGCGAACGCCGCGTGTGCAGGAGTTTTGCCAAGATCCAGTTCGGGACCGGGACGCTGCCGCGCGACTGCACGATTACCGACATATCGGACGGCGGTGTGAAGGTGATCGCCGAGCATCTCGACATCCCTTCCGAGTTCACCATCATCTTGTCGGAAGGTCGCCCCCGCCAATGCCGCCTGGCATGGCGCATTGGTTACGAATTCGGCGCTCAGTTCGTCGATTAGGTCCGGGACCATGAACGGGCCCGGGCCGGCTTAACGGTAATTTAGGGTTAACCTGTAAGCATTCCTGACCAGTCGACGTCTACAGGTTCAGGAATGCCGCCGCAATCGTCTCAGCAACATGGCTTCGCGAGATTGATTGCGTCGACAACCTCGTCGGCGCTTTTGATTCTTTCGCTGTGCAGTTGCCAGACTGACAGCCTGGCGGACATCACAGGGTCGCTCGGCGATAAAAACGAGAAAAACCACGCCACTGAATCCTCGCGCGGGCTGGAATTTTATCGCGAGCGCCATCGCGCCAATCCCGAAGACGCGGACGCGGCGTTGCGATACGGCAAGGCGCTCAGGACAGCGGGACAACGTGCACAGGCTGTTGCCGTGCTCGAGCAGGCGACCATCGCGCATCCCGGCGACAGGGCGCTTCTTGCGGCTTACGGGCGGGCTCTGGCGGACAACGGCAATTTCCAGCAGGCCTTCGATGTGCTCAGCCGCGCCCATTCCCCTGAAGATCCGGACTGGCGCATCCTATCCGCTCAAGGTGCGGCGCTCGACCAGCTCGGACGCGGCGAGGAGGCGAGACAATATTACGCGAGCGCGCTGAGGATCGCACCGGACGAACCTTCGGTGCTCTCCAATCTCGGACTTTCCTACGTGCTCTCCAAGGATTTGCCCAAGGCCGAAGAGATCTTGCGCCGGGCATACAGCCACGCCGATGCGGACTCTCGCGTGCGGCAAAACCTGGCCCTGGTGCTTGGGCTCAGAGGCCACCTGGCGGAAGCTGAAGGCATCATCAAGCAAGGCGTGCCGCCCGAAGAGGCGGCCGCCAGCGTTGCCAATCTCAGGCGCATGTTGGCCAAGCGATCCAACGCAAAGGATGCCGACAATACGGCGATGATTGGCGTCGCTCGGCCCCAGTGAAGGATTGCTTCACACGCCAGGCTCCAAAGTCGGATGCCTCAGGCGCAATCGCCGTTACGCCGCAGCCAGGCTTTCTCGACATGATCTGTTCGGAAAACCGCTTGGCGTTCGGCGCTGACGCGAGCCCTCGCATCACGCTCTGGCGCGCAACTTCCTGAGGATCGGCGAAAGGATTGAACCGCGCGGCTTCTTCGGCTCGTTGCGGCCCGTCAGTTGATTGGCGATCTGCACGAACATCTTGCTGATGCGATGATTGGCTGAGATTTCGGCGATCATCTGGCCGTTATTGGCCGCCATGCCGAACATCCGGGGATCGAATGGAATCGAGGCGATCGGCTGGTTCTCCATCGCCTTGGCGAATTCGCGCGGGCTGATTTCAGGCCGCTTCGACATGCCGACCTGACTGAGGCAATACAGCGGAGGCCGGTCGTTGGGCCGCGCCCCCTTCAGCATGCTCAGCATGTTCTTGGCATTGCGCAGGTTGGCGAGGTCCGGCTCGGCAACGATGAGAATGTCGTCCGCGCCGACCAGGGCGCGCCGGGTCCATCCCGACCACTGATGGGGAATGTCAAGGACGATGCAAGGCGTAGTCAGGCGCAGCGTGTCGAAGATCGCATCGAAGGCATCGGCGCCAAAGTCGTAAACGCGATCGAGCGCCGCCGGTGCCGCGAGCAGGCTGAGATGGTCGTTGCATTTCGCCAGCAGTCGTTCGATGAACGCGCTGTCCGGCCGCTCGTTCGAAAACACTGCGTTGGCAATCCCCTGCAGCGGATCCTTGTTGTAGTCGAGGCTGGCGGTGCCGAACGCCATGTCGAGATCGATCACGACCGAATCCAGCGCGAGATCATGCGCGATGGCCCATGCCAGATTATGCGCGACGGTGGATGCGCCGACGCCGCCCTTTGCGCCGACGACGGCAATGATGCGGCCGACGGCGACCGCTTCGGAAGCGGAGAACAGGCCGCAGATCGCGCGAACCACGTCGAGGGTCTGGACCGGCCCGACGATATAATCGCTGACGCCACGCCGCACCAATTCTCGATAGGGCGCGACGTCGCTTTCATTGCCGATCACGACGACGCGCGTGCCGGCGTCGCATACCGTTGCGAGTTCATCGAGACCGGCGAGAATGTCGTCGCTGCCTGCGGTCTCCAGAATGATCACGTTCGGAGTGGGTACGCTGTGATAGGTTTCGATGGCGGCCTCCATGCCGCCCATCTTGATCGTCAGATGCGCTTTGGCCAGGCGGCGGTCGAGACCCGCCGACTGCATGGCTTCCGCGGTCGTCTCGGTTTCGCAAAATGCCTGCACGGATACGCGCGGCGCCGGCGCAATGTAGTCGTCGGCCGGCGGCGGCGGCGGATCCAACTCCTCGGAATTTTTACGCTCGGACATCATTTGCCTGTATCGCTGAGTTTGGCCTTTTCGGCTTCCGGATAATCGGTCGCGGTCGTCGCACCCTTGCGATATTTTTCGAAGCCTTCGGTGCGTCGCGCGGTGTAGGCCGGTGTTTCGGGGCGCGGCTGCACGAGGTCCGACGGATTTTCCACCATCGCCGCCAGGTTGCGCTGATTAGCGCAGCCGAAATTATGGTACGACCTGTTCTCGTAATAGCCCCTGTCCCGCACGGAAGGTCCGAGATCCTCGGGCCACAATCCGCAGGGGCCGGCCACCGCCGCCATCTTCGGAAAGCTCAACCGGATCGTCGCCAGCAGCCGCGGATCGTCGGGCGTATAATGATGCACTTTGATGCCATTCGCAGGAACGCCACCTGCCGCGAGCAGCGCCCTGATCTCGGCAAGCGCGCTCTCCGCCGGTCTTGCATTGGGCGTATTGACCGGCACGTCGGCGACGATTGCGCCGGTACCCTCGCGGCCCCACATCCGTGCCAATCCCGCGACATCAGCGCGTTGCGTGGCGGACAGGCCGCCGCGGGCGTGGCCGACAAAGATCACGATCGAGTGCTCGGCCTCCTGAACCGTGATCGGATGCCGAAGACGGTAATCTTCCGGAGGGAGCGCCGTCGTCGCGACCGATCCGGTCGTTTCGGTGCATGCCCCGAGCGCGACCGAAAGACCAAACACGGCGCTTACCAGGCGCAGCATTCGGTAGCGATCGAAGGATGGTTGGTTTTTCATCGTGCTGTTCCCGTCCCGCCGTCTCAGTCGATGATGAAGCCGAAGTTGGGCTGGTAATTTCCGATCGATTCGACGCGCGCAGGAACGCCGTAGATCCGATTGATCTGGGCCAGCAGGGTCGATTGGGAATCCGATGCGGGCGCAAAGCCATCATCGGGTCGCGACAATTCCTTCTGGGCAACCGCCCGGACGATGTAGGGCGTCACGATGACCATCAGTTCGGTCTGGCTGTTAAGGAAGTCCTGGCTCCTGAAGAGCTGCCCGAGAATCGGTATCTGATCCACGCCGGGCAATCCGTTGACGGCCTGCTTGGTCTGCTCCTGAATGAGCCCGGCCATCGCAATCGAGCCGCCCGAGGGAATTTCCAGCGTGGTCTCCGCGCGACGTGTCTTGATGGAGGGGATCGTCGTTCCGCCGGCTCCGCCCTGCAAGGCGTTTTCGGGTGAGACTTCCGACACCTCGGTCATTACCCGCAGGCTGATGCGACCCTCGGTCAGCACCACCGGCGTGAAATTGAGCGAGATGCCGAACTTCTTGAAACTGACCGTCTGGACGCACTGCCCGATCGCGCCCGCCGTCGTCGTTTGGCAGGTAACACCCGTGGGGATCGGGAATTCGCCGCCCGAAATGAAGGTCGCTGATTCACCGGAGATCGCCGTCAGGTTCGGCTCGGCCAGCGTGTGCACCACGCCGGCGCTTTCCATCGCGCGCAGCGTCGCGGTGACCGATGGCAGGCCCTTGGACAACGCCGATGCCTGAAAGCCGTTGCCGGGCACGAGCGGTCCACTGCTTGCCGTGAACGGGTTGACATTGTTGAAATTCACCACGGCGGTGCCGTAATTCATGGTGGCGCTGAGATCGATGCCCAGCTGCTTGACGATGTCGCGCCGTACTTCGGCGACGCTGACCTTCAGCATCACCTGATCGCGGCCGCGAACCACGATGGAATTGACGACCTTGTCGGCCCCGCCCACCAGCCGTGCGGCGACATCGCCTGCTTGCTGCGCCTCGATCGGCGTGGATACCGATCCGGTCAGCATGACGCTTTCGCCGACGCCGTCGATCTGGATTCCGGCCGCGGGAAGCATCTGCTTCAACGCAGTGCGCACACCATTGAGATCGCGTTTGACGGCGATGTCGTAGCCCGCGATCTGCTGGCCGTCGGCGTCGAAAAACACGACGTTGGTTTGACCCACGGCGGCGCCGATGATGTAAGCGCGCTGCGGAGAGCGGATAACGGCGTTGGCAATTTTCGGATCGGCCACCAGCACATCCTTGACGCCCCGCGGTAGGTCGACGACCACGGATTTGCCGATGCCAAGCGACAGAAAGCGGATCTTTGCCGGCACGCTCGCGGTAATCGATGCGGTGTCTACCTCTTGAGCTGACGCCGGCGCCAAGGCCGGATTGAGCGCCAGCGCGGTCGCGGAAAACGAAAGCACGTGGATCAAAGTGGTTCGGATCGACAGCCCCTTGCCACTGGACTTCATATTCTGCGTACCTCTGGTCACGTGCTGCCTTGTCACTTCTGTAGGGTGGTGGGATTCGTGACGCCGTAGCGGACCACGTTGACGTTGCCCCGTTGACGCTTCGTATCGTCGGAGCCGATCTCGGCCTGATTGGCATCGGCAATGCTGCGCAACGCCAACGACAGCGTGCCCGCCTGGCGGCCGGCCGCAAGGGTCGCCGCCTGCTCGGGCTTCAACTCGAGGGTCACGGTCTTGCCGACGACGGAGTTCTGGCCCTCTTTTTCCTTCGGCGCCTGGTCGATCGCGAGAACGCGTACGTTGGCGAGGAGGATTTCCGAGTGAACGATGTCGGCCGTGGCCGTTGGATTCGGGTTCTTCTCGCGCCTGGTCAGGAGAACATCGACGCGGTCGTTGGGCAGAATGAAGCCGCCGGCGCCGGTCTCCGGCGATATTTCGGTCGAAACGGCGCGCATGCCGGTGGGCAGGATGGCCGCCATGAAACCCGATCCGTCCGCCTTGACCAGCTTCGCTTCCCGGATTGGCTCGCCGGCGATGAAGGGGGCGCGCGCAATCGAGCCGGCAAGCTGGGTTGTCGCATCCGGTCGATCATTGCGCCGAATGAAGGTGTTGCCAGCCGTCGAAGCGGGCCAGCTCTGCCACTGCAAATCGTTGGGTGTCAGGGCCTGGCCGAGGCCGATATCGGCTTTGGCCACGAGTACGTCGACGGTGGGCAGCTGCACCACCTGTTCGGCGGGAGCCGGCTTATTGTCCGATCCGCTCGCAAGGTAGGCCGCGACGGCGCCGGCACTGAGAGCGATAATCAAAACGACGATGCGGGCGATATTCATACGCTTCTACGCTACGCTAGTGAAACTGAAACAGGCCGAGAGCCTCTCCTCCGAGGATGACTAAGCGGTAAAGGTATAAGCGAGTTTGAGAGCGAAACCGTTTGCGCAAGGTGAGGGCGGGATTTGTCCTCATGGTGAACGCAAGGTTATCGTTTGGGGTGCGCGAAATGCCGCCGACCCCCTCGTTTTGCCTGCGGCCTCATTCGAAAAAATGGCTAACAAAGATGAAACGGAAACGCCCCGCTCGGCTTCAACTGGCAGATCGTGTCGCGCTTATTCCGGGCATGACGGCACGCGAGCTGGCCGTCGCAGCCCTTGGCGCCGTCTGCGCCATCGAAGGCGGCAAGGAAGCTGCCGATCAGATCGGACAGGTCCGGCAATGTGCTTCGATGCTCGCGGTCATCCGGCAGCTCGAAATGGATGGCGCTTACCTTCACCTATATGCTCATGCTTGCCTATGCGGAGAGCCGTGCGACCTATACGACCGCCGTCGCGCCCGGAGTCGGTTAGCGGCTCTTCGACCCGGACGCGTTTCTGGCTTAAGAATCGGGAGGGCTCCGGTTCTTGTTTGGTCCCGTTCTAATTCCGAAACGCACCTTCGCACCGCGACCGGCGACATGAATTCGTCATTGATTCCGCGCAAAGTTAGAACGTCTCTAGTTTAGAAGGAGTCTTTTTGCCCCCCGGCGAGCAAGCCGCTAGCTGAAGGCATCGAACGAGCGCGGCGCTCAACGGGAAAGAGAGACAGGTGGCGAAGTTCAAAGGGAGATGCGCTGTTGCGCTTTGCGCGACGGTCACGTTTTTTGTGCCGGCAAGCGCTGCGCGCGCCGAAGATCCAAGCTCTTGGCGCGAGATCGAGACCAAATATATCTTCGGATTTACGCTGGGGTCGGGCATCGGCCTCGAAGGAGAGAAAGAGGTCACCGTCGACAGTATCGGCCGGTTTGGCAAGCGCGAAGGAAGCTACGCGGCGACCGAGACGAAGTACGAATTCGAATTCACGCCGTCCCAGTTCATCCAGATCGAATTCGGCGCGCTCGGTTCGACCCATGATATTCACGGAGTGAATGACCTCGACGACCGCAGCCAGATTGCGTTGGGCGGCGCCTTTGCCGAATTCCGCTATCTCGCGCTCGAGCGCACATCCAGCAATCCGCTTGCGGTGACGCTGGCCGTGGAGCCAACCATCCGGCGGATCGACGAGACTTCGGGCGATCGGGTGCTCAACTACGAGTTCGAAACAACCGTCAACGCGGATCTCGAACTTCTGCGAAATCGTCTGTATGCGGGCTTCAATCTGCTCTACGAGCCCGAGTTCACCAAGCCCGCGTTTGGCGACAGTTTTCACGAGGCCACCGCCGGCGGCTCGGCGGCGCTGTCGTTCCGCGTCCTTTCCAATGTCGTGCTGGGCGGGGAAGTCTGGTATCTCCGGCACTACGATGCCGCAAATTTGGCGTCATTCACCGGTGACGCAATCTTGCTGGGGCCCACGCTCTACATCCAGTTTACGCCAAAATCGTTCATGAGCGCGGCGTGGAATGCGCAGGTTTGGGGTCGCGAAATCGGCAGTCCGGTTTCGCTGAACCTCTCCGAGTTCCAGCGCAATCGGGTCAAACTTAAATTCGCCTATGAATTTTGATATGAAAGATCGAAAGGGACAAAACGTGTCAGCTCTGACCGCCATGACGAAGAAACTGGCCTTGGCTTCGATTTGCGCGACCGCTCTGCTGCAGGCGTCTGCGGCCTTGGCGCAGCAGGTGACTGAAATCCGACTGACCTATTCCAAGGGACAGTTCCAGCCGAGCCAGGTGAGCGCGCCTGCCGACAGGCCGATCTCATTCCGGATCAAGAACCTCGACGGCAAGGCGATGGAGTTCGAGAGTACTTCGCTGCGGGTCGAGAAGGTCGTTGCTGCGGGCACCGAAGGGGTCGTCAATGTGCGGGCGCTGAAACCCGGCCGTTACGAGTTCTTTGACGATTTCAACGATAAGGCGCGGGGTGCCCTGACCGTGCAATAGGGTGTCACAAGCGCCACCGACCATTGAATTTCGGAGATTTTCAAGTCGAGAGGCGGAACTAATAAAAGTTTGCCGGCCTCTGTTTCCCAAGCTCGTGTAAGAGAGGGGCGGCGAAGTTTCACGAACTTCGGAAAAACGAGACACTATGCTCGCTGCCCTCATCATCGTATTCCGCGAAGTATTCGAGGCCGGCCTGATTGTCGGCATTGTGCTCGCCGTTACCAGCTCTGTGCCGAACCGCAACTGCTGGATCGGCGGCGGCGTGCTCGCGGGAGTTCTGGCCGCATGCCTGGTGGCAGCTTTCGCCGGCGCACTTTCGCAGCTGTTTGCCGGTATGGGGCAGGAGCTGTTCAACGCGGCGATCCTCTGCATCGCCGTGGTGATGCTGACGTGGCACAATGTCTGGATGGCGCACCATGGCCGTGAAATGGCGGGGGAATTGCGCGCCGTCGGTCAGGCGGTCGCAGACGGCAGAAAATCATTGCTGGCCTTGGCCGTTGTCGTCGGCGTCGCGGTGTTGCGCGAAGGCAGCGAGGTGGCGCTGTTTCTGTATGGCGTCGCGGCATCGGATGGCGGTTCGGCCCTAAGCCTCGCGCTTGGCGGGCTGTTGGGGTTGGCGCTAGGGGTTGGCGTTTGCCTGTTGACCTATTTCGGTTTGATGCGGATTCCGTCTAAAGCGCTGTTTACGACGACGACAATGCTGATCACCCTGCTGGCGGCCGGAATGGCGGCACAGGCGGTTGCATTCCTCGAGCGCGCCAATTGGCTGAATTCGCTCGACACCGTGGTGTGGGACAGCGGCTGGTTGCTCCCGGAGACGAGCATCGCCGGCCGGACCATGCATACGTTGATCGGCTACACCGATCAGCCTACGGAAATGCAGCTCCTGGTCTATGTTGCGGTGCTGCTCGCAACCTTCATGCTGATGCGGTTTACCGGATCACAACCGGCCAAACCCGCCACTGCGGTCGGCTGATCAAGCTACTGCAATCCGGTGTCGCCGCTGGTGCGCTTCTTGGCGAGATCCATTTCGGTAACCGCGATCAGGATTTCCGCGCGGGTCTTGAGATCGGGCGCCTCCAGCATCGCCTGCTTCTCGGGCGGACCATAGGGCGACATCATCGCGAGCGCGTTCACCAGCGCCTCGTTTGGCGCAGCTTCGATGCCTTCCCAGTCGACCTTGAGATTGTTGGCTTTCAGGAAGTCGGTCAACACCGCAAGCAAGCCCTCGCGATCGACCGCCTCCTCGCCCTTGCGGGCGGTGAAATCGTCAATGTAGGGGAAGTAATCCACCTTGCATTGCCGGTAGGGCGTGAGCACCGTCGTTTCCTCGATCACCCTGAAGCGGGCGATGCCTGTCAGTTCGAGGATGTAGCGGCCGTCTCCGGACTCGGCGAGCTGGGTGATGCGGCCGACGCAGCCGACCCGAAACAGGTTCGGATGGGCCTCGTCCGGCGAGTGGGAAACGTCCGGCTGAATCATGCCGATCAGACGATGACCGTCGCGGAATGCGTCATCGACCATCGCGAGATACCGAGGCTCGAATATGTTGAGCGGCATCTGCCCGCGCGGCAACAGCAGCGCACCAGGCAGCGGAAATACCGGAATCACCTCGGGAAGGTCGCCCGGTCCGCGGTATTCGGCATTGATCGGCATTTGCGAATCCGGTGCTTGCCTCTCGTTCACATTCCGATCGGATCTGGTCGGAACGCGATCCCATCTCGTTGTTCGGGCATGATCTTTTTGGAAAACCGGTTTCCACTTTTCCGCATCATGCTCTCATGCTCGATTTCCGAAGTTCGCAAGTTATCACGGCAACCTCTGCCCGCGAACTTCGGAATCAAAGCAGCTCCAGCAATGACTGATCTCTAGTGCAGCTTTGAATTTGAAGTCCCTGTAACGAGATTGCAACATTCGCGATCAAGCGATGGTGCGACGAACCCGGCGCCCATCATCGCAGAAAAGTTCATGCAAACAAGATCGTCGACAGCTTCTTTCGTCCCTCGACGGTAGCCTCATCGGTCGGGCCCCACGCATCGAAGAACTGGACCAATTGCTTTCGTGCACCGTCATCGTTCCATTTGCGGTCACGCCTGACGATTTCAAGCAAATGGTGGGTGGCCTCATTGCGTTTGCCGCTCGCATTGAGCGCGGTCGCAAGCTCAAACCTTGCCTGATGATCGAGCGGATCCGCGGCGACTTTCCCTTCGAGATCGGTCAAAGGCCCAAGCGCCTTGGCCTGCTCGGCCAGATCGATCGAGGCCTGTACGGCCCTGACCGCCGCATCGCCGCGCTTCGATTCCGGGACCATGGCCAGCGTCTTCCTGGCCTGCTCGATCGCGCCGGTGGCGATGTAGCATTTCGCGAGGCCCGCCAGCGCAGCGATATTGGTGGCATCCGCCGCCAGCACTTCGGCATAGATCTGCGCCGCCGTGGCGGGATCGCCCTCGGCGAGGACCGCTTCGGCCTCTTTCAGCACTTCGGCGATGTTCGGCGCGCCGGGCATGCCCGCGGTCAGCTTGTTGATGAAGCTGTTGACCTGGCTTTCGGGTACCGCACCCATGAAACCGTCGGCGGGCTGGCCGTTCATGAACGCGATCACCGCCGGAATCGACTGGATTCCCATCTGGCCGGGTATTGCCGGGTGTTCGTCGATGTTCATCTTGACCAGCTTGACCTTGCCATTGGCGGCACGGACCGCCTTTTCGAGGATCGGAGTGAGCTGGCGGCACGGACCGCACCATGGCGCCCAGAAGTCGATCAGCACCGGCTGGCGCTTTGACTCCTCGATGACGTCCTTCATGAAGGTCTGGGTGGTCGTCTCCTTGATGAGATCAGACGCCTGCGGTGCCGGTCCGCTACCCTGCTCTAGTATCGCCACTATAAATCCCCGTCTGATATGTGCGGATCATGCCTATTCTAGCACGGCGCACTGTCGCATTCAGATGTTCTGTTTATCCAAATGGCGGTTTGGCAGGAAATTTCAATCGGTTCCCATCGCGCCTGGCGCCAGAGCCTGCAGAAACCGCAGCTCGAGGTGAGACGCAGGTCGGGTGCATGGCATGACGTCGCGGCCGGCGGATCGGAACGAATCGCGTGCCGAAATGGCCCCAATGTCAGGATAAAGCCCGATTTACAAGCGATCCGGTCGATTTCGGCCCGATACCTTCTTCGATAGAGACCGTTCGGGCTGTTGCATTCGGGGTCCGCATTTGGCATAGCTCTGCCGGCTGGCGGCCATGCTGGCCGGCAATCTCAAGGGATGCGGGTGTAGCTCAGGGGTAGAGCACGACCTTGCCAAGGTCGGGGTCGAGGGTTCGAATCCCTTCGCCCGCTCCAGATTTTCTACTGGCAGAAGTTTGACGAAAGCCCGCCGAGAAGGCGGGCTTTTCGTTTCTGTCACCATACCCAAAGCCCGAACGAAATTGCTCCTCGAGCCGCTTCAGCCACCGCGGACCGCGCGATGTGCTTCTTTGCGGGTGCGGATGTGATAAGCTTTTTTGGTCTGAGCTACCTCAATTCAGACTAAAAACTTCGTCTTCGTAGACGTGCAAACAAAACAACGTCCGCAGCCGCTCGGCTGCCACAGGGAGAGTGACGCGATGAAATCGGCTTTCAATCGATCTGTTCTTGCGCTCGCAACAATCGTCATTGTCGCGGGAGCCGGACCGGCCGCAGCGCAGGATAAACCGCTGAAGAAGTACGAGTCCGGCACCAAGGATTTCTGGACCAATCCGCCGCCGGACTGGTTTCTGGGCGACGAGACGGAAGCCCAGAAGGGCCTGACGCCAGTGGCGGGGCCGCCGACCGGTTTGTCGGACGCAGAACTCGCCGCGCTGATCAAGAAGATCAAGCTGCCGGACGGCTTCAAGATCGAAGTCTACGCCCCCGGTGTGCTGTCCGCGCGACAGATGGCTTGGGGCGACAAGGGCACGCTGTTCGTTGGTTCGTTCCTTCTCGGTAACGTTTATGCCATCAAGGACAACGGCGGCAAAAAGGAGGTCAAGACCATCCTCAAGGGGTTCAGCAATCCCACCGGACTCGCTTTCCAGGACGGCGCGCTCTACGTCATCGACGTCAACAAGCTGATCAAGTACGACAACGCCGAAGCCAATCTCGACAATCTCGGCGCGGGCAAGGTGGTTTACGACGATATGCCATCATATCCCGCACATGGCTGGAAATATCTCGCCCCGGACAAGGACGGCTGGTTCTATGTGCCGTTCGGGCCTCCCTTCAACATCGGAATTCCGCCGACCAGCGTGTCGCAGATTCGCCGGGTCGATCCCAAGACCGGCAATGCCGAACTGGTAGCGCTCGGCGTCCGCAACAGCGTCGGCGGCGACGTCGATCCGCGCAGCGGCAAATACTGGTTCACCGAGAATGCGCGGGACTGGATGAGCGACGATATCCCGAGCGACAAGCTCAACATGATTTCGAAGCTCGGCGAGCATTTCGGTTATCCCTATTGCCACCAGGGCGATCTGCCGGATCCGAAATTCGCAATGGGTCACAAATGTTCGGAATTCACCCCACCCGTCCTTAATCTCGGTGCCCATGTCGCCCCACTCGGCATGAAGTTCTACACCGGCAACCAGTTTCCCGCCGAGTACAAGAACTCGATCCTGATTGCCGAACACGGTTCGTGGAATCGGCATAAGTATCAGGGCGCGAGGATCGTCCGTGTCAACGTCGATCCCGATGGCAAGAACGCCAAGGAGACGGAGTTCGCGTCGGGCTGGATCGAAGGGGACCGTGGCTATCTCGGCCGGCCCGCCGACGTCATCCTGGACAAGGACGGATCAATCCTTGTGGCCGATGATTGGGCTGGTGCAATTTATCGCATCAGCTACGCCAAGAAGTAGCGGGACTGAGAAGTTAAGGGCTGCGGCCGCTCGGAAACGGGTGACCGCAGCCTTGCGTTTCTGTTGTGCCCGCTCACGTGCCATGCGCGGCTGAGAAACTGGAATCATCGATCATGCGCCCCTTGTCGTTTCTCGTTGCCCTGTGCGGTACGGCGTTATCCGCAATTCCCGCTCCAGCCGCCGATATTGCCGCGGGCAAGGAAAAAGCCGAGATGTGCGTCGCCTGCCATGGCGAAAACGGCATTTCGCAGACCGAGAATATTCCCTCGCTCGCTGGACAGCCCGATCAATTCATTCAATGGCAGCTGGTTTTCTTCCGCAGCGGCACCCGCAAAAACGAGCAGATGCAGCCGATTGTCGAACAGCTCAGCAACGACGATATTCGCAATCTCGGCGCCTGGTTCGCCTCGCTCGATCCGCCGAAATCCGCCGCCGACGACAATCCCGATCTGTCGCAAAAAGGTGCGCAGGCGGCTGTCGGCCGGCGCTGCGCGTCATGCCATTCGGACACCTATGCGGGCACGAAAGCGGTGGCGCGCGTCGCCGGCCAGCGCGAGGAATATCTGTTGAAGGCGCTGCATGACTATAAATCAGGCGTTCGATCCGGCGGCGGTATGGCAGCGATGGCGGAAGTCGCCTTCCCCTTGAGCGAGGAAGAAATCACCGCGCTGGCGCATTATCTCGCCCATCTGCCCCCATCCTGATGGCACGATACCGGCAGACTAGCCTGCGACCTCCTCCGCCGGTCTACGCCCGCTGGTTCTCGTACGACTTCAGGTGCGTGTAGGCGATCCGCAATTTCGGCACCGGCACCTTTGCGGCATCGCCGCGCGCAATCATGTCGCCCACGATATGATCAGCCTCGACCGGTGCACCGGCTTTGATGTCACGGAACATCGATGCGGTCAGAGGTGATCCCTCGGTCGTCAGCATGCCGGTCATACGAGTGAGAAATGCCTCGCGTGGGGCATAGTCCGCGGCCCTGGCCACCGCGACGCATTCGTCGCGGACGCCAAGGATGAAATCCCGCCCGCCCGGCGCGGCCAGGATGTGACCGATCGCCGCGCGCATCAGCGATGTCGAGCTTGCGAGCGTCGTGAGCTGCACCCACTTCTCCCACATATCCTGCATGATGTTTTCGCTCGCCTGCGAACCGATATTGGCGGAAGCAAAATTTTCTGCGATGGCGCGGACGCGGTCGGACGTGGCGCGATTGCGCTCCCCGAACGTCAGTGACTGGAGCAAGGGCGCGAGCTGCACTACGTGACGATGTTCATCGAGAGTCGCAGCGATGATGCACTGACCGCCCAGGACGCAGTCCTTGCCGAAGCGGTTATCGAGAACATCGAGATGCCGCATGCCGTTGAGCAGCGGGATAATTGCGGTTTGCGGTCCGACTGCTGGCGCAAACGAGTTGATGGCGTCATCGAGGTCGAACGCCTTGCAGCTCAACAGCACGACGTCGAATTTTTCGCTGAGCTTGTCGGCTTGCACGGTCGGCGGATTTTGCAGCGTCACCTCGCCGTTCGGGCTTTTGATCACGAGACCGTCGCGGGCCAGTTCGGCCGCGCGCCTTGGGCGCACCAGGAAAGTCACGTCACGGCCGGCCTGAAGCAGCCTGCCGCCAAAATATCCGCCGATCGCGCCGGCGCCGACCGCAAGAATGCGCATGCTCAACTCCCCTTTTTCGTTGTTCTTAAAATGCCGGCGGCGAAGAGGAAATAGCGAATGGAAGAAAAGTCCATTCACTTTTCTTCACCTACCACTTTTCTCCGAACGGGCGAATCTCAAGTTCGAAGGTCCAGGCGCTCCGAGGCTGCTGATAAAGCTGCCAGTAGGCGGCCGCCACCGAGGATGGCGGCATCAGCAAATCCGGATTGTCCAGCGCGTCCTTGCCCCAGAGTTGCTCCCGTCGTTCGCGCACCCATGCGGTATCGACGCCGGCGTCGATAATCAGATGCGCCACGTGGATATTCTTCGGACCCAACTCGCGCGCCATCGCTTGCGCGACCGCGCGGAGACCGAATTTGGCGCTGGCAAACGCCGCATATCCGCTGCCGCCGCGCAAGGAGGCAGTGGCGCCGGTGAAGAAGATGTTGCCGGCGCCGCGCGGCAACATCAGCCGTGCCGATTCGCGGCCGGTAACGAAGCCTGCCCAGCACGCCATTTCCCAGACCTTGCGGAAAACGCGATCGGTGGTCTCAAGGATTGGGAAGTTGACGTTGGCGCCCACGTTGAAGATGGTCAGCTCTAGCGGCGCGTGGGCGTCGGCATCGTTCAGGAATGCCGTAACTTCATCTTCCTTCCGCGCGTCGAGTGTGCGGGCGACGATCGATCCGCCGGCCGTCTCGACCTCCCTGACCAGCGGCTCGAGCTTGGCGCCGTCGCGGCGCCCGGCAAACACCGTGAAGCCTTCGGACGCAAATTTCTTTGCGATTTCGGCGCCGATATAATCGCCGGCGCCGACCACCGCGACCGTCGCGTTGCGCTTTTGCATGCCTATTCTCCTGCCCTCATCCTGAGGAGCGGCGGCCTCACCGCGTCTCGAAGGATGAGGTTGCCTCGTGGCCTCATGGTTCTCCCGGCGATGCGTCCGGAGACGGCGCTCGGCACACCTCCTCACGATGAGGATTGCTATTTGCCCAAAACCATCTCCTCGACGTCGCGCAATTGCTCCTTGCCGAAAAACATTTCCTTGCCGACAAAAAAGGTCGGCGAGCCGAATGCGCCACGCTCGACTGCGGATTGGGTGTTCTGCACCAGCTTTGCCTTGACCTCGGGCTCTTGCGCGCGGGCGAAGAGCCTGACCGCATCGAGGCCGGAGGTTGCCAGTGCCTTCGTCGCCACTTCCGGGTCATCCATCTTCTTCGGCTCGACCCACATGTGGTGAAACGCCGCATCCACGTATTTCTCGAAAACGCCGTCCAATTGTGCGGCGATGGCGGCGCGCATCAGGTTGAGTGTGTTGACCGGAAAGAAGGGGTTCCAGGCATAGGGTTTGACGTGGAAGCGCTTGACGAAGCGCTCGGTTTCGAGCGCCTGAAATTCGGGCTTGTTCTTGATGCCGGCAAGCGATTCCGCAGGCGACCTGTTGTTGGTGGCCTTGAAAATGCCCCCGAGCAGGATCGGCACATATTCAAACTTGAGGCCGATCCGCTGTTCGATTGCGGGGATCGCCTGGTGGCTCAGATACGCGTTGGGGCTACCGAAATCGAACAGAAATTGCGGGGCTTTCGCGTTCACGACGGTCTCCCTGATATCACGTTTCTTATATGACATTCATCATTCTATCGAACCCTAGCGCTTCACGCATGCGGGATCAACCGGAACCGGCCGTCAATTTGCGCCGGAACGCGGTTTCTGCCAGCGACAGGGCAAAATCGCGCACGTCCGCGGGCCAGGCGGCGATCAATTGTTTGAAACGAGTCGGCTCGTTTGCGAATAATGCGCGGATGGCCTCCTGGTAGTGCGGCTTGTCACCAGCGATTGTCGAGATAAACCGATAGGTCACGTCCCGGGCTTGACGGATCCCGTCCCCGCCCTCAGCGCTTCGGCGCGCTTCATCGATCAGTGCGCGCAGCGCCACCGAAGCGCCTCCAGGCCGCTGTGCCAGCCATTCCCAGTGCAGTGGCAGCAGGGTCACTTCGCGGGCAACCACGCCGAGTTTCGGCCGGCCTGGGCCGCGCGGCGCGGATGCCGCGATGTTTGTGCCTCTAGTCACCGGTCGCGCCTCCATGGCAGCGGAGGTGTCGCGCCAGTTGATATCAACGGGCCGGCCGGTGTTCGAATCGAAGATCAGGATCGATCCAGCCCCTCGCCGACCGAGCGCCGCTCTCGCGACGCGGGCCACCACGCGAAGACTGCCGGCACTGATACGGCGGTCCCCTTCGAAGGCGACATAGGCAGGTGGCTGCGGGCTCATCGGCGCCCCAATCCAATCGAGAAATTTTATCCGGGTAAATAAATTCGTCAATAACACCCGGGTAGAACAAATCCGCCTGCGAACGCCTCGACTTTTACGTTTCCCGCTGGCACCACCGAACGGCCCGTTTCACGAAGCCGCCGCCGAGGACCGATCCATGCTCACCGTCCATCACCTGAACAATTCCCGTTCCCAGCGCGTGCTTTGGCTCCTGGAAGAGCTCGGCGTTCCCTATGAGATCGTGCGCTACCAGCGCCAGCCCGATATGCGGGCGCCGTCCGAATTGCGCGCCGTCCATCCGCTCGGAAAGTCCCCTGTGATCACTGACGACGGCAACACCATCGCGGAATCGGGTGCGATCGTCGAATACCTCATCGACACCTATGGCAACGGCCGCCTGATCCCGCCGGAAAAAACGCCGGAGCGGCTTCGCTACACCTATTGGCTGCACTACGCGGAAGGCTCCGCCATGCCGCCGCTGCTCTTGAAACTCTTATTCACCGTAATGCCGAAACGCGCGCCCGCGTTGCTGCGGCCCCTCGTGCGCAAGGTCTCCAACCAGGCGCTCACGACCCTCGTCCACCCGCAGCTCAGACAGCACATGGCGTTCTGGGAGAGCGAACTTTCGAAGAGCGAATGGTTTGCCGGCGACGACTTTACCGCCGCCGACATCCAGATGAGTTTTCCGGTGGAAGCAGCCGCGGCGCGCGGCGGCCTGGAGCACGGCCACCCCAGATCGATGGCGTTCCTGCAGCGCATTCATGCCCGCCCGGCCTATCAACGCGCCTTGGAAAAGGGCGGGCCCTATGCGGTCGGACGCTGAAGGCCCGACTAGTGCCGCCTACTTGAAGTTCCTGCACCGCAAGCGGCGAATTCGATCCAGGAATTTCAAACAGGAAAGCGGCACCAGAATCATTATGTTTGCTAGTGCCCACGAGTTGCCGAAGTTCGTGAGAGTGGGTGCCGCGATATAACGCGAACTTCGGAAAGTGGGCGCTAGCCGGATTTCTGAACGCCGTCCGTTGTCGCCAGGCGTCTCACGGTGATGCCGGGCGGCGGCACGTCGTCATCGGGCACAAAGAAATCCGCCGCCAGCGGCACTGTCGGGTCGACACGATAGTGCTCGAAGTCACGCACGCCGCTTGCGTAAAGCACCTTGTCGTCGATGCAGAATTGCCCGGTGAATTCGCGCGCTGGCCTGGTGAGAATGGCGTAAGCCGCATCCCCCATGATCTCCGGCTTGCGGCTTGCGCGCATCATCGCATCGCCGCCGAGCAGATTGCCGACCGCGGCGGTTGCGATCGTGGTGCGCGGCCACAGTGCGTTCACTGCAACGCCCGCAGCCTTCAGTTCGCCGGAAAGGCCGAGCACGCACATGCTCATGCCGAACTTCGCAATGGTGTAGGCGGTCGAATGCTCGAACCATTTCGCTTTCATGTCGAGCGGGGGCGACAGCATCAGGATGTGCGGATTTTCTGCCTTCTTCAGATGCGGGATGCAGTATTTAGATACCATAAAGGTGCCGCGGGTATTGATGCCCATCATCAGATCGAATCGCTTCATGTCGGTCGCCTGCGAATTCGTGAGGCTGATGGCGCTTGCATTGTTGACGCAAACATCGATGCCGCCGAATTCGGCGGCGGTCTTGTCGATCGCCGCCATCACCTGCGTTTCGTCGCGGATGTCACAAAGTATCGGCAGGGCTTTGCCGCCGGCGGCGCGGACTTCATCGGCGGCGGTATAGATCGTGCCCTTGAGTTTTGGGTGCGGTTCTGCCGTTTTCGCGGCTATCGCAACGTTGGCACCGTCACGCGCGGCGCGCAGCGCGATCGCAAGCCCGATGCCGCGGCTGGCACCGGAGATGAACAGCGTCTTGCCTTTGAGCGATGTCATCGGGGACCTCCGGTTGGTATACGTTCTGCGGAGCTTACAGCCACCTTGCGCGCACGCGGGAGATAATTCTTCACATCCCGTTTTTTTGCTGGGCCTCTATTGCCCGGCCGCATCCGCGCCGCGGGTCCTCGGGTCGGGTGCGCCGACTGTTCCCTTCGAAGTCATGGCGATCGAATTGGCGGAACCCTGCGCCATCGGCCCGACCACGTGATGGCCCTTGGCGCCGAGCGCGGCCAGCGTGTCCTCGCCAAAACCGCGCTCGACCCGCACGTCGTCCGGCAGCCACTGATGGTGCAGGCGGGGTGCCGACACGGCTGCGGGCGCGTCCATGTCATAGTCAAGCACATTGACGATCACCTGCAACACGGTCGATATGATGCGACTGCCGCCGGGTGAGCCGGTCACCAGCACCGGCTTGCCGTCTTTCAGCACGATGGTCGGCGTCATCGACGACAAGGGTCGTTTGCCCGGACCCGGCAGATTGGCCTCGAATCCAACGAGCCCATAGGCGTTGGATGCGCCAGGAGCGGCGGTGAAATCGTCCAGCTCATTGTTGAGCAGCACGCCGGTTCCCTCGGCGATCAGGCCAACTCCGTAGCTGAAATTGAGCGTATAGGTGTTGCTGACAGCATTTCCGAGGCTGTCCACGACAGAGAAATGCGTGGTGTTGCTTCCCTCGCGCGGTTGCGCGGCGGACAGCGCGGCCGACGGCGTCGCGTGGTCGAGATCGATGCTCGCGCGCTGCTTTGCCGCGTAGTCTTTCGAAATCAGGTTGGCAACCGGCGCACTGACGAACGCGGGATCGCCGAGATAGCGCGCGCGGTCGGCATAGGCGCGTTTCATCGCCTCGATCAGGATATGCAGCGAGGGCGCCGAGCCCTGCTTCATGTCCCGCATCGGAAAGCCTTCAAGGATGTTCAAGGTCTCGAGCAGCACGACCCCACCCGAAGAGGGCAGAGGCATCGAGATGATGTCATAACCGCGATAGCTACCGCGCACCGGTTGGCGCACGACGGGCTGATACGATTTTAGATCGTCCAGCGTCATGATGCCGCCGGCATCATCGATCGCCTTCACCAGCTTTTCGGCAATCTCTCCCTCGTAAAATCCACGCGGCCCGCGCGCCGCGATCGCCGAGAGCGTGGCAGCGAGGTCGGTCTGAATCAGCGTGTCGCCCTCGCGCAGCGATGTTCCGTCCGGGCGGGAAAAGAGCTTGGCCGTTGACGCCCAGCGCGCCAGCCACTGATGCGTGCCGGGCAAGCTGTCGGCGGTATCGTCCGTGACGAGGAAACCATTTCGCGCCAGATCGATCGCGGGCTGCAGCAGCTCGGCAAGCGCGAATTTCCCCGAGCCATATCTTTCGAGCGCCAAGGCCAGGCCCGCAGGAGTGCCGGGAATGCCGATGCCGAGCGCGGAATCGCGTGATTTCGCTGCATCGGGCTTGCCGTCGGCCCCAAGGAAGATGCTGGGTGTGATCGCACCCGGTGCGGTCTCGCGATAGTCGATCGCCACGTCTTCATGGCGCTCTGCCAAATGAATGACCATGAATCCGCCGCCGCCGAGGTTGCCCGCGCGGGGATAGGTCACCGCCATTGCAAAGCCGGTTGCGACCGCCGCATCGATCGCGTTGCCGCCACGCCGCAGGATTTCGGCGCCAATTCGCGCCGCCGTTTTTTCCTGGGCAACCACCATGCCACGTTCGGCGGCGCTCTGCTGAGCGTTGTCGGCCGCGGCTGGTTTGTTGAGAGGGCGGCCCTGCTCCTGTGCCAACGCGGGAACGGTGCAGATCGCCGCGAATGCAATGCCGATAAAAAGCCTGCGCGTGGCTGCTGTCAGGGACATCATTGAAAATCCGTCGGTGGTTGAGACCGGTTCAGTCAAGAAAAGCGCAAGGGGTGTTGCGGACCCAATGCTATATGGCTTTCGGTACGGAGAGCAAAGCGCCTCCTCGTGATGAACAAGGATATTGGCATGGCGGTGACGGCCTCGGAGCTGCAGATTGCGGATGCCCGGCAGAAATATCCTCCACGAGCCGCCGTCATCGGCTGGGTTCTCTTTGCCTGGGCCGCGGAGCCTTTTTTTACGCTGATCACCACTTTCGTATTCGCGCCTTATTTTGCCACCCATGTGGCGGCCGATCCGGCGCGCGGGCAGGCACTGTGGGGCTTTGAGACGGCGGCTTCGGGACTCGTCATCGCCTCGCTGTCGCCGGTGCTCGGCGCGATCGCGGACGCAAGCGGCCATCGCAAGCCATGGATCGCCGCTTTCGGCGCGCTCCTGGTCGTCGGGTCCTCGCTGATGTGGTTTGGAAGGCCCAGCGATCCAGGCACGATTCCGGCGCTGCTCGTGGCTTACGGAATTGCGATCATCGGCGTCGAATTCGCCCTCGTCTTCAACAATTCAATGATGCCGACGCTGGTGCCGCCGAACCGCATCGGCCGATTGTCCGGGACTGGCTGGGCGATGGGCTATGTCGGCGGCATTCTCAGCCTGGTCCTGGTGCTCGGATTTCTCGCCGCAAATCCTGAAACCGGCCGCACGCTGTTCGGCTTCACCCCCCTGTTCGGGCTTGATCCCGTTACCCATCAGGGCGACCGCATCACCGGTCCCTTGACCGCGATCTGGTTCATCGTGTTCGCGCTGCCGATGTTTGTCTTCACGCCGGATTATCCCGCCAGGCGGCCGATCGGCGAAGCGTTGCGCGAAGGAATGGTTGAACTCAAGCAAACGCTGCGCGAGTTGCCGAAGCAGAAATCGATCGCGGCATTCCTGCTCGCCAACATGATCTATACCGACGGGCTGGTGTCGCTGTTTGCCTTCGGCGGCATTTACGCGGCCGGCACATTCGGATGGAATACGATCCAGATCGGCACCTTCGGCATCATCCTTGCCATCGCGGGCACTTTCGGCGCCTGGCTCGGCGGCAAGCTCGACGACAGGCTTGGCCCGAGGCGCGTGATCGCGGGCAGCATGCTCATTCTGCTGTTCGCGATCATCGCGATTCTGACGGTAGACAAGGAGACGATTCTCTTCGTCGGGGTCGCGCCGCCGGCGCCGAACGGGCCACTGTTCTCCTCCGCCGCGGAACGCGCCTATCTGGTGCTGGGATGCCTGATCGGGATGGCCGGCGGCCCGCTGCAGGCGGCGTCAAGGTCGCTGTTGATCCGGCTAGCACCGAAGGAACGCATCACCCAGTATTTCGGTTTGTTCGCGTTGACCGGAAAGATCACCTCTTTCATTGGACCATTGCTGATCGGCATCGTTACGGCGGCAACGATGAGCCAAAGGGCCGGCATGGCCGTGCTGGTGCTGTTTTTTGTGGCCGGCCTCGCGCTGCTCGCAAGAGTGCGATAGACCTCGCGGAGGTGACAGAAAAGATGCTCAGTGCCGGAAGTGCCGCACGCCGGTAAACACCATGGCAACGCCGTGATCGTCGGCGGCTTTGATGACTTCGTCGTCGCGCACCGAGCCGCCGGGTTGAATGACGGCCGTAGCGCCGGCCTCGATGCAGGCAAGCATTCCATCGGCGAAGGGAAAGAACGCATCCGATGCAACCACCGAACCCCTGGTCAGCGGTTCGGTGAGCTTTAGTTCGCTCGCCGCGTCCTGCGCCTTGCGCGCGGCGATGCGCGCGGCATCAACCCGACTCATCTGTCCGGCGCCGATGCCGACAGTCGCCAGATCCCTGGCATATACAATGGTGTTGGATTTGACATGCTTGGCGACGCGGAAGGCAAACCGCAGGTCCCGCAGTTCGGCCTCATTGGGCGCGCGCCTGGTCACCACCTTAAGCGCCATATCGTCGACAACAGCATTGTCCCGGCTCTGCACCAGAAAACCTCCGGCAACGGTCTTTGCGGTCAGTCCGCCCGCGCGCGGGTCGGGCAGCCCGCCGGCCAGAAGCAGCCGCAAGTTTCGTCTGGCTGCGACGATGGCAACGGCTTCCTCCGTCGCATCGGGTGCGATGATCACTTCTGTGAAGATCTCAGTGATGGCACGCGCGGCTTCGGCATCCAGCGTCCGGTTGAGCGCGACGATGCCGCCAAAGGCCGAAGTCGAATCGCAGGCCAGCGCTTTTCGGTAGGCGTTGACGAGATCGACGCTTTCGGCGACCCCACAGGGATTGGCGTGCTTGACGATCACGCAAGCCGCGGTGCGTGCCGCATCGAATTCGGCGAGGCATTCGTAGGCAGCATCCGTATCGTTGATGTTGTTGTACGACAGTTCCTTGCCTTGAAGCTGTCTCGCGGTGGCTACACCCGGGCGGGAATCGGGCGCGCGATAGAACGCTGCCGACTGGTGCGGGTTCTCGCCGTAGCGGAGCGGCTGGATCAACCGCCCGCCGAAGGCACGAAACTCCGGTGCCTCGGTCTTGAGTTCACGCGCAAACCAGTTCGAAATCGCCGCATCATAGGCTGCGGTGCGGGCGTAGGCTTTTGCGGCAAGATGCCGTCGCAGTGAAAGCGTGGTGGCGCCCTGATTGGCCGCAAGCTCGTCGAGCACGGCCTGGTAATCCTGCGCTTCCACGATCACGGCAACGTCTTCGTGGTTCTTGGCCGCCGCGCGGATCATGGCAGGACCGCCGATGTCGATGTTCTCGACGCACTCCGCAAAGCCGGCGCCTTTGTCGACGGTTGCTTCGAACGGATAGAGATTGACCACGAGCAGATCGATCGGCGCGATCCCGTGTGCCGTCATGGCCTTGGCATGTTCGGCATTGTCGCGCATCGCCAGCAATCCACCATGGACCTTCGGATGAAGGGTCTTGACCCTCCCATCCATCATCTCCGGAAATCCGGTCAGTTCCGCAACATCCTTCACCGTCAATCCCGCCGCGGCAATCGCCTTGGCGGTGCCGCCGGTGGAGACGAGTTCGACGCCATGGCGGACAAGTGCGCGGGCGAATTCGATCAGCCCGGATTTGTCGGAAACAGACAGGAGGGCGCGGGTCACACGGCGCGGGTGATCGGTCATGCATCAATCCCAATGACTAAAAGCATGATCCGGAATAGCGGGAACCCGTTTCCCCCGCGACAAACGCGGAAATGCGTCGGCGCGGAATTCATGCTTAAACAATCCAAGGCTTTTGCGATTCGGCCACAAACCGTCGCGCTTCAGGTTGGCCGGGTAGCACGGTTTTGCCAACCGCGAAACCGCACTCGCTCACCGGAGACATCTTGGCCACAAAAATCACAGCGGCAGTTCCGGCTCGCGCCGCGCGTTGCGTTTCGCCGAGGTGGTAGAGGCGGATGCGGTCGAGCGCACGAAACTCCAGCGCATGGACGGCACGCGGCGCGAATCCTGGCGGATTACGATCTGGGCGGAACGGCGGGGACCGTCGTTCCCCGCCAGGAAAACACTGTCTTCGAGCGAGACCTTGTCGTCGAGCGCCTCAAAGGTCCAGACGTCGCGATTGGGCAACACCAGCATGACGCCACGCGCGTCGCTGAGGCGGCTGGCCTTGACGGAAGGGTGCAGATGAAACCGCAGCGCATAGCCGGTCTCGCTGCCCTTGATCCGGCCGCCCGGCGCGGGCGCGATTGTATCTTCGCCGTCAAGTCTTCTACCGTCGTGTGAGAGCAGCAAGGTTCTGCGATGCAGGACGCCGAACCTGTCGAGATAGCCGTCGTGGGACGTGGTCAGCAGCACGCCGTTGTCGACGATCTCGCGATGATTTTCCACCTCGCTCGGGCCGCTGACGATGGGGGCGCCCTGCAA